>Ga0208357_1001961_pt1 | contig 14284 bp, 10 predicted proteins | sample NGESurdeep092012_6_FD_184487 | JGI IMG/M metagenome (GOLD analysis project Ga0208357, IMG submission 184487) | Arctic peat soil microbial communities from Barrow, Alaska - NGEE Surface sample F52-2 deep-092012 (SPAdes) | ecosystem: Environmental > Terrestrial > Soil > Wetlands > Peat ... | reverse complement strand
TCAGCGCGTGGACGAACGCTTGGGGAACGTTGCCTCGCAGCTGGCGTTGGCGGACATCGAACTCCTCGGTGAACAGCCCCGGGGGCCCGCAGGCGGCACGGTTGCGCTCGAACCATCCGATCGCGTCGGCGGCCCGGCCCTGCTGGTGAGTGGCGAGGGCCATCACGAACCCGCAGAGCACAAAGGCACCCTCGGCCTCCTCAAGTGGCCGCTCATCCTGGCGGAACCGGTAGACGTAGCCGGAACCACCGAGGTCCGCCTTCACCGCTTCGAGGGTGGCCACGCTTCGGGGATCGGTGGCCGGCAGGGCCCCGCGGATGGCGGGCAGCAACAGGGCGGCATCGACCCTGGCGTCACCGGGGGCTCGCTGCCAGCGTCCGCTCGGGTGCAGACAGTCCGATCCCACGTCAGACAAGATGGCGTCGGCGAGCGTCGTCCACGCCTCGGCCTGGGGCCCGGTCGGCCCGGCGGCCGCGATCGCCCGAAGGCCGGCCACGCACATGAGCCGAGAGTGGGCCCAGTGGTGGTTGTCGAGCTCCCAGATCCCGGCGTCGGCGTCGCCCCACCGGGTCTCGATGGCCTTGACGGTGACTTCGGCTGCCTGCCACTGCTCGAGGTCCAGATGGTCGTGGCGGGCGGCGGCGGCGAAGAGCAGGAGCGCCTCGCCGAGCGCGTCGAGCTGGAACTGCTGGTTGACCCAATTGCCGACCTTGTCGCTCCCGCCGGGATAGCCGTCGAGGTGGGACAGCGTGCGCTCGTCGGGCACGGGACCGCCGGTCACGGTGTAGGCCGGTTTGAGGTGGGGCCCGTCGGCCGCGATGCGAGCGGCCACGAAGGCCACGGCTTCGTCGAGGAGCGGGTGGGGACCGTGGGCTGCGATGCTCTGACCGGTGTAGCACTGGTCCCGGATCCACGCGTAGCGGTAGTCGTAGCTCCGCCCGGCGCTGGCTCGCTCGGGCAGCGACATGGTGGCCGCCGCCACCATGCCGCCGCCAGCACTCGTGAGGCCCCGAAGCACGGCATAGCTGTGGCGGACGTCGCGCGGCGCCAGCGTGCCGTCCAGTCGGGGCATGGCAGCCGTCCAGGCGGCCTCGGTTGCCTCCCATGCCGGCCCCGCCTGGACGGCGTCTCCCCTAAGGGCCTGATCGGACAACTCGAGCACCAGGTCGTGGTGAGCTCCTGATGCAAGCTCGACATGCAGTTCGAGTCCCTCGACGCCGCCGGGCTTGGCGCCCGCTGCGCCCGACCAGCGCAGGTGCAGTCCACCCGTCCGGGCCGTCCACACCCCGTCGTCGACCGTGAGAGAACCCATCTTGTGGGCGCCGAAGCCGGCCCGGGCATCGAGAAGGATCCGTACTCGGGCCGGCCCGTCGGTGGCCACGATCCGCCGCAACACCACCGCGGCGTGGGGGTCGCCGGGGAAGGCCAGCGCCTCCCGGCACTCGATGACCCCGGTGGTGGTGACCCAACGGCTGTGCCAAATCAGCGAGCCGTCTTCGTAGTACCCACCCCAGACGAAACGAGGCTCAGAGGGGGTGACGGCGTAGAGGCCCTCGCCGCCGACGAGCGAGGAAAAAACCGCGTCGGAGTCCCACTGCGGGGCGCACATCCAGGCGAACTCGCCCCGCGGCCCCACCAAGATGCCGCGCTCCCCGTCAGCCAAGAGCGCGTACTGGCGTAGCACGTCGGGAGCGAATTCGGTCGAAGGAACGGCGCGCGCTGGTCTGGTCATTGCCGGGTCATCTTCGATCGGGCCTGTCCGTTGGCGAGCGGCTCATCGCTTCGGCGCGCCCAGGAGGATCCCCTCACGTTGGCGACCGCTCGGTGGCCGGACGGGACCCAAGGTGCTCGGCCAGGAGGGAGGAAAGGGCCATGATGGTCAGCGCCGGGTTGGCCGATCCCTGGGTTGGGCAGACGCTTCCGTCGGCCAGGTACAGGTTGGGCACGGCCCAGCTGCGCTGGTGGGCATCGACGACGCTGTTCTCGGGCGACGTGCCCATCCGGGCCCCTCCGATCAGGTGGGCGAAGCGTTGAATGGTGAGTATGTCCTGGGCGCCGCCGGCGTGGAGGATGTTGGTAATCACCTCGGTCGAGAAGGCCATGTTGGCTTTGTCGTTGTCGCACAGGCTGTAGTCAAAGCGGGCGACGGGCAACCCGAAAGGGTCCTTTTCCTCGGCCAGAGTGACCCGGTTGTCGGGCTGGGCCAGTAGCTCGTTGAGAACCCCGATGGTGGTCCAGTGGTTGTAGTCGCGCATGTACTCGCGCAGGGCCCGGCCCCAGTGGCCGTCGGCCAGAACGTGCTCGGCCCACCCGATCGGCTCGGGCGAGACGGTCTGGATGGAGAATCCCCGAGCGAAGCCTCGCGACGGGTCGGTCTCGTAGAAGTCCTCGGAGGACACTTGGGCCGGCGGTGCCTTGTACATGCGCAGCTCGGTCGGGAACCGCCCTCCGGCCTGGGTCGCCCCCTGGACCATGACGTAGCGGCCGACCTGGTCCTCGTTGTTGCACAGGCCGTTCGGGAACCCCTTGGTGGCCGAGTTGAGCAACAGGCGCGGCGTCTCGATGGAGTAGCCGGCGACGGCCACCACCTTGGCCCGCTGCATCCGTTCGACGTGGTCGCCCTCTTTGAAGTAGGTGACCCCGGTCGCCCGGCCACCCGAGGAGTCGAGCTCCACGCGCGACGCCATGCAGTTGGCCCTGATCTCGACGCAGTGGGCGAGGGCATCGGGCAGGTGGGTGACATACGGGCTGGCCTTGGCATTGACCTTGCAGCCCTGCAGGCAGTAGCCGCGGTAGATGCAGTGCGGGCGGTTCCCGAAGGTGCCGTTGACGATGCCGACCGGCCCGACCCGCATCGTGATGCCCTGGGCGATGGCCCCGCGCCACAGCACCGACGCCGCCTCGGAGACCGGATGCGGCGAGAAGGGGTACGTGTGGGGATAGCCCCACGGCCAGTTCTGCCCGGCGACGGGGAGCTCGGCTTCGACCCTCTCGTAGTGGGGGCGGAGGGTCTCGTAGGAAATCGGCCAGTCGGCCCCGACCCCGTCGAGCGTGTCAGTCTGGAGGTCGGAGGGGTGAAAGCGGGGGCAGTAGCCGGCGTAGTGGACCATGGACCCGCCAACCCCTCTCCCCGAGTTGTTCTTGCCCAGCTCGACCGGGTCGTTCCCGCCGATGATCCGCTTCTCGGTCCAGTAGAGCCGGTGGGAGCCGGCCTCATCGGAGACCCAGTCCTCGTCGGGGTGCCAGAACGGCCCTGCTTCGAGGATCACGACCTTCCAGCCCCGCCGGGCCAGGCGTTGGGCCAGCACCGAGCCACCGGCGCCGGCGCCGACCACGCAGAGATCAACCTCCTCGCTGTCGGGGTAGGTCCGCATCGTGTCCTCGCCGGGCAGGTCTCGGCGGTGGACGTCGAGAAGGTAGCGGGAGTTGTTGTCCTTGGGCCCGACGGCGCCTTTGAGAAGGTGGCGGATCACGCGTCGCCTTCGGTCACGGTTCGCACCGGGTCCTCATCGGTGGCGCCGGGGCGCTCGAAGGGCTCGCGGGTGCTCGTCGGGCCAAGGCGCATAAACCCTCGCGGGTAGGCCGGTCCGCCAAAGCCGATCTCGTTCCAGGCCCAGGGGTGGGAGTAGAAGGCGGCCAGGATCATGCGCATGCACACCGACCACGCCCGGGTCACATTGAGCCGGTCGAACGAAACCGAGCGCAGGCGGCCCTTCGTGAAGTCCCCGACGATGGCCTCCTGCGACGGGGTGTCCAGGGCGGCAAACCGGCGGCCGTCGTGGCAGTCGGCCGCCACCTCGTCGAGGCCGGCCAAGGTCAGGCGCCAGGTATCGCGGTCGTCGGGCATGTCGGCGTACTGGTAGCCGTCGAGGCGTCCGGCGGCCAGCTTCTCGTCGATCAGCTCGGGCACCGGGATACGCGGCTCGACGTCCTGGGCCACGGCCACGTCACACAGTGCGCCCAGCGTGGGCTGTTCGTCGGGCGTGAAGAAGGCGAAGTTCCCCCGCACCTCCATCCGCTCAGCGATCACTCGGGCCGTCGCCGGGTCCCAGGTTTGGGCGGCGTCGAAGACGTCATAGTCGGGATAGCGCCCGATCATCTGGGGGGTGATGCCCCGCCGCTGGCGGGGCAACCACGACGGCTCCGGAGGTTGGCCGCCTTCCCGGAGGTTGGGCAGATGATCGGGCCTGGTGAGGTCCCTCACCGCTACTCGGCCTCCCGACGCAGAAGGGCAGCCAGTAAGCCCATACCCCCGACGAGCGTCATCAGGCCCGGGGCGGCGATCGGTGGCCCCATCGGCACGTTGTAGGAGGCGAGGCCCCAGCCGCCCGGTTTGCGGGCCACGCCCCGGGCGTGGAAGTACTCCCCCAGAAGGCCGTTGGCGGTGTAGACGAGGGCGGAGATCGGAAGGGCCGTCTTGGCCCATTTCCGGCTGAACACGCCCATGACGCCAGCGACCACCACCGGCGGGGTGACGATGATCGGGCTCCACATCCACTTGTTACCGAAGCTCGCCCCGTAGTGCTCGATGAAGATCTCCGCCGTGGTGACCGTCGCCGCGACCGCTGTCAGCCCGGAGAGGGAGCGTTCGAAGGTGCCGTGCTGGACGTTCCTGACGACCTTGTCGATGACATGAACGGTCTCGCCCACCACCTCGCCGTGACGGCGCGTCTTGGCTCTGGCTGTCTTGGTCTTGGGCATCGTTCAGCGCCCCGGGATCAGGGCTTGGACCGTCTCGCGGATCCCTTCGACGGCTCCCCTCCAGCCGTCCTTCGGGTCCTCCAGCACCGACTTCATGAGCGCCTCGGCTTCTTCGCGGGTGACGTGCGGGGGGATCGGTGGTTCGTCCGGGGTGGTGATGGCGTCGATGATCACGGGACGGTCGGCGGCGAAGGCTTCATCCCACGCGCTCTCGATCTCGGCAGCGGTGGTGACCTTGATGCCCTTCAACCCGATGAGGTTGGCGTAGTCGGCAAAGGGCATATACGGGATGGCCTGGGAGCCCTCGAAACGGGGATCCCCCTCCATCGCCCGCTGCTCCCAGGTCACTTGGTTGAGGTCCTCGTTGTTGAGGACGAGGACAATCAGGCGAGGGTCGGACCACGTCTTGTAGTACTTGAGGGCAGTCAGCATCTCGGCCATGCCCCCCATCTGCATGGCCCCGTCGCCGACCATGGCCACTGACACCCGGCCCGGGAAGGCGAATTTGGCGGCGATGGCGTAGGGCACCCCGGGGACCATGGTGGCGAGGTTGCCGGACAGCATGGCCTTCATGCCTTTGCGGATCTTGATGTGACGGGCATACCAGTTGGCCGCCGTCCCCGAGTCAGAGGAGAGGATGGCGTTGTCGGGCAGATGCCGAGACAGCGACGAGAACAACCCCTGAGGCCGGATGCGACCGTGCAGGTCCGAAGGCTGGCCACGCTCGTCCATGAGCTGCCACCACTCGGTCACCCCCTTTTCGATCTCCTCCTGCCACGAGCGGTCCTCTTTGCGGTGCAGCAGCGGTAGCAGTTCGGCCAGGGTGTCTTTCGAGTCTCCCACCAGGGCCAGATCCATGGCGTAGCGGATCGACAGGTTCCGCGCCGCCAGGTCGATCTGGACGGCCTTGGCCTGACCCGGGGGAGGAAGGAACTCCGAGTAGGGGAAGCTCGTTCCGACCATGAGCAAGGTGTCGGCACCTTGCATCATGTCCCAAGAGGGCTTGGTGCCAAGAAGCCCGATAGAGCCGGTGCAATAGGGGACGTCGTCGGGGATCGCCGCCTTGCCGAGCAGCGCCTTCGCTACCCCCGCTCCCAGGGCATCGGCCACGGCCAAGACCTCATCGCTGGCATGCAACGCCCCCTGGCCGACCAGGATGGCGATCTTTTGGCCGGCGTTCAAGATGTCCGCCGCCGTGCGCAGCTGCTCGGTTGAGGGAATCTGTCGTGGCGGCCACCATCCCACCCCGGAGTGCACGGTGTGGGTCTTGAGTGGTTGTTCGGGCACGGCGTCCATGTCCTGGATGTCGGCCGGCACGATCACGCAGGTGACCGTGCGTTCGGCCTGGGCGATGCGCATAGCGCGATCGATCATGTGACGGATCGTCGAAGGCTCAGTGACCTGCTGGACGTAGGCGGAGGCCACGTCGGAATACAGCTGGAGGAGGTTAACCTCCTGCTGGAAGTCGCCGCCCATGGCTCGGGCGAAGGTTTGGCCCACGATGGCCACCACCGGCCGGTGGTCCAGCTTGGCGTCGTAGAGGCCGTTCAACAGGTGGATCGCCCCCGGTCCCGAGGTGGCCAGGCAGACCCCCACGTCACCGGTGAACTTGGCGTGGCCGCAGGCCATGAACGAGGCCATCTCCTCGTGACGGGTCTGGATGAACCGCAGCTGGTCCTCATGTCGGCGCAAAGCGCCGAGGATCCCGTTGATCCCGTCCCCGGGAAAGCCATAGATCGTGTCCACCCCCCATTCAATGAGGCGCTCGCACAGATAGTCACCTGCAGTTTTTCCCATGAATGTTCCTCCTCGCTCGCACAAGTTGTGTCTATTCCCGATCCACCAAAAAGAGATGCCGGGCGCCGTCCGCGGACGTGAGGGTGAACACCACCGCCCGACGTCCTGTCGGCCGCGCCACCTGGTCATTAATATCGTAAAGCGATATACTCTGTTCACGAGGCAATGTGCCAATAAGAAACGAGTAGGAAGAGGTGAGCGCACGTGGTGGCTGTAGAGGTCCTAACCGCTGTCCTACTGCTGGCCCTGGCGATCGTGACGACGGCGGCGTTTTATGTCGGAGTGCTGGGAGCCCTGGGTCTGATCCGCTACGTCCGATGCGATCGTTGCGGGCACCTGGGCCTGACCTCCGCATCTGAGCCACTGAGGTCATGTCTCCACTGTCGCCACGGCCAACTGTTTCACCCGCACTTCGCCCTGCACCATGCTCGGGCCGAACACGGTTCGGATCGACTGGGGTCTGTTGGGGGTCGCTGAGACACCTCTTGGAAAAATTCAGTCACCGGACAGCACATCTTTGAGCACGGCGGCATGGGAGCGCTTGAGGGTTTTGGTCGCAGTGAGCAGCACCGTGTCAGCTGTGGCGGCCTGCACACGCAGTTCCTCCAGTGCCTCTCGAGCGGGAGGCACTGTGAGTTCGTCGCGATAACGACGGGCGAATTCTGCGAAGCGGGCCTCCACGTGGCCATACCACGTGCGGAGCTGTGGGCTTGGGGCCACGTCCTTCGCCCACTTCTCGAATGGCGCGTCGGACCGGGCCAGCCCTCGAGGCCAGAGGCGGTCGACCAGAACACGTCGGTCTGGGTCCTTTCCGATCTCGTCATAGACGCGAGCGATGCCGACCTTCACTGGTTCGTGTTGCTTCGACCCCGGCGGTGCGGAAGGCGCCCCGGGGAAGCCATGCGTCCGCTGGACTGGGGCAAGACCTTCCCATGCCCCGGGGAGTTGTGGAGCAAGTCGTGCAAGCTCTTCGAGGTGAAGGGCCGACAGTGCTTCGAGCCGTTTGGCACCATCTGCGGTGAGATGTAGCCGGACCACGCGATGGTCTTCTTCGTCTCGGGTTCGGCTGACAAGACCTGCGGCGTCGGCACGGTCGATGAGGCCGACTGCGCTGTGATGGAGAAGAAGCAGATAGTCGGCCACCTCTCCGATGGTCGGGCCTCGACGATCGCCGTGCCCCCGAATGGCCAGCAGGAGCTGGTGCTGGGCGGGCGTAAGCCCGGCGGCACGCGCCTGGCTCTCACTCCATCGTTCGAAATGGCGGAGTCCGGTGCGGAGGGCGAGCAGCCGGGCATAGACCTCATCCGAGAGGGTCACTCACGCCACGATATCATCTCGTCACGATGGAATTTTCTCAACGTGACCTCCTGCGCCCAGTGGCAAGCTTCCCACTTGGGTTCCGTCGCTTCACCAGTGTCGAGCAGTCGTGACCGAATCGGCACCGGGGCCTGACAATCACCCGAGCGAGGAACCCAGGACCGGGACCCACATCGAAGCGGTCGATGGCACCCAAGTGTCAGACAACCCTCGGGCTGCGGCTGATCCCCGATCACCGGACTCGGACCATCGGTCTCACCACAGCCCTGAGCAGGCGCTCGGGGACTTCACCACCACGCCGGCGCTTCTGCTCCTCGTCCCCTTGGCGCTTGGCATCGGTGCTCTTGGCGCTGGGATCTCGCTGGCGTTGCTCGACATGATCGGCTTCTTCACCAACCTCTTCTACTACCAGCGGATCAGCGTCCACCTCGTCTCGCCCAATGCCAACACCCTGGGCGCTCTTGCCCTCGTTATACCGGTCGGCGGCGGCCTCGTCGTCGGGCTCATGGCTCGATTCGGCTCCGAGCAGATCCGCGGCCATGGCATACCCGAGGCCATGGAACGGATCCTCATCAACGGCAGCAAGGTCCAACCGCGCCTGGCCATCTTGAAACCCATCTCCAGTGCCATCAGCATCGGGACCGGCGGTCCCTTCGGCGCCGAAGGGCCGATCATTCTCACCGGCGGGGCGGTCGGATCGATCGTGGGCCAGCTCTTCCATCTCACCGCCGCCCAGCGACGGAGTCTGCTGGTGGCCGGCGCCGCGGCCGGGATGAGCGCCGTGTTCGGGACTCCGGTGGCGGCCACGTTGTTCGGGGTCGAGCTACTGGCGTTCGAGTTCAGACCCCGCTCGATGGTGCTCATCGGCTTGGCCGCGGCGACGGCCGACGGCCTGCGAATGGTCATGGCCAGCGCCGGGCTCGTCACCCCCCAGCCGATCTTCCCCGTACCCGGCCATTCGCCGCTCGGGGGTGTGGTCCTGCTCGGAGCGGCGGCCGTGGGTATCGCGACGGGATTGGCCGCGTGGCTCATGACCCAAGCCGTGTACCGCTTCGAAGACCTCTTCAAGAAGCTGATCGGGCACCTGCACTGGATGTGGTGGCCGATGATCGGCGGTCTCATCATCGGTGTCGGTGGGCTTATCGAGCCTCGTGCCCTCGGCGTCGGTTACAACACCATCCACGCCGAGCTGCTCGGTCAGCTCGGTGTCAGTGCGCTCATGCTCTTGTTCGTCGTGAAGCTCGTCATCTGGTCTGGCGGGCTCGGTGGAGGGACGAGTGGCGGCATCCTGGCCCCGATCCTCATGATGGGCGCCGCCCTCGGCGGCGTCCTCGGTCACGTCCTGCCCGGTGCGACGCCCGGTGTCTGGGCGCTCATCGGCCTGGCTGGGGCGCTCGGCGGCGTCACCCGGTCCCCGTTCACCGCCATCATCTTCGCCTTCGAGCTCACCCACGATGCCAACAGCCTGTTGGCCCTGTTGGTGGTGGCCACGGTGGCCCACTTGGTCAGCGTTCTGGTCCTCAAACGGTCGATCCTGACCGAGAAGGTGGCCCGCCGGGGCTTCCACGTCATGCGCGAGTATTCCGTTGATCCGCTCGAAGCGACGTTCGTGCGCGAGGTCATGGACACCGACGTCTACACCGTCGAACCATCGCGCAAGCTCGCCAAGATCTACCAGGCCCTGCCCGAAGGCTCGCCCGAGCGACGACAGCGCCTCTATCCCGTGCTCGACGCCGACGGCCGGCTGGTCGGGGTCCTTCCGTGGTCAGTGGTTCTTTCTGCCAAGGACCGCTCCGATAAGGAGGCTCGTGACGCGATGATCCCCCCGGTGGCCATCGCCCACCCAGAAGAGATCCTGCGCTCGGTGGCCGACCGGATGGCCGCTCTTGGCGTCGGTGTCATCCCCGTCGTCAACCGGGCCGACACGGGACGTCTCGACGGCCTCATCACCCAGTTCGATCTCCTTACCGCCCGGCAGAAGCTTCTCGAAGAGGAACGCTATGCCGAGCGGGTGTTGACACTGCGTCGGGTCGCGTCCTCAGGCGTCAGAGACACGGGAACGGCGACCGAAACCGACGAGCCCGCTCATGACTGAACCGATCGCGCCCACGGCTGGGGCGATGTACGTCGGGGCCGCATTCAACGGGTTGTCCCGGTACGCTCCGTTCGTGCAGCGCACCATCACCGGCTACCACCAAGACGAGGCGGGTGACTGGGTCGCGCAGCTTTCCTGCGGCCACAACCAGCACATTCGCCACCAACCACCTTTCCAGCTCCGAGCCTGGGTGCTCGAGCCCGATGGACGCGCCGGAAGGCTCGGGTCGCCGATCGACTGTGCGCTCTGTGACCGAGCGGAACTGCCCGACGGCCTTCGGCTCGTCCGCTCAAGCCCCGAATGGAACGCCCAGAGCGTACCGGCGGCCCTTCTCCGAGCTCACCGTCTGGCAAGTGGCATGTGGGGACGGATCGCCGTACACGAAGGGCAGCTCAGATTTGTGGCCTCGACCGAACCAGCGCTCGACATCGTGTGCGGACCAGGAACCAGCCAGGCCATTCCCCCCGATGTCGAGCACAAGGTGGAACTGCGCGGGACGGTCCGCTTCACCATCGACTTTCTCGCTATCGATGAGAGCCGTCGGACGGAGGCGACTCACGAGGCTGTACGGGATGCATTGCAATCGCGTGTGCCCGACGAGGGTGGCGATCCGGCCTGCTGGGCCGGACTGCTCTGCCCCGAATGCGGCGCGGTACTTGACGGAGGTCCCCATCGCCTGGACTGCCCGGCAGCCGAACCGAGGATTCGGTGATCTATCTCTGAGCCGATCCGGCCAGATCGATCTGACGGCGGACCTGCACGGCGGGACGGCATCGGAATCACGGCCGCTATGCGGGTAATCCGAGGAGCTGGTTGTGGTGAACGACCCACCGCCCGAACCGGCGCCGGGCCACCTTCTGTGGCCTTACCTTTTCTCGGACATGTCCCGGCCACTGATCAGATGCCCGGAATTCGACCGGTTGACCTCAACCACAAACTTCGTTTGCGGACCTTCCGTACGGCCTCGAGCGCGTTTCCGGCCCGGCTTGCGGGTCGCCCCAAATGTGCATGCAACTATCGCGAGCACCGAGGCCGCGTGACCAGCTTGTGGTGACCAGTCAACGATCCTCATGCGGGAACGGTCAGGGTGACCGTTGTGTTGTGGACCAATGAATACCGCAGGGGGCCCCGTCGCTGGCCACACCTTGGGTTATGTCAGTGAGCCTGTCCGGAACGTACGGTTTGGTCGACCGGCAGTTTGAGAAGGGCATTCTCGACCACTTCGCTCAGCGCGGGGTGAATCCAGTATTGGCCCCGGGCGAGATCGGCTACCCGTTGCCCGTGGGAAACCGCTTGGATCAGCGGGGTGATGAGCAACGAGGCTTGGTAGCCGAGGATGTGCGCCCCCAGGAGCGTGCCAGTTTCGGGGTCGGCGTAGAGCTTGCAGAAACCGCCTTGGTCCTGAATGGCCCACCCATACGCGGTGTCACTGTACTCCTGGGCGGCTTCTACAAACTGTCTATCTTCGAGGTCCTAGAATCGAGCGCCGACCGAGGCGATCTGCGGATCGCTGAAGACCGCCGAGGGCACCCAGTCGTGTGGAAGGGGACGGAGATCGTCAGGGTGAGCCAGGTTGTGGGCGACCGTTCGGGCTTCGGCATTCGCCACGTGCTTGAGCTCGAACGGCGAGCTGCAATCACCAAGCGCCCAGATACCTGGTGCCGCCCGCCCGAAGTTGTCGACGACAACGTGCCCGTCGTCGCGAAGGGACACCCCGGCGACGTCCAGACCGAGGTCGTCTGTGTTGGGCCGCCGTCCGGTTGCGACGAGTAACAATTCCCCGGCAACTCGCGTGCCGTCTTCGAGAACGACCACCACGTCATCCCCGTCCGTCCGGACGTCGGTAACCATGGCGTCGAGATGCACGTCCCACCGTTTGGCGTTCTGGTCGGTGAACCGCTTCGAGATTTCGGCATCGAGCGCCTCCATCAAGGTGGCGGCCCTCTCCACGATGTGGATATCGACTCCGAAGCTAGAAAAGACGTGCGCCCACTCGACGGCAATGTAGCCGCCGCCGAGAATGACCATGCTGGTCGGCAGGGCGTCGAGACGCAAGATGGTGTCCGAGGTGTGAAATTCGATCGCCGCGTTCTTCACCACCGGTGGGATTGCTGGGCGGCCGCCGGTCGCGATCACGATCTGCTCCGCCTCGATGCGAGTGTTGTCGTTTATCACCAGTTCATGCGGACCGGCGAACCTTGCGTGGCCCTCGAAAACGGTGCAGTTCGTCGACTCCGCACGCTCCTTGCGCCCAGCGTGAGAGGTCTCGTCGACTCGAGTGATGATCCGGTCCCGGATGGCTGGCCAGTCGACCCGCTCGAGCGTTGCGGCCAGGCCGAACTGCGACGCCCTACGGACCTGCATCGCCAGGTCCGCCGTGTAGACGAACATCTTTGTCGGGATGCAGCCCCGATTGATACAAGTCCCCCCGAAAGCGCCTGACTCGATAAGGACAACCTTGTCCCCAACGCCGACGTCATCTGGAACCACCACGTTGCCGGAACCGGAGCCGATGACGGCTAGCGCGTATTTTTCCACTACTAGAGCCTACGGCTCAGCCGAGCCAGACCTCAGTCACTCATCCCAGCCCGAAAAGGAGGTGGGTGGTCCTGACTCGCAGCGACCTTCGGGGATGCGTTTGGCCCTGCGGCCCTGCAAGGCGGCGATGAAGAAGACGAGTGTCGTTGATGATCGCGCGTCACCCTGAGACGGTTAGCACGATGCCCGACGCACGCGCGGCTAGGTTCCGACCATGACCCAGAACGGTTTCGCGGGAGACGTACGTCGTCAAGCCGGTTGGTTGCCGGCCAATCAGGACGCCCTGGAAGACTGGCTCGCCGGCCACCGTCAACGGGTCGAGGCCAAGGGCCAGGACATCGAACTCCACCCTGCGGTGGTGGACTTCCAACGCCTGATCGCCTCCGATCCGGTGGTCGGGATGTACGTGAGCCGGATGATCGCTCAAGTGCCCGAGACCCGCTCGTACTCCAAGCGGCACCTGGAGGACCCGGACCAGATGCTCCGTCTGATCAACGAGGTCCTGACGATGGCACCCGAGTTCGGCGACCAGAACGTGACCCTGCCGCTCGGCGCGATCCTCGACTGGACCATGGGCACCCCGGCCGGCTTCGCGGCGTTCCGCCACCCAAAGGTCAACGCGGCCCTGAAGAAGATCCTCACGGCGTGGTGCGACTACCTGAACAGCCCCGAGTCGCTGTACGTGCTCAACGACTCACCCTCGGGCTGGACCAGCGACGCGGCCCAACGGGCGATCGGCATCGAGCAGTACGAGCACGAACCGGCGGACCCGCACTGGGGCTTCACGTCGTGGAACGACTTCTTTACTCGCCAGTTCCGCGACGGCGTGCGTCCCGTCGCCGCACCCGAGGACGACGACGTCATCGTCGCGGCCTGCGAGTCCACCCCGTTCAGCATCCGCACCGACGTGAAGCGCCGGGATGAGTTCTGGCTCAAGACACAGCCTTACTCGCTGGAGGACATGCTTGCCAATGACGAGGCGGTCGAGGAGTTCGTCGGCGGCACGGTCTACCAGGCGTTCCTGTCCGCGACCAACTACCACCGATGGCACAGTCCGGTCGCGGGGACCATCGTGCGGGCTTTCCTTGTCGAGGGCACCTATTACTCCGAGGCCGACACGTTGGGTTCAGACGCAGTGGAACCGACTCACTCCCAGGCCTACCTTGCGCACGTGGCCGCCCGGGCGGTCTTCCTCATCCGGGCCGACAATCCCACCATTGGACTGGTCGGTTTCGTAGCGGTCGGCATGTCAGAGGTCAGCTCCTGCCTTATCCACCCGAGCATCGAGCCCGGACACCGTGTCGCCAAGGGCGAGGAGCTCGGGCACTTTCAGTTCGGAGGCTCCACCCACTGCCTCCTCTTTGGACCAGGAGTGATCGGCGACTTCGCAATGACTGCGATCCCCCAACCCCACGATCCCGACGCCCCGCTCGTGCTCGTCCGCTCCCGCCTGGCGACAGTCGCTCCGAAGGCTCCCCCCGCGGCCTGACCCCCCTCCGGACTGGCGGGTGTCGCGGGCGGATCGGGAGAAGGACCAGATCAGGGCCGGTCACGACATCCAGGCCGAGATCGGCGGCGATCTTCCCCGCCCTCTCCACGGCCCACGTTTTCGGCATTTGTATTCATGACGTTTGCATTGGCTGTGCTCGCTAAAAATGTCCTCTCCAGCCTCAACGAGGCTACCGGGCATCTGGTGCGGTCGAACAGGGCCAGCTTCGGAACCAGTAGCCGTCAAGGTGGCTGAGCAATTCGGGACCGACCGTGTAGGCGATTATGGCGAGAGTGGTCTCGCCCAAAGCAAGCACCAAGTCCAGCCCGGAGTCCCAGCTCGTCTCG
>Ga0208357_1001960_pt1 | contig 14290 bp, 16 predicted proteins | sample NGESurdeep092012_6_FD_184487 | JGI IMG/M metagenome (GOLD analysis project Ga0208357, IMG submission 184487) | Arctic peat soil microbial communities from Barrow, Alaska - NGEE Surface sample F52-2 deep-092012 (SPAdes) | ecosystem: Environmental > Terrestrial > Soil > Wetlands > Peat ... | reverse complement strand
CTCGTAGGCGCCGGAGTGGTAGGTGGTCCACGCGTTCCAGTTGCTGCCGTCGTCCGAGAGGATGATCGCGGACCGCGCGTTGCCGTAGGCGTTGTACGTGGCGAGCGAGCCGTTCGACGCGTTGATCTGCCAGTAGCCGTAGTCGTCGGTCGGGCTCAGCGCGTACTGGTTGCCGCCGGACTCGGCCTCCGCGATCTCGGCGGCCATGAACGCGTCTGCCCGGTTGCCCCCGGCCGAGTCCCAGAGCTGCTCGAGCCCGGAGCAGCTGAGCGTGCCGCTCAGCCCGCCGGACGAGCCGCCGCTGCTGCCCTGGCCGGCCGACTGGACGACCACGGCGCTGCTGCCGCCCGTGGAGCTCCTGGAACTGCCGGAGCGGTGGGTCGTGTTGACCGAGGCCGTTTCCGTGACGGCCGGAGCGGGGGCGGCGTGCTTCGGCGTGTAGTAGTCGGTGAGCTTGTAGTCGGCGGGCACGGTGGCCGGGATGTACAGGTTCTGGCCGGCGAAGATCAGGTTCGGGTCGGAGACCGTCTTGGCGTTCTCGTGGAAGACGTAGCCCCAGTCGGCGGCCTTGTTGTAGAAGCGCTCGGCGATCTTCGACAGCGTGTCGCCGCTGCGGACCGTGTAGTGGCTGGACTTGACCTGCGCTGCGTGCCTGGCGTTGCCGGCGGACGCGACGGTGACGGCGCGGGTGGAGATCGAGTCGAGCGTCGCCGCCTCGGACTGCGTTCCCGTGTGCGCGGCCTGGTCGGCGTGCACGGCCTCGTGCGCCTGCGTCGACACCGTGGCGGGCGAGTCCTGCGCGGCGAACGCGGACTGCGCCCCCGGGACCGCGACCAGCGCGCCGGCGATGGCCACGGCCGGCGCCGCCTTGCCGGCCTGCACCGCCACCCGCTCCACCTGGGAGGGGGTTGAGTGCCTGCCCCGGCGCCTGATCTTCACGAGGCGGCGGTCATTGTGCCCAGCGGTCATGCTCTCCCCATGTTTCGATGCCTCGCCCGTCTACGCGGCTGCAAGAGCCTCTCGGCAGGCCTACACGCTCTGATCGGGCTAACTGCCCGCTATGTTGCGGTATCGGACCGTTTATTGGACTTTGTCCCGCCGTACCGTTCGATGGAACTATGGCAGGCGCCGAACGCGAGTCGCAGGCATTTCGAGTCTTTTTCTTGATCGTGTCGTGATGTGATTCGGACAAATGCGTCGTGTCATGGACAGAGTTAGCCCGGCTGGTGACGGGGAGCGGCCCCAGTTGGGATACTTGCCGACGTGACTGAGCATCCTGAGCGCGTGATCCGCTACTTCGAGGACTATGTACCTGGGCTCGTGGTGGACTGCGGCGCGTTCTCCCTTGACGAGGGGGAGATCATCGCCTTTGCCAAGGAGTACGACCCGCAGCCCTTTCACGTCGACCCGGTGGCGGCCGAGGACGGGCCGTTCGGCGGCCTGATCGCCAGCGGCTGGCAGACCACCAGCAAGATGATGCGGCTGCTGGTGGAGCACTTCGTCAGCGCCGAGTCCGGGCTTGGGGCGGTCGGCGTCGATGAGATCCGCTGGCCGAGGCCCGTGCGCCCGGGCGACACGCTGCGCGCCCGTGCCACCGTGCTCGAGGCGCGGCGGTCGAACAGCAAGCCCGACCGTGGCATCGTCCGCTCGCTGGCCGAGCTGGTCAACCAGGACGGCGACCTGGCCATGAAGGTCACCGCGATCAACTTCGTCCTGCTCAGGGACCCCGAGGCCTAGCGGGCCTGAGCGGCCGCCTCGGCCGGCGCGGCGGCGTGCTCCGCTGCCGCGGCGGCCATGGCGACGATGACCGGGTGCGGCTGGGTGCCGTCGCCGTGCAGTTCGGGCTGGAACAGCGTCCCGATGAAGAACGGGTGCCCGGGGAGCTCGGCGATCCTGACCTGCCCGCTGTCGTCGAAGGCGCTGAACCGCAGCCCGCCCTGGGACAGTCGCTCGAGGTAGTCCGAGTTCAGGCCGTAGTCGCAGTGGTATCGCTCGGTCCGGCGCCCGGGTCCTGATATCTTCGCCGCGCGCGTGCCCGGCACGATCATGACCGCCTCCTCGTGCCCCTTCAGCGAGCACTCGAGCCGCACGATCAGCTGCTCGACGGCCTCGGGGGTGACCTCCGCGTTCTCGACGGCGGAGAGCCCGCAGACGTTACGGGCGAATTCCAGCAGGGCGTACTGGAAGCCGCCGCACGTCCCGAGGAACGGAATCCGCTGCTCGCGGGCGGTGCGCACGGCGGCGATGGCCCCCTCGGCGCTGTCGTACGGGCTGCCGGGGACCAGCCAGACGGCGTCGAACCGACCGAGGTCGCACGCGGCGACGTCCGGCGTCGCGATCCAGTAGGCGTCCAGCGCGATTCCGTCGCGCTGGAGCAGCGCGTCGATGACCGCCGGGATGCGGGCGTGCGCCCGGACGTTCGCTGAACGATCGCCGACTAGGGCGATCCTTGCCATGGGATGCGTCATACGGCCATGATGACCTCGGCACCCGGTTAAGCGCCAACGATGGTTTCTTGTACTTCGATAAGCGATGCTTATCACGTGGAAGCGCAACTGCTTCGGACCTTCGTCGCCGTGGCCAGGCTCGGCTCCTTCTCGGCCGCCGCGGTCGAGCTCGGCTACACCCAGGCCGCCATTTCCCAGCAGATAGCGGCGCTGGAAGGCGACCTCAAGGTCTCGCTGCTCAACCGCCGCCCGGTGTCGCCGACCGAGGCGGGCGCGCGCCTGCTCGAGCACGCCGAGGCGCTGCTGCTCCGGCTCGATGCGGCCAGGGCCGACGTCACGCGGATGACCCAGCCGCCGGCCGCCACCCTCGTCGTGGGGGCAACCCCGCTGGCCGGAGGCTCGCCCGGGCTGGCGCTGGCGCTCTCCGCGCTCCGCCGGCGGCGGCCGAGGCTCGACGTCGCGGTTCGGGTGGGACCGCGCACGCACGTGCTCACCGCGGTCGCGCGGGGGGAGTTCGACGTCGGCCTGGCCGATGGCCTGACCGCCCCCGGCGATCCGCTGCCTGAGTTCGCGCCGCTGACCGCTGTCCGCATCAGCCAGGACGGCGTCGTAATCGTGCTGCCGGGCGATCACCCGCTGGCCGGGCGAGCCGGCCTGCGCCTGTCGGACCTGGCCGACGCGCGATGGATCGAGGCGCCCGACGTGACCTCGCCGCTGCCGGAGATCCGCCGGCTAGCCGGCGTGGAAGGGTTCCGGCCCGCCTTCCGCTACGACGGATCGGACTCTAGGTCACTCCTTCAGCTCGCGGCGGCCGGGCACGGGCTCACCCTGCTGCCGGAGACGGCCCTGCCCGCGCCCGGAGTAACCGCCGTTCGGGTGGCGAGCCCTCGCCTGGTCCACCGCGTGGAGCTGGTGCACGGGACCCTGCGCGAGGGCTCGCCCGCCGCGGAACTAGCGGCTTTGCTTGCCCCCGGCGGCTAGGCCTTCGGGGACTTGCCGTTGCCGATGGCGGTGGGGCCGTTCTGAGCGGCGCTGCCACCGGTCGGCGGGACGCCGACGCCGCGGCGGACCGACTCGAGGATCGTCAGGCCCTGGCTGACCAGGCCGGCGGCGATCTCGCCGAGGCCGTCGGAGCCGTTGAGCACGGTGACGTTGGCGCCCTGCAGGCCGACGGCCGCCTCCTTGACGATCTGCGGCAGCTGCGCGATCAGCAGCTGGTCGAGCGCGACGCGGTTGTTCGACGCGGCCGCCTCGGCCGCGATACGGGTCCGCTCCGCGTCGGCGATGGCGAGGATCTTCACCTTCTCGGCCTCGGCCTCGGCCGGCTTGATGACCTCGGAGACGAGCTGCTGCTGGCGCAGGTCGGCCTGGTGCTGCGCGAGCTCGGTCTGGGCGGAGATCACCGCGCGCTGGGCCCCGGCCTGCGCCAGCGGGCCGGCCTGAGCCGCCTCAGCCTGGGCCTTGTCGACCTCGGCCTTGTACTGGGCCTGGACCACGGCGGTCTGCCGCGCGAACTCGGCCTGCTTGCGGGCCGAGGCCTGCACCGCCTCGGCCGACGCCTGGTCGGCCTGGGCCTGGGCGATCTTGGCCTGCCGCTGGATGGCCGCGTTGTTCGGCGCCGCCATCGCCGCGATGTAGCCCGCGCCCATGTCGTCGATGGACTGGATCTGCAGCGAGTCGACCGTCAGCCCGATCGAGACCATCTCGGACTTGGAGCCGTCGAGCACCTCGGAGGCCAGTTTCTGCCGCTCGGTGACGATCTCCTCGACGGTCATCGAACCGATGATCGAGCGCAGGTGGCCGGCGAAGATACGGCCGGTCAGCACCGACATCTGGTCCTGGTCGGAGAGGAACCGCTGGCCGGCGTTGACGATGGACTCGGTGTCGTTGCCGACCTTGAACGCGATGACGGCGCGGACGCTCAGCGAGATGCCCTGCTTGGTGACGCAGGTCTCGGCGACCTCGGCCTCCCGCATGGCCAGCGTCAGGTAACGGACCTTGCGGAAAAACGGCGTGACGAAGGCGCCGTGCCCGGTGACGACCCGGAACGGCTGGTCTTTCATGCCGCGCGTACCGCCGGAGATGAGCATCGCCTCATCGGGGGCGGGAACTCGATAACCGAACATCGTTTCACTCTCCTGAGCGAGGAACTTCAGTAGAACGGGGGATGGTGGGGGCTTCGCCGAGCGGGTCGGTCCATTCCATAACATCGACCGTACGCCTGCCTCGGGAGTCGGTGACGAGGACGGTCGTGCCTATCGGCAGGGGCGCGTCTGACCAGGCGATGAAGGTTTCCGAACCGCCGCGAATCCTGATCCTGACCTCGCCGCAGCCCGCCTGGCCACGGGTGGCCAAGGTGATCACGCCTATCGCGCCAATCGCGGATTCGTCGCGAGCCACAACACTGCCGCTCCTGTAGTTGGAACACCGGAAATACAGCCTAGTCTCGGCTGGCGTAAAAACCACCGTTCGTTAGGCTAAGTAAGTGACTTTCTCCCGGCTGCAGCCGAATTCCCCCGCCCCCGGCGGCGCCGACCCCGATGGCGAGCGGCCGGAACGAGTCGGCCTCGCCATGATCGTGATCATGGCGGGCGTCCTGATGACCGCCGTCGACACCACGATCGTGGTCCTGGCGCTGCCGGAGATCGAGCGCAGCCTGCATGTCCCGCTGACCGACGTGGTCTGGGTGATCATCAGCTTCCTGCTGGTCATCACGCTGCTCGCCACCCAGGTGGGCAGGCTCGGTGACATGTTCGGCCGAGTGCGGATGTACGAGACCGGCTTCGCGGTCTTCGTGCTGGGCTCGCTGCTGTGCGCGCTGGCCTGGAATGAGCTGTCGATCATCGTCTTCCGGGTCGTGCAGGGCATCGGCGGCGCGTTGATCATGGCCAACAGCGGGGCGGTGATCGCCGATCTGTACCCGCGCGAGCGACGCGGCCGGGCGTACGGGTTCACCGCCCTCGGCTGGACGATCGGCGCGATGCTCGGCATCGTGCTCGGCGGGCTGATCGTGACCTACGTGTCGTGGCGGTGGATCTTCTGGATCAACGTGCCGACCGGGGTGCTGGCCATCGTCGGAGCGCTGCGGGTGCTCCGCGACAAGGGGGAGCGGTCCCGCCAGCGCCTTAACCCGCTCGGCATGGTCACGCTCGGGCTCGGCCTGTTCGGCGTGCTCTGGGCGATCACCAAGCTCGCCAACGCGCCGCTCGACGCCTCGACCGTCGGCTTCCTGGTCGGCGGCGTCGTGCTCATCGGCCTGTTCGCGGCGATCGAGGCACGGGTCGCCGCGCCGATGCTGCCGCTCAAGATCTTCCGGGTGCCGACCATGGCGGCGTCGCTGTGCGCCTCGCTGTTCCAGGGGCTGGCCAGCTTCGCGGTGCTCTTCCTGGTGCTGATGTACCTGCAAGGGCCGCGCGGCCTCTCCCCGATCCACGCCTCGCTGCTGCTCGTCCCCGGCTACCTGGTGTCGGGCGGCGTCGGCCTGTACGCGGGCAGGCTGGCGGACCGGCGCGGCCCGGTGCTCCCCGCCACCCTCGGGCTCGGCATCCAGGCGATCGCGCTGATCTGCTACGCGCAGCTCACGATCTCCACCCCGCTCTGGGTCATCGTCGCCATCAGCCTGGTCAACGGGATCGGGACCAGCATGTTCTTCCCCGCCAACAGCTCGGCGGTCATGAAGGCGGCGCCGCCGGACATGTTCGGCATCGCGTCGGGGATGCTGCGGACGTTCGCCAACATCGGCATGGTGTTCTCGTTCGCGGTGGCCATCCTGGTCGCGTCCCGGTCGATCTCGCGGGACCTCGCGTTCGCGATCTTCGTCGGCTCCACGTCGCTGCACGGCGCGGCCGCGGCCGCGTTCACCACCGGCCTGCACGCGGCCTTCTACGAGTCGGTGGGCTTCATGGTGATCGCGGCCATCCTCTCCGCCCTCCGGGGGTCCGCCAACCGGGGGACCCCCGGACGGGAAGTTACAGCCAGCCGTTCCTGATGCTGTCCACCGCGTCGTCGGCGGGCGGGAGGCCGAGTTCGCCCGCCCGGACCTTGTCCAGCATCATCCCGGCGACGCCGACGATGGCCGGGGCGATGTCCCGCAGCGAGGCCGCGTCGGAGGGGTCGGCCACCTCCGGTGAGACGCCGGCCCGGTCGAGCACCGCCGGCAGGTCGGCCAGTTGTCCCGCCACCCAGCCGAGCGGGTCGGAGGAGAGCTCACGCAGGAACTGGCGCGGCGACGGGTCCCACCCGTTGAACTTGGGGTGGTGGTGGGTTCTGTTGAAACTGCCGGGCTTGCCGTCCACCGCTTCGAGCAGGTCGACCCGCCAGATAGGGCGGCCGACCTCGATCGGTATGGCCGAGTAGATCGTCCCCTTGAGGTCGCCGTGCTCGAAGACCCGGAGCTCGAGCCGGACGCCGTGCTCGGCGCCCTCCTGGCCCGGGTGCGGGTTGGGGTCGAGGAAGTACAGGTCGCCGACGACGACGCCAACTCGCTCGAAGACGAAGGCCTGCAGCATAAAACCACCTTTACCAGCAGTTACGACCCGGACGCCGGCCGGGCGCGGCGCGGTCACGCCGCTTCCCACTATCTCCCGGCCGGCGGTGGCACGTCCAGATAGGCTAGCGGGCTACTTCATCCACTGCGCCTTGCCATAGATGAAGACCTCGGTGCCGTGAGCTGACACCAGGGTGTGGAAGAAGTCCGCGATGAACATCGGGAGGCGGACGCAGCCGTGCGAGTCGGGGAAGACGGGAACGTACGTGTCGCCGTGGATGGCGTACACGGTGCTGATGAAGAACACCGGGTTGTACATCGCGCCGAGCGGCACCTTGACCCAGCCGGGCATGTAGGTCGTGGTCCGGTAGTTCCCGTTGGGCGTGATCGCCTGGCACTCGCCGCCGCCGCAGTTGTACCAGTAGCCGCCGCCGGTCGAGACGTGGCTGACCAGCGAGATCTGGCCCTTCTTGTAGAGGACCAGCACCTCGAGCGCCTGGTTGACCTCGATCCTGGTCCCGTCCTGACGGGGGTCGTGCGTCCCGTACGCCTTCGGGTGGACGAGCGCCCGCTTGGTGGCCGCGTCGATCACGCCGGTCACCTTCACCCCGTTGACGGCCTGGAACGCCCAGACGGCATCCTCCGTGTTGGCGCCGAAATGGCCGTCGATCGTTCCGAGGACGTACTTGAGCGACGCCAGGCGCTGCTGCAGCGCCTTGACGGCGGCACCCGACGACCCCTCGGCCAGGGTGCCGCTAGGCGGGACATAGGCGGCGGGAGTCGCGCTCCGCGCCGAGACCGTCTTCGATGTCACTGCCGTCGTTGCCCTGGCCGGCCCGGAGGTCGCGGCCGAGGCCGACGACGCGGCCGCAGCCGTGCACGCGGCCGCGACGGTGGCCGCCGCGATCGCGGTGGCCCCGATCCGCGCCAGGCGGTTGCCGCGTTTCACTGCACCCATGCCATTCACGCCCTTCTACAACACGATCATTCTTGTAGCTGCATCTTCTTCTAATGAAGACATCGCGTCACGTTCCGGCGTTGCGTCAAGAAGATAACGAAACGGCTGTTACCGCTGAGGCGTGCGCAGGGCGATGCTGGATCGCCTGCCCGCGAATGGCGTCCAGCCGCAAAAGTGAACATTTCTCCTATAAGATCGCGCCGTGTCCGTACGTGCCTCAACAAGAAGCGCCCGCACGGCCTCGCACGCGACGAAGCCATGAGTGATCCGCGGCCGCTGTTGTCGGTGTCAGAGGCCTCGGCTTATTTGGTCATGGAAGCGGACGCCGGGTCGGCGGCCAATGCGGTTCTGGGCTGGGCGGACGCGGGGCTGACCGTGCGGACCGTTCGTGCGAGAAAGATGCGCACCGTCGAGCGATTGTTCGACGAGATGGCTGCGGCGATGCTGTCCGACGCGGTTGACATCGAGTTGAGCGTCTTGGCCCGTTTGATCGAGTCCGCGCGCCGTGAGTACTCGGCGCCGATCGAGCTGGGCGAGTGGTGGGATCGTCCTTAGCCCGGGCTCATCATGCTGATCCAGCAAGTGCCGGGGGTCGGAGGTGCGTGATGATTGAATCGGCTGAAGAGTTCATCCGCCTGCGCAGCAGCGCGTTGTCGGGAAACGATCCTAGCGCCGGGGAGTGGCGGTGTCGGGGCATTCGACAGGACCGGACGTAGCTGCGTTGGCGGCGATTCTGCAGGATCGTACGGCGCGCATTGACGAGCGCGATGATGCGGCTATGTATCTCGGTCAATGTGATGACGATGCCGCGCTCACTGCCTTGCTGCAGATCGCGAGCGATCCCGCCGAGCATGATCTGGTAGTCGCTTCTTGCGGTGAGTCCCTCGCTCGGATCTTCGTGCGATCCGGTCGACTGGATCCGGCATGGCTTCACGATCTGACACCGGTCGCATTGAACGAGGTGATCCCATGGGTCGGACGAGAGCGTCCTGATCTGCTTCCTGTGCCGAACGACTGGCGGCTAGAGGATCTGGCTGACGTTGATCGTGAGGGTCGACTGCCGTTGCATTATGCGGCCATGGCGAACAACGTTGCCGAAGCCGAGGCAAGGCTCGCTGAGGGAGACGACCCAAACTGCGGCGATAGGCTCGGTTTCACGCCGTTGCATCTGACGGCCCAAGCGGGCGCGCTTGAGACGGCCCGCCTGCTGCTCGACCACGGTGCAGAAGTCGATCGCGCAAACCATTTCGGTAACACGCCGCTCTTCGTCGCGGTCTTCAACTCGCGAGGCCGGGGCGAACTTATCGCGTTGCTTCGGGAGCGCGGTGCGGATCCGTTCCTGGTTAACAAAAGCGGCCAGAGCCCTTTGGGCTTGGCGCGCCTCATCGCCAATTATGATGCTGCGCAATTCTTTGCGGATCTCTGATCGTTCATGCTGTCGGGCTTTCCGTACGCACGCAGAGGAGGCTCAGAGGAACCGTCGGCATGCAGAGCCGGTGCATAGCCCGGCTACGGGGCCAGCGGAGACGGGCCGGGCATCGTGAGGACGTGGCGATGAAGGCCCGCGTCAGGAAAGCGGGTCGAGGAGGCAATGATGACCGCTCAAGTTCTGTGGATGAACATCCCGCTGATGACCCTCGCATTCGGTGTCTGGGTCGGCGTCCCGCTCTGGCTCGTGCTGCGTCATCCGGACCGGCATCCCGCCGAGAGCCGCAGCGTGCCCGCCTACCTGCGCGAAACGCGCCCGAAGCGGCCTGCGCGGATCCAGGCCCGCGCGTATGACGGCCAGCGCGGCCTGGTGGCCATGTAGGTGGCCGCGTAGCAACAGGAGGCTGTTACGGGTGTCCGGCTGCGCCGGGGATGTGCCAGGCTTCTGCCGTGCAGAACCGAGTCATGCGGTGACGCGTATCGAACGGCGGTCGGCAATCGCCGGTGAGCCGTACGCGAACCTCCTTCCGATGGCCGACCACATCCTTCGCATCGGGAATGTGGCCGTGGACGGAGGATTCATCATGAACCCCGATGGCTGGCGGTGCCGCCTGGGGCAGCCGATCGACTTCGAAGCCGTCAGGCGCGAGTTCGAGGTGCCCGCCAGCATCCAGCTCTCCGGGGTCCACGACACGATCCTCGACACCTTGTCTTGGATCTCTATCGAAGGGCCGGGAGCACACCGCTAGCAGCGTGTGCCAAGCTGCTGGCGTGCTTGGACTCGCGATCGCCTGTGCGGTAAGCGCCGCCGCGTGGGTCTACCTGGTGGCGGCGCACGGGGGTTTCTGGCGGACCGGAGAGCGGCTGCCGCCGCAGCGGGGCCGAGCCGGCCGCGCGTCGTGGCCGGCCGTCGTCGCCGTCGTGCCTGCCCGCAACGAGGCGGACTCTCTCCCCGGGACGCTGCCGGCGCTGCTGACGCAGGAGTACCCCGGCCAGTTCCGCGTCTTCCTGGTCGATGACCGGAGCGACGACGGCACCGCCGTCGTCGCGGCCGAGCTCGGCGAGAAGGCGGCGCGGGACGGCGGCGCGGCGCTGACCGTCGTCGCAGGCCGTCCCCGGCCGGACGGCTGGGCCGGCAAGGTCTGGGCGATGTCCCAGGGCCTGGCGGCCGCCGTCGGCGCGGGGAGCCTGGCCGGAACCGGAGGGACCGGGGACGCGGTCGCCGCGCGCCCCGGCTACGTGCTGTTCACCGACGCGGACATCGCCTGGGCGCCGACCGCGCTGCGGGACCTGGTCCAGGCGGCGGAAGACGACGACCGCGCCCTGGTCTCCCAGATGGCCCTGCTCCGGGCGGAGACGGCCTGGGAGCGGGTGGTCGTCCCCGCCTTCGTCTACTTCTTCGCCCAGCTCTACCCGTTCAGGAAGGTCAACGACCCGGGGAGCGGTACCTCGGCCGGGGCGGGCGGCTGCATGCTGATCAAGACCGAGGCGCTGGAACGGGCCGGCGGCCTCGAGCCGATGCGGGGCGCGCTGATCGACGACGTGGCCCTCGGCACGCTGCTCAAGAAGAACGGCAGCCGCATCTGGCTCGGACTCACCACCGATATCAGGTCCGACCGGCCGTACCCGAGCCTGGGCAGCCTCTGGCACATGATCGCCCGGTCCGCCTACGTCCAGCTCCGGTACAACCCGGCCCTGCTGGCGGGCACGCTGGCCGGCCTGCTGCTGCTCTACGCGGTGCCGCCCGCGGGCGTGATCGCCGCGCTGATCGCGGTCGGCGTCGGCTCGGCCGGGGCCGACGTGGCCGTCACCGGGATCGCCGGCCTGCTCGGCTGGGGGCTGATGACGGCGAGCTACCTGCCGATGCTCCGGTTCTACCGGCTGTCGCCGCTGCGCGCGCCCGCGCTGCCGCTGATCGCGCTGCTGTACGCCGCGATGACGGCCGACTCCGCGCGCCGCCACTACTCGGGCCGCGCGGTCTCCTGGCGCGGTCCCGCCGCCGACCGCGTCTGACCGGGGGTCCGGGTAGCGGGCTGGTTGCCGGCTGGTGCTGTACGAGTCGGCTGTCGGAGTACCAGAATGCGTTAGGCGGGCCAGGCGAAGACACGGTCCGTTCGATAGGAAGATCTTGGTTTTTCAAGAACGAGGAGGAGCCCGGGATGGCGATCAGCGTGCGTGGCGTGGTGGCGCGAGGCAAGGGCGAGGCGGTCGAGGTCACCGAGATCCTGGTGCCCGAGCCGGGCCCGGGCGAGGCGCTGGTCAACGTCCAGGCGTGCGGTGTCTGCCACACCGACCTGCACTACAAGATGGGCGGCATCGGCGAGGACTTCCCGTACCTACTCGGGCACGAGGCGGCCGGGGTCGTCGAGGCCGTCGGTGACGGCGTGACCGATGTGGCCCCGGGTGACTTCGTCATCCTCAACTGGCGCGCGGTCTGCGGGCAGTGCCGGGCGTGCAAGCGCGGCCGCCCGTGGTACTGCTTCGCCACCCACAACGCGACCCAGAAGATGACGCTGGCCGACGGCACCCCGCTCTCGCCCGCGCTCGGCATCGGCGCGTTCGCCGAGAAGACGCTGGTCGCGGCCGGCCAGTGCACGAAGGTCAACCCGGCCATCGGCCCGGCCACGGCCGGGCTGCTCGGCTGCGGGGTGATGGCCGGCCTGGGCGCGGCGATCAACACGGCCGGGGTGTCGCGGGGCGACACGGTCGCGGTGATCGGCTGCGGCGGGGTCGGCGACGCCGCCGTGCTCGGCGCCCGGCTGGCGGGCGCGAAGACGATCATCGCGGTCGACGTGGACGACAGGAAGCTCGGCTGGGCCCGCGACTTCGGCGCCACGCACACGATCAACTCCCGGTCGGCCGACGCGGTCGAGGGGATCAGGGAGCTCACCGACGGCTTCGGGGCCGACGTGGTGATCGACGCGGTCGGGCGGCCCGAGACCTACACGCAGGCGTTCAACGCGCGGGACCTGGCCGGCGTCGTGGTGCTGGTCGGCGTGCCGACACCGGAGATGCGGCTGGAACTGCCGCTGCAAGAGGTGTTCGGACGCGGGGGCGCGCTCAAGTCCTCCTGGTACGGGGACTGCCTGCCCAGCCGGGACTTCCCGATGCTGGTCGACCTGCACCTGGACGGCCGGCTGCCGCTGGAGAAGTTCGTCTCGGAGACGATCGGCCTCGGCGACGTCGAGGCGGCGTTCCACAAGATGGAGCGCGGCGAGGTCCTCCGCAGCGTGGTGCTGTTCTGACCGCTTCCGCGGCGGCGACGCCGTCCGGCTCGACGCGGATCGCGATGTGGTCCGGGCCGCGAACCGTCTCCACCGCGATGATGCGCGCCTGGGAGAACCGGTCCGACACGGTCGTCTTCGACGAGCCGCTCTACGCGTACTACCTGTCGTCGACCGGCCTTGACCATCCGGGCCGGGACGACGTGATCGCGAGCCAGCCGACGTCGTGGGAGGCGGTGGTGTCGTCGCTGGCCGATGATCCGCTGTCGCCCGGGGCGGCCATCGGCTATGCCAAGCACATGACGCACCACGTGCTGCCGTCGGTCGACCTGACCGCGTTCGCGCCGTTCCGGCACGCGTTCCTGATCAGGGACCCGCGGTCGCTGCTGGCCTCCTACGCCCGCGTCCGGTCCGCGCCGACCCGGGACGACCTAGGGCTGCGGCAGCAGGCGTGGCTGTTCGAGGAGTTCGGCGGCCCCGTCATCGACTCCGCCGACCTGCTCGCCGCCCCGGAGGCGGGGCTGCGGGCGCTGTGCGCGGCCCTCGGCGTGCCGTTTTCTGCGGCGATGCTGTCGTGGCCGGCCGGCGCGCGTGCCACTGACGGGGTGTGGGCGCCCTACTGGTACGACAGTGTCTGGCGGTCGACCGGGTTCGCCCCGGTCACACCGGGGCCGCCCGCCGAGCTCGCGCCGTCGCTCGAGCCGCTGCTCGAGCAGTGCCTGCCTTACTACGAGCGGCTCAGCGGAAATAAGATCAACATCGATATCCCGAACGGTAGCGGCTGACTCTGGGGGCAATGCATTGCTGCAGAAGTTCGACGAGCGTAACCGCGACCTGATCGTCAACGTCGGCGGCCGCCTGTCGCACCGGGACGAGGCGGGGGTGTCCCCGTTCGACTCGGTCGTGCAGGGCGGGGACGCGGTCTGGGAGGGCCTCCGGCTCGCCAACGGCCGGATCTTCGCCCTTGACGAGCACCTGGCCCGGCTCCGCCGGTCGGCGCACGCGCTGGGCTTCGCCTCGGTGCCGTCCGACGAGTCGATCATCGCCGAGATCAGCCGCACGCTGGCCGCCAACGCGATGCACTCCGGCGTGCACATCCGGCTGACCCTCACCCGCGGCGTCAAGCTCACCTCGGGGATGGACCCGCGGCTGAACGTCTCCGGGCCGACGCTGATCGTGCTGGCCGAGTTCAAGGACCCGGTGTACGACCTGGCGGGGATCCGGCTGATCACGTCGAGCGTGCGGCGCACCGCCCCGGACTCGCTGGACCCCAAGATCCACCACAACAACCTGCTGACCTCGATCCTGGCGAAGATCGAGGCGAACGTGGCGGGCGCGGACGACGCGGTCATGCTCGACAACCGCGGCTTCATCGCCGAGACCAACGCCACCCACCTGTTCATGGTGCTGCCCGGTGACCGATCGGGCGGGGCCGGCGGAACCCTCGCGACGCCGACCACGGCCGCATGCCCGGAGGGGATCACCCGCGCGACCGTGCTCCGGCTGGCCTCGTCGTGCGGCGTCAGCTGGGCCGAGGGCGACTACACGCTGCCGCAGCTCTACAACGCGTCCGAAGTCTTCGTCACCGGCACGATGGGCGGCCTGGCCCCGGTGGTCTCGGTGGACGGCCGTTCCATCGGCGACGGCGCGACCGGCCCGGTCACCAAGCAGCTGACCGGGCTCTACGCGGACCTGTCGGCCAGCGCCGGCACCACGGTCGCCTGACCGCCCGCGCCTAGACGGGCCG
>Ga0208357_1001957_pt1 | contig 14305 bp, 11 predicted proteins | sample NGESurdeep092012_6_FD_184487 | JGI IMG/M metagenome (GOLD analysis project Ga0208357, IMG submission 184487) | Arctic peat soil microbial communities from Barrow, Alaska - NGEE Surface sample F52-2 deep-092012 (SPAdes) | ecosystem: Environmental > Terrestrial > Soil > Wetlands > Peat ... | reverse complement strand
TCCTTCCGCAGTTCATGCAGCTGCTCATGGGCTATTCCGCGACCGCCGCGGGCATCGCCGTCTCTCCCGCCGGTCTGGTCACCATGATCGAAGTTCCGCTGGTCGGCTGGGCGCTCAGCAGGGGATTCGACGCCCGCCGAATGATCGCCGCGGGCATCGCTACCATCGCTCTGGGAACCTGGTGGCTCTCGCTCGGCAACCTCGACATGGCCGAGTCCAACCTGATCTGGCCGCGAGTCGTGCAGATTCTCGGCCTCGGCATGACAACTGTACCGCTCAGTACAATCATGTTCCGCTTCCTCCCCTCCGATCAGAGCAGCAACGCCGCCGGCATCTACGCGCTCGTCCGCAATGAGGGCGGCAGCATCGGCATCGCCATCTCCAGCACCTTCCTCGAGCGCGCCGCCCAGACACACCAGGCCTATCTCGGCGCCAACATCAACCCCTCGAACCCGATCGCCGTCAGAGCTGCCCACGCTCTCGCCGTGGTTCATGGCTCGGTCGCCTCCAGCGGTTCAGCGTCCGACAGCGCCTACGCTGGCCTCGCCCTGCTCTACGGCCAGGTTCAGCGCCAGGCCCAGTTACTCGCCTACATGGACCAATACCGCATGTTCGCTTACATGCTGGCCTGCCTGCTCCCGCTGGTTCTGCTGCTCAAACGGCCTCCGCGGCTGATGGGCAAGATCGAACTCGAAGCCCACTAGCCAGCCGACCGCTGCTCCCCACTTCCAACCCTTCGCCTGCCCCTGGCCCGATCCAACTCCACGCGAAGGCGTACCCGGACCGCGTCGTTCCTCCCTTCCCGAATCGGGCAGCACCCCAGTTAGAACGCGCGCGATTCCACTGATAAAGTCTCCCTAAAAACTCCTCATCAGAGTAAAGTTCTATAATCTCCATCTCTTTCGAGGACCTCATTCGTGCCTGCAAACCGTAGTCTGCTAAGTGGAATCCTGTTGGGTTGTGCCCTTACTTTTACTCTGGCGGGTTGCGGCGTGGGCACGGTCATCACCTCCGGCGGAGGAGGTACGATGTCGATCCAGGGCATGGTGCACGGCGGACAGCAGGGAGTCTCTGGTGCCACCATCCAGCTCTACACCGTGGGAGCAACCGGCAATGGCTCAGCCGCCACCCCGATGCTCACCCAGCTCGTCACCACGGGCGCCACCGGCTCCTTCGGCATCACCTCTGACTACACCTGCGGCCAGAACAGCAGCGGTTCGCCGGTTACCAGCAGCAACCAGGTCTATCTCGTAGCGTCTGGAGGGAACCCCGGCCAGGTCGCAGGAACGAACAATTCCGCGCTGGTCATGGTCGCGGCTCTCGGCCCCTGCAGCAAGCTCGCGTCCACCCCGTTCATCTACGTCAACGAGCTGACGACGGTCGCTGCCGCCTGGGCGCTTGCGCCCTTCACCACCTCATCCACCCACATCGGCGCCACCTCCACCAACGCCCTCGGCATCACCAACGCCTTCCTCGACGCGGGCCTGCTGACCGACACCACCACCGGCCTGCCCCCCACCCTTCCCGCCAATCTCACCGTCGAGACGGGCAAGCTGAGCGCTCTTGCCGACGCTCTCGCCAGCTGTGTTAACTCCGACGGCACCTCTGCCTGCAGCCCGCTCTTCACCGCCGCGACCGTCAACGGCACGGCCCCCGCCGACACCTTCGCCGCCGCCCTCAATATCGTCAAAAACCCCGGCCAGAACGTCGCCGCGGTATACGGAGCGATCGGCGCCTACGTCCCCTTCGCCACCACGCTCATCCAAGCTCCCGACGACTGGACCATGTCCCTCAACGTCACAGGCGGGGGCCTCGCATCGCCCACCGCCCTCGCCATCGACAGCCAGAACAACATCTGGGTCGCCAACCAGGCTGGCCCCCTCTCGGCCTTCAACGCCCAGGGCACCCCGCTCAGCGCCGCAGGTTTCGGAGCCATCGACCACACCGAGATCATCCAGGAAAACGGCATCGCCATCGACACCTCCGACAACATCTGGATCACCAACCAAAACGGCTACGGTGGAGGAGGCAGCGGCAACGTCGTCAAGTTCTACGGCGCCAGCTCTGGCCAGATTGGCGTCTCCCCCCAGCCCACTGGCTATACCACCAACATCAACTACCCTGACGCTGTTGCCGCGGACACCAACGGTAACATCTTTGTTGTCAACACCGGCCCCGCCTCGGCCACTGTTTACAACGGCACGGGCAGTGTTGTCTCCGCTAACCTTGGCGTCACTCAGGGGCTCACTCTTGTGCCCGAGGCCATCGCCATCGACGTCTCCCACGGCTTCTGGCTGCCGGGCGGAAACTCCGTCGCCCACATCGCCGCCCCCACCCCCCCAAGCTATCCCAACGGTCAGCTCCTCAGCAACGCGAACTGCTGCCAACTCTCCAAAGGAGTCGCCACCGACGCCGGCGGAAATGTCTGGGTAGCCGACTATCTTGGCGGAGCCCAGCCTCCCAATAACGAGGGTGCCTACGCCGACATCGCTCCCGGCGGCACCATCCTCTTCAGCGGCGTCACCGACGGAGGCATCAATCACCCCGAGATGGTTGCCGTCGACTCCGCCCAGAACGCCTGGTTCACCAACTTCGCCACTGCCTCCCTCACCGAAGTCGCCGGCAACACCTCCTCCACCCCCGCCACCGCTCTCTCCCCCACCACCGGAGTCTACGGTGTAGGAGGCTTCGGCCTCGACGCGTCCCTCAATGCTCCCTTCAGCATCGCCCCGGACCGTTCCGGGAATCTCTGGGTCTCCAACCAGAGCGTCCTCGCCGTCACCATGTTCTTCGGCCTCGCGGCTCCCACCGTCACGCCGCTCCAGCCAGTCCCTACGGCCCCCTAACCTCTTTGCCCTAAAACTGTATTGGTCTGAGACATTCTTCTTGGAAACATACAAGAATAGACACTTGTGCGAAAAAATTGGTAGGAGCTGTGGATATTTAACGTTATGATCCTCTCATCCATTCCCGTTTCTGCACTACTGTGCGTTCGCTGCATCCAGGAGTATACCCATCATGGCCCCGTTCAATCCCCGCTCTCTCGCTCTCGCCCTTTTGCTCGGTAGTGCCTCCGTTGCCCTCATTGGCTGCGGCGACATGAACGCAGTTTTTCCCGATTCGGTCCTCTCCTCACAGGTGCAGGGTCCCCCCATGAGTGGCTCCATTTATGGAGGCCACGCCCCCGTCAGCGGCTCGCACATCTATCTTCTGCAGCCCGGAACCTCTGGAATTGGTTCCATTGCCACCTCCCTGCTGGGCACGGGGACAACCAGCTCCCCGGGCGGCTACCCGCTCCAGACCAATCCGGCCATCGGCGGCGATGCCCACATCCCCTCGGGTTGGCAATACGTCATTTCCGCTGCCAACGGCGGCTTCAGCCTCACCGGCGGTTACACCTGCGCCGCGGGCCAGCCGGTCTATATCTACTCCTCCGGTGGTAACCCGGGCACTGTAAGCAATACCGCGATCTCGCAGATGGCGGTCCTCGGCAACTGCCCGAGCAACGGTGCCCTCAACTTCGGCAGCTCCTCCAATAGCCCTATCAACTTCGTTTACATGAACGAGGTCTCCACCGTCGCTGCCGCATACGTCTTCCAGCCCTTCACTTCGTCGGCCAATAACGACGCTGTCCACATCGGCAGCACCGGCACGAGCCAGGGCCTCACGGGCATTGAGAATGCTGCCAACACGGCAGCGCAGCTTTACGCCATCCAGGGTAACGGTCAGATCTCCACGGCGAACGACGGAGAAGGCCACCTCGCCAACTACCAGACACAGCAGTTCAGCTTCGGTAGCGGAGGCATCACGGCCACGCCGAACTCGGGCAACGGCGTCGTTCCCCAGGCCACCATTGACACGCTCGGCAATATTCTTGCTGCCTGCATTGACGCTCCCACCGGAGCCCTCTCCACCTCTTGCATCACGCTGTTTACCAATGCGACCGACACCGGTCTGGTCGGCGGCACAGCCCCGACGGACACCGCGACGGCTGCGATCAACATCGCCCGCTACCCCGCAGGCAACTACAGTTCCGCAACGAGCACGCCATCGAACTTTGTAACGAACATCTACGGGCTGCAGTCCGGAACCGTCCCCTTCACGCCGCATCTCGTCAACAAACCCAACGACTTCACCATCGTCATCAACTATCCCACGACCGCCGCCTATAGGGGTTCGACCGCTATCAACTCCACTTTGGGGAAGGCAGAGAGCATCGCTGTTGACCAGCTCGGGCAAATCTGGATTACCGCGCAAACGAATGAGGATGCCGTCAGGTGGTCGCCTTTGGGCAATCAAAACTCAGAGAATTTCACCCCCACCGCTGGGGAAAACTTTGGATATGTCTCCATCGATGGCTCCAACAACGCCTGGACAGGAGTCGCCAATAACACCTCGGGCATTCAGGAGGCGGGAAGCAACGGTGTCTTTACCGTCACGTACGGAGCTAACTACACCGACGCCTACACCGTAGTGACCGACAAAGCGGGCGACGCTTACTTCTTCGCCTCGGACGACGGAGTCATCGACGGTGCTCCATACAATACGCGGGGCAACGCCCAGATGTGGGAGTATAGCCCGGGTGGCTCTCTTCTCAGCAGCAACCCCAGCTGCAACGGTTTTACGGGCCCCTTTGTTTGGGACTGCATCAGCGGTTTTATCATCGGCGCGGGTGACAAGGTTGCGCACGGCGCGATCGAGAGCGCGGCTGCGGGGGGTAATATCTGGGTCACCAGCGAAAGCGGTGCCACCACTCCCGGTTATCAGATCGCCAGGATCTCCCCGACCGGAGGAAAGAAATTCTCCTTCGCAACCAACACCCAACAGCCTGAGTTCCCCTCGATCGACCGCAATGGCAATGCCTGGATCGCCAATCAGGCAGCTGTGGCAACGATCTACAAGATTGCTGTTACCGGGACCAGTCCCTTCTACAGTTCCACCACCCTCACCAGCGCCAGCACAGGCGCCAATTTGGTCTGGACGTTCGGTTCGGCGGTCGACGGCAATAACAATGTGTGGCTTGCCAATCGTTGCGGAGGCTACGGCGCCTGCACGAACATCACCGGTACCAACTCCATTATTTTGATCAACGGTTCGAACAATCTGGCTATCTCGCCTCCTACCAACTATATCCCCGAGGCGCAGTATCCCGCCACAGCTGCTACCTTCACCAAGATGCTCAATGATTCGCTCAACATCGCCATCGATCCTTCCGGCAACGTGTGGGTAACCAACTACATCGGGGGTTCGGTAGCGGAGATCGTCGGTGCAGCCGCACCGGTCGTCACGCCCCTCGCCCTCGCCGCCGGTAACAACATGCTCGGCGTAGCACCGTAGCCTTGAGCCAATCGCTCCTCCAGCCCGCGGCGCATACCCTGCGCCGCGGGCTTCTTCTTTAATCCCACCCCTCCTACCCCTCTCTACTCGATTTAGAATCATCCCTGCATGAACGTCTCGCAGCCATCCCGCCCCGCACTTCCTCCCAGCTCGCTCCGCCGCTCTGGGGAGAGTGCCCGACTTGACAGCGAAGCCCCCTCCGCGACCCCCCATCCCTCCCCCCGGCCACCTCATTTTCCATCGTCATCGGCCCGCGCCCGCGTCTTTGCAGGTCAATCTTTCCTTGGTGCGTCCCGAAGACCCCTTCAGTCACGCGATTTGCAGCCCGAAACCGTGCTGAACACGCATCAAAACACCCCGTTTTGGGAGCCCGCCTGATGCCCACCCGCGTCCGCTCCTACTGCAAAATCAATCTCGGCCTCGCCGTAGGCCCCCTCCGCGACGACGGCTTCCACGCCCTCACCACCGTCTACCAGACCCTCCAACTCCATGATTTTGTTACGGTTACAGCCACCCCTTCCACCACCACCAGCATCCTCCTCACCTCCAACCATCGCGCCGTCCCCCGCACCGAGGCCGGAACCGCCGAACGCAATACCGCCTACCGCATCATCGACCGTGTTTTGAACCACTTAGCCCTTACCGCAGCGGTAGAAATCCACATCGAAAAACACCTCCCCGTGCAGGGTGGAATGGGTGCCGGCTCGGCCAACGCAATCGCTGCAATGCTAGGACTCGAAAGGGAGTTAGGCGTCTTCCTTCCCAAACCAGCCAGGCTGGAAGTAGCCTCCGAAGTGGGCTCCGACGTCCCGCTTTTCCTCCTCGGCGGAACAGTTCTCGGCCTCGGCCGCGGCGAAGAAGCCTACCCCCTCCCCGACTCCCCACCCCTCCATTGCGTCGTAGCCCTGCCCGACATAGGAGTCTCTACAGCCCTTGCGTTTCAACAACTTGACGCCGCCGCATTGACTTCTGACCCACCTGTAGATAAACTAAAACAGTTGAGCCGCGCTCTAGCCTCTGTCTGGTCGACAACTGGCGTCGAGTCTGGCCCCTCCGGTATCGCTCCTACGAGCCGTTTGGAATTGAATCCAAATGACTTACCTTCGGGTAGGGTCTCTGCTATGCAGAGGGACGTACGAGGTGATCTGGCCGAGAATCCCCTTCTCGCGCTTGTCCGCACCGGGATTGAGAACGACTTTGAAGAGGTCGTCTTCTCGCAGCATCCCTCCTTGCGTTCAACCAAGCGTGATTTAGTGGGAAGTTCAAGAGGATCTGCGGTTTACGCGGCTCTCTCGGGTTCTGGTTCGGCGTTGTTTGGACTCTATAAGTCACAAACAGACGCCCGCGCCGCTCAACATCGTGTACAACAGCACGGCACAAAGGCTATCCTTACAGAGACCCTGCCCCGTCGAGACTATTGGCATACGATGTTCGCAGAGTAACCTGTTTCGCAAGAAACAGGGCCGGCAATTGCAATGAAGCGCGCCGACAATACTGGGCGATCGACTAATGGTAGGTCAACTGCCTTTGACGCAGTTTGTCTAGGTTCGAATCCTAGTCGCCCAACCACTCAGTCGCTCGCCAGATTTACAGAGAGATCTGTAAGTCCTGAGACGAAAGCAGTTAGGGAACTTTTGATTTTAGTGATGGAAACGTCATCGCCCAAGATTGAGCAAGACCCGCACAGGAATCCCGGCCTAGAGCCGATGCGCGGGAGTAGCAGGAAGTTTGCAGGTTGTCCTCGAGATTGAACAAGATTCGAGCCAGCCAAAGGGAACCGAAGTCTAGCAACGTGCACATGGCCGGCAACGAAACAGTGCCGGCCGCAAGAAGTAAGACAAGCAGTATTGAATCACCCAAAGGTCAACCAACCTGGAGGATTTCAACGTGAACCAACAAGACACGACTGCGGTTCCTTTCCCGAGCTCTACCAATGATGGCTCCGTTGCAGCACTAAAGACCCCAGTGGTCCTGCATGCTGCGGAGCAACCGAAGCAAGCTGCTGAGATTGCATTGACAGCAGCAGCCTCTGCTCCGGGAACGAAGGCGTCCGATCCAAAAGCAGGAGACAAAAAACGCTCCTCACGCCTGAGTGACGATAAGCGCTTCAAGATCTTCTCCGGCTCGGCAAACCGGCCGTTAGCGGAGGAGATCGGCAAGTTTCTGGGTGTACCCGTCGGAGAGACACGCTTACAGCGATTTTCTGACGGCGAAACCCATTTTCAGCTCCTTGAAAATGTGCGTGGCGCGGATGTGTTTCTGATCCAGCCCACATGCCATCCGGTCGACCAGAACCTGGTCGAACTGCTGATTATGATGGACGCGCTCAGGCGCGCCTCAGCAGGACGCATTACCGTGGTGGTTCCCTATTATGGCTACGCGCGGCAGGATCGCAAAGATAGACCGCGCGTTGCGATTACCTCCAAGCTGGTGGCTGATTTGCTCACCACGGCGGGAGCCAATCGGGCCCTGTTCGTAGATTTACACGCAGCGCAGATCCAGGGTTTCTTCAATATTCCTGTCGACCATCTTTTCGCTAGTCCCGTGCTGGTTGGTTATTTCAGGGATTTGCAGCTGCCAAACCTGACGGTGGTCAGTCCCGATGCAGGCGGCGTGGAGCGAGCGAGATTCTTTGCTAAGAAATTAGAAGTACCGTTGGCCATCGTCGACAAACGTCGCACCGATATCAACGTGACCGAAGTGATGAACGTGATTGGTGATGTGCGGGGACGGACTTGCTTGATCCTCGATGACATCGTCGATACAGCCGGGACGCTGGTGAAGACCGCGGAGGCGTTGCTGGAGCAGGGAGCTGAAAAAGTGTATGCGTGCGCATCGCATGCTGTGCTCTCCGGACCCGCAGTCGAGAGGATCAGAGATTCGCAGTTAGAGGAGTTGGTTGTCACCAACACAATTCCTCTGAGCGAAGCCGCACAGCAGGTAAGCAAGATCAAGGTGCTTTCGATCGCCGGGTTGTTAGGTCGGGCGCTGGAGAGTATTCACATGGAGACCAGCGTGAGTACGCTGTTCACCTAATCGAATTTTTGCAGTTTGCAAAAGGGTTTGCACGTTGCAGGCTAGAAGTTGAAGGACAAAGGGAGCGAGGCTCAACCTCGTGCCCGAAAGGAATGAATATGGCAAGTGAAAAGAAGATTGACGCGGTGGTGGCAACTCCCCGCACGGGAACGTTCAACAAGAACCATGCTCGCCGTGTGCGTGTGCAGGGGCTGATTCCTGCCGTTGTTTATGGCGCGGGCAAGGAGTCGGTTGCAGTGACGGTTGACCCCCGGGTTATCACCAAGATTCTGTACTCGGATGCTGGTCACAACACGATCTTCGATCTCACGATTGAAGGCGCTGGCGTTACCAAGGCGATGATCGTCGACTGGCAGAATGAGCCCATCAAGGGCAACCTGCTGCACATCGACCTGAAGCGCATTGCGATGGACAAGACCATGCGTGTATCCGTGACGGTGCAGTTGACGGGCGTTTCCACGGGCGTAAAGAACTCTGGTGGAATTCTGAGCCAGGTTCTGCATGAGGTAGAGATTGAGTGCCTGCCTTCCGATATTCCGGGCCACATCGATGTCGACGTGACGAATCTGGAGATCAACGACTCGATTCACATCTCTGATCTGCCTCACTCGGACAAGATCAAGTTCCTTGGCGACGAAGACGCTTTGGTTGCGCACGTAACGGTCTTGAGGGAAGAGGCTGCGGTTGAGCCGGTTGCTGGTCCTGCTGAGCCTGAAGTGGCGAAGAAGGGCAAGGTGGATGCTCCTGCTGCCGCTGCTCCAGCTGCTGGCGACAAGGGCAAGAAGTAAGTTGTTGAAAGGCGTTGTGCGAGCGTGAAGCTGATCGTCGGTCTTGGGAATCCTGGTCCGGAATACGCGTATACGCCGCACAACGCCGGGTTTTTGGCGATTGATCGCATTGCGGCGGTATGTAATGTGCACGTTGCCAACCGTCGCGGACGAGCGCTGACGGCGAGGACGAAGGTGGCGGGGCATGATGTCCTGCTGGCAAAGCCTGAGACCTTCATGAATCTGAGCGGGCTATCGGTAGGCGCTTTGATGGATGAGTTGGAGATCGAAGTGGAGGACTTGATTGTTCTCTACGACGAGCTGGATTTCCCGCTGGGCACGCTGCGACTTGCGCAGAGGGGTTCGGCGAACGGGCATAACGGAGTGAAGTCTGTCTCCGGTGTGCTTGGATCAGAGGACTGGCTTCGCGTTCGGATTGGAGTGGGCAAACCGCCACTCGAGAGCGGACGCATTGTGAAAGCCGGTGGAGCTGATTACTTGCTTACGCCGATGCGTAAACAGGAGTTAGCAACGCTGGATGAGGTGCTCGACCAGGCTGTACGCGCGGTCGAGGCTGTGCTGACCAAAGGTGTTGGCGCGGCGATGAATGAGTTCAATCGCAAGGTTGAACCTGATATTAAGCAGTAACAATCTTCCACACCGGTTTCGGATGGAAGTAGCAACCGAAGCGGTGCGGGGCAGAACCCCGCAGAAAGAAGTAGAGATGAATCGCACTTACGAAATCATGTTTATCGTTCGGCCTGATGTTGAAGAGGCCGAGCTCGACAAGCTTATCGAGACGTTTACCGGATACATCACCACGGGTGGTGGCTCGGTGAAGACGACCGAGAAGATGGGTCGCCGCCGGCTGGCCTACACGGTGAAGAAGTTCAACGATGGGCTTTACGTTCTGCTGATCGTGGACGCTCCGGCGTCGCTAATCTCCGAGATCGAGCGTCGTCTTCGGGTCTCCGAGCCGGTGATCAAGTTCCTCACGGTTCGCATGGACGAGGAAGACAAGCGCGTCGCCAAGATCAAGGCTCATCGCGATGCGCACGTGAAGCGCAGCGCTCTGCCGCAGATCAACGCTGAGGCTGCTGCTGAGACTCCGGAAGCACCTGCGGCTGTGGCCGAGGCGCCAGCCGTGGCGGCCGAGCCGGTTGCCGAACCGGTGGCCGAGGCTGAGCCCGCCGTCGCTTCGTAGATCTGGCTCTTTGCGCCTGGTTCTGAGTAGGACCAAGGGCAGGCGAGCACAAGCTTCGCAGACTGGACAATTCCGGTCTGCTGACAGGACAAATGCAACGCTGCAAGATGCTCCCACGATCTTCGAGCAGGTGACGAAGATCCAGTCCAGAGATCCCGATGCGGGTCTGGAGCAAGAGCAGCAGAACCGGTCGATGGCATAAAACGCCAGCGGCAGACAAAGGATAAGAACCATGGCTGACGAGATAGTGAATCAGGCAGCACCTGCGGCTCCAGCCGCAGCTTCTACGACCGAGGGTGGAGCTCCGGCACCACGCACGGGCGGATACCAGGGACAAGGCGGACCTCGCACGGGTGGATCGCGGCCACCGCGTCCGGGCGGCGGTGCAGGCGGAGCGGGCGGACGGAAGTTCTTCCGCCGCAAGAAGGTTTGCAAGTTCACGGTGGAGAAGATCGATACGATCAGCTACCGCGATGTGCGTCTGTTGCAGCAGTTTGTGTCGGACCGCGGCAAGATCATTCCACGTCGTTTGTCCGGTACCAGCGCTCCGTTCCAGCGGAAGCTCACGCGCGCCATCAAGCAGGCTCGCGCGATTGCCCTGCTGCCGTTTGCAGCCAAGTTCTAGTTCAACCCGCGTCCTTATGGCCACCCCAACGAGCCAAGAACGCTCGTTGGGGACCCCGATACGGCGCGAACCGAGTACGTTTGGAGACATGTCATGGAAGTGATTCTGAAGGAAGATGTAAACAAGCTGGGTCATCGGGGCGACGTGGTCAACGTCGCTGCCGGATATGGCCGCAACTACCTGTTGCCGGGGAAGCTGGCGATGGAGGCTACGGCGGCGAACAAGGCGGTCATCGAGCAGATGAAGTCGTCGTCGCTGCGCAAGTCGGCGGCTGAGAAGGGCGGAGCGGAAGAGCTCGCCGGGAAGCTGAATGAGCTGGTGCTGACGTTCGAGCGCAAGACGGGCGAGAACGATCACCTGTTCGGTTCGGTGACGTCGCAGGATATCGCGCACGAGCTGGAGCTGCAGGGGTACAAGGTGGATCGTCGCAAGATTCACCTGGAAGAGCCGCTGAAGACGGTTGGCGAGTTCCATGTGCCGATCAAGATTCACCGCGAGGTTTCGGCGCATCTGCAGGTGACGATCAAGAGCGATGCTCCGGAGCGGACGACCGCGTCGGAGATCAATGACGATTCGGTGTTCAAGTCGACCTATACGGGCGAGCTGGACGACAACCGCGACTAATGGGTTGAGGATTTCATTGGCAAGGATGCCCGCGCCCCCCTAGGGGACGCGGGCATTTTGCTGTGGGGGGAGGGGCCCCCCCTCCCCCCTGTTTTGAACTGATCTTTGGAATCAATCGGTTACAGCCACGTTTTTCTCTAAAATCCAGAGTCCAGAGATTTTACGGGTAGAAGCCTGAAAACAGGCGGCTTAGGGGCGCCGGCCGTGATTTCGGCGTGCTGGGAGACCGGGGAGGCTGAACCTTGTTCTGAAAATGCACTCTATCTCTATTGTAAAGAAGTGGGTGGGGTAACTATGCCAAGTTTTTGAAAGTTTTATCTCTTGGCGAATGAGTGGGTTGCGTGAATTTGTGAGGGCCGGGGGGCTTGACAGGATTTTTGCCGGGAAGGTGCCAAGGCACAGCTCCGGATGCTAGGCTGGAAGCATGTGCGGTCGCTACTTTCGTCAATCTGAGAAGCAGAAGATCGCTGAGGACTACCGAGCCGGGAAGGTGTTTGAAGATCCCCTTGCTCCGGACTACAACATTGCGCCAACGACGTTCCAGCCGGTGATCCGGCTGAGCCGGGATACGGGCGAGCGGGAGATGGCGCTGCTGCGGTGGGGGCTGGTGCCGTTCTTTGCGACGAGCCTGAGGGAATTCAAGGGGATGTCGACGTTCAATGCGAAGTCGGAGTCGGTGGCGACGTCGGCGACGTGGAGGGAGCCGTTCAAGCGGCGGCGGTGTTTGATTCCGGCGGATGGATTCTATGAATGGATGGCGAAGGTGGTGGAGCCGAAGCCGGGTGCGGCGGTGAGGCGTCCGGTGACGGCGTCGCGGTCGCAGTCGAAGGGTGGGAAGCAGCCGTTTGCGATCACGCTCACGAACGGCGAGCCGATGGCGTTTGCAGGGCTGTGGGATGCGTGGAAAGAGCCGAAGAAGTCTCCGCAGGAGGTGGACAGGTGGCTGCAGAGCTTCGCGATTGTGACGACCGAGCCGAATGAGGTGATGGCTCCGATCCATAACCGGATGCCGGTGATTTTGCAGCGGCGGGACTGGGAGGAGTGGCTGGATCGCGATGACTCGCGACCCGCTCCGATGCATTTGCTGCGGCCGTATGATGCGGAGGCGATGAAGGCGGAGGCTTGCAATACCGCGGTGGGGAACGTGCGGAATAACGGGCCGGAGATGTTGGTAGGGGCGTAGGGGATGGGCGGCTAGGCACTTAGCACTTCCTACAGTTGCGAAGGTTGTCGCCTTTACGCAAGGTGGTGCCCGATGAGAGGATTGCGGGCATGGTTTCGTATTGGAGACGTTTAGGTAAGCGGCTATGGAAGGATTCCGAGCCATGGGCGCGCGACAACATCGTATGGGCGGCTCTCATGCTTCTAGCGCCTCCGATAGCTGTGTGGCTCAGACAGCCCACGCATGAAATCGACTGGACGTTGATGCGTACTACATTGTGGATATACGCCATCGCGTTTGGGGTCTATCTGCTCGTTCATCTCGTAAGAACAGCATGGAAGCTGGATAAGGATTTATCGGGACGGCGCGATGCTCTCGAAAAACGCGTCTTCGATTTAGAATCTGTTCCTGCCGTGATCAAGCTCACTATCGAGAATGTTGTGATGCATAGGACCGGGGATCAGGAATTGAAATGGAAAAATGGTGAATTCTTGGTCCAGGCCTCAGGGGAACTTTTGAATCTGCGATCGGCCACAGTTGAGTATTCGGCGCAGCTTGTTTTTCGCGGCGAGGTCATCGAATTAGCCGCAATAAAGGACATACGTGAGTGGGAAATCATTGAGCGGAAATATTCCCAACAGCTTTACCCAAACACCCCAAGCATGTCGCGTCCCAGGCAGAGCTTTGTGACGAATCCGGCAGCCATTACCGAAAATCTTAGTCGCTCGATACGAAATGAGGGATGGCTGCATTTCCAAATTGAAGGTATGGGCGAAACCGACATTGCAAAACGGACGCTGAGGCTATATGCAACAGCCAAAGGCGGCGCGTGCTACGCAGACGAAGAACTCGCCAAACATCATGTTGTTCGGTCCGATCTCGTAGCAATGCGGAAGATTTATCCCTAGGCAGCCGTGAACTTCTTATATTCCAATACCGGAGCTTCTATCAGCTTCATCATCGTGTCACGGAATAGAAATGGGTTGTCGCGGTTGTTGAACCGGAATCCTATCTCGTCGAAGGAAGTGGTTGGGATCCCCTTGCTGTTGTTGACTGTGCGGTTTGGTGGCAGGTCCTTCGACTGCGCCTCTCGCGATGAGACCGCGAGAGGCTTCGCTCAGGATGACAGATTGTGGTGGGATGAGAATGGGCGGGGCGATCGCGCTGTTGGCGCTATGCTCGCTGAGGATGTGAGGCCGTTACGGGTGGGCCTCGGGGCTAGGCGCGGCGGGGGTGGTCTGTTGATATCCGGAGGGGGATGGCGTTGCTGGAGGCGCTGGGGATGGTGCTGCGGTGCTGAGCGGGAAGGTGGAGGAGTTGCTGCAGGCGCCGGCGAAGGGACCTTGCCTTGCGGCGCAGCCGGAGGATCGAGGCTGTGGAGATGAGTTGGAGCTCCTCGGCGGTGGTGAGGCTGGCGCGGCCGTTGAGGAGGTGTTCGAGGCGGGCGCACTCGCGGAGGTAGAAGAGGCTCTCGGTGAAGTGGGCGAGGTGGAGGATGTCCGGGACGAAGAGCTGGCCGGGCTTGACGAAGGTGCAGATGCCGTGGGGGA
>Ga0208357_1001956_pt1 | contig 14308 bp, 8 predicted proteins | sample NGESurdeep092012_6_FD_184487 | JGI IMG/M metagenome (GOLD analysis project Ga0208357, IMG submission 184487) | Arctic peat soil microbial communities from Barrow, Alaska - NGEE Surface sample F52-2 deep-092012 (SPAdes) | ecosystem: Environmental > Terrestrial > Soil > Wetlands > Peat ... | reverse complement strand
GTCGGCGCGGCCAGCGTGCCGCCGACGTTGAGCGTCGTTTCGAACGTTCCGCTGACGTCGACGCGACGTCTTGCAACTTGCGCGACGAGCGTCGGCACGTCGCTGCTCGAGGCATGCACCGATATGCGGACCGGCGCGCCCGGTCGCAAGCCCACGCTCCCGATAGCGTTGGCCGTTAGTCCTGGGGCCTGCAGTTGCGCGGCTCGCAACTCGAGCAGATCGCCGCTGGTTACCACCGATGCGGTCAGCGTATCGATCGGCAAACGTGCGAACGATCCGCCCGCCAGCGATACGTCGCCGGTGACGGCCAGATGCGGATAGCTTCCCGAAACGCGCGCCGACCCGTCGACGCGACCCAACAACGGAACCTCCGGATAGCCCAAGGCCGGCAGCCAGGTCGAGAGGTCGAGATTGGCCAGCGTTGCGGTCACGTTATAGCGGGAGCGCGCGACCAGGCCTGCCAGGGTCGCCGCGCGCGAGAGGCCGATCGAACCACCCACGCGCAGCGAACCGCGCGCCCCGCCGACCGCCAACGTTCCGTTCACGACGTTTCTTTGGCTCGACCAGTTTGCGACCGTATCGCCCAGCAGCAAGCTTCGATAGCGAAACGCGCGCACGTCGACGCTGCCACGCGTCGCCACGCGACGCGCGCTGTCGACGACAGCAAACGAAACCGTTCCCGTTCCGTCTAAAGTGTCGCCGGTATCGAAGAAATTGTTGAAGTCGGAGAAATGCGCGGCGGGGGCCCGAAGGCCTAAGGCTTGATCGCCGTCGGCGATGTGGGCGAAAAATGTCAGGTCGGTGCTTCCCACGCGTACGCTTCCCGCGCGCGCCCGCACCGCTTTGGCGCGCGCCGATATCTGCGCGCGCGCGTCGACGAACGGCAGTCCGTTGACCTCGCCGCCGGGAACGCCGATCGTGCCGGTGACGCTGGGCCGGGCGCCGCTGCCCAGGATTGCCAACCGCGCGTTGAATACGCCTTGGGTTCGATACGAGGGCACGTGTAAGGTGGACAGCGCATCGTCGATGTCGGCTGCCGGAACGTCGGCGCGCAGCGCGTAGGTCGGCTCTCCGCCGCCGATGTTTCCGATGCTGCCGTCGACGATGCCGTATGTCCCTCCCAGCGACGCGACCGCCCGATCGACGCGCATCGTGCCGCCCTGCATCGCGACGGCGGCGGTTCCTTGAACGCGATATCCTTGCGCGCGACCGCGCTCCACGACCAAACCGCCGGTGAACGCGGGGACCTTCCCGCCGCCGCGCAGCGCACCGGCCAGCGACAGCGTGCCGCTATCGAGCGGCAAGCCCAAAGCGCGCGCGTCGTCGCCATGCAAGCCGACGCCGGTCACTTGCAGCGTCTGCGACGGCCCGTAACTTCCCGCCGCGGTCACGCGGCCGCCGGCGATGTCGGCGCTGGCGGAATAGACGCGCGCGCTGCCGTGCTCGAATGCGATTGTTCCGGCGGCGCGCGACAGCGGTACGCCATGTACCGAAGCGCCGGAAAGATGCAGGGCCGAGGATTGAACGATGACGCCCGCGCCGCCGATGGACAGCGCGACGGGCCCCTGTAGCGCGCCGTGAGCGACGAGCGACCCCAAGAACGGATGCAACCCCTCCAGCGTTCCGCTGTAGTTTCCACTGGCCAGGAGCGTCTTGGTCGAAAACGCGCCGATGCCGGTGAAACGTCCCCACGGCCCGCGGGCTTGCAATCGATCGATGTTGACGTGTTTGAGATCGCCGGCGAAATCCGCGGAGAGCGCGTCGAACCGCACGGTGGCAATGCTCAACCCGTTCGCGGAGGCTCGCCCCGCAACGTTGATGCCGCTCGCGCTGCCGCTCCCCGCGCCGCTCAGGCTTGCGATCCGGCCGTCGAGGTTGGGCAGCCGCGGGAAAGCGGTACCCGGAAACGGCTGGATCGCGGGATGCGTGACCGTTAAGTTCGTCGCGTCCATCCAAAACGCGGTCGTGTCGTTACGGCGATCTGCGATGTAGCGGCCGTAGAGCGTCCCGTTTCCGCCGTCGACGTAGAGCGGCGCGACGTCGGCCGTGCCGTCTGCAGCGAATGAAAATAATCCGCCGGCACGCGCGACGTCGCGCGCGCTGGCAAACGATCCGTGCGCGCCGATCGCCAAGTTGCTGCCCGCCAGCAACGCGTCCGCGAGGATCGGTTCGTTGGGCAAGATCTCGTCGAGGTACGGAAAGTGCACGCCGCTTGCGGCCGCGCTAACGATGAGGTCGGAACGAACGATCTTGCCCAGCACCAGCGAGCCGCGCACAGACGCGGCGATCCCACCGTAGGTCGCCCGCAGCGGCGAAACCATCACGGTTCCGTAACTGAGCGCGATGTCGGCGTGGGCGCCGTGCAAGGGAAGGGTCCGATAGAGCGCGTTGGCGGCGTCGAGGTGCGCGACGACGACGATCGCGTGCAGCGGTCCTTCGAGCAGTACGCCCACGTGCGCCGAGCCGGAGACCGGCTGCTTCCGGGCGAACGCCAGCACCTCGCGCAAGTGCTGCAAATCGCCGGTCCCAGAAATGCCCAAGCGCACCTGGGGCTGGGCAAAATCGAAGATGCCGCCGTCGACGGCGACCGGAACGCCGGCCAGGCGCGCCGCAAGACCTCGCGCGAAGAGCGCGTCGTCGACGATCTGCAAGCGTCCCCGAATGTTGGTCAGCGGCTTGGCGAGCACGGAGAAATACATCTGTCCGTTGTCGACGTCCAACCGCACGCTGCTGTGATAGGTTCCCGAAAATGCCGGCGTGACGTCGAGCGCGTAGGCTTTGGCGTCCACGTCGTGCGCGGTCCCAGCCAAAATGCGCGCCGACGCCGCGTCGATAATGAAGTTGCCGATCGCACGAATTGGAATCGCCGCCGCATGCAGGTGGTGGATCGCGTATCCGTGCTGCACGTCGACCGCGCCGACCAAGCGAAACGGTTCGGGAGCGGTGTCTTCAAACGCTCCGGTAACGACGTAGTGCGTCCGCGCCGACGAATCGATCGTCGCATCGGCTTGAACGTCGTCGACCCGTTGGATCGTCGGCTTCGGCGCGCCGTAGGCGACCTGCGCCGAGCCGTTCCGCAAGCGAACGGTAAAGTGCAGCGGTACGGGATCGGGTCGGCCCGGTACCCCGGGCGGCGCGTTGCCCGTCGGAAGGATCAGGTTGAGCGTCCGATCGGCGTTGCGCACGACGGTGAGCGTGGGGTGATCGATCGTGACGCCGGTCAGACCGTAGCGATGCGTGCTTCCCGGCAGCAGACCGCGCAGCGAATAGTACAAGTCGATGCGTTGGGCCGAGAGCACCGGCTGATCGTTGCGAGAAACCCGCACGTCGAGAAGCGCCCCGTGCGCGGTTCCCAGCCGCTGATCGCCGATCGTCACCGAGTAACCGGTCGCCGAGCCGATCGCCCGTTCCAGCGCAAAGCGAATCAGGTCGTGGCGCCCGATAACCAGCAGCCCCACGAGCAGGACTACGACCCCCAGGCCGGCCAGCCATCGGTTGCGTACGCTCTTCACTCGAACTCGGATATACCCGGAACGCTTGCTCGTGCCTGCGCGTTCCCTCGACGACGGGCAAGACGTCCCTCGGCCGCCCGGAAATGCTTACGACAAAAAGTGGGCGATCTGGATGTGGTAGTCCGTCGTTCCGTCGTCGTTGGCGAAGGTCCAAATCCAGACCGCGACGCTATCGGAGGAGCGATCCCAGCGATAATCGTCGGTCCCAAGATACTGCGGGTCCGTCGTTACCGTGAAACCGTAGGGCAGGGCCCCAGCTACCGCCGAGCGGATCAGCTCGAGCATCTCGCTCTTGGGCGCTCCCAGATCCCGCGTCTCGCATTCGAAGAACCAACGGGGATGCGTTTCGTCGGACGTCGCAAAGATGCCGTCGATGTCGCAGCTGTTGAGGATGTCGCCGAACGACACGCTGGGATCGAAGTAGTTGTTGTCCTTGTCGGTGGCTTTACCGCGCAGCGCGGTAAAGTTATCGGCGCCGTTCTGTACGCCCAGCTGCACGAAGCTGGCGACGGCTTTGCTCAAGCCGTCGCGCTGATCCGTGCTGAGTTTGACCCACTTTTCGAAGTGGACGCTCGTTGGAATATAGTGTCCGACGCGAATCGAAAAGCCGTTGGTCGTTTTGGAGTGGTACGTCTCGACGTAGACGAACATGTGCGTCGCGCTGAGCCAATCGAACCAGTGCTCGCCGTCGTCGTTCTTGCCGTGCGACAGTTTGTAGCCAGAAACCAGCGGCGCGAGATATTTCAAAATGTACGCATCCTTTTGCGCGAGCGTCCACGTCGGCGGCACCGGCCAGTTCCCAGAAACCGTGTAGCGTTCGCCGGCGCTGGCCGAGGCGAACTCATCGGCGATCGTACAACCCGGGCAGATTTTCTTAAACCCGGGTGCGAGCTTGTAGTAGATATCGCTGTCGTCGGTACTCGAGACGCCGCCGTGCAGCGACGCGAAGTTCGCAGAACCTTGCGCGAGCGCCGGAAGCACGATCGCGACCAATCGCTGGGGCGTCGACAGCGCCAGCGCGGTGGGGGCCGCCGCCCTCGCCGCGGGAAATCCCGCGCCGCACAACAACGCGGCGGCCGATCCAAGAATGGCCGACCGACGGATCGACAAGAACGACCAACGGAGCAATGGCATAACGACGCCCCCCAAAAGCGATTCCCGTCATCCTTCCTTCTCCAACCATCCCCCAACCCCCGCGCCACGCGTCCATGGCGAGCGCTGCTGTGCCATGGCGAGCGCCGCTGTGCCATGGTGGCTGTGTCATGGTGAGCGTAGCGACCAACGGGAGCGAAGTCGAACCACCGGCACCAACGACCGCGACGATACGAGGCGGTGGTTCGACTTCGGCCCTGCGGGCCTACGCTCACCATGACACAACGACTGCCGCCATGACGCGCCGCCATGATGCGCCGCCCTGAAACGGCGCCGCGGCGTTGCGCGGGAGCGGCTAGAGGTCGAGGTTCTTTACGCTCTTGGCGTATTCGAAGATGTATTGTTTGCGGGGTTCGACTTTGTCGCCCATGAGGTCGGTGAAGATCTGTTCGGCTTCGATCGCGTCTTCGACGACGATGCATTTGAGGCGGCGATTGCCGACTTCCATCGTGGTCTCGGCCAACTGCTCGGCGTCCATTTCGCCCAAGCCCTTGTACTGCTGGATTTGAAACTCTTTGGCATCGCTATCGCCGACGATGGACTTCATCTCTGCTTCGGTGAACGCGTACCACTGTTTCTTGCCCTTTTTTATGCCGTAGAGCGGCGGCTGGGCGATGTAGACGTAGCCGCCTTCGACCAGCGGCTTCATCTGGCGATAGAAGAACGTTAGCAACAAGGTGCGGATGTGCGAGCCATCCACGTCGGCGTCGGTCATGATGATGATCTTGTGGTAGCGCAGTTTCTGCGCGTCGAACTCGTCGCCGAAACCCGTGCCCAACGCGGTGATCATCGTGCGAATTTCTTCGTTCGAAAGCACTTTGTCCAAACGCGCCTTTTCGACATTGAGAATCTTGCCGCGCAGCGGCAGGATCGCTTGCGTGTTGGGATCGCGTCCGCCCTTGGCAGTGCCTCCGGCCGAGTCTCCTTCGACCAGGAAGATTTCGCTTTCGGCGGGATTGCTGTTCTTGCAATCGATCAGTTTGCCGGGCAGGCCGGAACCCTCCAGCGCGTTCTTGCGGCGCGAGAGGTCGCGCGCTTTCTTGGCGGCTTCGCGCGCGCGCTGGGCTTGCATCGTTTTGTCGACGACCGCACGCGCGAGTTTGGGATTCTCTTCAAAGAAAAAGTCCAGGCGTTCGTTGACCAAGCCGTGCACGATCGAACGCACTCTGGCGTTGCCGAGTTTGGTCTTGGTCTGCCCTTCGAACTGCGGTTCTTGCAGTTTGACCGACACGACGGCGGTCAGTCCTTCCATGATGTCGTCGGTCGAAAGCGACGGTTCGGCTTCCTTGAGCATGTTGCGCTTGCGGGCGTAGCCGTTGACCGCGGTGGTCACCGCGGTGCGGAAGCCCAGCAGATGCATGCCGCCTTCGATCGTGTTGATGTTGTTGGCGAACGCGAAGATCTGCTCGGAGTAACTATCTGTGTACTGCATCGCGACCTCGACGTCGACGCCGTCGCGTTCGCTGTGCGTCGAGATGATGGGATGCAGCGCGTCCTTCTTCTCGTTGAGCCATTCGACGAACGAAACGATGCCGCCGTCGAACTTGTAGATCCGCTCGCGCGGCTCTTCGCCGCGTTCGTCCCGCATGGTGATGGAGAGGCCGCGGTTGAGGAACGCCAACTCGCGCAGCCGCTTCTGCAGCACGTCCCAATGATATTCGGTCGTTTCGAAAATCGTCGTGTCGGCCTTCCACCACTGGATCGTGCCGGTGCCGGTAGCCTTGCCGATCTTCTTGAGCTTCTGCGTGGTCAAGCCGCGCTCGAATTTCATCTCGTAGAGCGTGTCGTCGCGTTTGACGCGCGTGACCATCCACTCCGAAAGCGCGTTCACGACCGAGATGCCCACGCCGTGCAGGCCGCCGGAAACCTTGTAACCGCCCTTGCCGAACTTGCCGCCGGCGTGCAGGATCGTCATGACGACCTCGACCGCGGGCATCTTCTCTTCTTTGTGCACGTCGACGGGAATGCCGCGGCCGTCGTCTTCGACCGACGCGCTGCCGTCCTTGTACAACACGACGCGAACGTTCTGAGCGTAGCCCGCGAGCGCTTCGTCGACCGCGTTGTCGACGGCTTCATAGACGAGCTGGTGCAACCCGCGTTCCGACGTGTTGCCCACGTACATACCCGGCCGTTTGCGGACGGCTTCGAGCCCTTTGAGAACTTCGATCTGTTCTCCGCCGTAGTTATTGGACATTACTGTATGTTTGGTTCCATTCCGTAGATCACGTCGTAGACCGCGTCGCCTAGCAGATTGCGCACCGTCGCCGCCGCGATCCGATCCGGCGGCACGCCGCTTTTGAGCAAGACGTACGAGCCGGCGATCAGGCGCTCGCGACCGTCGCGTGCGATCCGTCCGTTTCGCCCCGCGCGCGCGAGCGTTTCCCACCAGCGGGAAAGCAGACGTTTGCGGATGCGCTCGTATTCTCCAGGTTCCAGGCCTTCGACGCGGGCTTTAACGCCTTCGTATCCCAGCCATGGTGCTTCGAACAACAAGCGCGCCACGGCACCCGCACGGTCGTCGCCGCGCGCGTTGGCGCAGATGACGCAGATCGTTTGTGTCCGCGGCGCGATCAAGGCTCCGCACCGACGACATTCTTTCCACCCGGCGTCGCGTTTTGCCCGCTGATAGGCCTCGACATCGGCTCGAAAACGCGCGATCGCTTCCCGCGCGTCGCCCGTTTTTGGTCGCGAGGAGACGCCCGAAGCGGCGACCCCGGGCACCGGCTGCGCGCGCGGGCCCGTCCGTGCGGGAAGTTTGCCGACGCGAAACCGTACCCGGTCGGGCGCGGCGGCACCCACGCGAACGCGAACGGCGCCGAGAATCCGATCGGCGAGGAACGAAAGTTGTTGGCTCCACGCCCCCGAGCGGGTGGTTACGATCAGCGCGCCGTTTTCCAGCGCGCTGGGGTGGGAGTGAGCGGCGACGTCTTTGCCGACGATCTCGGGCCAGTTCGCTGCGATGGCCAGCAGCGGGTCGCCGGGTCCGCGACGGTCCGGTGCCCAGCTGCCCAAGGTCGTCCCCAAACGCCGTAGGGTCATGCCGCCGCCAAGGTCGCGCCGGCCACGCGCCAGGTGCCCGCCGGCATCAGGCCGTCGGGCAGGTGGGTTGCGGTCACGAAGGCCTGCTCGAAACCGCCGACCCCGGCCAGAAAAGCCGCCGCCCGCTCGGCATCGAGCTCGGAAAGAACGTCGTCGAGCAGCAGCAGCGGCGCTTCGCCGTCCCGTTCGTGCATGACGGTATATTCGGCGACCTTAAGCGCCAGCACCGCGGTGCGCTGCTGGCCTTGGGATCCGTAGGCCGCCAGCGATTCGCCGTCGAGGAGCAGTCCTAGATCGTCGCGATGCGGACCGACCAGCGCGCTTTGGCGCACGCGTTCGGCTTCGGCGCGCTCGTGCAGGCGCTGTGCGAACGCGTGCGCGATCCCGTCGGCGGTCGGAACCTCGAAGACCACATTGGGCTCGTAGCGCAGGTCCAGCGTTTCCGCGCCGCGCGTCCAGCGCGCGTGCACCTCGCACGCCGCGTGCCCCATCGCGCCGACCAGATGATTGCGTGCGAGCATCAGCACGGTTCCCGATTCGATCAGCGTACGGTTGTAGACCGCCAGCAGGTCGTCGTCGACCAGCTCGCCGCGCAGCATCGCGTTCTTTTGCGCGACGGCTTTCTGATACCGAGCCAACTCGCGATAATACGCCGGTTGCTCCTGCGCGAGCGCGACGTTGAGAACGGCCCGGCGCGAGCTGGGCGCGCCGCCCACAAGGTGAAGATCGGCCGGCACGAACGTCACCACCCGCGCCTTGCCCAAGAACGATGCGTAGCGAACGCTCTGACCGTTAATCGTGTAGATTTTGCGCGTGCCGCGCGCGGAGGTCGCGATCGAGCACGATAGCCGCAGGCTGCCCGCTCGCATCGCGGTGTCGCCGCCGACCGATGCGACGTCGACGCCGTTGCGAATCGTGTCGCTCTCCTTGTTGGTGCGAAACGACTTGCCGGTTCCCAGCATCGCGATGGCTTCGAGCAAGTTGGATTTGCCTTGCGCGTTGGCACCGATGAAGACGTTGAGACCGGCAACCGGTTCGATTTCGAGTTCCGCGTAGTTACGAAAGTTCGCCAGCGAAAGTCGCGTGAGTTTCACTTTCGGGGCGCGGGTCTGGTCATTGCCTCAGGGGCATCAGGACGTACAGCTGCTGCGAACCTTCGGGGGCTTCCAAGGGCCGAATCGCCGCCGGCGAGAGCGGGCCGAGGAATTCGATGACCGTTTGCGGGGACTCGACGTGGTTGAGAATTTCAACCAAATACCGCGCGTTGAACGCGATGGTGAGATCCTCGCCGGTCTGTTCGACGGGAAGTTCTTCGTACGCGTTGCCCGAGATGTCCGACGATGCGGTGACGACCAGCGTTTGGTTGGTGACCGCAAGCTTGATCATCGAAGCGCGATCGCCGGCCACCAATTCCGCGCGGCGCAGCGCTCCGATGAGCGCCGGGGTCGAAACCGTCAGCGAACGGTCGAACTTCGCGGGAATCACTTGGCCGTAGTTGGGATATTGACCGTCTACCAACCGCACGGTTATCGCCGTATCTCCCGATGCGAACCGTAGTTGATTGGATTGCGGCCCCAGGGCTCCGACGTCGATCTTTTCGGACGTTCCGAGATTTCTCGCGACCTCGTTGAGCGCGCGCGATGGAACGATGTATTTTTCCGAGCCCGAGATCCCATCGTCCAGCGTCGTCGTATATTTTGCCAGACGGTAGCCGTCGGTGGCGACCATCGTGAGGTTGTTGCCTTCGAGCTCGAGGAGGGTTCCCATCAAGACGGCGCCACGAGCCTCTTCGCCGGACGCGGCGAAGATCGTCGCGTTGATTCCATCGCGAAAACGCTTGGCTGCGATCGCGAAGTGCGATCCGCGCGTGGCCGACGGCAGCGGCGGGTACTCGTCGGCCGGCAACGCGTGAAAATCGTAGTTGCTGCGCTCGCACTTAACGCTGGCGCGCGTTGGCGTCCCGTTGAGTTCCAGTTGCCCCGTAGGTAGGTTGGCTAAGTACGAGGAGAAGAGTTTGGCGGGAACGGTCAGCGCGCCGGCTTCGGAGATGTCGGCTGCAAACGCGTGCTCCAACGTGATCTCGAGATCGGTCGCTCGAACCGCAATCTTGCCATCGCCGGCCGTCAGCAAGACGTTGGAGAGAATCGGCACGGTCGTGTGCGTGTTGACGACCTTGCTGGCCGCACCTACCGCGACGCTGATGTCTTTAGTCGTACAGGTAAACTTCATTCTCCACCGATCGTTCTAGCTTCGTGTCGTTTCGTCGTTTATATATAAAAACGTAGTAGTAGTAGTAGGGCGGTTCAAATCGAGGATAAAGGCGATCCGTCATACTGGGCGGCGGTTTGCGGTCGGGACGACGTGTGCATGAAAAACCGATTCTCTACACGTAGTCCACAAGCGGCCGGCTGGGGGCCTGTTATCCACGGCGACAGGCCCACCCTTGTGTAGGAATAGGTGGGAGAAAGCGGGGGCCCCATTAGGGACTCTGGCACATCGCCAGGAGCTGGCGAACCTTGTTGCGGTACGCCTCATCGGATTGCATCTGCTCTTTAACCCGGTTGCGCGCGTACATCACGGTCGTGTGGTCTTTCTTGCCGAACTCGCGGGCGATGCTGGGCAGCGAATATTTGGTCAGCTCGCAGGCGATAAACATCGCGATCTGACGGGGCGCCGCCAGGCGCTGGTCGCGCCGGCCGTTATCGATCTCCTTGGCCGTCAGCCCGTGCGCGCCGGCGACCGTCTCTTTGATCTTCGCGATCGTAATGCGCTGGAGCGGCGCTTGGGCCATCGAATTCTTGAGCACTTCGGCGGCTAGATCGACGGTGATGGCCGACTTGGTAAGCGACGCGTACGCCACGACGCGGATCAGCGCGCCCTCAAGTTCGCGGATGTTGGACGGGATGACTTTAGCGATGAACGAGGTGACCTCGTCGGGCACCGGAATTTTTTCGGTCTCGGCCTTCTTGCGCAGGATCGCCTCGCGCGTCTCGAGGTCGGGCGGCTGGATATCGGTGAGCAGTCCCCATTCGAAGCGCGAGCGCAGCCGCGACTCCAGCGTTTGAATCTCTTTTGGGAGGCGGTCGCTGGAGATAACCAGCTGTCGTCCGGATTCGTGCAACGCGTTAAAAGTGTGGAAGAACTCTTCTTGGGTGCCTTCTTTGCCCTCGAGGAACTGGATGTCGTCGATGAGCAGGACGTCGACCAAACGGTACTTGTTGCGAAACTCTGGACCCTTGTTGTTTTGCACCGCGATGATGAATTCGTTGGTGAACTTTTCGCAGGTGACGTAGACGACGCGCGCGTTGGGATTGTCTTGCATGACGCGATGGCCGATCGCGTGCATGAGATGGGTCTTGCCCAATCCCACGCCGCCGTACAGAAACAAGGGATTGTAAGCGCGCGCGGGCGAGCCGGCCACGGCTTGCGCCGCGGCGTGCGCGAACCGGTTGGAGCTGCCGATCACGAACTCTTCGAACGTATACCGGGCGTTGAGATTGGCGCTGCGCTGGTCGTCGGACAAGCGTGGGGCCGCTTGGACGGCCGCTGCGGGGGCCGGGGTCGCGCCGTCGGCCGGCACTTCGGCGACGTCCTCGGCAACGGTGAGTTCGAGAACGATCTCCTCGCCGAGGATGCCGCTGAGCACTTGAACGATCTGAGCCTTGAGCCGATTTTCCACCCAATCGCGGGCGAAGTTCGTCTGGACCGAAACGGTCAAGACGTTGCCTTGCAACGAGCAAATGCGAATCGGCTTGAGCCACATCTCGAAGACCGGCTTCGGCACGATCTGCTCGAGCGGTCCCAGTGCGGCCTGCCATAGATCATTCGAAAGGGCGGAGTTCCCCAGTGACAACCCCATACGAACCCATCCTCTGTTCCAAGTTATATTAAGCGAACACCGCCGCGCGCCAAACCTTGCGAACGGTGGTGAGGGCCGTCACGTTGGCGCAATGGGGGTCCACTCCTGCGGTTTTCCTACACGGAGTTATGCACTTATCCACAGGCTGTTTTTTACGGTTTGGCGGGGCTTTCCGGCTGTCGGCCAACGTGTGAAACACGACGCGACTTTGGCCGTGAAACCCCCGCGAAAGCGGGAGAATTCGCCCATTCTGGGAGCCTTCTGAACCCGAGTTGTCCACAGGGTTGTCCACACGTGTGGAAAGCCTGGTGAACCCCAAAAAAAAGTGCCCGGTAGTGGGTCAAATTGGAGCGTTGTCAAGGCCTGTGAATTTGGCGGACCAAGCGCAGCATTGCTTAAGAGCTTTAGCTTTTGGCGAGGCCAGGCCATGACGGCCCGCTTGAGCGCGGATCGCGGGCGCTTGGTGGGCCAAGTCCTCGAAGCGCGGGAGCTCGGAGGCGAGCGGCGCAGTTAGGGCAACATGGGGCGACACGTTAAGCAAAAGCCGAGCCTGCTATCAGCGGGCATTGCCCGAGCCACCGCCGCTGTCGTGTGGCTCGCTACTGTGATTTCTCTGTTCCTCTCGGCGTATTGGCCTTACGCGATTCCTATTATCATCATTAGCATCGGTCTCGGATTCTTGCCGTGGGCTAACCACAGAGTCGCGTCGCTTCAGGGGGCCATCGTAGCGCCATACGCTCCCGTCTATGGTGGACAACTGTCGCCCGGTGCAAACTCGTCGTCGGTAGTTCCGACGAATGCCGGAACGGTAATACTTGGAAACAATCGCGTGCTCTCTGCCGACCTGAGTAATGTCGTCATCGAATACAATGGCTCACCACTTATCACGATGGGCTTAGATGCTCAGGGAGTGTGGATTGATACAACCGTCGTCGATGCTCAAGGAAACTATATCGGGATCATCCACAAACGGGAGTTTAAGGCGTCGGAAGAACGAGCATTTAATCCGATTCAGAGCGATCCACAGAGCATACTTATACGCGACCTTGCGGGAAAGCCCGTCCTGGACTTGCACTATGACAACTCTCGTCAACTTGTGCTAAAGGGATATTTTCGTTACGGTTCAGGACACCAATCCGGACTTATCGTTATGGACGACAACGGGCTTCGCATTGGGGGAATGATCACGATAAGCAACTCGACGTTTTCGTTAGGCTCTGGTGGCAAGGGCATTAGCATCGGAGCCGGAGGCATCGGAATAGGCGGCCGGTAGGGCTACGCGGCTTCTCCTTGCATAAGCGCCGGCAACTTCGCCAAGTCATGCGGCGTCCAAACACGATCCGTCAAACCCGCCGCGATTGCAGGCGTAGTCTTGAGTGATTGGTGAACGCGGCAGAAGTTGTAGTACATGAAATGGAGCGCGAGGGCGCGCTGTAGGTTCTGAGCCTTCTTCGAAAAAGCGTTCGTTAGCCGCGTAAAACGACGCATCGACATACGCATCGTGAGGTTATTCCGCTCGACGTAGGCCGTCGAAATGAAGTCGGGATCGGGAGCGCCCCATACCTGCGTCCGATGCGTTCCTACGACCGTTTGCGGGCTATAACGTGCGTCGGTATCGAGGCCCGGTACTTGCCCGTATTGCTTCACTTCGGTTCCGTGGTCGGCGCGATAGCGAAAGTAGCGTCGGATCGGTTCGACGTATTGATTGAATCCGGCCGTCGAGATTTGCACGTTCGATGCGATCCGTTTCGAGAGGTCGCGGATGAACAATTACGCGTCCTCGCGTTTGCGCTTACCCAGGTGCCAGGCCACGATGAGCTTCGTGTCGGCGTCGAGGGCTGTCCAGGTCCACATATCGCCAACGCCCTCGCCCTTGCGCTGCAGTGGGATATGGCGCTCCTTAGCGTGAGCAGTAGGACCAAATTTCGTCAAGCTGGAGTCGAACGCAGGTCAAGCCGCGCATGGTTTGGTCCTGGTAGGTATCGCAGGCGTCGCCTACGTCAGCCAGGAGCTCGAGGATCGCGCCCTTCGCCGCGCCGGTCATCCGACCCGTTCCACGGATCGAGTTCCCCTCCACCAAGGCGGAGAGGATGCGGACACGATCCTCAAAGGGTAAACGGCTCATACCGTTATTATGCTTGAGCGCTTAAGCAATGTTAAGTATAATTTAGGCATCCCTTAGGGTATGCGCCAGGTCCTCAAGGAAGTCGGCTATGCCTTTGTCGCCAGCCGCCCGTTCGAGAACGCGCTTAGTCTCGGGCTTTGCGCGCGCATTGATATTTACGCTCCTGTTTTCTTCAGGAGGCCTAGGATCGGGGCCGGGTAAGCCGCGCAGTAAAGTCAAGGGATATCTATGTATCACAACGTTTATACGTTAGGCCAGCCGGGAACATATGTTTGCCGCGATGTATTGGGGGTATAGCCCCAGCAGCCACTACATACCAGTATAAATTTGTGATACACTGTTCTAAAGTAAGCGCAAAGCAACCAACAATGGGGCGCAAGGGTTATCGAACATACGTTCGGGCGTAAAGCCACAAGGCTTGGCGGTTTTATCCCTGTCGTTTTTACTCATCCATCCGCAAGGTTGCAGCAGACGCAATAGCGCCAAGGAGAAAAACAGTGAGCGATGTCCGTGAAGTCTTAATCCGATGCACAGTGACCGGCGAGGGGATGTTTCCGTCTGAAGTGACAGTCGTGATTCAAACCGCCGACGGTGATATTTCACTGTACGCTGACAGGAGCT
>Ga0208357_1001954_pt1 | contig 14314 bp, 16 predicted proteins | sample NGESurdeep092012_6_FD_184487 | JGI IMG/M metagenome (GOLD analysis project Ga0208357, IMG submission 184487) | Arctic peat soil microbial communities from Barrow, Alaska - NGEE Surface sample F52-2 deep-092012 (SPAdes) | ecosystem: Environmental > Terrestrial > Soil > Wetlands > Peat ... | reverse complement strand
CCTTGCTCTTCGTGACGCCTCAATGACGTCACCACGGCAAGCGGGGCGCAAAACTCCTGGGAACCCGGCGCACATCGGTGGCCAGGTGGACGTTGGCCTCGCCAACCTCGCTTGCTGAACTGCCCAATTACGTTAGCAGACCTGGTCGGACGGCCAGTTCGCTCGCCACGCCTCGCGACGCGGACGTCGCGACTGGCGCTCGCTCGCGACTACGTTATTCCAGTGAGCGATTCGAACGATCGGCCGAGCGACGAGACCGAAGAAATCGCCTACCTTCGTTCGACGCCGGTCGAGACCGTGCTCGGCAACCATTTCTTCGTCCTTCTGCAGTTGGCGGCGCTACAGCTGTCGACCACGCCCGCGAACCTGTCCGGCGCCCAACTCGTGATCGACGTCATCGCCGCGATGCTCCAGGCCGGCGGGGAACGACTGGGCGAACACGTCGAGCTCTATCGCAACGCTCTGGCCGAAGTCCAACAGCTCTACGTACGAGCGGCCACTCCTCCCGCGAGTTAGGCCCGACGTCGGCTTTAGGCCTCGAGAGCGAACCTGAAGGTCAGGGCCAGGCCGCCCAGCGAACTCTGGGCCGTCGTCAGAGAGCCGCCCAGGCCTTCGGCGATGTCGGCCATGATGCTCATACCGAGACCCGAGCCGCCGGTCTCGCGCGAGCGTGATTGATCAAATCGTCGGAATCGCTGGGGCCGCACCCCGTACTCCGGCAGTCCCGCGCCGGCGTCTTCGACGATCAGCAGCGCGTGGATCGCGTCGCGTCGCAACGTGACACGAACGGCCGCGTCCTGGGGCGTGTGACGAACGATGTTGGAGAACGAGTTGACGAGAAGACGATCGAGCAGGTCCTCTCGGCCGCGCACCGTCAGTGCGCTCGCCAATTCGTCACTCACCTCGCGTTCGGGATGGTCGCTGCGGAACTCTTGAACGCGTGAGGCGACCAGGTCGCTCAGGGCCACTCGGGTGTTCAGGTGGTGGGGTGCTTCGCGCACCTCGGCCGAGAGCAGAAGATCGGCGACCAAGAGATCCATCCGGTCGACCTCGCGGCGAACGCGATCGACCGCACGGGCCCGTTGTTCGTCGTTGATCGACGGGTTCGTCAAAAGTTCGTTGTAACCCTTGATCACCGTAAGGGGCGTGCGCAGTTCGTGCGAGGCGTCGCCCACGAACTGCTGCATCGCCTCGACGCTTCGCTCTTCGATCGCGATGCGCTCGTGGAGCGCCACCACCATGGTGGCGAGCGCCGCTTGAAGTTCGCGCACGTCGCGACTGCCCGCGCTCGGGGGGATCGCTCCACGTTCGTCACCGCGCGCGACCTCGCTCGCGAATCCGATCAGGTGGGCCATGGTGTGCAGGTCCTTGCGCATCACCAGGCGCGCGAGTACCAACATCACGAGGGCCACGATGAATCCGATGAGCGCCACGTCGAGGGCTAATCGCCGACCCTGTTGGGATATCGCACTGGTCGACCCGGCGACGACGAGGTAGTCACCGCCACCGACGTAGATCGAACGGATTCGAAAACCCGGCAGGTTCGCCTGCACGCCGACCTTGTCGAGGGTCGCGTGGACATTCGCCAGCGTCGGGTTCTTCTTCAGCGCGGCGAACGCGGGCGAATTGACCTGCACCACCGCGCCCGACGGGTCCACCACGTCGAGGGTCAAGTTGTACGAGTTCTCCTGTACGACGTTGAGCGCGTCACTCAGTGCCGCGTCGGGATGTCCCGCGCCGCTTTGGATGACGGCGTTGATTTGATTGTCGAGCGTGGAATAGAGCGCACGGGTACTGGCGTCCACGGCGAACCAACCAACCGTCAACGCCACCAAGACCGTGAGGACGACGAGGAGGATCGTCAGTCGAGTGGCAATCTTCACTTTCCGGGAGTCCACGTAACGAGCTTGAACCCCACTCCCCTCACGGTCGTGATCGGAGCGAAGCCGTCGTGGTGGATCTTTCGTCGTAGGTACGAGATGTAGGTGTCCAGTACCGAGGTCTCGGAATCAAAGTCGATGTTCCAGACTTCGCGCAACAACAACTCTCGGGTGACGAGTCGGTCCTTTCGCTCGAGGAGGACCTCCAAGAGCCGGAACTCGGTCGCCGACAGGGTTATCGGTTCGGCGTCGACGGTGATCTCGTGGGTGTCGACGTTCATCTCGATGGGACCCGAACTCAACACGAGGTCGTCGGTCGATTCGACGTTGGAGCGGCGAAGAATCGCCGTTATCCGCAACAGGATCTCTTCCAGACTGAACGGCTTTCGCACGTAGTCGTCGGCGCCGAAGCGCAAGCCCTTGGCAACGTCGACCGGCGAATCGCGCGCCGAGAGCATGAGGACCGGGGTCTTGGTGTCGTGTTCGCGCAGCTTGGTGAGGAACTCGAAACCGTCCATCGTGGGCATGTTGATGTCAACGACGCACAGGTCACAGTCGTGACGGCGCAGCAGATCCAGGGCTTCGGCGCCGTTGGAGGCCAGTTCGGTCTGGTATCCGGCGACCTCGAGGGCGTCGCGTAAGAGGTCGCGCACTCCCGGTTCGTCATCGACGATCAGAATCGTCGTCATGGCGCTGCTCGCATGTTGTGAGCGTACCGCCCATTTCTGGCCCTTGATGAGGAGTTGTTCGCCGTCCAACTTCACAGTGAATAAACAAGCACTTCACAGGGTTTTCAAAATCTGGAATTTTACAGTTGGACTCGTTCCTTTGAAAGGGGTCCACATGATGAAGTTCACTACGCGAAGCGCTGTGGTGGTGGCCATGATCGCCGGCCTGGGCATAAGCGCCCCCGCCATTGCGAGCGCTGATACCACAACCACGACAGCGCCCACCACCACGACCACGATTGCCACCGCCGCGCCGAACCACAAGACTTCGGACAGGCCGTGGAGGCAGTGGCGCAAGACTGAGAACGCCTACCTCGCCCAGCTCAGGGTGATAAATCGCACCTTTCGGGCCTCGGTTGACGTCGCTCGCAATGAGTACTGGGCGGCCATCAAGGCCTCCAAGGGCTCGGCCAACCGCCAAGCTGCTCGTGCCGCGGCCCGCGCTGCGTTGACACTGTCGATCGCCAATTCGATGGAAGCGCGCTCCACGGCGCTCACCACCCTTGGTGCTCCTCCGGCGCCGCCGACCGGTACCCCCCATTCGCCGTACATCGTCGCCCTCCAGGCAATCAACCAGACCTATCGCAACTCGGTGGCGACCGCTGATGCCGACTTCGCCGCGGCCTTTCCCGCTACGACGAGCGCCGCTGAGCGTCTCGTCGTACGCGACACGTTGAACCTGGCCGTCGCTCAGGCGGCCGTCGTTCGTGCCGCGGCCCTGGTCGCACTCGGAGCGCCCCCGGCGTCATCGGCGGTCACCACGGCGACCACGGCGCCGGTGACGACCACCACTGCCTAGTCACCCACGAAGTCCCCCTCTCGGCGCGTTGCTCTCAGGAGCAGCGCGCCGATTGTTGTTCGAGCGACCCCGCCAACACACTCGATCGAACCGGGTTGGTCATCACCGAGAGCATTCTTCACAACTGATATTCATTCGATTCACAGGAATTTCAAAGGATTCATCGGTACGATTTGTATATTCCTTTGAAAGGTCGACCATGACGAGCATTGCAAAGCGCACCATCGCCACGGTGGCGATGGTGGCGTCGCTCGCTCTCGGTGCGCCCGTGGCCGCCCTGGCTGGCACGACGTCCGCCACGACCACGACGACCATCGCGACCAAGACGACCGTCATCACCACCTTGAAACAGTGGCGGGCTGCGGACAAGCTCTACCTGGCCAGACTGAAGGTCATCAATCTCTCATTCCTGGCTGCAGTAGCGACCGCCAAGTCGAAACTGTCGACCTCCATTGATGGCGCGACGAACTCGACCGAGCACATCAGCGCCCGCGCGACGTATCGCTTCGCGATCACCGAGGCCACGATCGCGCGTTCGAACGCTCTGACGGTGCTGGGCAACGCTCCCACGAAGCCCGGTCACAAGGTCGACGTCACGACGACGACGTTCTAGACCCTCGTACATCCCTCGCCGACCACTGCTGAATGGCTACACGCTCGACGTTAGGCCCGCGTCACTTTCACGATCTCGAACGCTTCGTCGTGTCCGAGATGGCCCACGCCTCGACGGGCCGTGACCGTGTCGCCGACATCGATACTGCGCGATCCGTCGGCAATGCTGACGCAGTGGAAGTAGAGGCCCTCGCCTTCATCTGAGCGCACCAGTCCGTCGCCACGTTGGTCGCTGAACACCTCGATCCGGCCCTTCATCGCCGCTACGATCCGAGCGATCCCTGTCGCAGGACCGACACCATTTCGAGCGCCGTCGTGGCCGCCTCGCGTCCCTTGTTGGTCTCGTCCTTCGCGGAGCGATCGAGCGCCTGATCGAGGGTGTTGACGGTCAACACGCCAAAGACGACCGGCACCCGCGTACTCAACTGCACGTCTTGGACACCGCGAGCACATTCTCCCGACACGATTTCGTAGTGCGTCGTGTCGCCGCGTATCACGGCTCCGAGCGTGATGACCGCGTCAACCGGTCGATCACCGTCCGCGAAAGCCAACGCCATCAACGGGATCTCGAAGGCCCCGGGCACCCAGCCGACGGTGATATCGCTGCGATCGACCCCGGCGTCGCGCAGGACGTCGAGCGCTCCTTCAAGGAGTCGAGTGGTGACAGCACCGTTGAAGCGGCTACAGACGAGCGCGACGCGAACGCCGCGGCCAACGGCTGAGCCCTCGAGGTGTTCGCCGGCGCGCTTTTGTAACTCTTGGACGCGCCGAGGATCCAGTTGCGTGTCTTCATTCGAGGTCATCGAGACCTCCGAGCATGTGGCCGAGGCGCTCACGCTTGGTGCGCAGATAGTCGATGTTGAAGGCCGTCGGGCTACTTTCGAGCGGCACGCGCTCGACGATATTGAGTCCGAAGCCCTCGAGGCCGCCGTACTTCGAGGGGTTGTTGGTCATGATGCGCATCGACGTCACACCGAGGTCGACCAGAATTTGCGCGCCGATACCGTACTCGCGTGAGTCGACCGGAAGTCCGAGTTCGATGTTGGCGTCGACGGTGTCGCGGCCGTCCTCTTGAAGGGCGTAGGCGCGAATCTTGTGGCCGAGGCCAATGCCGCGACCTTCGTGACCGCGAAGGTACACGACGACGCCGGCGCCCTCGGCCGCGACCTTCGCGAGGGCCGTTTCCAATTGCGGGCCGCAGTCACAGCGCATCGAGCCGAACACGTCGCCGGTCAGGCATTCGGAGTGAACCCGAACCAGCACGTCTGGAGTTGAGGCGATGTCGCCGTAGACCAGCGCCATGTGTTGTTCGCCGTCGAGGACGTTCTCAAAGACGAACGCCTGGAACTGACCGTGCTCGGTAGGCATCGACGCTTCGGCGATCCGTTTCACGAGCTTCTCGTGTCGGCGTCGGTAGCGAATCAGGTCGGCGATTGAGATGATCGGTAGTTGGTGCTTCTCGGCGAACGCTTCGAGTTCGGGCAGTCGCGCCATCCCGGACTTATCGGCGGTCACGATCTCACAGAGCACTCCCGAGGGTTGCTTGCCGGCGAGTCGACACAGGTCCACGGTCGCCTCGGTGTGGCCCGCGCGCTTCAAGACGCCGCCGGCCCGGTACCGAAGGGGGAAGATGTGTCCCGGCCTATTGAGGTCGCTCGCTCGGGTCTCGGGATCGATCAATGCGCGAATGGTCGCGGCGCGGTCGCTCGCCGAGATTCCCGTTGACGTGCCGTGGCGGTAGTCGACGGTCACCGTGAAGGCCGTGCGCTGCGCCTCGGTGTTAGCCACCACCATCAATGGCAGCTCCAGCGCGTCCGCTCGCTCGGACTCGAGGGGCACGCAAAACACGCCCGAGGTGTACTCGAGGAAGAACGCCATGCTCTCGGACGTGACGTCCTGGGCCGGCATGATGAGGTCGCCTTCGTTCTCTCGGTCCTCGTCGTCGACCACGACGACCATGCCGCCCTGGCGTAACTGAACGATCGCCGCTTCGATGGATGAGAACGCCATTAGACCTCCACGTCTATTCGAATATCTTCCCCGACCCGTTGGACTTCCACGATGCGGCCACGCCGTAACGCCGCGATCGTGGCCGTCGAGAGTCCCTTCAATGCGCCGAGCGTACCGTCACTCCCGGCGAACGAAGGCGACTGGTACCAGACAATATGGTTCACGAGTCCGGCGTCGAGGAACGAACTCGCGGTCGTGGGGCCGCCCTCGACGAGGAGTTGCAGTACGTCGTGGCTCCCAATCTCATCGAGAACGAACGAGAGATCACCGCTCAGTTCGAGACACGGTCGCATCTTCGCTCCCGCGGGCGCCGAACCGAGCACGACGCGAAGGGGTTCAACCACGAGGTCGCCGAGACGCGCCGTCAGCGCCGGGTCGTCGTGTCGCGCGGTACCGGCACCCACCAGAACCGCCTGGCTCTGGGCTCGCAGCACGTGCGCGTCGCGTCGAGCCACTTCACCCGTTATCCACTGGCTCGTGCCGTCGGCCATGGCGACGACGCCGTCCAACGTGCTCGCGACCTTCAAGACCACGTACGGACGGCCCGTCACGCGATGCCATATATAGGGAGCCAGTTGCGCGCGCACCGCCGACTCTTCAACACCGACTTCGACGTCGACGCCCGAGGACTTCAACAGTTCGACGCCGGCACCCGAGACGCGTGGATCCGGGTCAATCGTTCCGACGATCACTCGGGCGACACCAGCCTCGATGATGGCCTCGACGCAGGGACCGGTTCGCCCCTCGTGAGAACAGGGCTCGAGGGTGACGACCATCGTCGAGCCCCGCGCGCGGTCACCGGCGCGGCGCAGGGCTTCGATTTCCGCGTGCGACTCGCCCGGAACTTGTGTGTGACCCTCGCTCAAGACGACTCCGCGCTCACTGACCACGAGAGCCCCGACCCAGGGATTCGGCGGCGAGAGGAACCGCGCCTTGTCGCCCGCTCCGATCGCCATCATCATCAGTTCGGTGTTGGAGAACTTCACGATCGTCCGGACCTCGCGGCGACTCTCAGTTCGTGCGCCGCTTCGAGGGGATCAGGGCGGTTGAAGATCGCCGAACCGGCGACGAGTACATTGGCGCCCGCTTCGACGGCAATCGGAGCCGTGTCGAGGTCGATGCCGCCATCGACTTCGATATCGAGCGCCAACTCATTGGCCTCGACTGCTCGACGGGCCTCGTTCACTTTGGCCATCACGTCACCAATGAACGATTGACCGCCAAATCCGGGAAACACCGTCATCAACAAGAGGAGGTCGATGTCCGCGAGAAACGGTGCGACCTTCGAGAACGGCGTGTCGGGATTCGCGGCCAGTCCGACACGCAGGCCCATGGAGCGCGCTTCGTCGATCAAGGAGGCGGTCGAACCGACCTCGACGTGGACCGTGCAACCGTCGGCCCCGGCGATACGGAACGCCTCGAGGTATCGTCCGGGCTCGCTCATCATCAAGTGACAGTCGAAGAATCGGGCGCTGTACTGGCGAAGGGACTTCACGACCGGAGGACCGATCGACACGTTGGGAACGAAATGACCGTCCATCACGTCCACGTGGAGCCAATCGGTCTCCGCGTCGATCTCTCGAACGGCACTCGCCAGTGACCCGAAGTCGGCGGCCAGAATTGACGGCGCGACGCGGAGCGCTCCGATGGGGCCAGCGTCGATGGAAGTCACAACGGCAGCCTATTCGTGGTGGGCTTTATTTACATCCATAGAGCGACGTTTTGCTCAAAACGCGCTCCGGCCCACCACGCCAACGCACTCATGGATTTCGCGCTTTCCGGACGTACGTGCTCGAGCACGATTGCTCCATCGGACGCGCCCAATACGACCCGTGCGTTTCGCTGAGTAATCGAACCGCTCGCCACGTCGTCACCACTGAAGGCCGACGCTCTCTCGATCAGGAGACGACGACCGCCCACGAGTACGAATGCCTGACCCAGTCGGACTACTCGCAGGAGCTGCCCCGCCGAGGCGGAGGGCGCCAGATGAAAGTCCTCCTTGGAGAGTTTCGCGGCGTACGTGGCGTCGCCTTCTTGCGCGCGCGGATGTGCCAAGAGCTCTGGCGTTCCGAGCACTTCGACAAGGGCCTTCGCTCCCGCGGCCGCCAATTCGCCCAGGAGCATCGGGAGTGATTTCTCGTCGATCGCGACTCGAGTTTCAAGGTGCACGGGACCGGTATCTAAGTCCGCGTCGAGCGTCATGATGCTCACGCCCGTCTCTACGTCGCCCGCCAGAATCGCGCGCTCCACGGGCGCCGCGCCGCGCCACCGGGGTAGGAGCGAGAAGTGCACGTTCAACATCGGGATCCGTTCAAGTACGTCGGCCGGGATCAATCGACCGTAGGCGACGACGACACCACGTTCGACGGCGATGTCCTCGAGATCACTCAATCGATGTCCCACGTTGAGACCCAACTCTTGCGCACAGACCTTGACCGGGCTGGGCGAGAGCTGAGCGCCGCGACCGCGTTTGCGATCGGGCCGGGTGATGACGAGCGCGACGTCGTGACCGGTATCGACGAGTGCGCGAAGCGACGGCACCGCTGCCTCGGGCGTACCGAGGAAAGCGAGCCGCATCTACTCACCCAGCAGTAGGTGCAACCCGTCGGGATCCGAACCGGAGTGTTCGAGATTGCGCTGACGAAGGATCTGCTTGGCCTCTCGTCGCTGATCGGCGTCGAGTCGTTCGATGAGCAAGACACCGTCGAGGTGGTCCATCTCGTGCTGGAAAATGCGGCCTTCGTACTCCTCGGTCTGTACGTCGATTTCGTTGCCGCTGAGATCGAAGCCGACGAGGTGGACCGCGTTGGCCCGAGTGATCTCCCAACTGAGTCCGGGCACCGAAAGACATCCTTCTTCGTAGGTCCACTCGCCATCGGTCTCGAGGATCTTGGGATTCACGACCACGTGGGGCCCGTCGCCCTTGTCGTAGACGAAGAGCCGCTTTTGCACGCCGACTTGATTGGCGGCCAGACCCACGCCCGGCGCCTCGTTCATGGTCTCGATCATGGTCTGAGCGAGTGCCGCAATTCGCCCGTCGATGTTCTCGATCTCGGTCGTGACCTGGTTCAGGACCGGGTCACCGTAGATGCGGATTGGGAGCGTCGTCACTCCCCCACGTTACCGCCGGTGCCCAGTCGAGGACCGTCGCTCAGCACCGTCGCGAGGTTTACTGCACCGCCACTCGCACCTTGGCGAGCGGTCGCGGCGTCGCGCGAAGCGCCGAGGTCAACGTGGCGACGTCGCTCGCTCGAACTGAAAAACCCGACGGTGAAGAGCGGATCGACAGGTTCGCGTCAGGCAGACCCTCGACGAACGCCTTGGCGCCCTCACCGGACACGTCGGCCGCCGCGCCGTACGGGGCGAGTTCCAGCATCCGAGCAATCTTCACGTCCTCGTCGACGATCTCATCGAAGCTCTCGCGCACGAGAGCGTCCACGACCGGGTCCTCACTACGACGGGTCTGCAACACGACCTCACCTCGACCCTCGCGTCGTGGGCCGACCAGTCGGCCCGCCTTGCCCACGGCCGTGAGGGCGCTGTGGCGGGCCGACGAGCGAGGCGCGACCAAATACTGGTCGAAGTCGACGAAGATGACGACGCGACAGCGACGAACCCGTTGCCACACGGCTTCGGTTCCGACGACGACCCGTTCGAGCGTCCCGTCGAGTTCACTGGTTGCCGTGACCTCACTCACCTTCTGGGCGAGTTGGGCCGACACGTCGCGCGCGAGTGTCGTGACGCCGACGCGCAGCCGCTTCAGGTTCGTCGCGCCGCACGATCGACAAAAATTCGCCCGGGGCTCGTGTTGTTCGCGACAGACCAGTTGGCCGTCAACCTCTTCTTCGGCCTGACCGCACGTCGCACAGCGCGCGAGCTCGCCGCATTTCTTGCACGCGAAGAGTCGTCCGTCACCGAGGCGCTGCAAGATCACGACGAGCGCGACCGGATCGTCACCCTGGAGAGCCCGACGCGCGGCGTCGAGGGACTCTCGCGCGAGCACCCCGTCGTGGGGATCACTCTGGCGTCGATCGACGACGGTGATTCGGGGCCACGCCCCGACGATCTCGCCCCACGAGCGATAGCCACCGTCATTCAAGAGCGCCGGTGACGGCACGCTCGAGGTGCACCACAGCGGCGCCGCGTCGCGACCGCATCGCTCACGCAGCATCGTCACGGCGTCCCACGTCGGTGCGGCGGCGTTGCGATAGGCCTCGTCATCGGCATCAATGATCACCGCGCCACAGACCTTAGGCACCGGTGCCAGCGCGGTACCGCGGGCGCCGACGATGACGGGCCAACCGGCGCGCATCCGGTCCCACTGGTCCTCACCGGCGGCGACGTGGCACCCTCGCTGTTCGAGACGACCACGGAGCCGACCGGCCCATGATTCGGTCGGCACGAGCACCAACAACGAGCCTTCTCGCTCTCGCGTCGTTTCGTAGGCCGCGAGGATCAATGGCAAGAGGTCGGTCGTCGGCGCGACTTCGAGCACCCCGGGTTCCACTTCGCTCACCCCGACTAACACGCTGGGTGCCAGGGCGTTCGCCTCGGGCGCGACGGGCAATTCGGTGATCAGTCGCTTGGGCGACGTGGACACGAGGAACCGACTCAGCGGACTGTACCAACGCTCACTCGCCCAGGCCAACAGGTCGAGCAGCGACGCCGGCGGACCGTAGCCCAACCACTTCGTCAAGGGCTTGAGGTCAGAGCTCACGTCCGCGTCACCCGTGACCCAACCGCGAACGGAGCGGCCGTTGAAGTCGACGCGAACGCGGTCGCCAACGGCGGCGCGGGTCGTGCGCTCGGTCACGAGGTAGTCGAAGGGACGATCGACCGCCGCCACCTCGGTGATGATCCGCACTGCGCGCGCGGCGCTCACTGCTACAACGACAGTTCTCGACGAAGGTCGTCCACCCGCGACGTCTGCTCCCAAGTGAAACCCTGGTCGCTGCGGCCGAAGTGGCCGTAGGCGGCGGTGCGCTGGTAGATCGGACGACGCAGCTCGAGGTCACGAATGATCGCCGCGGGACGAAGGTCGAAGAGCGCATCCACGGCTTTGGCGATGGTCGAGCGGTCTACTCGTTCGGTGCCGAAGGTGTCGACGAGCACCGACACGGGTCGCGCGACTCCGATGGCGTAGGCCACCTGGACTTCGCACCGCTCCGCGGCGCCGCACGCGACCACGTGCTTAGCGACCCACCGCGCGGCGTACGCGCCCGAGCGATCGACCTTGGAGGGGTCCTTGCCGGAAAAGGCGCCCCCGCCATGGCGCGCCATCCCGCCGTAGGTATCGACGATGATCTTGCGTCCAGTGAGACCAGTATCGGCGTGCGGTCCTCCGAGCACGAATTTTCCAGAGGGGTTCACGAAGACCCGCATCGAACTGGCGTCGAGGTGGGCCGGCAACATCGGTGTGATGACGTGCTCGATGATGTCGTTCTTGATGGTGGTCATCGAATCGACGCCCTCTTCGTGTTGTGTCGATACCAGCACCGTGTCGATCGCGACCGGTTTGCCGTCTTCGTAGACGATCGTCACTTGCGTTTTGCCGTCGGGCCGTAGATACGGCAACAGTCCGGAACGACGCACCTGCGCGAGTCGCATCGAGAGTCGGTGGGCCAACCAGATCGGCAAGGGCATGAAGTCGTCATTGTCGCTGCAGGCGTAGCCGAACATCATGCCCTGGTCACCGGCGCCTTGGGCGTTCAGCACGTCTTCGCCGCCGCCAGTTCGCTGTTCGAACGCCACGTCGACGCCGTCGGCGATGTCGGGACTCTGCTTGTCGAGGGACACGAGGATGCCGCAGCTACGGCCGTCGAAGCCCATCGCGCCGTCGTCGTAGCCGATGCCGATGATGGTCTCTCGCGCGAGGTGATTGATGTCGACGTACGCGCTGGTACTGATCTCTCCCGCCACGACGCACAGGCCCGTCGTGAGCAGCGTCTCGCACGCGACGCGCGCCATGGGGTCTTGGGCGAGAATGGCGTCGAGGACCGCGTCGGAAACCTGATCGGCGACCTTGTCGGGGTGTCCTTCAGTCACCGACTCCGAAGTGAAGAGGGTGCGGTCACTCATGGGGCTCCTTGGATAACAATGAAGCCACCCTAGCCAATATCGCCATCGCAATTGCCTCTTTCGAGCGTAGCGAGACCGATTCGCTCACGCCATCGCGCTCGAGCATGACGACCTCGTTCGTCTCGTGTTCGAATCCCGCACTCGGCGCGGTGACGTCATTGACGACCAAGAGGTCGACGTCTTTGCGCGCCAACTTGGCGCGGGCGTTCTCCACGACGTTCGTAGTCTCGGCCGCGAACGCGACGACGATCTGGCCGTTCCCGCGCGCCGCGACGAGGTCGAGGACGATGTCGCGCGTCATCTCGAAGTGCAGCGTCGGAAGCCCCGCGTCCTTCTTGATCTTCTCGGTCGCGGCGCTCACCGTGAAGTCGGCAACAGCGGCGGCCATGATCGCGCAATCGTTGGTCGCGAAACGCTCGAGCATGACCTCGCGCATCTGCGCGGCACTCTCGACACGGACGACGTCGATCGAGGCGGCCACGTCGAGGGCCAGCGTTCGTTCAACGGTCGTCACCAGCGTCACGGTGGCGCCCTGGCGACGGGCCACTTCGGCGAGGGCGTAGCCCTGGCGACCGGAGGATCGATTGGCGATGACACGCACCGGGTCGATCGCCTCACGGGTACCGCCCGCGCTGATGAGAACGCGCTGTCCACTGAGCGCGCCGCGATAGCCCCGCACGATCCTCTCAATCAATTCGAAGATCGCGGCCGGTTCGGCCATTCGACCGACGCCCACGTCGCCGCCGGCGAGATGACCGGTGTCGGGCTCCAGGATCATCACGCCGCGACGTCGCAGCGTCGCGAGGTTCTCCTGCACGGACGGCTGCGCCCACATCTCAGAGTGCATTGCCGCGCACACCAGTACCGGCGCCTTCGTGGCCAGCAGGGTTGCCCCCAACAGGTCATCGGCGAGACCGGTGGCGTAGCGCGCGATGAGGTGCGCGGTCGCGGGCGCGACCACGATGAGATCGGCGCTCCGCCCGAGATGCGTATGAGGAATCGGCGTCGTCGGATCGCCGAAGAGTTTGGTGCGCGCCGGCTCGCTCGCGAGCGCGCTGAAGGTCAGTTCACCGACAAAACGAGTGGCGTCGGGCGTGAGAATCGGAGAAACGAAATAGTTCGCGTCGCGAAGCAGCCGCAGCAGTTCGACCGACTTGTACGCGGCAATGCCGCCGGCGACGCCGAGGACTATGCGAGGGTTCGGCGACTCAGGCGTCGCGGAGGGCATCGGTGAAGGCGTCCAGGTCGTTGTTGGCGTCCTGACGGGCCTCTTCCAACGCGACCGCCTGTAGTCGCTCGTCTTCGAGCTCTTCGGGCGTCGGGCGGTGGAACTCCAGCTTGCCCTGGTAGAGCTCTTCCATCGCAAGCGACAGCGACTTGTTCGACAGTGAGGTGACCTGCGGCGGGATCAGGGCGCCGTGGCCCGAACCGAGTCCGTTGTAGTACTCGTTGATCTCGCGGGCGCGGATCGCCGAGACGGCCACGAGCGTGAATTTCGAGTCGCCCACCTTGTGGAGGAGGGTCTCAATGGGCGGATCAACGAGGGTGGGGCGCTCGGCCATGGTATTCAGTCCTTTTTCGAGGGGGGTCGCCCGGGCGGGCGGAGTTCTTCCAGTATAGAGAGGATTTCGCTCGTTGCTCGGTCCACGTCGTCATTGACCACGACGCGCGTAGCAATCGACTGGCCTTTCGCCAGTTCGAACGGTGCGCTCGAGAGTCGTTGTTGCACGTGTTCTTCAGCGTCGCTGCGACCGCGAAGACGTTCCTCGAGCTGTTCCATCGATGGGGCGACCACCAGCACGACGACGGCCGAGGGATCGTGGGCGAGGACCTGTTCAGCCCCCTGGACCTCGATCTCGAGCAACACGTCGCGCTCACCGGCCTGGGGACGCGGCGTCCCGTAGAGGTTGCCGTGAAACTCGGCCCACTCCAGAAACGCGTCGTCGGCGATGGCCTTTTCGAAGGTCGCTCGATCAACGAAGTGGTACTCGGTACCGTCCTCCGTGTCGCGCACCGGTCGCGTCGTCCAACTTTTGCTCAACCAGAGACGCTTGTCGGCGTTGACGAGACGACGAGCCAGAGTGCCTTTGCCAACGCCGCCCGGACCAATGAGAACCGCAATGAAGGGTTCAGCGGACAAGAGCTCGGAACAGTTCAGCGCGCTGCTTGGGACCGAGACCCCGGATCCTGCGGGTCTTGGCGATCGA
>Ga0208357_1001953_pt1 | contig 14335 bp, 13 predicted proteins | sample NGESurdeep092012_6_FD_184487 | JGI IMG/M metagenome (GOLD analysis project Ga0208357, IMG submission 184487) | Arctic peat soil microbial communities from Barrow, Alaska - NGEE Surface sample F52-2 deep-092012 (SPAdes) | ecosystem: Environmental > Terrestrial > Soil > Wetlands > Peat ... | reverse complement strand
CCGTCCTCATGCGCAAACTCATCATCCTCGCCAACCGCCTCTTAAAAAATCCCAACTTTTCCCTTGCCTCTTAAGACAGTTGCTGACCCCTTCAGATTAATTCAATGAGAATCGTTCAAGGAATAATGATGGCTGATCGGTAAAATTGGCCAGGGGATTGCAAAATATTAGTTATGGTCAACTGAAAGAAATTTGTTGCAAAAGTGTTTGTTGCTATTGGTATCCAATCCATGAGGTTGCTTGATGCCTCGATGATTTGCTGTTGCCCAGGAATCCCCAAAAATGAGATTTGTAACTGATCGTCAGTCCTTCCGGAGATGGCAAGCTGGATCGGTGGAGGCGAAGTGATGTTTAATGTTACATTTTGCGTCAAGCCGGAACCTGACTCATGGTAGTCACGAACACGCACTGTGAAATTGAACACACCATTTGTGGCTGGAGTTCCGGCCAACGTGCCGCTGAATGTATCCAATGCAAGACCGGGTGGCAGGGTGCCAGTGATAATATCCCAATCATAAATGGGAATGCCGCCAGTTGAGACAAATGTGAAGGTAAAGGGAATCGTTGTATTTGCTGCCGGCAGAGCATTGGTTGCAAATATAAATGGGGCAAACGCTGACAAGGGCTTGAGGACATAACCCACTTCCTGGGCGCAAAGCAGGTCTAACTTAGTCATAGTCCATCGGTTGCGTGGAATATTGCCGTAATATTCGTTGCCAAACGCCCCTTGTCCGCTTTCGGGATCAATTGCGTTAGTAAGGTGATCAACTGAAGTATCAATGGCAACTGGTTTGCCATAATAATTTGTGACGGCCGCACTTGTAAAAGCCCCGTTGTTACGAGCGGTGGCAAAACCCGGATTTGCCTGATGGAAAATAAGCGCATGGCCGATTTCGTGATGCGCGATAGAGTAAAAATCATTCGTTTGACGCAGTTTATTTCCCGAAACGAGCCAATCGTTGTCATTGGTGAGAAACAACCAGCCGAGAGTATTATAATTGCCCTCAATGGCGACGTCGAAGCTGCCTGACCGCTTCATAGTCAATGACAGACCACCACTGGTTTGCACATGTCCTTTGCCGCTGGCCTCTCCACCGGAAGTATGGGTTGAATTCGTAATGCCATACGCATAGAGCAAATAGCCCGTATAGTTATTCGTATTGGTAACAAGATACCTGCTAGCCAAATTATCCCGCCAGATCCAAGTAGCTTCCGTTCCGGCAGCGACTGGATCAAGATTCATACCGGTAAAATAATAAGCCCAGTCATTCGCAGCTTGCGTGACAAGCGCTTGGGCTGTGACATTCGTAAAAAAACTTTTGGTGTCACGGTCAAAATTTGCCGTGACTACGAAGGCATTTGTTTGATGAGTGTCTTCGTCAATGACCAAAATTGGCAACGTGTTCGTCTGTTTCGCATTGTTCGCATCGGTGAATATGATTGTGAGCGTGTAATTTCCATCGGGGTCATTGTGGGCTGGGAAAATTGACAGATTGACTGGAACGGGCGTGTTGGAACTGGTAAGTGCTATGATTGTGCTGGGACCATTAGTGCTTACGCCGCTACCCGTGCCACCGAAGTAAAGGCGTGCGCCGTCAGCAGTAAGTGTAGCGGAGCCGGGAGGGACGGCATTGGTGGGTGGCAGAAGGTAAAACTTGATGAGTGGATTGGCCATATAACCATCCCAATCCATCAAAGTAATGCCATGCGTGTTTAGCGAACGCCCGAAAATATCCTGAACCCGTGTTTGTGCTCCGCCGTGAAGCGCAGACAACATCAATAGGGTTATTCCTGCGAGCAAAAATTTAAGGGCAATCTTCACAATGACTTTTACTTTAACCTACTTTTTGGCTTGCAACAAACCATTTGTTTTTCACGGCTTGGCTGTCGCCACGACTACGGCACTTTGCAATCCTATTTCGCTTTTGCCGAGGAAGAACATGGCTTTGTATTGGCGCGTCTCCGGTTTGCTCGCCGCCAGCAATGGGCGGTTGTCCACATAGGGCGAATGGGTTTCGCTGGCGAGCAAAGTGAATCCAGCATCGCCGTCTCTCATGCTGTAAATGTGAACGCCTTCGGCATCCATCTTGTTGAATCCAATCTCAACCACGCCGCCCGCCAGTTTGACCACGGCAGCCAGCACGGGCTTTTCCTGCGTCATGTCGGTGGAATCTTCCGGGCCGATGATGTTAAGCTGGTCGCCGATGACATCGGTGTAGGTGAGGCTGGTTTTAATGCGCTGGGCCAGGAGCCGGGCATTGGTTTTGCTGGCGGCGATGGCGGTGTTCAAATCCGCATGGGCGGCTTTGCTGGCGTTGTCGGCCAGGGTGGCGGCGTTGAGTTTGGCGTGCAGGGCGGCGTTGTCGGCGGTGAGCATGGCCATGTCCGCCGCCGTCGCGCCGGGGGTGTTGGCGCTGACGCCGCCGGTAAGGGTGTCATGCCAGAGAACGTAGGGGGCTTGTTGTTTGGGAATGAAGTATTCTTTTGCCATAATATGTTTGTTTTTTAGTTGGTTAACTGCGCTGAAATGGGGTGTTTTTGGCTGGAAAAGGGGCTTGGCAGAGCAATTCCGCCAGTTGGCAGAATGATTCTGCCAAGCGGCGGAGCAACTTGGCGGTCTGGCTGAGTAATTCTGCCAAATGGCAGAATGTCTCGGCGGTTTGGTAAAATGGCTCGACGGTCTGGCGGCGGGATTCTGCCAAGTGGCGGAAGATTGCGACGGGGCGGCTGGCGACAGCAGCCGTGAGGACGACCGACCGCTCTACGCGGTTGCGCGGTTGCGCGGTTGCGAAATTTTTTCCAAAAATTTCATGCAGTTTCCGGCAAGAGTAGAATTTAGCAGGTTTGAGATGTCAAGTGCTTATTATCTGTTGAAAGTTGTCTCGCCATTTGTGCGTAAATCGTAAATCGTAAATGCCGCCGCGTTCACCCAAAGCCGTCGCAAAAGAAATTGTTGCCTGTCTGCAACAAGCAGGCTTTGCCGCGTTCTGGGTTGGCGGCTGCGTGCGCGAACATTAAAATCTGGTGTGAGAAATAAAATTCAATTTCACTGTGCCAGACTACTATGAAACTTTTGCAGGATTGCTTTGGCCGGAAGGTGCGGCTCACGGATGAACGGCGGGCGCATATTTTGGAACATCCCGAAATGCAAAACCTGGCGGCGGAAGTGGAACGGGTTTTGCGGCGGCCGCAATTCGTGCGGCGTTCGCGCGCGGATGAGGCTGTGAAATTGTTCTACGAATTTTACGCGCAGACAATTGTGGGTGGCAAATGGCTCTGCGTTGTGGTTAAGTATGCGGAGAACGATGCGTTTGTGGTCACGGCCTACCTGACCGACAAACCAAAAGCCGGAGAAGATTTATGGCCGACAAAGTAAAAATCTGGTTCGACGCGGAAGCTGATTTCCTCGAAGTGAGGTTTTCGGACGCCGCCGGTCACATGGAACAGACCAAGCATGACGCCGTGATGGAACGCGTGGATGCCGGCGGTCGTGTCATCGGGTTCAGCGTGATGGGTGTGAGCCGCTTCAAAAAGGGAAACCCGCTGGAAGCCGATTTGGTGGCTGCTTGAATCCCGCCTTGGAAATTGTCCGTCGTCTGCAACAAGCGGGCTTCGCCGCGTTCTGGGTTGGCGGCTGTGTGCGCGATTTTTTGCTCGGACGCGAGCCGCAGGATTTCGACATCGCCACGGACGCGAAGCCGGAACAGGTCGAGAAACTTTTCAAGCGCACCGTCGCCGTCGGACGCAAATTCGGCGTGATGATCGTCGTCGAGAGCGGACATCAATTCCAAGTCGCCACCTTCCGCGCCGAGGCGGATTATCAGGACGGCCGCCGCCCGGAAAAAATCATCTTTGCCAACGCCGAGGCCGATGCACTGCGCCGCGATTTCACGGTGAACGGACTTTTCTACGATCCGCTCACAAAAAAAATCCACGACTGGGTCGGCGGCGAAAAAGATTTGCGCGCGAAAATCATCCGCACGATTGGCAAGCCGGAAGAGCGCTTTGGCGAGGATCATTTGCGTTTGCTGCGCGCCGTGCGTTTCGCCGCGCAGTTGGATTTTGAAATCGAGCCGGAAACATTTGCCGCCGTAAAAAAACTCGCGTCAAAAATAAAACTCATCAGTGCGGAAAGAATTCGCGATGAGTTGTTGAAATTATTTTGTCAGCCGCACGCGACGCGAGGATTGGTTTTGCTGCGCGACAGTGGATTGCTGGAACACATTCTGCCGGAACTGGCGACGACGGTTGATTGCGAGCAGTCGCCGGATTTTCATCCCGAGGGCACCGTGTTCAATCACATTCGTTTGATGCTGGAAAAATTGCCGCCGGATGCCAACGAACTTTTGCCGTGGACGGTTCTATTGCACGACATCGCCAAACCGGTGACAGTAGAAAAAGATTTGCAAACCGGCGCGATTCATTTTTACGGCCATGAAAAAATCGGCGCGGAAATGGCGCGGACGATTTTGAACCGGCTGCGCTTTCCGAAAAGACAGATTGATGAAATCGTCGCGTGCGTGCTGCATCATATGCAGTTCAAGGACGTGAAGCAGATGCGGAAATCAACTTTGCGCCGGTTGCTGTTGCGCGAGACGTTTCCGCTGGAATTGGAATTGCACAAGCTGGATTGCCTTGGTTCGCACGGAAATTTGGAGCTTTATGATTTTTTGACCGGGCAGGCGAAGGAATTGGAGAAACAGCCGGAAATACGCCCGCCACTGCTCACGGGAAAAGATTTGATCGAACTTGGAATGAAACCGGGAAAAGAACTGGGCGCGTTGCTGCGCGAAATCCGCGAGCGGCAATTGCAGGATGAATTAAAAACGCCGCATCAGGCCAGGGCGTGGGTGAAGAAAAAGCTGGCGGCTTGATTTTTCAACGGCTTCAAGCGCTTCGTGTCACGCCTCGTTCCAGCAATTTTCATACACGCTTTGGATTTCATCCGCCTCGCGCCCGACGGTGAACTTTTCAATCACATGGGTGCGGCCTTGCCGTCCCATTGTTGTCGCGAGCACGAGGTCTTTCATCAGCACTTCGATTTTTTCGACGAGCGCTTCGAGATTGTCCGTCGGAACAAGGCATCCGGTTTTGCCATCAGCGACGAGATGGTGCGCCGCGCCCGCGCGCGTGGCGACGACCGCCGCGCCGCCGGCCATCGCCTCGATCGGCACGAGGCCGAAGCCTTCCCACCGTTGCGGCCCGACGACAATCGTCATGCGCCGCATCCAGAGCCGGACTTCCGGCGGCGGCAGTTCGCCAAGAAAACGGATCCGTCCGGACAGCCCCGCCGCCGCGACCTTGGACTTTAATTTTCCTGAAAATAATTTTTGATCCGGCGTGACCGCGCCGACGATGACGGCGGAAAAATCCGGGTAACGCGGAAGCAGACGGCACATGGACTCCACGAACAAGTCCGTTCCCTTCTGCCGCCGCACCCGGCCAAACACGCCGATGCCGTGGCGTCCCGGCAATCCGGTCGAGAGCCATTCCTTTTCGCGGTCGGCAAGCGGATGGTAAAGCTGCACGTCCACGCCGTGTAAAATGATCTTGGCCGGCACGCGCAAACGCGAGGCCGCCTCCGGCGACGTGGCGATGACTCGATCCATTTGCCTTAATAATATGCGAGTGAGCCAGGCATGGTTGCGCAAAGCCGCCGAGGTGAACACGAGCTTGAGCGGCATCCTCAAAACGGAGCGCAGCAGCAGGCCGGCGAGCATTTCATTGTTGCGGCGCGCGTGCCAGATGCGGAACGGCCGGTGGTGCGGACGTTTCCAGCCGTGAAGGAAAAAATTCTCCCAGCCGATTTGCGGCCAGTCCGCAGGCAGGCCGAATCCCACGGCCGCAATTTTCAAATGCCTTGCATGGACCGGCAAGAGCGCGGCGATCGTGGAGGTGACCCCGGTGTGCTTCAGTTTCAAATTCGGGACGATGACCTCGATGTCCCGGATGTCGTGAGTCGCGCGCGGCATAATTTGTGGCCGCTTCCGGCGGAAACGCGGCGGCTGAAATCATCTCCCAAATTCAAGCCGTTCGGCGAGGCGTTCGGGCAGGCCGGCGGCGCGGATTTTTTTCTGCGTGGTGGCGATGTCGTAGTCGAGCCGGCGCAATTCGATTGTCCCGGCGTCGGCGTCGAAAATGACGTAGGCTGATTTGGGATTGTTGTCGCGGGGCTGGCCGACGGCGCCGACGTTGACAAAATATTTTTTGGCCGGGTCAATTTTGAACTTGGAATAAGTGCCGCCGCGAATGGCGGTGTCGCGCATGAAGGCGACGGGGACGTGGGTGTGGCCGAAAAAGCAGACCTGCGTGTTCTGATACGGAAAACTGGCGGCGGCGGCGAGCTTGTCAAAGACGTAGCCCCAGCGTTCCGGGGCGTCGAGCGTGGCGTGGACGATGGTGAAGTTGGCGACGATGCGGGAGTATTTAAGGTCGCGCAGCCAGAGTTTTTCCCCGGCGTTCAACTGGTTGCGTGTCCAGTGGACGGCGTCGGCGGCGGCGGGATTGAATCCTTCGAGGTGGTCCTCGGTGGAGCAGTATTCGTCGTGGTTGCCTTTGACGCAGGGCAGGTTCAGGTCGCGGACGATTTTCAGGCATTCCTTGGGGTTTGCATTATAGCCGACAACGTCGCCAAGGCAGACGATGTGGTCGGCGTTCTGATTTTTAATGTCGTCCAAAACGACCTGGAACGCTTCCAGGTTGCCGTGGATGTCAGCGATGATGGCGTATTTCATTTTTAACGGACAATTTCAAAACCGCAAAATTCATTTTGCGCGTCCGCCCATTCTACACCCTCGCCGCGGATAAAACCAGCAAGCATTGTGCCGCGGATGGCGGCGCGAAAGGCTTCGAGTTCCGCGTCATCGCCCTCGGCCACGAGTTCGACGCGCCCGTCGGGCAGGTTGCGGACGCTGCCGGTGATTTCAAAACCGGCGGCGACGGTTTTTGCGGTGTAGCGGAACCCGACGCCCTGCACGCGCCCCGAATAAAAAATCTTCATGCGGCGGCGCGCGGCTGCTGGAGTTTGAATCGGCACGGCAAGATGAAGCCAAAGTCGGCGGCGCGGCGCAATGTTTTTTGCCGGGCGGAAATAAAATTGCTTGTCACGAATCCGCAAAACGATTAGACCTTCGCCAGTTCTTTTCCAGAGCCGGGAAGTTTCTTTTTCTCGGCATAGAGTCTTTGCGTTGCGAGGACTCGAATCTCTTCGAAACACGACCAAATGTTTTTGCTTGCTTCCACATGGGGAATTCACCTCGGTGCGCGCCAAGTCGCGCGTCCGAGTGTGCTTTCCTCAAAGGTCGCTTGGTCGTGACCCCGAAGAGAGGTGCGCTGGGCGCGCATTCTCGTTTCATAAAATCAGGAGGGGGTTCGAGTCCGTGCAAAAAATGGCTCGGAAGAAAACCAATAAACCAAAAGAACTGACAATGAAAAAAAGATTCATCACTTATGGAATCCTCGGTGGAATTCTGTCGCTGGGAATGTTTCTCGCTCAATGCGCGTTCGGCCAGACCGACGTGCCTTACAACACCGTTACCAATAACACTCCGCTGCCAACGAATGCGGTGGTGATGCCTGAATTCATTGGGCCAAGCGCGCCCGGAACTCCGACCTTGCCCAGTTCTCCCGCGTCCACGACCAATTTCCAAGGGCTTGGTGACAACAGCGTCTTGACGCCGCCGGACACTGACGGAGCCGTCGGTCCCAATCATGTGGTGACAATGCTGAACACCCAAGTTCGCATCCAGAATCGCAGTGGCACGACAATAAACACGACGACTTTGTTGAGTTGGTGGCAGGCTTTTTTTCCGGGCATCAGTGAAGCGTTTGACCCGCGGATTACCTATGACCCATACAGCCAACGCTGGATTGCGACGGCTGGCGCACAACCGCCACCTTATAGTAGTTCTTCCCTTCTGATTGCCGTTTCCAAGACCAGCGACCCCACCGGCGGTTGGTATGCTTTCAGTCTCCAAGCCGACACAAGCGGGACGGCGTGGGCTGATTTTCCGACAGTCGGCTTCTCCAAAGACAGAATCGCCCTCTCATGGAATTATTACAACCTCTCGAACGGCCAGCCCAACGGCGTCGGAATTTTCGTCTTCAACAAGGCGAGCCTCTACAGCGGCACGTTATCTGATGAATTCTTTTACCTGCCCTATTCAACGTATGGCTTGGGAATATGTCCGGCGATTAACTACGATACAAACACCTCCACCATTTATCTTTTGCAGGACTACAACAGTGATTACAGCGGTTCGGGCTATCTGGCTTTATATACCATCACGGGAACTTTTGGCTCTGACACGCTCAACCAAGTAAGTTTTCCAAGCACTCCAAATCCGTGGGCGGACGGTGCGACTGGCGATGCGAATCTTGCCCCGCAATCAGGCACTTCCGTGAAAATTCACGCGGGTGATTCAGCCATCAATCAATTGTTTTATCGCAACGGTTCGCTCTGGACGGCACAGACGATTTTTTTGCCCGCGAGCAGTCCGACGCGCTGCTCCGTGCAATGGTGGCAAATTCAAACTGACGGGACAATAGCTCAACATGGATTGCTGGACGATTCCAGCGGCGTCAACTTCTATGCTTATCCGAGCATTGCGGTCAATCGGTTTGGCGATGCCATGATTGGTTATTCAAAATTTTCCGCCAGTCAATATGCGAGCGCGGATTATTCCCTTCATGCGCTAACTGACCCTTCCGCCAGCCTTGAGTCGGATTATGTAATCAAAGCGGGCGAATCACCTTATTGGAAGATACCATCGGGCGATTCTCGCAATCGGTGGGGCGATTTCAGCCGGACGACGGTTGACCCTGTGAATGATACGGACTTCTGGACGGTGCAGGAATACGCGAGAACCTACTCTGGCTCGCTCGTGAACGGTTCGGGACGTTGGGGCGTCTGGTGGGCGAATCTTCAAATGCCTGTTCCCATGAACGACTATTTCACCAACGCGATAACGATTAGCGGCATTCAAGGCACGACCAACGGCACGAACTTGCGGGCGACAAAAGAAAGCGGCGAACCGACGATTGCCGGTAACGCAGGCGGCGCTTCCATCTGGTATAAGTGGACTGCGCCGACCAATGGCAGCGTGACGATTGACACCACTGGCAGCGGCATTAGCACACTGATTGGAATTTACACCGGGTCGAGTGTCGGCAGTCTGACCCTTGTGAACAGCGGCCAAGGCCAAGTTATCTTCACCGCCACAAGCGGCACGACTTACCGCATCGTAGTGGATGGCGTCAATGGTTCAATGGGCAACGTGGTTCTCAATTGGGTTCAACCGGCAAAGCCTGTGTTCACGACGCAGCCGCATGGTCAAAGCGTTATCGCGGGCAACGGCGTGACATTCACCTCATTTGCCATCGGCACTCCAACGCCGACCTACCAATGGTATTTTAACACGACCAATCTCATCGGCGGCGCAACTTTTTCAAGCTACACCAACAGCAATGTTTCAACCAATGACGCGGGCAATTACTCCGTCACAGCCAGCAACTCGGCTGGTTCGACCAACAGCGCCGTTGCAGAATTGACGGTGTATAATTCGGCCACCCCGACTTTGAGCTTATTCACCTATACAAATAATCAGTTTCAATTTTTTGTGAACGGGATAACAAATTACAATTATGCCGTCCAAGCCAGCACGAATTTGGCCACGACAAATTGGATTTCCATCCTGACAAATCCAGCGCCGTTCACCTTTTCGGACACCGTCGCTTCAAACTATCCGATTCGCTTCTATCGCGCGCTTTATCTTCCATGACTGAACAACATTTAACTTCAACAAAGAAATCATTATGAAAACAATACTGACACTGACGGTTCTAATCGGCGGACTCACCGGCGCTTTGGCGCAAGGGACATTGCAATTCGATGTCAACCTTAGTGGTTCAAACGAAGTGCCCCCTAACAGCAGCCTTGGCTTTGGGTCGGGCACACTCACGTTGAGCGGTAACTCGCTTGATTATCTTTTTAGCCTCTCCGAAACCTTCCAAAATTCGGCACAACCTACAGATGTTACCATCAACGGCCCGGCGGACCCTGGTTCGCCAGGCTCGCTTCTTTTTGATTTGGGCGCGCCAACATTCATCACAATTCAGCCACCGCCTGGTGGTTACTATTCATCATCTGGCACTCTCAATAATCTGACTGGCACTGAAATCAGTGATTTGGAAAGCGGCCTCTGGTATGTGAATGTCTTCACCTCGTCTGGCAATTATCCAGACGGCGAGATTCGCGGTCAAATCACGCCCGTGCCGGAGCCTTCGGCGCTGGCGTTGCTCGGTTTGGGCATCGGAGGCATGGGTGTGTGGTGTCACCGTAAAAGGTCATGAAAAAACTACTAACTCTGATATTGCTTATCGGCGGACTGGCCGGCGCTTGGGCGCAAGGCACGCTTCAATTCACTGTTAATGTTAATGGTTCCAACGAAGTGCCGCCAAACGGCAGTCCGGGCTTCGGATCGGGTGGGCTTACGCTGAACGGCACAGACTTGAGTTATCTTTTCAGTGGCTCGGACTTGTTTGAAGGAAATGCGCTGCCAACCGATGCCACCATTAACGGTCCAGCAGACGCCAGTTCCAACGCGCCATTGATTTTTGATCTGGGTGCTCCAACTATTTCTCCAATTCAGCCCCCGCCTGGTTCAGGCTATTCATGGCAAGGCACCGTCAACAATCTGACCGGCACTGAAATCAGTGATTTGGAAAACGGCCTCTGGTATGTGAACGTCTTTACCTCGTCTGGCGACTATCCCAATGGCGAGATTCGCGGTCAAATCACGCCCGTGCCGGAGCCGTCCGCTCTGGCGTTGCTCGGTTTGGGTGCGGGCTTGACAAGGTGGTTCAAACGCGGCAAGTCATAAACTCAAAGCCAGTTTTATGAAAATCAAATTCATCCTCGCTTTATTGGCCTTGACCGGCGCAACAGTTTTGCCAGTCAAGGCGCAGCCGAGTTCGATGAATGACCCGGCCAATCCGGTGACGAACACCATCGCTTTCCCGCCGGGCTGGTCGCTCATGGCAAATCCATTGTTTCATTACCGTGGCGTCACTGCGTCGGATGCGGTGCCGGATAATTCAGTTGCGGAATTGTTTCCACATATGCCCAATGGCGCGGTGCTGCTGAAATTCGACAACACGACGCAACAGTTCACCCGGCGAAATGTCTTTTGGCGCGGGCGATGGTCAAATCCGAATGAGACGCTCACACCGGGCGAAGGCGCGTTCCTGTTCAATCCGGCGCGCCGGGCGTTGGACATCGCCTTCACTGGCAATTTGGGATATGGTTCGGTTTCCATTCCGGCGGGAATCTCGCTCATCAGTTCGCCCGGACCGGGCACGATTAGCTTCACCCCGTTGCCGCCCATCGGAATTTTTCCGCCATTAACACCATTTGGCCCAATCGCTATAGCATCAACCAATGTCCCCACCGTGCCAATAATTCCGTTACCGCCGAGTGGCATCAACTTCAATCTGCAGGAAGGCGATGTTGTTTATACTTTCGACAGCGCAGCCGGGCGATTTCAAAGGCATACATTCCGTAACGGCGCATGGAATAGTCTGCCGTTCGTAGGAATTGGTGAACCCTGCTTTGTTTTTACGTCGCACCCGCGCATAATACAATATGCCGGAACTAGGCCGGTGCAGCCTGAATAGCGGCTAATTTTTCCAGCAATAATGCCTGATTCCATCTTTCCATCTGTTTTTCAGTCAAGTTGCGCCCAACGCGACTGGCGAGCGATGGGTTATGTTCGCAAAAGCGCCCGCGCAGCGCCACAGGCGAAGGCGTAAAGAAAAATTGAAATCAAATCACCCGCCGGAACGGAAATTGTTCCGTCGGACTTTTTTATTTCCCGAAAAATATTTTCATTTTTTGTGGAATTCTGTTTGACCATCGGGAAAATTTGACGTAGTTAAACGGACTGCCTCGCACGAAATTGAAAATTTCAACCGCGGCTTGTTTGCGGCGGCAAGAGACGGAACGGCAATGCTGAATACAAAATCATTTTTAACCGTGGATTTTGGGGCGGGCAGCCTCAAGCTTGCGGAGTTTGAAGTCAACGAGGCGGGCGGGCTGCGGCTCAAGACTTTTGCCATCAAGCCGCTTGGCGCAGAAGGCTCGGTGGAGGCCACGCGCGAGGCGGTCATCCTCAAGGCGCTTCAGGAAGTGCTCGTCGAAAAAGGCATCAAGGTGAAAGGCGTGAACGTCTGCGCGCCGGGCTATCACGTTTTTTCCAAGTTTGTCAAGCTGCCGCCGGTGGACGCGGGCAAGGTCACGCAGATCATCCAATACGAGGCGCAGCAGAACGTGCCGTTTCCGCTCGCGGAAGTCGTGTGGGACTATCAGATCATGGGTTCGGCGGCGAGCGGCGAACTCGAAGTGCTGCTGGTCGCGGTCAAGTCCGACATAGTGGAGGGCTTGTTCCGCGTGGCGGCGCAGGCGAAGCTGCAACTGCAATTGTGCGACGCCTCGCCCGCCGCGTTGATCAACGCATTCAGATATAATTATGGCGACCTGGAAGATTGCACGATGCTCCTAGACATCGGCGCCAAGACGAGCAATTTGATTTTCTTTGAAAAGGGAAAAGTTTTCTCGCGCAGCATCAACCTGGGCGCGAACGCCATCACGCAGGATTTCGCGAATGAGGCGAAATTGAAATTTGACGCGGCGGAGCAGATAAAAGTCGCCGAGGGTTTTGTCAGTCTGGGCGGCGCGTATGAGGAGCCGGAAAACCCGAACCAGGCGGCGATTTCAAAAATCGCGCGGCAGTTCATGACCAAGCTGCACATCCAGGTCAACCAGACGATCCAGTTTTATCGCGGGCAGCAGGGTGGGGCGCAGGCGCAGAGGCTGTTCCTGTCCGGCGGGGCGAGCATCATGCCTTACACGGCGCAATTTTTCGCGGAGAAGCTGAACGTGCCAGTCGAGTATTTCAATCCGCTCCGCAACGTGCAGATTGACCCGTCCGTGAGCCTTGAGGAACTCGCGCAAGTCGCCCACTCGCTGGGCGAAGTCGTCGGCCTTGGCCTCCGCAACCTCGCGAACTGCCCGGTGGAAATGAACCTGATGCCCGACAGCACGCTGCGCTGGCAGGCGTTCGACCAGAAGAAACCGTATTTCATCGCGACGATTTTCAGCCTGGTGCTCGTCGCGGGCGCGGTCGGATTTTTATTTCAGGAACTTGCCGTGACGAAGGAAAATGACATCGCGGATCTGAAGCCGAAAGTTGAGGTGTTGAATGACAGGGCCGCCCGGTTCAACCAGGCCTACGCGCAGTTACAATTGGAGAAAAGGAGATCCGAACAAATCGCCTCGTTGATGGAGGCCCGGTATTATTGGGGCGACACACTGTCGGAATTGCGCCGCGTGCTCATCCAATCCGAGGACGACATGAAGAAAAAACTCTCCACCACGAAAAACACGGTTGAGACAGGCATTTGGATCGAGCAGTTCATGACATTGTCCGGCGTCTCCGGCAGCGTCAGTTCCACTCCCATTCAAGCTGACAGCGACGCAGCAAGAACGGCTGCAATGGCTGCCTATATGGCTGCGACGAGGGCTGCCGCACAGCAGCAAACGACGGCGGTTGTCACGACCGATCAAACCAACTCCATCTCCTTGGTCTGCCGCGCGGTGGATCAGACCAGGGTCAGCGGCGACGCCTCCGCCAACAGCGAAACCGCCTTTGAAATCGAAAGCCAGTTGAAGGCGTCGCCCCTGTTCGACTCCAAGGCCACCCAGCTCACCGGGCAGATCGTCCCTGACGATTCCACCGGCACGTTCACTTTTGGCGTCACCCTTATGCCGTCCAACCCGCTGCATTTATGATTTACGATTTACGATTTGAAAACAATTTGCCCGGCCATCGGCCTGTGCCCGCAACTGCGGGACGGGCCGCAAGTCAAAAAATGAAGACAATAATTGCATGAGAGCCGCAGAACGGATTTTGAAAATCATAATTCGCAAATCGTAAATCAAAAAATTTTCAAGTGAACTGGATCAAGCGAAATAAGTTTTTTGCGATCGCCCTAGTCCTCGCCATGGGGATGCTCGGCGGAGCCGGCTATTACGGCTGGCAAAGCTGGAGCCGCAACGCCGCCGCGCTTGTCAGGCTTAACGAGATATACGCCAATTTGCGGAATCTGACCGACCAAAAACCATCACCCGGCAATGAAACCGTGGACAATGTCGCCGCCGCCCAGGATCAAACCCGCCGCCTGCGCGTATGGAACACCCAGGCCAGGAATTATTTCCAGCCCATTGAGCCCATACCATCCGCCGGCAACCGTCCCATCCGCGCGGGAGGAAGCACGGAGG
>Ga0208357_1001952_pt1 | contig 14336 bp, 14 predicted proteins | sample NGESurdeep092012_6_FD_184487 | JGI IMG/M metagenome (GOLD analysis project Ga0208357, IMG submission 184487) | Arctic peat soil microbial communities from Barrow, Alaska - NGEE Surface sample F52-2 deep-092012 (SPAdes) | ecosystem: Environmental > Terrestrial > Soil > Wetlands > Peat ... | reverse complement strand
CTCTCCGACGCGCAACGGCTTGGCATGCGTTCCGCTGAGAAACACACCGTACAATCCGCGATCGGGAATCGTGCCGCCATTCAGAATCGCGATGCGCTGCACGCCCTGCCGCGGCGTAATCCAGTTGCGCTGACGGTCCCACGTTACGCGCGGCCGCAATTCGGCAAACTCGTCGGAGGGATACCGTCCGGCAAGCATATCCAGCACGCCGTCAAAGGCGGTGGTGCTCAACCCGGCAAAGGGCGCTGCATTGCGAACCATCGCCGACAGCGACTCATAGGAGATTCCAGGAGGATCTTCCTCCTGATCCGAACGGAGCGTGCGGCGACGCTCCGCCTCGGTAATCGGCAGCGGTGGATGAGCAACGATGGCGACCATCTGCTGTGCCAGCACATCCAGCGGATTGCGCAAAAACCGGGTCGATTCAACATGCCCGTCATGCATAGCCTGCGTAACTGCAGCGCAAGCGATCAAATCGGCGCGGTACTTCGGAAAGATGATGCCGTGCGACGGCGCGCCTACCTGGTGGCCCGCACGCCCAATGCGTTGCAGGCCGCTGGCGACGCTGGGTGGCGCTTCAATCTGTATCACCAGATCGATAGCGCCCATGTCGATGCCAAGCTCAAGTGAGGAGGTGCAGACAAGCGCACGAATGCGCCCCGCCTTCAGCATCTCCTCAATTTCGGTACGCTGTGCCGCAGCCAGCGATCCATGATGGGCGCGTGCGATAGGTTCACCCGCAAGCTCATTCAGCGCACCCGCAAGACGCTCGGCAATGCGTCGCGCATTGACGAAGAGCAACGTCGACGTGCGGCTGCGAATGATCTCCAGCAGACGCGGGTGTATCGACTGCCAGATGCTCGTGCGCTTCGGCCCCTGCGCCGCCGGCCCGCTGGGAAGATCGCTGATCTCGCCGAGCCTTGCCATATCTTCGACCGGAACCTCTACGCGCAGTTCGAGCGCCTTGCGCGAACCAGTATTCACAAGCGTGACCGGGCGATGCCGTGGGCCTTCGGCCTTACTCTCGACCTGGGCACCCTCACGACTCACCTCGGCCGCCATCGCATCGACCGTCACGGCGTCCGGCGCGAAATTCATGCGTGACGACGAGCCCTCCACACCCCCGAGGAAACGTGCAACCTCCTCCAACGGACGCTGGGTCGCGCTAAGCCCGATGCGCTGAATGGGATGCATTGCGAGCGCCTGCAGACGCTCCAGCGAGAGTGCAAGGTGCGCTCCACGCTTCGTCGGAACAAGCGCATGAATCTCATCGAGGATGATCGTCTCGACAGACCGAAGCGCCTCGGCTGCACCAGAAGTAAGCAGTAGGTATAGCGACTCGGGTGTCGTTATCAGAATCTCGCCCGGATGTCGCTTGAAGCGCGCTCGATCCCGCGGGCTTGTATCGCCGGTGCGCACACTAATCTCCGGCAGGTGCACCGGCACGCCATCGCGCTGCGCCATGTTCGCAATACCCGCCAGCGGCGACCGCAGATTGCGCTCCACATCCACCGCAAGCGCCTTCAGCGGCGAGACGTACAACACACGGCAGCCGGGCGATGTCGCGGGTTCGCGGAGCATCAACTTATCCAGGCACCATAAAAACGCTGCGAGTGTCTTGCCCGTCCCCGTCGGAGCGAGGATCAACGTCGACTCGCCGCGCGCAATCGCTGGCCATCCCTCCCGCTGCGGCGCGGTGGCATCTTCAAAGACGGCCCGAAACCATGCAGCCGTGACAGGATGAAAAAGACGAAGAACATCCTCCGCAGAAACCGTGTCGGATGGCGCGACAGCAGCACGCGGTCTTCGGGACGGCCTCTTGTTCACGCGGTCTGCCAAAAGACTTAACTCCAGCTTCCTGCGGACGACTTCGACATCTCTGCTGCTTGGATGCAATCAGGACGCGTGACTGGCGTCAAGCCGCGGGAAACACTTCTGTAGCGACCGCCGAGCAAGAGTTGCACTTGCCTTCACAGCCTCGACGGTCTACCCTGAACAACTCACCATGTCGCCTGCCGCTACTAAGAACTCACTCTCTCCCGCCGAGCAGCTTCATCTTCGCGAGCTCGCCGCAGTGGCCGCCGAGCACTCCTATTCGCCCTACAGCCACTTCCGTGTAGGAGCCGCGCTCTTGCTCGAAGACGGTTCCATCGTCACCGGCTGCAACGTCGAAAACTGTTCCTATCGCCTGACCAGTTGCGCCGAGCAGGCAGCGATCGCCCGCGCCGTCTCCGAACACGGTCCAGCGATCCGCCTCCGCGCGGTAGCCGTTGCAAATCTCAACGGTTCAGCTTCCATGCCCTGCGGAGCCTGTCGCCAGACGATCAGCGAATTTGCCGGTGACGACGTTGTGATCCTTTATCCAGAAGAGGCTGGTGCGCACAAGACAACCACGCTCGGCGAGTTGCTGCCACACGCCTTCCGCATGGACTTTCTCGACAAAAGATAACCATGCCCGAGTCCGCCATTCATCCCATCGATCTCGTTCTCCGCAAGCGCGATGGCCATGAGCTCTCGACGCAGGAGATCCAGCATTTCGTTCAAAGCGTAGTTGAAAATGGCGTCCAGAAGACTGCGGCCCAACGCGGTGGATCCGTGCTCGCCGAGCGCTCAGACAGCGTCATGTCCGATGCACAGATCGGCAGTTTTCTCATGGCCGTCTTTCAGCGTGGCCTGTCGCCGCGCGAGCTTGCCGATCTAACCAGCGCCATGCGCTTCTCCGGCGAAACCTTCGACGCCTCCGCGCTCCAGACCTTCACCGTCGACAAGCACTCGACCGGCGGCGTTGGAGACAAGAGCTCTCTGCTCATCGCGCCGGTGCTCGCGGCTGCAGGACTGGAAAATAATCCCAGCATCTCCGTGCCTATGATCAGCGGGCGTTCACTCGGCCACACCGGTGGCACGCTCGACAAGCTCGAAACGATTCCCGGTTTCAACACGCAGCTCTCGCTCAAGCGCATGGCCGATGTCCTGCGCGAATGCCACGCCACCCTCGTCGGCCAAACGCCGCATCTTGTCCCCGCGGACCGCATCCTTTACGCGATGCGCGACCACACCGGCACGGTCGAATCGCCATTCCTCATCACCGCCAGCATCATGAGCAAGAAGCTCGCCGAGGACCTCCGCGCCCTCGTCCTCGACGTGAAAGTCGGCTCAGGTGCCTTCATGCCAAGCTATGAACAATCGAAGTTCCTGGCCGGGCTGATGGTCTCAACAGGCGAACTCGCGGGCACGCGCACCGTCGCTCTGCTGACTTCAATGGACGAACCGCTGGGCCGCTTCAGTGGCAACTGGGTGGAGGTGTGGGAGTGCGTCGACATCATGAAGGGCACACGGCACCCCATGTCCGCTGACCTCATCGAGCTCTCCAACGCACTCTCCGGCTGGATGCTCTATCTCGCGAACAAGTCGTCTTCGCCTGAAGCAGGAGCAAACCTCGCCGATGAAATTCTGCGCAGCGGCAAAGCCTACGATGCATGGCTGAAGATCGTGCGCGCTCAGGACGGCGATGTGAGTATCTTCGACAACCCCGCCGCTTTCCACAAACCGCGAGCGACCCGCGTGCTGAAGGCGGCGCAGTCAGGTTATCTCGCCGGTATGGACTGCAAGCAGGTCGGCTGGGCCGTGCAACGCCTCGGCGCCGGACGCACCAGCCCTGGCGATCCAGTCAGCGCGCATGCAGGCATCGAGTCGCACGCCAAGCTCGGCGCGAAACTTGCGAAGGGACAGCCCGTCTTCACCTTGTTCAGTGAAAACGAGAAGCTGCTGGATGAGCCCTATCGAATGTTGGAGGCGACTCTCTCGATTGCCGAGACTCCATCGCCAAAAATGCCGCTGGTGCGAGAGATCGTCCGCCATTCCTAGGCGCACAAACCCGCCACAAAACTCGGCCTTGAGTTCTTAGGCTTTGTTCTTTTTCTGCATGTACTCGCGAACACTTGCCTGCCAGTCAAGCGATGTGCCCGAGTAAGGCGAGCTGCTCTGGCGTCGCGCGCTGCGACTGATCGTAGGAGTTGCCAGCGCTACGGAATCCTCTTTAGCTTTAGCGGAGGCTTCGGCCGCAGCCGAGGCAATCGCCGGATCGTCTTTAGGCCGCAGCGACCGCGGCAGATCGTTCGGCTTGAACTCGACACCCTCGGCAGCCAGACGAAGCGCAGCCTGCACCAGCGTCTCTCGCTTCAGAGTCAGCTTGCGCGTCGCCTGATCCCGCTCTTCGTCGGACTCGAACTTCTCATACTTCGCGAGATGCGCCAGCTTGCGATCGAACAGATCGATCTCTTCGTGAATTGTCTTCAAATGGTACTTGTCTGCGACGATGGCCGCCATGAGTCCCCCATTGCATTCCGTTGAGATGAGGAAGAGCGTCCTCATTGCGCTGGAGTAATCGTGCAGCTCGTAATAGCGCTAAGAAATAGACGAGGGGCGGCCCGAACGACCGCCCCTCCATGATTCGTTGACGCGGCGTTTAGAGAGCGCGAACGTTCTCTGCCTGCCAGCCCTTCGGGCCCTTTACGACGTTGAACTCAACCTGCTGGCCTTCCTGCAGCGAGCGAAAGCCGTTGCTCTGGATGGCGCTGTGGTGCACAAACACGTCGTCGCCCGTGGAGCGGCTCAGAAAGCCGAACCCCTTGGCGTCGTTAAACCATTTAACTGTTCCCTGTTCCATTGACTTGTTCCTTTTGAAGCGATGTACCGCTGAACGCAATTTGGATTGTTCGCGAGTCAGCAGTACGGCCAGAACAAGCAGAAAAACCAGATCGGATTCGTCGATCTCACTTAGTATACACTCCTACACTGGATCTAGCCGAACAATGTGCCAGGCCTCCGAATCTTCTGGAAATCACTCGTGCCCTGCCGTCTCCGGCGCTCTGTCACGGGGCGCCCCGGCGCAACGTTGCAGTAGCCCGATACAGGGACCAGCCGTTACACTGGCACATCTTTTCCGCCAACAGGAGCGAGCGCGTTGGGCAGATTCACTGGACTGATTGGACTCTTCGTTCTCCTTGCACTTGCCTATGCGTTCTCCACCAGCCGCCGCTCCATTCGCTGGCGAACAGTGGTTTGGGGCCTCGGACTTCAAGTCGTCTTCGCCTTCCTGGTCATCAAGTGGAGCTACGGCCAGAAGATCCTTCACGCGGCCTCCGGTTTCGTCACCTCCATGCTGTCGCACTCCGCCGACGGATCGACCATGGTCTTCGGCCGCCTCGGCACGCCCGGCGACGCACTCGCGACCTTCGCCTTCGCCGTCCTTCCGACGATCATCTTCGTCTCCGCCTTCTTCGCTGTCCTCTATCACCTCGGCATCATGCAGCAGATCATCAAGGTCGTCGCCTGGGTCATGCAGCGCACCATGGGCACCTCCGGCGCCGAGTCCACCAACGTCGCCGCCAGCATCTTCATGGGCCAGACCGAAGCCCCGCTCACCATCCGTCCCTTCCTCAATGACGCCACACAATCCGAGCTCATGACCATCATGACCTCGGGCATGGCGCACGTCTCCGGCGGCATCATGGCCGCTTACATCAGCTTCGGCATCAACGCGCAGGATCTGCTCTCCGCCGTCATAATGACCGCGCCCGGAACCATCCTGCTGGCCAAGATGCTTGTGCCCGAAACCGAAGTCCCCGCCACAATGGGCACGGTTGTCCTGAAGTCCGACGACGAGCATAAGGATGAGAACTTCGTGGGCGCCATTACGCGCGGCACCATCGACGGCGGCAATCTCGCCTGGAACGTCGCCATCATGCTCATCAGTTTCCTTGCGCTCGTCGGTCTCGCGAATGCCATCATGCTTGGCATTCACAACATGATTGGCGTGCATCACATCGGCCGGCTCGCCATCGCGTTTCCGTCTTCACTGAACATCGTGCTCGGCGCCATCGGCGCTCCGGTCGCGTGGATGATCGGCATCCCGTGGCACGAGGCCAAGGCCATCGGCAATCTGCTCGGCACCCGCGCCGTGCTCAACGAGTTCGTCGCCTACACCCAGCTAGGATTGCAAAAAGGAGTCCTCTCCGCGCGAACCTTCTCCATCGCCACCTTCGCTCTCTGCGGCTTCGCCAACGTCGGCTCCATCGGCATGCAGATCGGCGGCATCGGCGCCCTCATTCCCCACCGCCGCAACGATCTTGCCCGCCTCGGCGTTCGCGCCATGCTCGCCGGCACCATGGCCAACCTCATGTCTGCGGCGATCGTCAGCATGCTGCTGACCAAATAACCACCATGGCTACTGCCGCCGACCTCCGCCGCATCGCGCTCTCCCTCGAAGGAGTCGTGGAGTCCTCACACATAGGCGCGGCTGACTTTCGCGTCGGCGGCCACATCTTCGCCACGCTTGCTTCCATCGCGCAGGGCTACGGCAATCTCATGCTCACGCCTGAGCTGCAACAACAGTTCGTCACTGAAGCGCCGCGCCTTTTCCTTCCCATCGCCGGCGGCTGGGGACGCATGGGCAGCACGCACATCCGCTTCGTCGAAGCCAGCCAAGACGAACTCCGCGGCGCGCTCATCGCGGCCTACAAAGTACGCCTCGCCAAAAACTCCGCGACAAAAAAGCATGTAAAGAAGAAGACTCGCTGAAGTCATCATCAGCGCGCCTGCTCACTTCAGACTTCCTGGTGTGGCCGCATCATGTCGTTGAACTGATTTACAAACCCGCCTTCATTCGGGCCAACGTTATTGCGCTGTCGCTTCACGCGCTCCACCAGAATCTCCTCCGCATCCGTTCCCAGCAGCGCGATGGTCTCGCCGATGTACTCCTTCAGTGGCATCGCCCGCGGATCGCTCAGCTGGTGGCTCCCCATCAGCTCCGTCTGTACATAAGGCGGCGCAATCTCCAACACCTTCACACTGGTTCCCTTCAACAGATACCGTTGCGACAAAACATAGGAGTGGATCGCCGCCTTGGTCGCGTTATACGTCGCCGTCATCGCCAGCGGCGTAAACGCCAGCCCCGAGGTCACGTAAGCCACCGCCGCCGTCGGCTGCGCTTTCAAATGCTCAATCAGCGCCGACGTCATCCGGATCGGCCCCAGAAGATTCGTCGTCACAATCGAGCTCACCGTCGCATCGTCCACCACGTCCTGCACACCATCCGGCTTCATTATGCCCGCATTATTGATCAGCACATTCAGCTTCGGAAACTCCGCGATGAGCCTCTTCGCCACAGCTTCAATGCTCTTCCGGTCCTCGACATCCAGCTCCACCGACTGCATCCCCGGGTTCGCCGCGGTCGTCTCGGCCAACACCTCCTTGCGCCGCCCGGAAATAATCACCTGATTGCCGCGCGCGTGTAGCGCCTCCGCCAGCCCGCGCCCAATCCCCGAACCGCCGCCCGTAATAAAAATCGTATTCCCTGTCAGCTTCATCGCCATCCTCCTCATGCCTTCGCATCATCCGACTAGATGCGCCAGCAACCGCACGGATTCGCTAAACTTGCATCGCAACCAACTCCGCCCGCTCCCCAAGGATCCAGGATCATTCATGCCAGAGCCGCAGCAATCCCCGCAAGCCGCACCGCAGGAACCCCTCGACCCGCACACCCGCGTCACCCAGGCGCTGACGCACATCTTTCTCAAGACCGACATCAAGCCAACGCTCGGCATCATCCTCGGCTCCGGCCTCGGCGGCTTCGCCTCGCAGGTCGAACATGCCACCACCATTCCTTACAGCGAGATCCCCAACTTCCCGCGCTCCACCGTCGAAGGCCACGAAGGCAAGCTCGTCCTCGGCAACATCGGTGACATCCCCGTCGCCGTCATGCAGGGCCGCGTTCACGCCTATGAGGGCTACTCCATGGCCGAAGTCACCTTCCCGATGCGCGTGCTCGGCCTGCTCAGCTGCAAGGCGCTGATCATCACGAACGCCGCCGGAGGCATCAACAACTCCTACGCGCAGGGCGGCCTCGTTTGCATCGCCGACCACATCAACCTCACCGGTCAGAACCCCGCCATCGGCCCCAACGACGCTCGCTTCGCCACGCGCAAGGGCGCGGGCCTTCGTTTCTTCGACATGACCAACGCCTACTCGCCGCGCCTCCGCGTCATCGCCCACGCCGAAGCCGAAAAGCAAAACATTCCGCTGCCCGAAGGCGTTTACCTCGCCGTGCTCGGCTCCAGCTACGAGACCCCCGCCGAGATCCGCGCCTTCCGCACCCTCGGCGCCGACCTCGTCGGCATGTCCACCGTGCACGAGGTCATCATCGCTCGCCACATGGGTCTCGAAGTCCTCGGTCTCTCGCTCGTCACCAACATGGCCGCCGGCGTTCTCGATCAGGTCATCCACCACGAAGAGGTCATGAAAACCGGCCGCCGCGTCGAAGCCCAATTCACCTCGCTCGTCAAAGCCCTCGTGCCTCAGGTCGCAGCCGAAATCGCCAAACCATGAGCCAGCCTCAAGCGGCCACGAGACAACCCGAACAGCTGACCCTGCCAACCCGCCCAATCGTCATCGGCATCGGCGGTTGTTCCGGCTCAGGCAAAACCACACTCGCCCGAGAGCTCGCCTCGCAACTCGAAGCCACGCTCTTTCCGCTCGACCTCTACTACCGCGACCTCTCGCAGTTCCCGCTCGACACGCGCGACAAACGCAACTTCGACCACCCCGACTCACTCGAAAGCGAACTCTTCATCGAGCACATCCGCGACCTCGCCGCGAACAAAACCATCCAGCGCCCGGTCTACGACTTCAGCACCCACTCCCGCATCCCCAACCGCTTCGACCCCATCCAGCCCAGCCGGGTCATCATCGTCGAAGGCATCCTCGCCCTCCACTACCCCGACCTGTTTCCGCTCTACGATCTCTCGATCTACGTCGACGCGCCCAACGAGATCTGCCTCAACCGCCGCATCTACCGCGACATGCGCGAGCGCGGCCGCACCGAAGAGAGCGTCCGCGCCCAATTCGAAGCCACCGCCAAGCCCATGGCCGACCTCTACGTTCTCCCTTGCAAATCCCGCGCCACCTTAGTCGTCCTCGGCACCGACGCCCTCGACTGGTCCCTCCAGCAAATCTTCGGCGAACTCCGCGAACGCGCGCTTCTTCCATAAACCTCCAGCAAGCAAAAAGGCGGAGCCGAAGCTCCGCAATTGCTTTATTCACTATTCACTACTCACTGCTCGTCACGCAGTGACAAGATCCAGCTTCTGCGCAAACGCCTTGCCCTTGCGCGCCGCAGCCGCCTTCTTGTGAAACGCATAACCCGCAATCAGCGGAAACGCAATCGTCGCCTCGGCGTACACCATCTGCTCATAGGTCAGATCGACCTTGCCCCACGAGCTGGCCTCCTTCAGCGTCGACCCGCTCAGCGCTCCATCGCGCACATCCGCCACCGTAATCTGGATCGCATATTTGTGCATCGAAGCCTCGGCGCCCAGCACATCCGCCGCGACCACAATGTCCTGCGCAAAGTTCTTCGGCACGCCGCCACCGATCATCAGCAGCCCGGTCGTCGGGTTCTGAATCTTGATCTGCGTCAGCTCATAAAAGTCCTTGCCGGAGTCAATCGAGACGTGCGGCTTGCCCTGCCGCGCATGCTGGTGCGCCACAATGCCGAAGCCGAACGAGCAGTCCGAGAACGCCGGGCAGAAGATCGGTACATCCTTCTCATAGCACGCCAGCACGATCGAGTCGTTATTCCCCTCGGCCGGCGTCCGCCCATTCTCCTTCAAGTAGCGCCCCATCTCGCGAATCAGCTCACGCGAGCTGTACGCGCCCGGCTTCAGCCCGTTGATGATCTTCTCCGTCGTCTCGTCGCAGATGCGCAGCTCTTCCTCATCGATGAACGTGTCATAGATGCGGTCGATCATCAGCTCACGCAACTCGGCATCGCCCGCGCCGTACTTGTACTCGTCGCCCGCGACGTAGTGCCGGAAGCCCAGCGCCTCAAAGAAGTCCTGGTCGACGATGTTCGCGCCCGTCGAGACAATCGCATCGACCATGTTGTTGCGCACCAGGTCGACGACAACCTTCTGCAGTCCCGCCGAGATCAGCGACCCCGCCAGGCACAGAATGACGCCGCACTCCGTATCGCGCAGCATCATGTCATAAATATCGCCCGCCCGCGCCAGATCGCGCGAGCTATACGCCATCAAAGCCATCGCATCCACCAGCGGCACAACATTGTGCTGGCTGATGTCGATGTGCTGAATCTGCTTGTTGAGAAGTTCTTTTTTAGTAGCCATGTCAGCTACCAGTTTATCGTGTTTGGTCTGGTCCCCACGCGGGTTTCTGTGAATTTTGGAGCAGAATCACCGCACCCTGACTCAATGCTCTCGCGCTACTTCAGAAACGCCTCCAGCACCGTATCGAACTTAGCCGGCTGATCGTACATGATGAAGTGCCTCGAGCCATCGAACCCTACCAGGTGCACGCCCGGCAGCAGCGCGTAGGAATCCTTCATCGTCTTCTCATAAGCATCTGCGTTCGGCTGCTGCATCGTCGTATCGTGCTCGTACATCACGAACACCGGCGCCTTAATCGCGTTCAGCCCTGCCCGTGCGTCTGTCGTCAGATCCTCCGCCATCGCCTCCGCCACTACCGCGCGGTCACTGGCCATGCTGGACGCCACGACCCTCTCGCGACCCTCCGGATCGTTCACCAGCTGCGCCGCCATCATCGGTTGCATCGCCGCATACCGCTCTGCCGGCACCGCCATGATCTGCGCTTTCATCCCCTCCGCAATCGGCTTCGCTCCCGCCGCCGTCGCGTCCGGTGCAAACAGCACTGCGTAAAATGGCAGCGCATCCACTACCACCATCTTGCGCACGTCCGTCGGATACCGCTCTGCCAGCATCAGCGTCAGCAGACCGCCCAGCGAGTGCCCAATCACAACCGGGTGCATCGCGCGCGACGCAATATACGCATGCAGCTCCGTCACAATCGGCTCAAGAATTGCGCCGCTCGCATTCGGCCCCGCCGGCTGTCCGGCAAAGCCATTAATCTGCACCAGGTGCAGCCTGTAGTTCGGCGCCAGCTTCGCCGCCTCCGCCTTCCACACCTCGCGCGAGCTCGAAAGCCCCGGAATCAGCACCACATCCGGCCTGCTTGCCGCTCCCTCATCCACCACCGTAAAGCGCGTCGGTGTAAACGCCTTCGCCGCCTCATTCATCTGGGCATGCGCCGGAGCCCATAACAGCGCCATCCCGGCCAGCACTAACGCCAACGTCGCAAGAAATCGAAGAACCTTCATCGCAATACTTCCTTTCGAGAAACCATCCACACTTTCAGTCTGCCCTTCCAGGCGGCCCAAAGACGGTGCATCTCGTCACCAAAGCGTGATGACATCTGTCACGCCCTGTCCTCCCTCAGCACGACGAATGTCATGCGGTTTCGTCAAAGATCTCCTCGATCGCCATCCCGAAGAGACGCGCCAGCCGGAAGGCCAGCGGCAGCGACGGATCATACCTGCCCGTCTCAATCGCGTTCACACTCTGCCGTGAGACCTCCAGTTGCTCGGCGAGATAAGCCTGCGACCAGCCGTGCTCCGCCCGTAGCTCACGCAGCCGGTTCGTCATCGCTCCCCCGGTTGCGCAGCCACTGCACAAATTGCGCGACGCCCATCCCCGCGCAAAAGACAAAAAAGGTTGAAAACGCCGGCAACGCGTGTGCTCCTGCAAACGCCCGCAGAAAGTCGTTCACCACCAGCGCGGCCAGCAGCGCCGCCGTCCCTACCAGGATCGAGCGCATCGTCACCAGCCGCTGATACTCATCCTTCTCCTCGCGCAGGTACCGCGCCATGCGCAGAATCACCGCAAGTATCGGGATCGCCGGCAGCACCGACCAGAAGTACAGATAGAAGTGCTCCGCTCCATCGTGCCGCACAAACCACGACGCGCACACCAGCACAACTACGTAGGCAGACATAAACCACAGCACATCCCGTTGGTACCGCTTGTACGCAACCGAGCTTCCTTTGCAAAACACCAGAAACCTCCTTGGCATGACAAGCAAACTTTACGTCAAGTCTCCTTGTCATGTCAAGTCCCCTTGTCAAGAAATTCCAAAGAAGAATGCTGACCTCTGGCACCCCCTTAATGCAGCCCAGGTAACGTGTAAAGTTTTGCAGTTATTAAGAGAAATGTCTTACCTGGTCGCGGCCGTAACCCGACTGAAATCTTTAGTTTGATTACCATAATCTTCTAGTTGCAGAGCGCGCTCGCGTGTTATCCATCTTGTGCCGATCACTCACATCCTTTGGGAACATTGAAATTGCGAGGGCCGGCGGCCGCACTTTCTAAATCGGGAAAGTAGGTCACTCCGTACACGAGGTGTTCTGTGATCAAGATATCTGGACTAAAACTGGGTCTTCTACTTTGTGCGCCGGCAATGCTGCTGATGACTGGCGTTATGCATGCCGATACCGTCTTTTCGGAGAACTTCAACAGCACGTACGGTCAGTTCAGTCTGACAACGGCGGGCCAGTTCAGCACAATCAATGGGACCAACGTCGACGTCGTCGGCTCAAACGGCGATGCCAACGCACAAGCGTATGCCTTCCTTTGCAGGGGACCGGAATCGGGAAACTGCGTCGATATGAGCGGCACAAGTGGGAACTCGGCTGGCAATCTCGAGCTGACCACATCGTTGAACCTGGCGCCTGGAACCTATCTGTTGAGCTTCGACCTGCTTGGATCGGATCGCGGCAGCGATACCAGCACTCAGGTCCTCTTCGGGTCCTATAACACAACGTTCGACCTCGCCAGCGATGACATCACCTCGGGCGTTGTCACCAACGCTCTTGTGACTGTCACGGGTGGCCCGACCCAGCTTCAGTTCATCGACCTCGGCGCTAACGACAACGTCGGTGCGGTGCTCGATAACATTACAATCGCCAGCACACCCGAACCCGGCAGCCTGCTTCTTCTGGCTACCGGACTGTTAGGCACCGCCGGTATGCTTCGGCGCAAATTCATCGCCTGACTCAGACTCGATGGAAGACTGTCTACGGCAGTCGCATGAAGCAGCGCATCTACGAAGAGGGCCGCAAAGGCGGCCTTCTTCTTTTTTGCACCATTCTTTTACCAACGGCATCCATGTAGGCTGAAGTACAGGCCATGAACGTGAACTTCGCCGAACGCGCGCACAACCACAACTGGAAGCTCGACCCCATCGTGCGTTCGCTGCTCGACACGGATTTTTACAAGTTCCTGATGCTGCAGTTCATCTGGAAAAACTTTCCGCGCGTCACCGCGACCAGCGAGATCCACAACCGGACAGCTCACGTACGGCTCGCCGGGCGTATCTCCGCCGAGGCGCTGGGCGACCAGATGGAACACCTTCGCAGCCTTCGCCTGCGCAAATCGGAGCTGGTCTGGCTGGCCGGCAACACCTTCTACGGCGTGCGCCAGATCTTCGAACCCGCATTCCTCGACTGGCTGGAGCATGGCTTCCGGCTCTCCGATTACGAGATCGTCGAGCCCAAAGATGGTCCCCAGGCCGGTCAGCTGATCCTCCGCTTCAGCGGTCTCTGGACCGAGGTCACGATGTGGGAGGTCTACTCGCTCGCCATCGTCAGCGAGATGAAGACGCGCGCCGCCCTCGCCGAGCTGAATGAGCTTGAGCTCGACGTTCTCTATGCACGCGCCAAGACGCGCCTCTGGGACAAGATCGAGAAGCTGCGTTGCGTCGAAGGCCTGCGGCTATCGGACTTCGGCACGCGCCGCCGCCACAGCTTCCTCTGGCAGGAGTACTGCGTCGAAGCGCTGCAGGCGGCGCTGAACTCCGAAGACGTTCCGCACGGAGAAGACCGCTTCAGCGGCACGTCCAACACAGCGCTCGCGTACAAGCACAACCTCGAGGCCATCGGCACCAACGCGCATGAGCTGCCGATGGCCATGGCCGCCATGGCCTCGCGCGGCTCGGATCAAGCTCTGCGCGAGTCGCAGTATAAGGTGCTCGAGCTGTGGGCCAAAAGCTACGGCGGCGAGCTGCTCATCATGCTTCCCGACACCTACGGGACGACGCAGTTCCTTGCGAATGCTCCAGACTGGACTGCGGAATGGACTGGCCAACGGATCGACAGCAAAGATCCTTACGCAGCGGGCGATGAATATATCGATTGGTTGAAGCAGCGCGGCTGCGATCCACGGCAGAAACTGATCATCGCTTCAGACGCGCTCGACGTCGATGACATCCTGGTCCTGCATGCATATTTCTCCGGGGAACTGAGAGGTGGTATCCGTTCGCAAGATATCTGCAAAGCAACTGATTTTACTGACGAACGGAAGTGGATACCACAACGGCGAATCCGATTCAGCGCGGGATGGGGCACACTGCTAACCAATGACTTTCGCGATTGCGATCCCGACGGTGGAAACAGGTTTGATCCGGTCGAATTG
>Ga0208357_1001951_pt1 | contig 14337 bp, 14 predicted proteins | sample NGESurdeep092012_6_FD_184487 | JGI IMG/M metagenome (GOLD analysis project Ga0208357, IMG submission 184487) | Arctic peat soil microbial communities from Barrow, Alaska - NGEE Surface sample F52-2 deep-092012 (SPAdes) | ecosystem: Environmental > Terrestrial > Soil > Wetlands > Peat ... | reverse complement strand
GACGAGTGACGGCATCCGGTTCGAGCGGCTTAGTGAAACTCGGCCATCCGGGCCTCAGCACCGCCTGTCCCCGAGTTACGGATTCCGATATTCTCCCGGAACGCGTACATTTGCGACAGTCGCCCTTCCTTCGAGAGTGAACCATGGACCCAATTACAAACCGTTGCAGGCTGGTGTTCCTCACCGGCGCGCTCGTTGCGCCAATTCTGCTCACATCACCAGCTGCCGCCCAGACTTCGACACTGCCGAGCGAGACACCGGCCCATTTCACGCCAGCTACCTCGTCGTTCGATTACGTCCGGCGTGATGTCATGATCCCCATGCGCGACGGTGTCCGACTCCACACCGTAATTCTCGTTCCAAAAGGCGCGCACCGTGCTCCCATTCTCCTGACGCGTACCCCGTACGACGCCACCGCCACCACGACCTACGCCAATAGCGCGCATCTCGCACCTAATCTGGCGGGCTACGACAACGCGCTCGACGTCATTATTCCCGGCGGCTATATACGCGTCGTTCAGGACATTCGCGGCAAGTATGGCTCCGAAGGCGATTACGTCATGAATCGCCCGCTCATCGGCCCTCTCAATCCAACCAAGGTCGATGAATCCACCGATACGTACGACACCATCGACTGGCTGATCAAGAACATCCCCGAAACCAACGGCAACGTCGGCATACTCGGCATCTCATACGACGGCTTCGAGCCCTTGATGGCGCTCGTCAATCCGCATCCAGCCCTCAAGGTCTCCGTTCCCATGAACCCCATGGTCGATGGCTGGATGGGCGACGACTGGTTCCACAACGGCGCGTTCCGCGAACAGAACATGCCGTACATCCTTGAACAGGAAGCGACGCGCGACAATTCAGTGAAATGGTGGACCGACCACTTCGACGACTACGATGTGTATCTCGACGGCGGTTCCGCGGGTGACCTTGGCAAGGCTCACGGCCTCGAGCAGGTCGGATTCTGGAACAAGATCCTTGCACACCCGAGCTACGACTCCTGGTGGTCCCAGCAGGCGATGGACAAGATTCTTGCTGCGCAGCCAATAAAAATTCCTGTGATGCTCGTCGCGAGTCTCTGGGACCAGGAAGACATCTACGGCGCGATCGCGGTCTACAAGGCGATCAAGCCAAAGGACACCGACAACAAGGTCTTCCTGGCCTTCGGGCCGTGGTACCACGGTCAGGAGATCCAGGACGGCAGTTCACTCGGCGCCATAAATTTCAACAGCAACACGTCATTGTATTTCCAGAAGCACATTCTGGGACCGTTTCTCGCACACTATCTCAAGGACGGTGCACCGCCCGACAGTGTCGCGCCCGTTAGTGCGTACGTAACCGGAATTAACCAGTGGGAGCATCTGACATCATGGCCGTCCGGCTGTGCCAGTGGATGCACAATCCATCCAACGCCACTGTATCTGGAATCGCACTTCAAGACCGGTTTCACGGAACCTGCGTCCGGCGGCACCGCGTACGACGAATACATCTCCGATCCAGCCAAGCCAGTTCCGTTCCGGAGGCGCCCGAGCCAGCCAATTGGCTACGTCGCACCACTCACGTGGGAACAATGGCTCGTCGATGATCAGCGTGAAGCGTCAGGCCGCACCGATGTGCTCGCATACGAATCCGACGTTCTCACCGCGCCGCTCAAGATCAGCGGACAGCCCATCGCAAATATTGTAGCATCGACGAGCGGCACCGATGCCGACTGGGTGGTGAAGGTGATCGATGTCTACCCAGATGAAGTCGCCGGCGACGCGAAGATGGGCGGCTACCAGCTCCCGATCTCCATGGACATATTTCGCGGCCGTTACCGCGAAAGTTTCAGCACGCCGAAAGCAATAACTCCCGACAAGCCCCTGCTGTACAAGTTCGCGCTGCCAACCGCGAACCACGTATTCCTGCCCGGCCACCGCATCATGATCCAGATCCAGTCGAGCTGGTTCCCGCTATACGATCGAAACCCGCAGACATTCGTCCCGAATATATTCTGGGCGAAAGCCGGCGATTATCAGAAAGCGACGCAGAAGATTTATCACGAATCCGGCAACGCGAGTTTTGTGGAATTGCCGATCGTGCGATGACGCGTTCGGCGCGACGACGACGCGCGGTGACGACGCGCGATTCCGACGCGCGATGACGTCGTAGGGCGCGGATTTATCCGCGCCGCAACCTATCGGGGGATGGAACGTCGATAATTTGGACGCGATCCGCGCCGCAACGTATTGGGGGATGAAACGTCGATCGTCCAGACGCGATCCAATGCGGATCCAACGCGCGGATCCAACGCGCGACCCCCCGCGCGATCCCGACGCGCGATCCCCCGCGCGATCCCGACGCGCGATCCGCGCGCGCGGCCGACGCGCGATGACCGCGCCGTCCCCAACGCACGTCCAATCGGGATTGGGGCGTATTAATACGTAATACGAACCGTGAATGGGCGCGCGATCGCGATTGGGGGGGAGCGGCGCGGATAAATCCGCGCCCTACGGGTGCCGTTCCCGCGCGTGATATGATCCCATTGGCCGGCGACGGATGCGCCCGGAATTCGTCCGGTCACGCATCGTTTCGGAATGAACAATTACCCTGTTCGGAAACGGGTCCGTTCGCGATCGTACGACTATTCGCGACCCGGCGCGTATTTCGTCACGATGATCACGCGGAACCGCAGACCTATCTTTGGAACCCCCACCCGCACCGGCATCCTGCTGACAGATGCGGGTCGAATTGTCCACGAATCGTGGCTATTGGTTCCCGAGCGATTCGTCGATGTGCGTGTAGATGCGTTTGTTGTGATGCCAGATCACGTACACGCGATAATAATTCGCTTGCGAACTGATTCCCCATCAAGCAACGTTTCCCAGATCGTGGGCTGGACCAAACAGCGTGCAACCCGCGCCATTGCGTGCCTCGCGTTGCCCTGTCAAAGGCCCATTTGGCAGACAAGTTTCCATGACGCCATTATTCACGACCAGCAAGGATTGACCCGAGTGCGCAATTACGTGATTGCAAATCCGGCCCGCGCCTGGGATGATGTGCGTCGTGCGCGGTGAGTGTTTCGACGCCGCTCAGAGCGTAGATTTGACCCCGTGACACTCGTCGCTTCCCGACCACCCGCGTCAGCTAAGGCTCTCCTCTGAAGCTACGCCGATCACTCTCCACGCTGCCGCTGGTCTTCGTGATGTTCTTCAACGTGTCGGGCGGCGCTTACTCACTGGAAGAACTGGTCACCTCCAGCGGTGCAGGACTGGCGATCATCATCCTCGCTATGGTCCCGCTGCTCTGGTCGGTGCCGGAGGTCCTCATCGTCGGCGAGCTGGCGAGCGCGGTTCCGGAAGAGGGCGGATACTACCGCTGGGTGCTCAGAGCGTTCGGGAGGTTCTGGGCATTCCAGAACGGTTGGTGGACGTGGCTCTACTCGCTTGTGGACATGGCGATTTATCCGGTGCTTCTCAACACGTACCTCGCCTATTTCATTCCCGACTTGTCGCGATCGACACGCTGGGCAATTGCGCTCGCGATGATCTGGGGTGCAACGCTGCTCAATCTGCGCGGTGTCACGCGCGTCGGCAAAGTGTCAATGGCGGCGGGAATCTTCGTGCTCGCCGCATTTGCGCTTCTCACGATCGGTGCTGTCCCACATATCTTCCACGCACCCTGGCAACCGATGCTCGCTCCCGGTGGTGAAATCGTGCCGAGTCTGGGCGTCGGTCTCTCCATCGCATTGTGGAACTACGTTGGCTGGGACAACGCATCTACCATCGAAGGTGAGATTACGGATGCGTCGCGCAGCTTCCCCCGCGCACTTTGGCGAGCGCTACCCCTTGTCGTCGCCGCGTATCTCATTCCGCTCGTCGTGGCACTCGGCGCAACGAAATTCAGCGACTGGCGGGACGGTGGCTGGCCAGACATCGCGCGAATAGCCGTGGGTGGTGACGCCGGCAGAGTCGTTGCTGCACTGATTGCCATCGGAGGAATCATCAGCGCCGTTGCACTGTTCAACGCGCTGCTGATGTCGTACTCGCGCATTCCGTTTGCAATGGCGCTCGACGGCTTGATGCCGCCGAGTATCGCGCGTGTCAACAGACATGATGTGCCGCGCAATGCAGTACTCGCGAGCGCAGTGTGCTATTCGATCTTTGCGCTCGCACCGTTCGGGGAGCTCGTCGTTGCCGACGTGGTTCTGTACTCGCTCGCGCTCTTCGTGGAATTTGCCGCGCTCGTACAGTTCAGGATGCACCAGCCGGAGCTGCGCGGCCACTTCAGAATCCCCGTAGGAACCGCGGGCGTCGTAACCCTTGCATGCCTGCCCGTTGCAATCCTCCTGTTGGTCATCGCCCTCGGTGTACGCGATGGTACATACGCCCTGCCTGCACTGACAGGTTCGCTTGCCGGAGTGCTGGCGGGCCCTTTGCTGTATTTTCTTGTCAGACGACTTTCCGGAACCGGCCGTCCGCCCGGCGCTTCCAATCCGGAGGCGCGGGCGTAGGGAAACCACCGCTGAAGGAGAGTTTGCGCGATCCCCCTAGTTTGCGAGCTCCGCTGTCGCCTGCGTCACCAGCGCAGCTTCTGCACTCAACGCAGCAGAAACGCGCGTAATCTCGGTCCTGGCAAGCGCCCAGTCCTTCGCCTCTATCGCTTCGCGCACCGCGGGAATGGTCTTCACCCCGTAACCCGTGTTCACACCTGGCGCGTAAAGCAGATGCTTGAACCATGGTCGCCCTGGTAAACCGGCATCAGAGGTCAGCGTGTGCTCGCTCTTGATAAGTCGCATATTGAGCGCGGCGAAATCTCCGGATGTCTTCGCATTGTCCAACGTGTTCGTGAACGTCGTGTTGTACTTGTTCGCGGCATCCGAAAGTTGCGCAATCGCGCTGTCCAGCGGGCTGAAATCAATCTTCGGTACATCGGCTTCGATCGTCGGCGCGGCCATCGGATGACGCGGATCCGTCGTCAGCATGAACGTGCTGTCCCGAATCTCCCTGTTGTGCTTCACCGCATCGTCGGCCATCCCGCTCACGAGCCGTTTCAATTCACCAGCGTATCCCTTAACCGTCTCTGCCAGGTCAGTATAGTCGTACGGTATCACATCGGCATCCGCGAGCCGCATCATCGCGGTCCCGACTGTCTGAGCAAGCGCACGTCCGTACACAAAGCTCGAATCAGAGAAATGCGTGTACCAGTAGAAATCGTCGTACGCCGAGTGATAGGAGCCGCGACCACCTTCGCCATGAAAGCCGAAGTCCATTGACGGAATCCCGAGGTGCTCCAGGAATGTGGTGTAGTCCGATCCCGAGCCCAGCGCGCCAATTTGAATATCGCCGCTCTTGCTAGCGGTGTCGCGCCGCGCGGCTGGAGCGCGCAACTCTCGCGACGCTCGCATTCTTCGCTGCAGCGTCGCTCCGGTTTCCGGATCGGTTATATCGCCCGCCACACCATTGATGAACTTCTCAAGAATGTGCGATCCGCTCACACTCAGATATCCTCGGCCAGTGTTGTCCGAGTTCAGATACGCCACCGCATGCTGCGTAAGATCTTCAGCATGCGTCTCGGCCCACTCTGCAGAACCAAGCACCGCGGGTTCCTCGCCGTCCCACGCTGCGTAAATGATTGTACGCTTCGGACTCCACCCCTGCTTCTTGAGCGCACCGAGTGCCCGCATCTCCTCTAGCTCCGCGACGAGGCCCGATATGGGATCATCCGCGCCGTTTACCCACGCGTCATGATGATTCGCACGAATGACGAGCTGATCCGGCTGAGTACTTCCGGTCAGTCGCCCAATTACGTCATATACGGGCTTGATGTCCCAGTTTGATTTAACGACGAGATGCACTCGCGCCGCACCGGGCCCGATCTTGTACGTGATCGGCAGCGCACCACGCCAATCGCTCGGCGCGACCTCGCCCGTGATTGCTGAGAGCAGCGGTTTCGCATCTGCGTATCCGATCGGAAGAACGGGGATCTTTGTAAAGACCTTCACGTCCTTGAGCGCGAGCCGCTTTGCATCCTTGGTTGCACCCACGCCCGGTGTCAGCGGATCACCCTGATACAGAGTCATCTCCATCACGCTGCCACGCTGAACACTGTTTGGCGCGCGCGCCGGACCCACAGGGAAGGTGTCGTCCTGCGTGTAGCCGTCGTCGGCGGGATCGGAGTAGATGATGCAACCGATCGCGCCATGTTCACCCGCGATCTTCGGCTTGACACCGCGCCACGATCTGCCGTAACGCGCGATCACGATCGCTCCCTTCACGGATATGCCGCGGCGTGCGAGTTCATCATAGTCGGACGGAATTCCGTAGTTGACATATACCAGCGGGCCCGTAACGTCGCCATCAATCGAGTATGCGTTGTACGGCGGAAGCTGCTGCGCCGTCTGGTAAGTTGTCGGATCGCCCGGTACAGGTGGCTCAGTAAGCTTCGCGACGAAACGCGTCGGTGCGATCATTTCAAGCTTTCGTTCCTTCGGTGTCGGGAAGAGCACATCGAACTGTTCTATGTGCGCATCCCATCCAGCATCCTTGAATTGTGTCAGCAGCCACTCGGCGTTGGCCTTGTCATATGGTGACCCAACGTGATGCGGATACGCGCTCAATCGTTTCATGTCTGCGCGCATTCTCGTCGGGTTCGGCATCGCACGGAACCTGGTTTCCCATTCCCGTTCGACACGTGATGACGCCGGCGTGAAACCAAGTATGTCCGCAGATGGTACCGCCGTGATGGGCGTCGCGGGAACAGCGGCGACTCCGCCGAGCGCGATAACAAGGGGAAGGGATACGAATCGCATCGAACGAAGGGCTGGTGTGAACGTTAGCAGGGAACGGCTGCGCTCATAATATGCATTCCCTTACGGCTCGATGGGATTCCTGCCACCTGCATCGGGCTTTGGTGCTTACCGATTCGCGATCCCTTCCCGGATTTCGATCAGATAGGCCAACGCCGACCCGTGGGTGACTATGCTCAGAATGTCGAGCTCATTCTCCAGGAGCAGGGCGTCCAGAGCCATAAGTTCGACGGCCGGCGTGTTCACTCCGCTACGCACCTCGATCTGCAATTCCCCCTCCGCGCAAACGAGCAGCCCCAACGCCGCGTTCACTGTGAGTTCGGTGCGTTTGAGGATCGCAAGCCGTCGTACGGTGTGCTTCAGTCGCGCCCGATCAGTCATCACATTGAGATCGGTGGCCGCTCCGTCGAGCAGATTCGCGCGTGCCGGGACGTCGCCGGAAAATGCGAACGGTTCCGAGTCGCATGTTAGATCAACAGGTGCGCCGTCATCGATCGATAGCTTGATACCGTTGCCTCGCAGTATCATGAGCGTTCGGTCCTTTCCGGGGAAGTTGGAGAACGGGCCATCGGCTTCGATGTGCGCCATGCTGACACGCCAGTCAAAGTCTTCGATCGTCGCGCCCGCTGGACTGATCGCGATTTCGGCCGTCTCACCACCACCGTTGCACCACGGCATGCGACGATACTCATCAGCTCTGAGTACGCGCATCAGGTCGGATGACTGTAGTGTCGGCTTCTATATATGGAGAACAGGCGCGCCATCATGCAGCGGGCCACGCACCCAGCAGAATGCGCACCGCAATCAATTGCCCGACATGATACGCAGCATGGTCGATCGCGACCAGGATCGTGCGCAGGTACGTCTGTCCATCGCCCCACGGAATCGCTGCCGTGATGTCGAGCGTCGGTCGCGTTGCTAGCTCCTTGATCGCCTGTCGGTCGTGCTGCACGGCCGCAATGCTCTCGTCCCACGCCTTCGCCGTCGGTGGCTCAGATTCAATCGGCCAGTAGGTGTCGGGCCATTTGGGTGGCGCGTACGACGCATTGGTCATGAATTCGAGAAGATCCGCCTGCGCGCGGCGAAGGTGCTCCACCAACTCCCACGCCGAGTGCGGATAATGCTCAGGTCGCTTCCCGCGAAGTTCAACCTTGAGCCCAGCCACGGCATCATCAAAAGTTGCGTGCGCCTGTTTCCAGTCCAGCGCCGATGCGATAATTGCTCGGCTACGCACGGCTACACTGTCTTCTTCCATTGAGTCCTCCGAATTACAATACTACAACGACCATGCCGAACTCCTAGCGATCCGGCCGGTAGGCGATGCAGTCGATCTCCACTCGCATATCATCGCCCGGCAATCCAGCGGCCTGAATTGTGGTCCGCGCTGGCCTGTGCTCGCCGAACACCTCCTGATACACGCCGTTCATCAACGCGAACTCCTTCATGTCGATCAGGAAGACACCACATCGAAGCACGTATTGCAGGTCGGACCCATCTGCCTGAAGAATAGCCCGGATATTCGCGAGACACTGCCGAGTCTGACTTGCAGTGTCAGGCCCAGCAAGCTTCCCGGTGGAAGGATCCATGGCGCCCTGGCCGGACACCATGATGAGTCGCTCGAAACCGATACCCGGAGAATAAGGGCCCGCTGGTTTTGGAAGATTGGCGCTGTGGATGAAGCGATGAGTCATGGCGTTAAGTCTGGAAGTCGTTGACTATTGATGGTGACAAATTGAAGGGACATCTCGACAATCCGCGATAGTTGTTATGGCGCGTTCCCGGTCCATGGATTGAATCTCATGCTGCGCCGCGAACGTTACGACGCCTGTGGATCTTCTCCGAGCGCTTCGAGATCGCCAAGATCCTTGTAACGTCCAGATGCCCGTTTGTTGCGGACGAGATCGTCTCGTCCCAGGAACGGGATGGCAAGCGCGCCAACCTTGTGAACAGCGCGTTGATTCCAGGCCTGGTCGAATCTCAGCCCCGTGACATCCGTCAGGATGTCGATCCTGCGCGGCGCGAGCCCGATCTGCACCACGGTTTCCGGAACTTCCAGGTCCGCCGGTTTCAATGCGAGCGCGGCCGTCGATGCGCCAAAGTTCGTCAGGGCCTGCAATACACGCACAGTATTTTCCGGTGCCCGATCTATCCATACATCAATGTCGCCGGTTGCACGCGGCACGCCGTGCACGGCTACAGCATGTGCGCCGACAACGATGAACCGGGCATTTGCCTCAACCAACGCCGCAAGGAACTCTAGAAAGTCCGGATTCATCGCGCGCCAGTCGGTGGTACCTCGCGGAGCGATCGAATGTGAACTGGTGTAGCAGCACGCTCGTACGCCGGGACGGAAAGCCCCGCAAGAAGCCACGCTTCCGCCGTCAGCGTGGCGAGCAACGCGATGCGATCTTGCGGAGTTCCACGGATGCTGAGACCTGCATCAGGTGTGTCACTCAGCTTTTTATGGAGAATCGACTTCACTCGCTCGCTCATTGGATGAAAGCTACGTCCGTCCGTTGAGATTGAAAAGGGCTTCACTCCGCTGTGTCACCAGGTCCACATCACCTCGTTCTCCGAAAGTCAGATGACGGGCTGATAAGCTCACCGGACTCACTCTTCGCTTGAATACTGCACCGGGTCCTGTTCGTAAAACTGCTGCAGTTCCGAATACAGCTCAGGATGACGCGCGCGTAACGCCCGTGGTCGCTCGAAGAAGGCTTCTGTAATCACCGCGAAGAATTCGGCCTGATTCGTCGCGCCGTACTTGTCCAGTAGCGTTGGCGCGCCACTGTCGTCGGCGCTGCGCAGCGATTCGAACTCTGCGCTCATCACGCGCGCCCACGCCGCATACGCTGCACGCGTCGCAAGCGCGGGAGTCCCGTCGGTGACACCATCCTCAAAATCGAGTTGATGCGCGAACTCGTGCAGCACAACGTTCGCGCCATCAGATGGAAGCCGCGCGCCGCGCTTCGCCTCGTCCCATGCGAGCACGAGCGCGCCCAGATTCTGGCCGGTTTCCCCGAATCGGCCCTGCGCACCCTCCTGCCAGATACCGCCGCCGATCGGAGCGGTCTGCTCCGCAACGTACGCAGTCGGATAGACGATGATGGACGTCAGATTCGGGTAGTAGTCCGTATCACGATGCAGCAGCAGAATACACGCCTGAGCAGCAATCGTGACGCGAATCTCGTCCGTCAATTCGAGCCCGCCTGCGCCCTCGAAATGCTTCTCCGCGAGAAATACCAGCACATGACCGAGCAGCTCGGTCCGATCCGCAAGCGGGAGACGCTTGAAGATTCCGACGTTTCGCTCGATGATCGCCAGCCACGCGGCCGGTACAGGCTCTGCGCGACGCTTCTTTCGTCGGCGTTGTTTGAGACCGAAGACCATGGGTATAATCCTGCGATGATGCCGGTGTCTGGCCAGTCAGTGCAACAGAACGCGATGTTCCCGATCGGCCGCGCGGAGTCGACGGAAGTAAAAATAGATCAGGATGCTGACCACTGCTGCATAAGCACACCAGACCGATGTAAATGCGTACTGCTTGACCCATAGGACGACCAGAACGCCAATCAGGTTCACCGCGCCGAGCGCGACAATGTCGCGATATTCAGAAAAAAACAATGAGCCGCATGTCGCGATCACGTAGAGCGTTGCGACGAGCGTATTACTGCTGCCTGGATTTCTGTAGGCTACGCTGTGACTCTCTACAAAGATTGCAGTGGGGAAATGCACCAGAGTCCACAACTGATAGAGCGTAAGAGCAGCGCCGAGCACGAGAAAGGGGAGCACCATCCGCTTGCGCTGACGACTGGGTTCGATAAGCCAGACGCTGAGCGGCACCAGCAATGGGAGCACACCCTGCGCATAAAGCATGTACATGAATCCCCACGGCCCGACTCCGCCCAGTGCTCCATTGCCAGTCAACGCGAGCCACACTGCACCTTCCGCAAACTGATGAGCCGCAAACAGTAGCGGGAGGGACGCAAAGAGCCATTCGCGTGGCCCGCGGCTGATCGCCACGGTAGCGACGCCGACAACGGCGACTACGGCACTGCTGGTGAAGCTGGCGGTCGCCGAAAAGCACATGAATATCTCTTGAGCGCGAGGTGTGACGTGCGATGCTCGATAGTTTCCGAAACCGCACCGGATAGATAACCATACGCACTGGGGCTCGCTCTTGTGTCTCGGATACCGATTATCGTTTTTGGGAACCGGATCGCGTGAGCGTCACTCGAGCGAAAGAGCTTCGCCTGCCTGCGTCATCGCTATCCATGTGCCACGCCCAGGTGTCCGAGGTCCGATTGTACACGAACGTCGTATGGAAGCGACTGGCTGGCGAGTAGATAAAGACAAACGGGATCGAATCGGCAGCGGCGATTCCGCGCCCCACCCCAGCTGGCTTGAATGCGCCATACGCAGTGTTGTCGAGCCAGAGCGCCGAGTATTCCCGCGTGTGCGGGTCACGACCCATGTAGACGATGGCTTCGTACGCGGGTTTCCCCGTACCGGTCAGTTCGCGGGATACCTCGTGCATCTCCACGTATTCTGAATTCAGTACCCATTGGAAGGTGACGTCGTGCACGACAGGTTTTCCAGCCATCGGCCCCCGCAACACCCAGTGTCCGATGAGATGATCAAGCAACGGATCGGCCGGAGCAATCTGCGCGCGCAACGGTGGCCCGGCGAGAAGCGCTGCAATGACGACGATAATGGCGTTACGCATCGAGGAGATCCTCCGGATAGTATGGCATCGCGGACGCATGCGGTTGCCGGGTGACGCTGGGTTCGGATACACGGCCCCGGGTGCGGTAACGTAAGGTATGCGGATCCATCGACCCCCGCTCGCCCGACTCACTCCCAGCGAAAAACCCTGGTCGAGAGCGCTGTGTACCCACCGAACAGCACCAGCAACGCCGCGACGTTTAGCCAGTGCGCACCCCAGCCGGATCCGTTCCACACGCCCTGTAACAGCGCAACGGCATGTGTCGTCGGAAACAGATACGCGAACCACCGGAGCGCGGGTGGAAATCGATTCACTGGATAGAAAAGTCCTGACAACGCGAGCATGGGGTAGAGAACCGCCGCGCTGATCGGCTGGGCGAATCGCGCGGTAGGCACCAGACTCGCAAGCACGAAACCAAGTGAGAGGATGCTGAATGTGCTCAGGACTACAGCCGCGGTGAAGCTCAATACGTTTACACGCATCACGTCCGGAAAAAGCCGTTTGCCCGCGAGCATCAGCAGCGCGAGACTGATCACCGTGAACATGAGCTTCACGACAACCTGCGCGCCCATGATCGTCACCGGCGACAGCGGCGTTGAGCGGAGCCTCTTGAGGATGCCGCCTTCTCTGTAGATGGAGATGATCGCCACCAGCGATTGCACTGCGCTGATCGCGATGAATATCACTGCCAGGATGGCAACGTTGAACGGAGCCGCGCCTGTCGGTGCGGTCATCGGTTTGTTCAAGCCGAAGGCGCGTCCAATTATCACAAAAATCAAGAGTGGCACGAGCAGCGTGCCGACGAATCCCATCGGTTCGCGCGCAAAGATCTTGGTCTCGAGCCAGGTAAGCTTCCAGAACCCGCGCAACACTCTGCTCGGCATCGTCAGTCCCTGATTCCGTGGCCGGTCAGCTTGAGGAACACATCCTCGAGCGTCGGGATCTCCGTACGGAAGCCGCGCACGCGAATGCCCTCGCGCGCGATGACATTGATGACACCGGTCACGAAGTCGTCGCCCGCTCCACGAATCGTATACGCAACGCCATTTCGTTCGATCGCGCCCAGGCTCGTCATTCGCTCGGCGACATCCTCATCGTCGCTCGTGAATACCACCGTCCTTTCAGGACAGTGTCTCTGCACTAGTTCTGCGGGTGTGCCAAGCTCGATGATGCATCCGTGCTCGATGATCGCGACGCGGTCGCACAGCCGCTCGGCCTCTTCCATCAGATGCGTCGTGAGGAAGACAGTCGTCCCCTTGTCCCTGATGCCGGTCACGAGCGCCCAGATTGTACGACGAGCCTGAGGATCGAGCCCGGTAGTGAGCTCGTCCAGGAAAACGACTTCGGGCTCGTGAATGAGGGCGAGCGCGATGAAGAGCCGCTGCTTCTGACCGCCCGAGAGCGTCATGAACCATGCATCGCGCTTCGCCTCAAGTCCCAGCCGGACAAGCAACGTATCGGTATCCACGACTCGTGGATACAGCGACGCCCAGAGGTCGACCGCTTCCCAGACCTTGATGCGCTTCTGGAGCTGGGCCTCCTGGTGCTGCACGCCGATCCGCTGCCGCAGTGCATTGGCATCGCGCCGCGGGTCGAGGCCGAGTACCGAGATCGTTCCACGGTCAGCAACGCGATTACCCTCGATGCACTCCATCGTGGTCGTCTTGCCGGCGCCATTTGGACCGATGAGTCCGAAGATCTCACCCTCGAATACTTCGAGCGAGACGTCCTGCACGGCGACCGTTCGGCCGTAGCGCTTACCCAGATGTGAGACGGAGATGACGGAAGTCACGACGAATCTTAGCGACAGCGTCGAATGGCTGCACCGTGGGTCCGCGCTACTAGCGCACGGTGGGGGCGATGCTACCTTCTCGCCCATGACCGCTTCCGCGGCCGCCGCTACCAGGGTTCGGCACCCGTGGGTCTGGGCCGTGTTGTACTTCCCATACGGCCTCACCTTCGGTTTTCCGGCCATCGCCCTTGGCTTCCTCGGAAGGCGCGCGGGAGTGCCGCTGTCGGCGATCGCAGGCGTGGTCGGTATGTCGTTCCTGGCAGCGGGATGGAAGTTTCTCTGGGCGCCCCTTGGCGACTACACGCTGTCTCGCAAGCGCTGGTATCTCCTGTCGGTCGTGATGATATCCGCAGGGCTTGTTGCGCTCACTGCTATTCCGCTCTCCATTCACACGTTGCCGCTCGTCTCGCTGCTGGTGCTCCTCACCAGTGTCGCTGGCACCTTCCTCGCCTTCGCGACGGAGGGACTGATGGTGTATAACACCCCGGCTGCGCTGCGTGGCCGCGCGGCTGGGTGGTTCCAGTCGGGCAACCAGTTCGGGCAGACTGCAGGTGGCGGCGTGGGCCTCTGGCTCATGACGCACGTTTCGTCGCCGGTGACGGCAGGATTGATACTCGCCGCGATCATCGGCGCATGCGCGACTGTGCTGCCGCTATTGGATGAGCCGGAACGTGAGCTCGCAAATTCGTCAGTCGCCGCGCGCGCGACCGACGCGCTGCGCAATTTGAACTTGTTGATCCGCTCGCGCGCTGGCCGCATCGTGCTTCTTCTCGCAGTACTCCCAATCGGTACTGGGGCCGCGCAGTTCCTCTTCGGCTCACTCGGCGCGGAATGGAGCGCGCCCGCGGATACCGTTTCGGCCGTGCTCGGAGCAGGTGGCGGAGTGGCGCGACCTGTATCCGCAGTTGCCGGTGAATGCCAATCACCTTACGCTGTGGCAGCGGCGGAGCCACAGCTTCAGCTCGATTGCGGCGATGCGTCCCGAGTCGCTTCCGCTCAGCGGGCAGGAAAAACCGGCCCGCATCA
>Ga0208357_1001950_pt1 | contig 14337 bp, 14 predicted proteins | sample NGESurdeep092012_6_FD_184487 | JGI IMG/M metagenome (GOLD analysis project Ga0208357, IMG submission 184487) | Arctic peat soil microbial communities from Barrow, Alaska - NGEE Surface sample F52-2 deep-092012 (SPAdes) | ecosystem: Environmental > Terrestrial > Soil > Wetlands > Peat ... | reverse complement strand
CGCGCACAATCTCGGCCTTCAGTCCCTGTTCGACCAGCCACTGCGCGGCGATGCGCGGGTGCGAGGTAGCGATGCGACGACCGTCGAGGTCGCCAAAGGACTGCGCCGGATCCTCGGTCGACACGGCGGCTTGCAGGGAACACGTGCCGTACCCGAGACGCAGCAACACGTCGACGTCGAAGTCGCGCTCACTCACCAAGTCGAGTCCCGTAATCCCACAATCGACGATGCCGTCCTGAACGTATTCGGGCACGTCGTCGGCGCGCACGAACAACAAGTCGATGTCGGCGTTGCGGCAAAATGTCTGCAGCACGCGCTCGCCGGGTTCTTGCGGAGCGACACCGGTCGCTTCGAGCAGCGACCACGACGGCTCGCGCAGTCGCCCCTTAGATGGCAGGGCCAGAGTCAATCGTCGATTCATCTACATCCTCTCGTTTCAGTACGGTGGCGTAGCCCCCCTCGCCGTAATGCAGCCAGTGCGCCACGCGGGTGACGGTGGCTGTGGAAGCCCCCGTGCGTCGTGAGATCTCTTGGTACGGCACGGCCTCGCTCACCAACCGGGCGACTTGCAGGCGTTGACCCATGGCGTCAAGTTCGGCCGTCGTGCAAACGTCACGCAAAAAGGCCGTCATGATATCGGGGTCGCGTAAACGAACGAACGCGTCCACCAGTTCGTCGAAGCGCTGCACGGTCTCGTCGTGCGCGTCGGCGGGAAGCACCTTACCACTGGTCATAGCACTATGCTAGCGTATTAACACGCTGCTATGCAACTGATTCCCGCTATCGACCTTCTCGGCGACGACGCCGTGCGCCTAGAACAAGGCGACTTCGACCGTGTCGTGTTTCGCCAACCCCTGGACGAGTTCTTTCCTAGAGTGGTGGCAACGGGACCGAACCTGATCCACGTCGTCGATCTCCAGGGCGCGCGCGATGGGGCCTTACGCACCGCGGTGATTGCGCAGTGCGTGGCGTTGGCCGGACCAATCCCCTTGCAGGTGTCGGGCGGAATTCGTTCGCTCGAGACCGCGCGCGCGGTGCTCGACGCCGGTGCCCAGCGCGTCATCCTCGGCACCGCTCTGTGGAGTGAGCCCGAGGCCCTGGCGACGTACGTCACAGCGCTAGGCGAACGACTCGTGGTCGCTCTCGACGTCCGCGACGACGTCGTGGCAGTGAAGGGTTGGTTGGCGTCCACCGGACTGAGCGTCGACGACGCCCTCGAACGGTGTGTGACAGCTGGAGTGACGCGACTGCACGTCACCGCCATTGCGCGCGACGGCACCATGCGCGGTCCCGACCTCGTCCTCTATCGACGGGCGTGCACCACTGGCCTCAAGGTCGTGGCCGCGGGCGGCGTCCGCGATGACGCGGACCTCGCCGCTCTCGAGTCCGTGGGCTGCGAAGCGGCGGTGATGGGCGTGGGGTTTCTCGCGCGTCTCGGCATCAACTTGTAACTCGTTGACGTCATCAATATGACTTGTGACCCTACGTCGCGCCATCTTTTTGTTTGTGAATGGGCGCACAATGTAGTTGGTACCGAACGAAAGGATGAGCCATGAAGCGTCGTACTTTAGACTTACTACTCACCTGGACCGGAGTGTTGTTGACGATCACCCTCATTGGGGCCGGTTCGCTCCTGCTATGGGGATATAACTTCGCCAACTCCCAGGTCAAGACGCAGCTAGCGGAACAGAAGATTTTCTTTCCAGCGCAGGCGGCGTTCGCCCACGCCAAAGTCGGCACCGAGATCACGCCGTCGATGATTCCTTCGGTGTCCCAGTACGCCGGACAGCAGATGCTGACCGGTGCGCAAGCCGAAGCGTACGCCGACGACTTCATCGCCGTGCACCTCCAGGAAATTGGTGGGGGTCTCACCTATTCACAGCTCAGCGCGAAGTCAATTGCAGACCCCAAAAACGTGGCTCTCTCCAACCAGGTAGCGACGGTCTTTAAGGGGACCATGTTGCGCGGATCATTGCTCAACGCGTACGGATACTGGACCTTCGGTCAGATTGCGATGTACGCCGCCATCGGTGCGTTCGTCGCCGCGGCACTGATGCTCGCGCTGACCTTGCTAGGTCTCCGGCACTATCGACGGGTCGACGACACTACCGTCGTGTAGCCCGACCGGAGATGTAACCAGAGACCCGGGACTTGTCCCGGGTCTCTGCATTGCTGGGGAAAATGTCGTCATTCGTGCCACTGACCCCGCATCAAGTAAGAATGGTCCATGTCCTCGCACTGGAATGAGGCGTACGCGACGCATCCGTCGAACACGTTGAGTTGGTACGAGCCCGAACCCACCATTTCGCTCGAACTCCTCGACGCGCTGGGTCTCACGCCAACGGATTCGCTCATCGACATCGGTGGGGGTGAGTCGTTCCTCGTTGACCGGCTCCTCGCTCGAGGTCACCGCGACCTGACGATCTTGGATCTGTCCGCGACGGCACTGCGGGCCTCTCTCGCACGCTTCGAGCGCGACGAGGTCACGGCGATCGAGTCCGACGTGACGACGTGGCACCCGACTCGTACGTACGACGCATGGCACGACCGCGCAACCCTACATTTCATCGATGATCGACACCGCAGTCGCTACTTCGCGAACTTGACGCGGTCGCTGTCGCCGCGGGGCGCTGTGGTTATTGGTGTCTTCTCGCCGCAAGGTCCAACAACGTGTTCGGGACTTGAGGTCGCGCGCTACGACGCGGACGAACTCATGGACCTCCTGGGGCGCGGTTTCGACTTGGTCGAACACCGTCGGTCCACCCACCGGACTCCTTCGAACGTCGAGCAGTCTTTCGAGTGGGTGGCGGCGCGACGAAATGACCGTGCATCGTGACTATCTGCACCTCGACCCAGGGGTGCCAGACAATTCTTTGTAACGTTGGGGCGTGACCGAGCCCTCCCCCACGCCCGCGCATTCGGTATTGACGTCGTCGCAGGTCTACTTCAACGACCGCAACGCGCTCTACGGTGACCTCGACACCTTGAGCGCCATGCTCGACGACACACTGCGCCGCCAGAATTCCGAGGGGTTCCTCGCCCTGGTGGAATCGGTGCGCTCCAGCGCCGGACGCGACATGACGAGTTCGTTCCACGAATTCGAGCACCTCGATCTCGAAACCGCGAGTCAATTGGTTCGGGCCTTCTCGATGTACTTCCATTTGGCGAACGTGACGGAACAAACCCATCGAGCTCGCCAGGGCCGCCAGCGTCGCAACGACGACGACGGGCCCCTCGCGCGAGTGGCCGACGAGATACTCGCCGCGATCGACCGAGGCACCGTCAGCGCGGAGGAGGTTGCGTCCGCCGTAGGCCAATTATCGGTGCGCCCCGTTTTCACCGCTCACCCGACCGAAGCCGCTCGGCGTTCGGTTTTGCTCAAATTGCGCTCGATCAGTTCTCTCCTTGACGAGGCCAGTTCGCACAACCCTCCGCTGCGCGAAACTCTCCGTCGACGTCGCACGGCCGAACTCATCGACACCTTGTGGCAAACCGACGAATTGCGCTTAGAACGCCCCGAGGTACTCGACGAGGCGCGTAACGCTCTACACTACGTGGACCAATTAATGCGCGACGTGGTACCTGACGTCCTCGAACAACTGGTCTCCAACGCCGAACGACTCGGCGTCGCGATCTCCCCAGTCAGTCGACCACTGACGTTCGGTTCGTGGATTGGGGGCGACCGCGACGGTAACCCCTTCGTTACCCCCGAAGTTACCGAGTCCGTCGTCGACCTGGCCCTGGACTTCGCGGTGCGAGCCCTGCGCGCGATGCTGAGCAGGTTGATGGACGAAATATCTGTCTCCATCCAACACGTCGGTATCTCCGAGGAGCTGCGCGTCTCCATTGAGGACGACCTGGCGCGATTGCAACCCGATTCGCGCTTCTTGCGCCTCAACGCGGAGGAGCCCTACCGGTTAAAACTCAGTTGCATTCGCGTCCGACTCGACGAGACGCAGCGACGCACCGAGCAGCGGGGACGTCACCGCGAGGGCTTCGATTACGCCTCGAGCCAAGAACTCATTGACGACTTGATGCTGCTCTACACCTCCCTGATTCAAAACGGCTCGGAACGACTCGCGCGCGGCACCCTCGAACGATCCATCATCACGGTCTCGGCGTTCGGCCTCACGTTGACGACCGTAGACGTGCGCGAGCACGCGGCGGCGCACCACGCCGCCCTGGCCGTCTTGATGGACCGCCTCGGCGAGTTGCCCACGGAATACTTGGAACTCACCCGCCCCGAGCGCCTCGACGTTCTGAGTCGCGAGCTCGAATCACGTCGCCCACTCTTCTCTCACCCCTGCCCACTCGAGGGGACCAACCTCAAGACCTTCGATGTCTTTCTCGCCATGGGCGAGATCATCGACCACTTCGGACCCGTCGCGTGTGAGACCTACATCGTGTCGATGACCAAGGGCGCCGACGACCTTCTGGCGGCGGTCGTTCTCGCTCGCGAGGCTGGTCTCGTTGACGTGAGTTCGGGTCGCGCACGGATCGGCTTCGCGCCCTTGTTCGAGACCCTCGACGAGCTGCACCACGCCGGGGAGATCTTTGAAACGATGCTCGCCGTGCCGAGTTATCGACGCATCGTGGAGCTGCGCGGCAACGTGCAAGAGATCATGCTGGGGTACTCCGACTCCAACAAGGACGCCGGCATCACGGGTTCGCAGTGGGGTATTCACCTGGCCGAGCGACAACTACGCGACGTCGCGGCTCGTCACAATATTCACCTCCGACTCTTTCACGGTCGTGGCGGCAGCGTGGGACGCGGCGGCGGACCCACTCACGACGCCGTATTGGCCCAGCCCTATGGTGTCCTCAACGGGTCCATCAAGATCACCGAGCAGGGCGAGGTCATCTCGGACAAGTACCTGTTACCCTCACTAGCGCGCGAAAACCTCGAGCTGCTTCTCGCGGCGGTACTGGAGGCGGTGGTCTTTCACTCCAAGCCCTGGGTCGATCCCGATAAGTTGTCGCTCTGGAACGAGACGATGCAAGTGGTTGCCGACGCGTCGCTGCCGGTGTATCGAAACCTCGTGGGCGACGCCAACCTTCCCGAGTACTTCACGAGTTCGACGCCGGTGAGCGAACTGGCCAATCTGCACATGGGCTCGCGCCCCGCGCGTCGCGTCACGGGCGAGGACGGCATCGAGTCGTTGCGAGCGATTCCCTGGGTCTTTGGCTGGACCCAGTCGCGCCAGATCGTCCCGGGGTGGTTCGGCGTGGGCTCGGGTCTGCGCGCCGCGCGCGAGGCCGGTTACGGCAGTCGCCTTCACCAGATGTACCTCGAGTGGCCATTCTTTACGACCTTCATTTCTAACGTCGAGATGACCATGGCCAAGACGGACCTCGACGTGGCGCGCCAGTACGTGGAGCACCTCGTCGCGCCCGAACTGCACTACCTCTTCGAGAAAATCGTCGCCGAACACGAGGTCACGATGAGCGAACTCCTCACCGTCATGGAGTCCGAGCATCTCCTCGAGTCCCAGTCACTCTTGGCCACGACACTCGAGACGCGCGACCGCTACTTGCGACCGCTGCAGTTACTGCAGATTCAGTTGCTGGAGCGAGTACGAGCCCAGCGCGGCAACGACGAACCAGTCGATGACGTATTGCAGCGCGCGCTCCTTCTCACTATTAACGGCATCGCCACCGGCTTACGCAATACCGGCTGAGTTCACGCTCTGTCCCGAGGGTGGTCGTCACACTCAGTATCTTGTACCTAACGAAGAAGAGGAGAGTTCGTGACGTTTGACAAGGCGGTCCGCACGTGTTTTGTGAAGTACGTCGACTTCCGGGGTCGAGCGTCGCGATCGGAATACTGGTACTGGGTCCTGTTCTTTTACGGCGGGCTCTTGATCATCTTGTTCTTCACCAAGCTCTACCCGCTGTGGGAAATCGGCCTCTTTATCCCCACCCTCGCGGTGGCGGTTCGTCGTATGCACGATTCGAATCACTCGGGCTGGTGGATCATTTGCCCCGTCGCCAACTTTGTATTGCTCTTCTTTCCCTCCACGGGACCCAACCGCTTCGGCGTGCAGACCGAACAATTCGTCACGGTCGGCGACGCACATCTTTCGACGGCCTCATCCGTCTGTCCCACGTGCGGCGCAGCACGACAGCTCGGTCAGAAATTCTGTCAAGGTTGCGGCACCAAGTTCCAATGACCCGTCACCCGTCGCGAATGGTGACGACGTCAGTAGGATGCGAATCATCCAATCTATGACAGGAGTCTGACTATGCCGTCTCGTACCGCTGAAACCCACTGGACCGGAAACTTGAACGACGGATCCGGCGTGGTCACCCTCGTCAGTAGCGGCGTCGGACGCTACGACGTGAGCTTTCCGCGTCGCGCCGCGGACGACGCCGATGGCGTCACGAGCCCCGAGGAACTCATCGCCGCCGCGCACTCCGCTTGCTACGCCATGCAGTTCTCCGCCCTCATCGGCCTCGCCGGCGGAACGCCCGTGACCCTCGACGTGAGCGCCACCGTGACGCTGTCGCCCGACCCGGCCGGCGGCTTTCAGATCTCGGGAATCGCCCTCACCGCGCGCGGCGTCGTCGAAGGCATGGACGAGGCCACCTTCGTAGAGACTGCCGAGGCGGCCAAAGCCGGTTGTCCCGTGTCAAAAGCCCTCACCGGAACGACCATCACCCTCGACGCCGCCTTCGCGTAAGGCAGTTATTTTCGCTTGGCCCCGTCGCTCGCGCGCTTGACCGAAATGGTCAGCGCGGCGACGGCCAGCACCGGCAACACGATGACCGCCGCAGTGTTGGCGTGCCACGCCTCACTGAGGAGCGACACCGCACCGATGATGACCAGGGCGGCGACGAAGAGTTCGGGCGTGTCGCCCACGAGGAAGTCCCACCAGAACATCCCGAAGCCCTTCAACAGACGTACGACGAGTGGCTGTTCGTTATTCATGCGCCCACCTTCACGGAGCTCGAGGAAGTTCTTGGTTTGATCATCGTGATAAGGATCCAGCACACCACCGCGTAAATGCCCACGAAGGCGACCAGGAAACTGTCATTACCGGGCCATCTCACTTTCAGCCCTTCGCCCACCCAGAAAGTTCCGTAACTCACGAGCAGGACACCCACGCTCATCTTCATGGCGTTCTCGGGAACGGCCGACAGCTGTTTGGCGACGACGACTCCGATGATCCCCACCAGGACTACGGCAATGGTCGCCACGATCGCGGCGAGTCCGAGGCGGTGCGCGGACGTGCCCAGGGTGAGAACGGTGATGACGACTTCGAGTCCCTCGAGAAACACACCCTTAAAGGCCATGACGAAGGCAATGCGGTCGCGACCGGTGCCCGGGGTCGCGCTCTGCAATTCCCTCACGGTCTCTTGGTAGATCGCGTCCTCATCGTGTTTGGCCTTGAGACCGCTGGAGCGCAGAATGGCCTTGCGCAGCCACTGCATCCCGAAGATGAGGAGAACGCCACCGATGATGAGTCGCAGCGTGGTAAGGGGCACGTGCACCAGCGCGGGACCGAAGGCGGCGACGAGGGCCGCGAGGGCCAACAGGGCGACCGCCACTCCTTCGAAGGCGGAACGCCACCCGCGGGTGTGGCCCACGGCGAAGACAATGGTGAGGGCCTCGACCATCTCGACGGCGCACGCCAAGAAGACGGCTCCGACGAGGACGACGACGCCCGAGGACACGGTAGTTGCAAACACGGCTCTAGGCCTCTTTCTGTGAATTCATGACAAAGCACGAAACGGGGTCAAACATTACCTTTACGCAATCACCGCGTTCATAGCGATCTGTCGCATAAACCTTAGTCAAGGTCGCACCCTCACCCACTTCCACCACGTGTTCGTACCCTCGGCCGTTGTAGGCGACGTCGCGAATAGTTCCCGGCGCCCCGTCGACGGACGTCAGCGGCGCGAGGGTGACTCCCGCGGCGCGCACGAAAAGGTGCGGGTCCGTGTCGTAGGGACTGTTCTCGGACTTCGTGGCCTCGATGAACATGTGCGGGGCGAAGGGAAGTTGGACCTCGACGCGCTTATCGCTGATCTCGCGCACCTTGCCCACCTCGAACTCCCCCGAGATGCCAGTGAAGCGCGCCACGAAGGCGCTCTTAGGGTGTCGATAGATTTTCTCAGGACGCGTGTACTGCACCAACTCGCCGTTACGTAACACGCCCACCCGGTCTGCCAAGGCGAACGCCTCGGACTGATCGTGGGTGATGTAGACGGCCGTGACGCCGGCGTCGCGCGTCAACGTCGCGATTTCGATGCGCAACTGATCACGCCGGTCGGCGTCGAGATTGGAGAGAGGCTCATCAAAGAGCACCAGACCGACTTCGGCGGACAGTGCCCGCGCCAGAGCGACGCGCTGTTGCTCCCCACCCGACAGTTCGTTAGGAAAACGTTCGGCGAGGTGCGCGATCCCCACGCGCTCCAACATGTCGTCAACGCGCGCCGCGCGCTCGGGCTTGGAAAAGTGCGACGTCAAGAGAGGAAAAGCGATGTTTCTTCGCACCGTGAGGTGCGGCCAGAGGGCGTAATCCTGAAAGACCATCGAGAGGTTGCGCTTTTCGGGTCCCACGTACTTGGCACCGCCAAACACGACGGTGTCGCCAATTTTTATGGTGCCGCTGGTGGGTTGTTCGATACCCGCAAGGCATCGTAAGAGTGTCGTCTTACCCGAACCCGAAGGACCCAGGAGCACGGTGAACGTACCTGGCTCGACTACGAGGGACACACCGTTGAGGGCGACCTTCGTTCCGAACTCCTTTCGCAAGTCTTTGATCTCCACTCGGGAGGGTCCAGTTGACGTACGACTCATAACGAGGCCCCCGCTTCTCCGATACGACGCCAACCTTTGGGTGTCACCAACCGGAAGATTAAGAGAACGAGGCCGATGACCCCCATCATCTCAACGAGGGTGATCACGGTCGCCGCGGAGCCGATCGATGCGAAGATCGTTCCCAGGTAGGTCTCAATAACCACCGACGCCGGTTCGTGGCCGGGTTGGTACAGAATCTGGGCGACCGCGAGTTCCGAGATGGTCTTGGCGAAGGTCAACAGCCACGCCCACACGAGGGCCCTCGAAAGTAGCGGTATCGACGTGGACCGAAAGGCTCGCCACCTCGTGGCCCCGTGCACGCGCGCCGCTTCACCCAGCGATGATTGAATCTGAGCCACCGGACCGGTCAGTAGACGCGCCTGGGATGGCAGCGACGAGGCGATCAGGCCCATGATGAGCAACGGCATCGTCTCGTAGAGGTCCACGATATGCGACGTGATGAAACGTTGGTCGTAAAAGAAGATGTAGCCCACACCGAGCACGATGCCGGGAATGGCGATTGATCCGAGCAAAAAGACGTCGGCGATACGTTGACCAATTCCGGGACTACTCGACGCCATGCGCCGTGCCAACACGTAGGCCATCACCAAGGTGCCGCTGGCCACCCATATGCCCAACTGGTTCGACGTCCACAACGGTGGTCCGAGCGTTGTATACGACGGCAATGGTTGGAAGACGTCTTTGTAGGACTGCAGGGTCCAGTGGATTCCGGAAGTGGTGACGAAACTCGCCGTATTGGTGAAAGAACTGGTGATCGCGCCCAGCAGCGGTAGTCCCAGGACGAAGAACATGAAGATACCAACGGCCGAGGTGACGCCCACGCGTCCGAGCGGTCCGAACTGGTAGCGACGCACGGCCTTGGCGCGACCGCCGAGCACCGCGTAGGAACGGCCACGCATGACGCGCGCTTGAAGAAAAACCGGGGGCACCGTACAGAGGATGAGCACTCCCGCGATGACCGCCGCCACGGGAAAATTCGCGGGGAATGCATAGATCGCATTGAACAAGGTGTACGTAGCGATGGGAAAGTGCGCTGAGGAACCTAAAGTGAACGCCACGCCGAAGTCGCTCATCGCCTCGGCGAAGGAGATGACGAACGCGCTCAGGAGTGCTGGCGCGATGATGGGCAGCACCGTGCGAATGGTGAGCCAACGTCCGCCCCCGTGCACGCGCGCTGCGTCTTCGAACTCGGAGCCGAGACCGCGCAAGCCCACAGAAATCACGAAGTAGGAAAAGGGCAACGCGTTAGTGGACAGCACGAAAATGATGCCCGACGCTCCGAAGAACATGTGGTAAATGAACAGGGAATGAAAACCGAGCGCGGACCCGAGTTCGCCCGGTTGGACGACGTCGATCCACCCGAGAGTGGTCATCCACGTGGGGACAATGAGGAGGAGCCACATCGAGGCCGACCAGAAACGACGCCCATAAATGTTGGTGCGTTGGACAGTCCAGGCGATGATCGTGGCGAAGGTCACAGCGAACACGCCGACACACGTCGCTACCCATATGGAGTCCAAAATTCCCCGACCGGTGTAGCCCCGGAAGGCCGCCGAAATATTAGAAAAAGTAAAATACGACGTCCCCTGATGAAACAACCTTGGACTGACGGCCACGAGGACGAACGCGAGAACGGGAATGACGATGAGTAGTGCCAGCACGAGCCACACAATGAGACTCGACCAAGAAACGCGGCGACGTCGGGCCGCCGGCGGTTCGGGAAGAACGGGGGGCTGCTCAGTGAGAACTGAAAGGGTGGTCACGAGTCGTTTCCTTGCAACTCAGCCACGGCTACCGAAGTAGCCGTGGCTGAGTTGCAAGGGGAGTGTGAATCAGTTGACGATGTTGTTCGTGAACCAGGTGTTGATCTGGTTTTCTAGCGGTCCCCATACGTAGGGGTTGACGGCGTATGCGTGGGTGACATTGTAATTAGGCAGGAACTTCTCGGGCGAGACGCCCTTGATCACTGGCCAGAAGAGTCCGTCACCGTAAGGATCGCCGTGCTGCATGGCGAGCTGTCCCTTGGCGGACGTCACGTATGCCACGAACTTCTCGGCGTCGGCCTGGAGCTTCGGCGACAACTTGTTGTCAACCGCGATGTTGCTGGGCAGCGCCACCGAGTAGTCCAAGTACTTCACTTTACCGGTCGGCCACAAAGCCTTGGGCTGAGCGTTGATGTCACCGTAGCAAGCCGATGACTGGATTGTTGCCATGTCGAGAGTAGGCGGGTTGGACTCCATGGCCCCCAACGTCGGTCCATTCGTCGTGTGCACCTGCAACCCATTCTTCTTCAGCGCCAGGTAGAAGCTCTCACCCTTTTTAATCGCGGCATTAATTTGTGCAGTCGTGGGAGTCTCCTTGGAGGTGAAGCCACCCAAGTGAGCCATCACCCCGGCGACGATCGGAAACGTCGGACCCGACTGCGATGGGTCGTTCATACCGACCGAACCCTTGGGCATGTTGACGAGTCCGGCCATCGTCGTGGGTAACTTGAGGCCCTTAGTGGCGACGGTGTCGTAGCACAGCGCTCCGGTCGCCGTGAGTCCGGTAGGAGCGAAACTACGGTCCGCGGGAACGTTCGTGAGGCCGGCCGCGTTGTACGTCGCGGTCTTGGGGATCACGTCGCGCACCACGTAGCCGAGCTTGTCGAGGGCGGCGAATTCGGTCGCGCCGTCCGCCCAGAACAGTCCCCACTTGGGGCTGCCGGCGGCCATTTCGGCCTGAATCTTCGTGAACAGCGGTCCGGTCGAGTCGTCGTCAACGACGATTTTGAAGCCGGGGTTCGTAGCGTTGAAGGCCGCGGCAACCTTGTCGCCGTAGCCCTGCGCGTTGTACAAATAAATGGTCGGGACCGACGAGTGCGACGTGGCCGCACTGACGCTCACTACGGATATGGACGATACAGCGACCGTGGATCCGAGGATCGCGGCGACAAGACGGGCCCTGTGGACACGCTTAGTTTTTTTGGTGGTGAGGTTCATGAGCACATATAACCTCACGACTTCGCAATCTGAAGTCGAACTAAATGAATTGATTGCGATGGAACAGCGACGAATGATGAAAATCATTCTGAAGTGCGACCGCTTCGTGACAGAAACGTGACATTCCGTCACCGAGTTGTCACCGTTAAGTCAAAACCGATCATCGCTTTGCGTCGAATCAAGTGCCGCACCGCTACCTAGCGACGAAGTTCCTGGGGCCAACGACCATGTCGTTCGGGCCCTAACAACATGTCGGTGAACTCGCGCGACAGGTGCTCCTGACGCCACAACAACATCTCCTGAGCCGCACCCAGCACCCGTTCGAGGTCGGCGCACGGCGTGCGCCACGTCGGATCGTTCGCGAGATCGAAGCAGAGGTACGAACCGTCGCCAAATTGAACGTAGGCGATCTCATTATTTACCGATACCGCCAGATTCTGTCGCGACAGTGAGCGGTCGCGCGGCCACGATTCGTGCACCTGGGAAATGAAGAATGCGCGGTAGTCCCACTCGTAGTGCGCCGACGTGCGCCACTCCACCGCGTCACCTCGTAGTAGTGGCGTCAAGACGCGACCGTCGAACTGGGCGGGAATCTCAAGGCCCAGCGCGTCCGCCAACGTCGGAGCGATATCGACATTTTCGGTGAATCCGTCAACGACGCGGCCCGCGTCCGACGACCGCGGATCACACCAGAGTCCGAGGATGTGGTAACTCTGGGGAAAGAACCCGAGCTTCTCGATCAGGCCGTGATCGCCGAGTTGATCACCGTGGTCTGACGTGACGATGATGAGGGTGTCGTTCAATTCGCCGCGTTGCTCCAGTCGCTGGACAATACGACCGAGGTGCAAATCGACCTCCGAGATCATTCCGTAGTACTGGGCCCGCAGGTGACGCATGGCCTCCTCCTCGCGCGGCGCCGCACTCGCCGTCACTCCCAAGGCGATCTCGTGGAGGGGGTGACGTTCGCTGGCGTCGACGGGCGAAATCGGCATCTCGACGTCTGCGGGATCGTAGAGCGTCGAGTACTCGCCCGCCGCCGCATAGGGAGGATGGGGTCGAAGATAACTCACGTGAGCGAACCACCCGGACTCCTGCGCGTCGAGCCACTCGAGGAATTTGGCCGTTAAAAAACCCGTGAGGGAATGCTCGGCGGGTCGCTCGGATTCTCCACGCAGTGCAGGTTCCCAACCGAAGGGAACGTCGTACCCGAGGCCACGTAAATACTCGACCCACGTGGCCTGACTCTCGGGCAGGTAGTGACCGAGCACGAAACCGGGCAAGACGCCGTCGTAACTGTCGAGGCGGGGGTCGTCGACTCCTCGGGCCTGAGTGGGATCCAGTCCTTGATCGGTGTAGCCAAAGAGTGTTGGCACGTATCCGCCACGGCGCGCGAGTCGCGCGACGTTGTCGAAGCGATGGGCCAAGGGTGAACCGTTGGCCACCACTCGATTATTCATCTGATACGTGCCCGTGTAGAGAGCGGCCCGGCCGGGTGAACACGGAGCGGCTTGCGAATAATGACGAGCCAAACGAACGCCACCTCGCGCCAAGCGGTCGAGGGTCGGTGTCGCGACGAGCGGGTGGCCCGCGGCTCCGTAGGAATCAGCCCGAAATTGGTCCAGCGTGATGAAGAGGACGTTCATGGTATCGGCGACCTTTGCGCGTTGCGACTCTGCGAGAGATGCTACCGAGAGCGTGCGTGACGAGAAAGTGACAAGCGCCGTAATTTAGCGACGTCCGTCGCCCGAACTCGACGATATCTCGTCCCTCGATTGGTGGGGAACCACTCAGTAGCCTAGGTAGGTGGATCACACCACTAGTCCCGTGCTCAGCGTCGTCATCCTCGCCGCGGCCGTCGCCATTTCCATCTTGGTGCGACGCGGGCGACTCCAATCGCGCTCGGCGACTTTGGCCGCGCGAGAAAGAATGCGGCCTCTCGCCATCACGTTGCTCGACCCGATCATCAGTGTGGTCGTCATCGGTCCGTTCGTGGTGCACTTCATCTCGATGTCCTCGACGCACGTCGCTGCGGCGATCGTGGGGGCCGGCGCCGGTGTAGTCATTGGCTACACGCGGGCGCGGATCATGTTCGTGCGGGCTGTCAAGCAATATAAGTCCATCGTGCTGCGCCGCAGTGGACTCGAATACGGATTGTTGTTGATCCTCATAATCTTGCGAGCGACCGAGGGCTCGATCGAAAGTTCAGGTTCGACGTCGGCACTGCTCGCCGTAACGGCCCTGGCGTCGTTGGCCCTCGTCGAAGCTGTCGCCCGAGCGGCTTTCATCGTCAAGAGGTATATCGACGCCCCCGAAGAATCCGCGTCGCTTTCCACCAAGGTCGATCCGCCCCGTCTCTAGGACGCCGTGACCTGATTGCGACGCGGCCCTTCCCCGCGTGGGTGGCCCCAACTCCAGGGCCCGCCCATATCATCTGTAAACTCGATGGGAGATATCGGTCTCATATCGAAAATAGATGACATAATCCAAGCGAAACCCGGCAAGGTAGAGAGCATGAGAACACACATCCTTTCC
>Ga0208357_1001949_pt1 | contig 14337 bp, 16 predicted proteins | sample NGESurdeep092012_6_FD_184487 | JGI IMG/M metagenome (GOLD analysis project Ga0208357, IMG submission 184487) | Arctic peat soil microbial communities from Barrow, Alaska - NGEE Surface sample F52-2 deep-092012 (SPAdes) | ecosystem: Environmental > Terrestrial > Soil > Wetlands > Peat ... | reverse complement strand
GCTACTTCTTCCCGAACACCTCGCCCATGCGGCGGATCTGCGCACCGACGCCGCGCAGCTTCTCCTCCAGCCGCTCATACCCGCGATCCATGTGGTAGACGCGATCGAGGATGCTCTCGCCGTCTGCCACCAACGCGGAGAGGACCAGCGCAGCGGACGCCCGCAGGTCCGAGCACATCACCGCCGCTGACTGCAGCTTTGTCCCTCCGCGCACCGTGGCCGAGCGCCCCTGCACCGTGATATTCGCGCCCATGCGATTCAGTTCACCCACATGCATGAAGCGGTTTTCGAAGATATTCTCCGTCACAATCGAGGTGCCCTCGGCTTGCGTCAGAAGCGCCATGAACTGAGCCTGCATGTCGGTAGGGAAGCCCGGATATTCTTCGGTCGTTATGTCGGCTCCGACCAGCTTGCTGCCGGAGTGGACCCGCACATTCTCCTTGCCAACCTCAAGCTTCACCCCGCACTGCTCCAGCTTCGAGAGCAGTGATCCGAGATGCGCCGGATTACAGCAATCGACATTCAGGTCGCCCCCGGTGATTGCACCCGCGATCAAAAACGTGCCCGCCTCAATGCGGTCCGGATTGATCCGATGCCGCGCTCCATGCAGCTTCGCGACGCCCTTGATCCTGATCGTCGACGTGCCTGCGCCCTCAATGTTTGCTCCCATGGCATTGAGCAGTGCAACCAGGTCCGTCACCTCGGGCTCGCGCGCGCAATTCTCAAATAACGACTCGCCGTCAGCCAGCGCCGCCGCCATCAGCAGGTCTTCGGTACCCGTCACCGTAATCTTGTCGAAGACAATATGGGCTCCCTTGAGCCGGTTCGTCCGCGCCTCAAGATACCCATGCTCCTGGGTGATCGTGGCGCCCATCGCCTCCAGACCCTTGATGTGGAGATCGATCGGGCGTCCGCCAATCGCGCAGCCACCCGGCATCGCAACCCGCGCCATGCCCGTCCGCGCAATCAGCGGCCCGAGCACCAGCGAGCTTGCCCGCATGGTCTTTACAATCTCGTACTTCGCAACAGGGTCGGAGAGCACGGCGCATTTGATCGACGTGCGATGCTGCGCGCGGCCATAGCCGAGCTCTACCTCCGCGCCCATGCTCGTGAGCAGCTTGCGCTCGGTCTCAATGTCCTGCACCTGCGGAATGTTTTCGAGGATGACCTCGTCTTCGGTGAGAATCGCCGCAGCCATGCAGGGCAGCGCGGAGTTTTTGGCCCCGGAAACCCGAATCGTTCCAAGCAGGGGATTGCCCCCGCGAATTACAAACTTATCCATCCGTCCAGTTTACGGAAGGCGGGTGAGGAAAGGGGGTAATGAGGTGGGTGCGTGTGTGGATCGTTTTGCTGAAGCGCTGGAGCGTTGAGCGTTGGAGGTTACAGCTCCAGCCGCGAATCGTCGATCGCCAGCCGAACGTTCCCATCTGACTGCTGCAGGCGGCGTACGGCTTCCATCTTGTCGACGTTGGCCTTCAGCATGACCACCGCGATCGGGATCGACTTACCCGCGGACTTGATGGTGCGAATTGCCGTCTCACGGTCGATATTGCAGACCTTCATCAACACCCGAATCCCGCGCTCCACCAGCTTGGCATTCTTCATGTGAACGTTCACCATCAGGTTGTCGTAGACGTAGCCGAGCCGCGTCATCGCCCCTGTGGTAATCATGTTCAAAATCATCTTCTGCGCGGTGGAAGACTTCATTCTCGTCGAGCCCGACAGGATCTCCGGTCCAACCTCGGCGCAGATCGTAATGTCGGCGACCTGCGACAGATCCGAGTTCGGATTGCAGGTAATTGCTGCCGTTTTCGCTCCGCGAGCGCGGGCGTACTCGGTGGCGCCGACGACATAGGGCGTCCTTCCCGAAGCCGAAACCCCAATCACAATGTCCTTGCGTGTCGGCCGGCGACGAGCGATGTCGCGCTGCCCAATCTCGGGCGAATCTTCATTTACATCGGAAGCGCTGGCCAGCGCCTTGGGCCCGCCCGCCATGATGTACTGAACCTGCTGGGGCGCGGTGGAGAAGGTTGGCGGGCACTCCGAAGCGTCCAGTGCTGAAATCCGACCCGACGATCCAGCACCAACATAAATCAGTCGTCCGCCGTCACGCAGGGAACGAGCCACCGTGTCGATCACCAGGGCGATTTCCGGCAGAGCCTTCTTCACGGCTGCCGCAATCTTGGCGTCTTCATGGTTGATAATCCGCGCAATTTCGATAGCCGATTTGGTGTCGAGGCCCTCGGACGCTTCATTGAGCCTCTCGGTGGGGAGGCTCTGGAGGTCGGGGTCAGTCCGCACAACGGGCTGTTCGATCGGGGATGATGACATAGTCAGAGTAGACATGGAAAAGTGGTCGCTAACCTGATACTACTGCATTCTGCTGTGCGGTGTCGTCCGGGACGAACCCAGGAAGGCCCCGGCACGTGCGCCGGAAGGCAATCTTCGCCAAAGTCGCAGGCGCCGCCGCGTATTATTTTGGTCGAGGGATCAATCGATGAAGAGGACTGGCTCGGGTACGCCGAGATTCATACTCCGCAAACCGCAGGCCGCCGCCATTCTCCTGACTGCGTCACTGACCCTCTGCTCCAGCCTCTCGGCGACAGGGCAGAGTCCAGCCACCAGGCCCCTGCAATCCGCGCTGCAGCAGATGGTCGAGGCGCAATCCTCCGCTGGCCTCGGGAAAGTGGCCCTCTACGCCGTTCAGTTGAACACCCACAAGACCGTCGGGATCGACGCGGACCTCCCCGTCCAGACCGCTTCCGTCATCAAGCTGGGCATTCTCTACGACGCGATGGTTGAGGTCCGCAACGGCAAGGCACGGTGGGATGAGCCCATCACCCTCCACCCGCACGAGGCCGTGAACGGTTCCGGCATTCTCACGTTCCTCGACACGCCCGTCACCCTTACGCTCAAAGACGTCCTCACGATGATGGTGATCGTGAGCGACAACACCGCCACGAACCTCGCCATCGATCGCTTTGGCATCGAGCCGGTGAACGCCCGCCTTGAGGCCCTGGGCCTTGAAAATACCCACCTGTACAAGAAGGTGATGCTTCCGGCCACTGGCCCCATGCCTGCCGACCAGCCAAAATTCGGCCTGGGCAAGACGACCCCGCGCGAGATGGCAACCCTCATGACCTACATTGGCGAATGCGATCTGCACCAGCTGGGAACTGCGCAAACCCCCGGCACTGCCCGCTTTGCCCCCGCCGATGATGCCGACCGCGCTGTCTGCAACGTGGCGCTTAATATGCTCAAGAATCAGTTCTACCGCGAGACCATTCCGCGCTATCTCGAAACCGTCGATACCAGCGAAACCGGGACCGCCATTGCCAGCAAGACCGGCTCGCTCGACGCTGTGCGCAACGACGTCGCAATCGTCATGGGCGAGAGTGGCCCGATGGTGATCTCGATCTTCACCTACGACAACCGCGATCAGGGCTGGACGGTCGACAATGAGGCGGAAGTAACGATTGCGAGGCTCGCGAAGGAGATTGTTACGACCTGGTCGCCGGACGGAATCACTGGCAAATTGCTGGTTCCGGGCCTTGGTCTCAGTGAAAGCCCTGCAATTCAGGCGAACTCAAATCCCTGAATGTAGCCATCGTTCGCGAGAATTCGTCTAATCTAGAGAATGTGCCAAATGATGGACGGCGCATGGGAGGCGTTTGCCGGTGCAAGACCCGCAGCACGAAGAAGATCTAGAGAAGGCACCTGAGCACGTGGCTCCCGAAGAACTGGCTCCCGAGCCCGCCCTTCAGGATGCGACCCAGACGGCCACGCCCGCTGCCTCCGGTTTGCGCTCGTGGTCGCGCGATCTGTTCATCTCTGTTGCGATTTCCATGTTCATCATCCTCTTCCTGTACCAGCCGGTGCGCGTCGAAGGCACCAGCATGCTTCCCATGCTGCAGGATCAGGATCGTCTCTTCATCAACAAGTTTGCCTACCGCTTTGAGGACATCCACCGCGGCGATGTCGTCGTGTTTCTCTATCCGCAGGACCACTCCAAGAGCTACATCAAGCGGGTCATCGCGCTGCCAGGAGATGACCTCCGGATTGACCACGGCACTGTCTGGGTCAATGGCGTCGCTCTCACGGAAGACTATGTCCCCATCAAGTACGAAGACGACCGATCTCAGCCCGAGATGATCATCCCCAAGGGCGAGTATTTCGTCATGGGCGACCACCGTTCGATCTCCAGCGACAGCCGCGACTTCGGCCCCGTCGCCCGGCCCCTCATCTATGGCAAGGCCGCCTTTGTGTACTGGCCGATGGATCAGGCTGGCCTGGTTCACTAGAACGGTGTAGCCTGGTCAACCTGGTAGTGCACGATCTCAGAGAACGTCGTCGGCACCAGGCTGGCGCCACCCACCAGCGCACCATCGATCTCCTCCTGCGCCATCAGCGGCCCGATATTTTCCGGCTTCACCGACCCGCCATACAGAATCCGGGTGTTGGCCGCGGTCTGCTCGCCGCAGCAGTGGCTCACCTCGTGCCGGATGATCGCGTGCGCCTCCGCAGCGACGTCCGGGCTTGCGGTTGAGCCCGTACCAATCGCCCAGATCGGCTCATACGCAATCACCAGCCGGCGCGCCTCGCTCGCCGAAATATTCCGCAGCGCAGCTCGCACCTGGTTGCGCAGCGTCTCTTCCGTCCTCAGATCCTCGCGTTCGGCCAGCAGCTCGCCTACGCATACGATGGGCGTGATTCCATGGTTGATCGCGGCCTTGAGTTTGAGGTTCACGCGCTCGTAGGTCTCGTTGAAGTACAGGCGCTGCTCCGAGTGCCCCAGCAGCACATGCCGGCACCCAATCGAGACCAGCATGGTCGGCGACGTCTGCCCGGTATACGGACCCTCGTTGAGCCAGTGCATATTCTGCGCCCCGGCCTTCACATTGGTGCCGAACGTCGCCTCGAGCACATAGCCCAGCGAACTCATGGTAGGGAAGACAAGAATCTCATCGCGCTCGTGTCCCTCGACCAGCTGACAGAAAGCGTCCAGGAACGCGAGCGACTCCTTCGGCGTCTTGTACATCTTCCAATTGCCGGCAATGACGGGCTTGCGCATAAAACTCCTGCGGGATGTTAGTGGAGAGTACGGGCACACAGCAGCGTCTGGCAAGAGCTAGCGCTCGCCTATCGCACACTACTTCTCCGTTAGAGCGGCAACCCCGGGCAGCGTCTTGCCCTCAAGGAACTCCAGGCTCGCGCCGCCACCTGTTGAGATGTGCGTGATCTTGTCCGAGACTCCCGAATTATGCAGCGCCGCAACTGAGTCGCCACCGCCTACGATCGTGATCGCATCCTCGTTCTTCGCCAGCGCTTTGGCAATGGCATTCGTGCCCTTGGCAAACGGAGCCAGCTCGGCCACGCCCATCGGCCCGTTCCACACAATCGTTGCAGCCTCGGCAATCTCGGCAGTGAACGCTTTGATGGTCTCCGGCCCAATATCCAGCGCCATCCACTCTGCCGGGAATGGTCCCGTGCCGCTGAAGATCTGGGTCTTCGCGTCGGCCGCAAACCTGTCCGCGAGCACATGATCGATGGGCAGCAGAAACTTCACGCCCCGCTCATCAGCCTTCTTCAACGCAGCGCGGGCAATGTCAGTCTTGTCGCCCTCCACCAGCGACTTGCCCGTCGACTGACCCTGCGCATTCAGGAACGTGTACGCCATTGCGCCGCCAATCAAGAGCGAGTCGACACGGTCCAGCAGGGCATTGATCACCTCGATCTTGTCCGACACCTTCGCACCGCCAATGATCGCCACAAACGGACGGAACGGCTCGGTCACCGCCTTGCCCAGATAATTCAGCTCCCTCTCCATCAGCAGGCCCGCCGCCGACTCTTTCACAAAATGCGTGATCCCCTCGGTCGAAGCATGAGCGCGGTGCGCTGCTCCAAACGCATCGTTCACATACACATCGCAGAGGCTTGCGAGCTTTTGCGCAAAGCCCGGATCATTTACCTCTTCGCCTGGGTGAAAGCGCAGGTTCTCCAGCAGCAGTGTCTGTCCGGGCTCAAGGTTATTGGCCATCTCCTGCGCCACCGGCCCAACGCAGTCCGGCGCAAATGCGACGTTCTCATCTTCATCGAGAACATGGTCCAACAGCATCCGCAGTCGCGCCACGACCGGCCGCAGACTCATCGAGTCGACAACCTTGCCCTTGGGCCTGCCCAGATGTGCCGCAAGGATCACGCGGGCCTTGCGGCGCAGAGCATATTCAATGGTCGGTATGGTCTCGCGGATGCGCGTGTCGTCCGTGATCGTGCCCTCTTTAGTGAGGGGCACATTGAAGTCGACGCGTATGAAAACACGTTTGTCGGTTAGATCGAGGTCGCGAATAGAAAGCTTGGACATTGCCAGAAGGATACCGGACAAGCGCAAGAATGGACAGCCGAACCCCCTCCTCCCTGCGAATCTTTTCGCACTACCGGATGGGGCAGTCTTGCATTAAAATGCGCAGGTTCAGCAATCGATCCTGCTTGCAGAAACGCTGCGGTGTGCCCCCTACGGCAGCACGGCCTCGGCTTCGATCTCTACCCGCCACTTGGGATTCAGCAGGGCCGCCACCACCATCGTCGAAGCCGGACGAATCGTCCCAAAGACCTCGCCATGCGCGCGGCCGACTTCTTCCCAATCCTCTGCATGCGCGAGGAACATCCGCGTCCTCACCACATCCTCAAACGTGGCCCCAGCCTGCGCCAGCGCTGCTCCAATGATCCCCAGCACCACGCGGGTCTGCTCCGCCGCGGACAAGTCGTCGGCCCCCACCGGCCCCGTCCCCGAGACATGCACCACGTTGCCAATGCGCACGGCGCGAGAGAAGCCAATGATCGGTTCATAGGGAGAGGTTCCGGCAATATTCTGGCGATTCAAATTCGAGCTCATGCCCAAATCATATCCTCAGAGCCGACACAGCTGCAGATCTACGCTATGATCTCGAGAACTCCGATCTTTAGAACCCCGAGGCCCTCCCGACCATGTGTTTTTCTGCAACCGCGAATTTTGTAGGCAGCGGGGTCCTGGCGGCCGTCGGCGTCGTCACCCTCACCAAGGTCAAGCACCGCCGCGAGCTTCTCTTCGCCTCGCTCCCCACGCTCTTCGCGATCCACCAGTTCATCGAAGGCTTTGTCTGGCTCGGCCTCGACGGCTACGTCTCGCAAACCACCATGCACGACATGGGCGCGGCGTTCATGCTCTACGCGCAAGGCCTGCTGCCGTTCCTCATTCCGCTCAGCGTCTATCTCTTCGAAGCGAGCCCCAAAAACCGCCGCCGCATGCTGCCCTTCCTCGTCATCGGCACCGGGACAACGCTTTACATGCTCTGGGCGCTTGCCTCGCACCCGCTGCAAATCTCGGTCAAAGGCAACAGCATCGTCTACATCAACCAGGCGACCAATAACACCACCCTGGCCATCCTGTACGTCATCGCCACCTGCGGCTCGCTCTTCTTCTCCAAGGTCAAGGACATGGTTGTCTTCGGTGCCGCCAACCTCATCATCCTGCTAACGGTGATGGCCTTCAAGCGCTACGCCTTCACCAGCCTCTGGTGCGCTTACGCCGCCATCGCCAGCATCATCATCCTGGCCTATTTCTGGAAGAGCGCCGGCATCCGCCCCTTCAAATATCTGCACGCCATCTAAGGCTTCCTGACACTGGAGAGCAACGAATGAGAAGTCGCAAGGTATTGTTCTGGATGCTACTTGCGGTCGACGTAGTCCTTGTTGCGCTCCTCGTGCTGATTATCTGCGCAATCATGATGGCGCTCGCTGCATTTGCGGCAGGGATTGAAGAGTGGCCGCTGTTTGCGTGTCTGGGTCTCACCATGTGCGTGGCATGCACAGGACTAATCTTCAGCCGAAGATACCCAGGTCCCGGTTCCCGTCGAGTTGGATTTGCTTTACATGGGACAGCTCTCTGTCTGTGTTTGATCGTTGTGCTAAGCATTGGCTGGATGTGGTTCCATGCCGTTCGAAGGCGCTTCCTTCTACCCGCGGGTTTTCAAGGAGAGGTCTATCTTCTACACGTTCGCGACGGAGCCGGTCCCGGCAAGAAATCATGGTGGCGCACTACATATCAGGTCGAGGCCGACGGCTTCGCGACGACAACAGACCCACCGATCGCTCCAGGCCAAGCCTTCCTCGACGAGTACGACTATGTTGAACCCGGTGGACATCTTCAAGAGTTGCAGGACGTCGGGCCCGGCACGCTCCCCGATACCCCTGAGAACCGCAACGATCGTTCGCAAGTTTACACATACTTTGCCCGAACAGGGGGTCCAGCTACAACCTACTACTCCGGAGGAGGTCATAGACTCATGGACCAGTGCTTCATAGGAGACGACGAGATTTCGATTGGCACGAAAGCCTACCTGCTTGCGCGCCATCGCCCCACCGACCTCGACGCGTACTTTGCGCAGCATCCTAAACTCTGCGCAAAGTAACGTATCGAATCCAGCAGGAGTCCCCTACAGCCCCTTCTTCACCAGAAACAAAATCAGATCCTTCACGCGGCTCGAATAACCCCATTCATTGTCGTACCAACTGATCACCTTGCCGGTATTTCCAACGACCTTCGTCAGCTTGCTATCAAAGATGCTCGACAGTGGATTCCCGCGGAAGTCGGTGGAGACCAACTCTTCTTCGGTGTAGCCGAGAATGCCTTTCAGCTCGCCTTCGCTCGCAGCCTTGATCGCGGCGTTGATCGATGCCACGGTGATCGGCTTCTCCGCAACGAAGGTCAGATCGACGACAGAGACATTCGGTGTCGGCACACGAATCGCGAACCCATCCAGCTTGCCGTCCATCGCCGGAATCACCAGCCGCAGAGCCTTCGCCGCGCCCGTCGAGCTGGGAATCATGCTCAGCACTGCCGCTCGCGCCCGCCGCAGATCCTTGTGCGGAGTATCCAGAATCACCTGGTCGTTGGTATAGCTGTGGATCGTCGTCATGATGCCGGAGGCAATCCCGAACGTATCGTTCAGGACCTTCACCACCGGTGCCAGACAATTCGTCGTGCAGCTCGCATTCGAAATCACGTTGTGCTTCGCGGCGTCATATTTGTCGTCATTTACGCCCAGCACAATGGTCAGATCCTCGTTCGACGCGGGCGCCGAGATGATCACCTTCTTCACCGTGGTGCCGAGATGCGCCTTGGCCTTGGTCGCATCGGTAAAAAATCCGGTCGACTCCACCACAACCTCCGCCCCAACCGACGCCCAATCCAGCTTCGCGGGGTCGCGCTCCGCGAAGACCTTGATGGCCTTGCCGTCGACGATGATGGAATCTTCCGTCGCCGTGATCGTGTGCTTCAGGTTGCCCAGAATCGAGTCGTACTTCAGCAAATGTGCCAGTGTCGCCGGTGTCGTGAGGTCGTTCACGGCTACGAAATCAATCTCTGGATTGTCCAGCGCCGTGCGAAAAACATTGCGACCGATGCGGCCGAAGCCGTTGATGCCTACCTTGACTGCCATCATCTCTCGTATCTCCTCAATCTCTTTGAGGCTACCAAAGCAGGGAAGCAGCCGCAAACCCGAGGGCCGCGCAGCCTCGGGTACCTTCTCGAATACCGGACGTCCTGCACCACTTTTGCGGCAGGCGTACGCTTGTGTTACAAAGCAGTTATGCGCGAATGGTTGCGCGGGACACTCATGAGAAGACGTACGAAGCGTGGTCCGAACGAATCGGAGTCCACGGGCAAGATTGGGCAGGAGATTCCTGCGAACCAACCCGCACCGTTGCGACCCTCCTACCCCGAGCCTTTACCGGTAGCCCGACCCGTCGCCGAGCCGACTGTTCTGCAGCGTGCTCAAAGCGTCGAGAAGGCCGCACCCGAAGCCTCGGACGAGACAACCCCCTCCGAGCCCAAACTCGTCCACGAGACCCAGCCCGAGTCCCTCGGCACGCCTCCCGCCGGCCCCGAGGCAGTCTCGAACAAGTCTCCGCGCGGCTACGTCGTCCTCACCATCGGCCTTCCCGGCTCCGGCAAAACCACGTGGTACAAGCGCCGCGGCGTCACTCCGCTCTCCAGCGACATGCTCCGCAATATCCTCTTTGATGACATCACGGAGCAGCGCTATCAGGGGCTCGTCTTCAGCACCCTCCGCAGCCTCCTCCGCGCCCGCCTCATCGCCAAGATGCCGTGGAACTACGTCGACGCCACCAACCTAAGCCCCCACGAGCGCCGCCAGTGGATCAAGATGGCGAAGTCCTTCGGCTACGAGGTTCAGGCTGTCTTCTTCGACGTTCCGTTAGCCGTCTGCCTCGAGCGCAACTCCAAGCGCGACCGACAGGTGACCGACGAAGTCATGCACAAGATGGCCGAGCGCCTCCGCCCCCCAGCCTTCAAAGAAGGCTTCGACAAGATCACCGTGGTCCGAGTAAAAGGCGCAGCCGCACCGGCTCCAGGCGAGTTGGCTCCGGAAGCCGAAAACGCACCCGAGGCCGCAGTCGAAGGCTAATCTCCCACCCCATCGGAGCTGCAATGGCGACCCAGGCAGTGGAGTTCGCGCAGGTGAGCTTCACGGTCGCGGGTAACCGTCAGCTGCTACGCGACATCTCCCTGCGCATCGCCCCCGGAACCACGACCGCGCTGCTTGGCCGCAGCGGCTCGGGCAAAACAACCCTCCTCCGCACCGTCAACGCCCTCGTCCTCCCCACCTCCGGCCACGTCTTCGTCGGCGAGCAGGACGTCTCCACCGCCGACACCATCGCCCTCCGTCGCAGCATCGGCTACGTCATCCAGGAGACCGGGCTCTTCCCCCGCATGAAGATTGCCCGCAACATCGGCATGGCCCTCGAACTGGCAGGAAAACCCAAGCCCGAAATCGCCGCCCGCGCAACCGAAATGCTGCAGCTCGTAGGCCTCCCCGCCGACGTCGCGCAGCGCTATCCCTGGCAGCTCAGCGGAGGCCAGCGCCAGCGCGTCGGCCTCGCCCGCGCTCTCGCCAACGAGCCCTCCGTCCTCCTCATGGACGAACCCTTCGGCGCGCTCGACCCCCTCACCCGCGCCGAGATGCAGACCATGCTCCGCGACCTCCTCCACCGCGTCAACAAGACCACCCTCATCGTCACCCACGACCTCGAAGAGGCCCTCTACCTCGCCGACCGCGTCGTCCTCCTCGAAGCCGGCCGCATCGTCGCCGACCTCGCAGCCACCGAAGTCCGCACGTCACAAAACGAAGCCGTCCGAGCCTACGTAGCCGCCACCCACCGGGAGCCGGAAGCATGAACAACTTCCTCCAACAGTACGGCTCGCAGATCGTCCGGCTCACCTTCGAGCACCTCTGGCTCACGGCGAGCGCCATGCTCTTTGCGACAGCAATCTCCATCCCACTCGGCATCTTCCTCACTCGCCGCGAGTCGTTCGCACGACCCATCCTCGGCATCGCCAACATCCTGCAGACCATCCCCAGCCTGGCCCTCTTCGGCCTGCTTCTGCCGGTCCCATTCCTCGGAGACCGCGCCGCCCGGCTGGCCATCGTGGCGCTCACCAGCTATGCGCTGCTGCCGATCCTGCGCAACACCTACGCGGGCATTCGCTCGGTCGACGCTGCACTGATCGACGTCGCTGACGCTCTCGGCATGACGGGCTGGCAGCGGCTCACCAAGGTCGAACTCCCCATGGCGGCAAGCGTCATCCTCGCCGGCCTGCGTACGGCGACGGTCACCTGCGTCGGCGTCGCCACCATCGCCGCGGCCATCGGCGCGGGCGGCCTCGGCGAGCTCATCTTCCGGGGCGTCGCCAGCGTCGACAACCGCCTCGTTCTCGCCGGCGCCATCCCCGCCGCGCTGCTCGCGTTGTGCGCAGATGGCGCGCTCGGCCTCATCGAAAAGCGTGTCGCGGTGCGCCGGGCATGAAGGGCGCACTGCTGCTCTCGATAGCCCTTATCGCGCTCACCGCCTGCGCCCCGCCGCGCTCCTCGCACATCGTCATCGGCGCCAAAGACTTCACCGAGCAGGTCATCCTCGGCGAGCTCCTCGCACAAGAGATCGAGGCCTCCGGTGGCGGCCCGGTCGAGCGCCGCTTCTGGCTCGCGGGAAGCTACCTCTGCCAGCAGGCCCTAGTCTCCAACCGCATCGACGCCTACGTCGAGTACACCGGCACCGCCCTAACTGCCATCCTCAAACAACCGCTGGACCGCGATCCCGCCAGCGTCGACGCCACCATCACCCGCCTCTACGACCAGCGGTATCACGTCCGCGTCTTCCCCAGCCTCGGCTTCAACGACACCTTCGCGATGGTTATCCGCGGCGTTGACGCCCGCCAGCTCAACCTAAAAGCCATCTCCGACATCCTCCCCTACGCTTCCAAATGGCGTCTCGGTGTCGGCTACGAGTTCGCTGAACGCCCCGACGGCCTGCGCGGCCTCAGCGCGGCGTACAACCTCCACTTCGAAGGCGACCCTCGCACCATGGAGTTGGGCCTGCTCTACCGCTCGCTCGCCGCGCATCAGGTTGACATCGTTGCCGGCAACTCCACCGACGGGGCGATCCGCGCCTTCGACTTCGTAGCGCTCGAAGACGACCGCCACTACTTCCCACCCTACGAAGCCGTCCCCCTGGTCCGCGAAGATTCCCTCCGCCGCTGGCCACAGATCGCCGTAGCGATGCAACGCCTGGCAGGCAAAGTCACCGCGGACGACATGCGAGCCATGAACCTGGCCGTAGACGCGCAGCACCGCGACCCCGCCGACGTAGTCCGCGAATTCCGCGCCAGCAAGAGCCTCTAGCGTATCGAGTCATTCGCCCCATTCACAGAATCTAACTGGCAGGAGGATCCAAATGCTCACCCAACCCGAACCCTGGCTCCGCGGCACGCTCACCGACATCGACCCCATCCGCCGCCAAATCCTTCACGCCCTCGAGCTAGCGGCCGAGGACACTACCCGCTGGACCGCTGACCTCACCGAAGAGCAACTCTTCGCGCGTCCCGCAGGCCTCGCGCCCATCGCCTTCCACCTTCGCCACATCGCGCGCTCGCTCGACCGCCTGCTCACATACGCAGAAGGGAAGCAGCTGGACGCCACCCAACTAGCCGCGCTGAAGACCGAGCTCGATCCAACCCCCGCCCTCGACCCCCGAATCGAATTCCACGAAGCGCTCGAACGCTCCACCGAACGCATTCGGGCGATCTCACCCAACGAGTTCGCGACCCCCCGTGGCGTCGGCCGCAAGCAACTCCCCACTACTGTCGGTGGCCTGCTGGTCCACTGCGCCGATCACACCCAGCGCCACACCGGCCAGATCGTTACGACCGCTAAGATCGTTGCCGCGTCTTAGCGTGCCGAGCCGAATGCGACCCGCGCGCAATCCAGCTCTCGCCGTCCGCGCAGGAGCGGGTGCTCCAGTCGTAACGGTCTCCTGCCATCAGTTGGCGATCGCGCTACGCGACAGTCAGAAGATTCGCCCTTGCGCTTGACCCGGTTTACGATTGAATCAGGGACTGAAATGGGCAGACACATAACTATCGTGCTTTACGGGGTGGCGATGGCAGCCGTCATCGTCGGTGTAGATCTTGTGTTCTTCAGAGGCCGATTATGGGAACGGCTGACAGTGAATATTGGAATCGTCCTTGTGTTCGCGGCGTTCTACTTGAGATTTCTGAGACGTCCATGAATCAGGGGCGACAGCGCGCTTTCGCTGCTATTGTCCAGACGCACTTCGGGGTAGCACTCGCTGCCGGGTGCCCCATTCATGACGCCTTCATGTCATGGGTGGGGTGCAAACTCTTCATGCCCGCACGAAGCCCAACGCTCGCCGTCCGCCAGGACTTTAAAGCTCCGCTGGCTTCTCCCACTCCGCAAACACAAACTCCGCCAGGGGCTTCCGGGTGCGCGCAGCGATTTCCATCGCCTTCATCTGCTCAGGGAGCGATTCCGAGTCGCCAAGATAACCTAGCGCCCATGCCGCACCCACTTCGAAATCGTCGGGAATCGCAAAGTTCGCCCGGGCCTTGTCTTTGTCGACGCCGCCCATGCCATGCGTATGCATTCCCAGAGCTGTGGCCTGCAGGCTCATGTTGGCCGACGCAGCGCCCGTATCATGCAAGCCATACGCGTCCGGTGTTCCGTTCTGCGTGAATGTCTTCTTGCCCGCCGACAGGATCAGCACGGGCGCTGATTTCGCCCATCCCTGGTTGAATTCGATGAGCGAATCGAGAATCTTTGCATACGTCTCATCGCCTTTTTTGCCGACGAGAAAGCGCCAAGGTTGCTCATTAAAGCTCGACGCTGCCCACGCCGCAGCGGTAAAGATCTTGGTCAGGTCTGAGCTCGACACCGGCTTGTCCGCAAACGAGCGCGGGCTCCACCGCCTCAGAATCACCTCCAAAAC
>Ga0208357_1001948_pt1 | contig 14339 bp, 12 predicted proteins | sample NGESurdeep092012_6_FD_184487 | JGI IMG/M metagenome (GOLD analysis project Ga0208357, IMG submission 184487) | Arctic peat soil microbial communities from Barrow, Alaska - NGEE Surface sample F52-2 deep-092012 (SPAdes) | ecosystem: Environmental > Terrestrial > Soil > Wetlands > Peat ... | reverse complement strand
AGAGCAGCGGGTAGCGCGGCGAGCGATGCGGCGAATTCTTGGCTCCACTCGAGGGAAAACGTGCAGGGCCATTCCGATCGGCGTCCACATCGCAACTCGACCAACTCGACCGCGATTCCCGGCATGGCGCCCGCCACCTGGGTGAGGACCCGGCGGCTGAGCTCGCACGCCTTTTGGACGCTGACCTGGCCATTTGCCGGCTCGCTCACAAACAAGGCTCGGTCTTCGTCGAGACTGACGACGCTGAGGCGGACGCCGACGGCCGTCAGGACATCTTTGGCATCGTCAAGCAGGGCCAGGACAAGTCGATCCGGGAAGCCGAGGCCAACGGTTGGCTCATCGGCGCCGTCATCGGCGCCGGCGTCTGCCTGTGCCGACTCTGGGGTTTGTGTCACCGGGGTTGGCTGTTCGTGCTCACGCCGCCTCGTCATGAAAGGGCGGTTGCTTGATTGGTACGCACGATGTCAATCGACCTCGGCGGGGTCGATTGGCGAGCTGTGGCGCGCGCGAATTCCCTGAAGCCGCTGCGTGCGCCACCGATCTCCACGGCCTAGGTATACCCAGTGGTGATCCCATAGACGTTTCCTGCGTGTCCCACCTATCTGTGGGGGGAACGAGGGTCGCGGACAATCACCTGATCAAATCGCACTCTCGACGCCTGGGACGATGGGTGGACGGCCGGGCCGTAGGGTCCCTGCATGGTCATTTCTTACGTTCTGCGCTTGAGGCCCGAGCTGGCTCACGACGGGAACATCAGCGGAGAAGTCGAGGCGGTGGGCACGGGGAAGCGAACCGGCTTCGCCTCAATGGCGCAGCTGGAGGAAATCCTGATGAAGACCCTGCCCGACGAGGTCGCCAAGGCCGAAATGACCGATCAGCGGCGCTCCTCGACGACCTCGAACTGGAGTCCGAAGGAGTCGACGGACACCGGGACCAGCGTCGGCGTCCAACCGTCGCTCCGCGTGCGATGACCAGCTCTTCCCGGGATGTCAGGTAGGGGAGCCCGGCATAGCAAGCCGCCGCGCCAGGGCTTGGCGCTGTTGGTCAAAACGGGCGATCTGGAGGTCCCGGGCCGCCTCGGTCAGCGCCCCGAGCTCCTCGTAACGAGCGTCGACGTCCCGGAAAGCTTCTGCCAGGGCCGACGTGTGGTGCTCCACGAAGACGGCGTGGGGAAACAGCTGACGAGCGATGGGCCATCCGGAAACGATCAACGGGCGACGGGCGTAGACCGCCTCATAGGCGGCCCGCATCACCGAACCCGGCTCCGTGCTCAGGCACACGACCACATCGGAGTCGGCCACCGCAGCCTGGTAGTCGGTCGCGTCGAGAAAGCCGACGAAGCGGACGTTGGGCGGGGCACCCGCACGAACGTAATCGGGGCATCGGGACTGGTCGCCGGTGATGGAAACATCACAGGAGGGAACCTGGGCGGCCCCGGCCACGACGAACGAAACAGGTTCGTCGGGGGCGAACCGGCCAACGAACAAGATCCTCAACCGGCCGCGTCGCCGCGGAGCGGTCGGCGCCATTGGGCCCGGCGCCTCGTGCACGACCTCGGCCTCACCGCCCCACGAGCGAATGACCTCTCCCCACTTGGGCGACGCGACCAGGGAAAAGGCGGCGCGCCGTACGAGCCATCGATGGAGTCCTTGGAGGCGGGCCGCCACGCGGTCACCCTGGGCTCCGAATCCACCAGGATGACTGTCGAGCACAATGGTGGCCCCGACGGTCCTGGCCCAGGCGTAGGTGATCAGCCCGGCGAAGATCGGGGGATTGGTGACCACGACGACTCGAGGGCGATGACGCCGCACGTAGCGTCCGGTCTCGATCGCGCACCGGAGGTAGCGGAGCGGGACCCGGGGTCGGCGCGAGCTGCCGGGGGGGTACAGGCACAGCACGTCGGCACCCACGGTGGCGGCCAGTTCGGCCGGACGACCCCCGATCGCGCCCCAGGCCACGAAGGCGACGCGGCCACGCTCGAGGGGCTGCCGGGTGTCTCCGTTGTCGTCGCCACCCGGGGACGGGCCAATTTTCTCGAAGCTCTGGTCCATGCGGTCCTTTCGGATCCCGGTGCCCTTGAGCTGATCATTGTGGTCGATGGAGTGGACGACCCGGAATCGCTGGAGGTCCTGCACCAGCTGTCCCGCACCCATCGTCGTCTCCGTCATACCCAGACCGACCGTCTGGGGCAGATGGGTGCTCTTGACCACGGTGTTCTGATGGCTCGGGGCGACGTTGTCCTGCTCCTCGACGACGATGTGCTCCCCGTCAGTCCGTTGGCGACCGGACACGCACGTCGTCATGCCCAACGAGACGATCTCGTCGTCGTCGGTACCATGCCGGTGCAGGTGATCCAAGGTCGTCGGTTGGACGCGGCCAGTCGGATCTATGCCCGGGCGTACAACGAACATTGCGCGGCCCTGATCCGGGGCGAGGGTCCGGTCCTCGATTCCCTGTGGTTTGGCAACGTCTCGGTGCGGCGGGATCATTGCCTCCGGGTCGGCCTCAGGTCCAAGGCCTTCACCGGCAGTTATCACGCCGATCGAGAATTTGGGTACCGGTTGGCGGAAGCCGGTCTTACCGGCGTGTTCGATGCGTCATTGCGGGCGGTGCACCTCCATTCCCGTTCTGACGAAGCCTTCCTGCGCGACGCCTGCCGCCGGGGTTCTGGGCTTCGCTTGTTGCACCAGGTCCACGCGGATCGACTCGGGCCATTTTCACCGCACCTCGTGTTGGACACGCGTTGTCGTCCTCTCAACGCGGCGTTGCGGGCAAGTCTCTTGACGGGTGGTTCCAGGAGCGCCGTCGCAAAGGCTCTGATGGAACTGGGAAGCGTGGCCGGTCGGGTGCACCTTCAGGCGGTCGAAACTCTCCTGGCCCAGGTGGCTCAGCACATCATGCAATGGCATGGCGCCGTCGGCGCAGCAGGCGATTGACCTTCGACGGTGGGTCCTGGTGCAGGACAACCTGAGGAGCGATCTTCGTGGCCACACATTGGGAGGCGGCCGCCGCCGTGATGGCGGGACTGAGGTGCTCCGCGTCACAGGCCACTGCAACGCCCCGATCGACGAGATGCCGGGCGATCTGCACCTGGTGGTCGTCGACGTGTTCACCGCGGACCCGGCGTCGGGGCACCAGGAGGGGTGTGTGGCCGGACCGCATGGCGGTCAACGCTGAACCAACCCCGGCGTGGGCGACCACGAGGTCAGCTTTGCGCATGGCCGAGAGCAAGTCGGCGGCCGGAAGGAACTTGACCGCCTCGATCCCGAGACCCGAGGTGTCGGTGTGTCCGGTCTGCCAGAGGATGTCAACCCCGTGCGGGAGGACCCGGAGCAGGCCTTCAACGAGGGTGCGGAAGGCGTAGTTGTTCGATCCGAGCGTGACCACCACCCGATGGATCTCGGTGCTACCGCCGTGTGCACCGGCCTCACGCGTCGCCGGACCGTACGCATCGAAGACTGATCCGCTGTAACTCCAGGTGCGTCGATCTGACCAACCCTTGTGTTGGCTGTAGCGATGCACTCCGGGGACCCACTCGAGCAAGCGGGCCGAAAGCGATGGTCCGGTGACACGAGCTGCGCTTTCTATGTAGTGACAGGGGAGGCCTTGCGCCCGGGCCAGGGCGAAGAACGGGACCGACATGACGGATCCGGTGCTGACCACCTTTGCCCAGTCGCCGCGTCTGAGGATTTCCCGCGCGTCGCGTGCGTTCCGCAGTGCCGCGACGGCGTCTCGCGGATTTGCTTGATCGATGTACATGCAGTCCTCACCGGCGAGGAGCGATCGACTGTGCGGAGAATCCCAGGTGACCCAGGCTCGTGACGGCGTGGAGCTGGCCAAACGTGACTGGAGTGACCACAGCTCCTCGAGGTGCCCGCCAGAATTGGCCACCATCAGAGTCCGCATTCACCAAAAATGCGCCGCGGTCATCCCAACGTCGTCCCCCGTCCCAAGAGCACGGGAGAAATCGTCCCAGCCGGGTGGGCTGTTGGGACGAGATACCGGGGGACAGCCCGGCTGACCTCGCGTCGGCCGGCCAGGTGGGACGCGCTCGATCGTGGGCCCCACCAGCGTCGATGCCGCCGAAACCCGATTTTCGGAGGCGGTTTCGCCGGGAAATTGAGCGCGGGGAGGAAAGTCCAGCCAAACGGGTGTAGAGTGGAGGTCCTACTGGGTGATGTATTGGCGGTCGCCCAAACACAAGCATCAGAGAAAAAACCGCTCAGCTTCTCTTAGATCATCGCGGTCCGAAGTCTGGTCCATGCGTGTTGCATGACGCGCATGAGTCGGAAAGACGGCCGTTGGACAAGTGTGGGACAGCGTCCCTCCAGGCAGCGGAGAGTGTTGGTGGACCAGGTGCGACGGAAGCAACATTCAGCGAGTAATGGCGGATTGACTGAGATGGAAACGTGGGTGGGCACGTGGTACTAACGATCGACCATTGGGACGCGCTTCACCGCGATTCGCCGGTGACAGCGCCCGGCACGAGCCGGACGGCACCGACTGCGCTCTCGAGCGGGCTGGTGGCTCGCGACCGAGAGCTCTCTGATCTGGACCGGATGTTGTCACTGGCCCGGCACCGCCGCGCCACGGCGGTCGTGTTGCGGGGCGAGGCGGGCACCGGGAAGAGCGCGCTCCTCGAGGCTGCCGTCGCCCGGGCTCACGATTTCCGGGTCATCCAGCTACGGGGCGTCAGGGGGCAAGAAGGCGACGTGCTGGCGCACTGGCCGCGGCCCATCGTCGAATTGCTGATCCGGCACCGCACCGATGGTCCGGACCGGGATCAAACCATCCGTTCGGTCACCAGCGACGCGCTGGCGGAGCTGACCAATGAATGCGCTGAGGCCCTGCGGTCCATGATCGGGGATACCGTTCAACCGGTCCTCATCGCCATGGACGACTGTCACTTGCTGCCGTCGTGGTTGCCTGCCGCTCTGGCCCGGGCGCTCACGACGAGGCTTTCGTCCGCGCCGACCGCTCTGGTGATGGCATGGACCGATGCGCCACACACAGAGTCCATCGATCTCTGGGACGCCGACGTGACCGAGCACTGCGTCGAGGGTCTTCCGACGATTGCCCTGTGTTCGCGCCTCCTGGAACAGCATGGGTATCGCGACATCGCACCGCCGGTGCTCGAGTGGCTGTTCGCCCAAACGCACGGCAATCCCATGTGTCTGGTGGATGGCTACAGCCGTCTTACCATCCCCCAGCGCGCCGATTGGCAGCCCCTCCCGCCAGTGGTCCCGATGGGGTCTGACATCGTGAATGCCTATGGCTCGGTGTTGACCACCTTGCCCGAACCCACGCGCTCGGCCCTCGGTGTCGTGGCCGCCGGCCGGGTGAAGAGTTCGGAATACCCCCCGATGTTCTCCGAGCTCCACCTGGATCCGGATGCCCTGAAGCAGGCGCGGGACTTGGGCATCGTCGTGCAACGGGGCGACCGGGTCAACTTCGTCCACCCTCTGGTGGCCGCGGCTGCGTACCACCTGATGCCCGAAGAGTTGCGTCTGGCGGCCCATGGGGTCCTGGCCCTCACCTTGTCTGGGCATGGGAACGTCGAGCGGGGGGCCTACCACGCCGGGCTGGCGTCGCAGAAGCCAGATCACGAAGTGGCAGCGCACCACCAACAGGCAGCCCGGCACTCACTTGACCGCGGATCCCCCAGGGACGCGGCCCGGCACGAGGAAGCGGCGGCGGCATTTGCGCAAGGTCCGGACGGCCAGGCGCAGAGCCTGGCTCGCGCCTCGGGACTGTGGATGATGGCGTCCGAGCAGGTGCGGGCCGCACAGTGCGCCGCCCAGGCGGTTGACCTGGCGGTGGCGAAACCGGTCAGGGCCAAGGCTCTGTACCAACAGGCCCGAGTCCGGTTCCAGAATTCGGTCGGGGAAGAGGTCATCGATCTTCTCCAAGACACCATTTCGACGTGCGGGCCCGAGGACCCGGAATTGGCGGTGCTGGCGCATTTGGACTCGGCTGCCTGCCTTGTGCTCGGCGGTCATTATGACGACGCCGTGCACCAGGCGACCAGCGCCTTCTCGATATCGGCGTCGCTCAACAGCCAACTTGGGGCGCTGGCTCGTGCGATGCACGGGATCGTCCGGCTGCTCGCCGGTACCCCACTCGATCCCGTCAGCGACATTGCGAACCCGATGTCGCAGCTCATGCGCAAAGCCCAGCGGTTCCCTTCGTCCCCGCAGGTGGCTTTCACCGTCGGGATGGGAGCCCTCCTCGCCGGTCCGCCCGAAATGGCCGACCTGTGGGCGCAGTGGATTGAGGAATGCGCCTCCTCGGCGGGTGACGAGCCGTTGGGGTCGGTGGCCCCGCTGGTACACGCCCTGGTCGGGCTTTCCACGTGCCGCGGTGCCGACGTCGATCGATTGGCGAACGACGCCGCCCGCCTGGCGGATGGGGCGGGTCTCGCCCTCTTGGCTTCGCGGGCCCGGTCGGTGAGTGGCTACCTCGGAGCGGCTCGCAATGACGCCAATGGGGCGCTGCAAGCCTCAGCGCTCGTTCTGGGCGCGGCTGATGACGTCGGCCCATTGCCCAGGGTGCAGGCGCAGGTCAATCTGGCCATTCTCGAGCAGCAGGCGCAGCGGCCCTCCGTGGCCCGCACCTGGATCAAAGGGGTCATGGAGTTCACCCGTCCGGCCGGGGCGGTCGGACTCGATTTCTCCGTCTTCAACGCGCCGCTGTTGGGTGTGATGTGCCTCCTTGGTCGGTCACCGGCCGATGCCCAGATGTTGCTGGACGCGGTCGAGCCGTCACTCGTGGAGGTCAATCGATACAGCCCTGTCCTCCGACTCCTCCGGGGCATCTGCGAACCGGATCTCGACATCGCCCTGGGGCACTTTCAAAATGCCCAGTCCGAGGGCGGGGCGTCACCAATGCTGTTGGCCCAAATAGATCTCTGCGCCGGGGTGCGCCTGGCCGCGGCGTCTCGCCTTGCCGATGCTCGGCTGCGGCTCAATCGCTCTCGGCACGCCTTCGAGCAACTCGGGGCGTACGGGTTTGCCGTGTTGGCGGACCAGGAGCTTGCGATCGAGCCTCCGGCGGCTGGACCCGTTCTCGAGACCGTGGACATACCGGTGCCGCGGGCCATGGCGACGATTGCCCCCAGCGGTCCGCCTGCCGCGGCGAGGCCCGAAACCGAGCATGAGTGGGACATCCGATTGCTCGGAGAGTTCACGGTCAGTCGAAGGAATGGCGAAGTGGCCATTCCCCAGAGCCTGGCGGCACAAGCGCTCAAGATCGTGACGCTGCACAAGAAAATTCACGTTGACGAACTGGTGGAGATGCTGTGGCCCGAAGCCGCTCAGGGCGTAGGCAGTCGACGCCTGCGCAACGTCTTGTGGAGGATCCGAGGCGCATGCGGCGACCTGCTCCAGCGCGAAGGCAATCTGATCTGCCTGGCGAAAGACGCCAGCACCGACATCGACCGCTTTGAGGAGATCGCAACGCAGGCTCTGACCTGTGACGGCAGTACGGAGGACGTGGCGCGACTGGCCGAGGAGGCCGTCTCCATCTACCGGGGGGAGTTGTTGCCCGGCGATCGATACGCCGACTGGGCGGCGGCATACCGCGAAGCGCTGTTGCGTCGCCACGCCAGCATGCTCGAGCTCCTCGTGACCTCATCGCTGGCCGAGAGGCGATTCGACCAGTCACTGGCCTATCTGGAGCGCCTGATCGAGACGGACCCCTTCGAGGAGCACTACTACCTTCAGGTGGCTGAGATTCACGTCGAAGCCGGTCAGTTCCACCGGGCCCGCAATGCGCTGGAGCGGGCCAGTCGGATGCTGGTGGACCTGGGCGTGCCCCCATCTCCGACGCTCTTGCGAGCCAAGCAGTCGCTTCCACAGGACTAGCGGCGCGTGCCATCGGCCTGGCACGGTTAGGCCATCAGCATGAGCCCAAGGAAATGATGGTGGACGAAACAGAGCTCTCAGACATCCTGAGCGAATTTGCTCGGACAATGCTGAGAGATTCCAAGATGCAGGGGATCCTGGATCAGTTCGTGCGACGCGTGGCCGACTTCCTGCCGATCACCTCAGCCGGCGTCTCGCTATCGTGGACCGACGGTGATCCCGAGCTCATGGCGGCCTCGAGCCCGTCGGCCCTGGAATTCGAGCTCCTGCAGAGTGTCCTGGGCGAAGGCCCGCGCTTCCTCTCCTGCCGGACCGGTGAAGTGGTGTCGATACCGGATTTCAAATCGGATCGGCAATTTTCGGGCTTTCATCGTCGGGCGGTCACGGAAGGCTTGGCGGCAGTGTTCAGCTTCCCGCTACGGAATGGGCGTGATCTCGTGGGTGCCCTCAATCTGTACCGGGACACCCCGGGGGCATTGGATGCCGATGCCACGAGGGCGGCGCAGACGCTGGCCGACGTGGCCGCGGCCTATGTGACCAACGCTCGGTCTCGAGTCGACCTGCAAGCTGCCTCGGCCCGGGCACGGCAACGCTCGCTGCACGATCCGTTGACCGGGTTGCCCAACCGGGTGCTCCTGCTCGAGCGACTCGAACACGCGTTTCTGCGCGGTCGACGTTCCCGCAACCTCACGGCGGTCCTCTTTTGTGATCTGGACAAGTTCAAGAGGATCAACGACGTGTTCGGGCACCGGATCGGCGATGAGCTCTTGGTGGCCGTGGCCGAGCGCCTGACCACACAACTGCGACCGGGGGACACGCTGGCCCGGTTGTCCGGGGATGAGTTCGTACTGGTGCTCGAGGATGTCTCCGAAGCCGAAGCGCGGGTGATCGCTGACCGGATCGAGGCGGCGTTCTCGTACCCGTTCCCCCTCTCCTGTGGCGAGATACGGACGCATGCGAGCATCGGGATCGCGCTGGGCGGACAAGGCAACGAACGGCCGGTGAAAGTGCTGGAGAAAGCCGACCTGGCCATGTACAAGGCCAAACGTGAGACCGGCGGGCGAAGCCGGTTGATCGACGCAGGTGGCCAGTTCGCCATGGTGCGCCGACGCGACAGCGGAAGCGATCGCCCGAAGGACGCCGGCGGTTGAGTCCCGGCCCGCCGGACCACCTGGTGCCTCAGCTGGCCGGGAGCTTCCACCCCTTGGATTCGGCAATTTCCTTGCAGGTGGGGCACAGGCCGTAGCGCTTGGGGTCCCGGCCGGGTACCCACTCCTTGCCACACAGGGCGCGTACGGCGGTGCCGTTGACGATCCCCTCGACCACGCTGGGTCCAGCCGAGAAGAAGGTGCCCTTCTTTCTGCCCTTCTTGGGGATGTACCCCTCCAGCACGATATGGGCCATGCGATCGTGATCGCCGTCGCTGAGGTCAGGATCGGGGCGAGCCGGGGCTAGGGTGATCCCGCCGGCTGGCTCGGGCTCGGAGTTCCCCCGAGGATCCAGGTTGCTTCGGTTCAGGGCGATGTTCACGCCATTAGCGTAGATCGCCCACATCGTTGGAGCGTCCCCCGACCTCGGGTTTTCCCGATCGGCCCGGCCGGGAATCAGATCGCCGGGGTGTTTGTTGACTAATCAGACGAATTGATTGCACCTGAAAGGTACAGGTCGTGACAAATACACACGTGACACTGCCATTGCTTCCTCTCAAGTCCGGGGTGGTTCTGCCCGGAATGGTCTTCACCATGGCGCTCGAGTCCGACGAGGCTCGCGTGGCGGTCGAGGCTGCCCAGTCGGCCGGCGGTCGCCTGATTCTGGTTCCCCACATTGAGGGCCGCTACGCCAGCGTGGGGGTGATTGCCGAAGTGATGGAGGAAGGCACGCTTCCCGGAGGCCTGCAAGCGGTGGCGGTGCGCGGAGATCAGCGGGCCACCATCGGTACCGCAGTCCCGGGAACCGGGGATGCGCTCTGGGTCGAAGCCGAGCCCCTCGATGAGGGTGAGCCGACGCCCGCGGTGGGCGAGTTGGCCCGTGAGTACCGGGCCGTCCTCGAGAACATCCTGCTGAGCCGCGGTGCGCGCCAAGTCGCCACCCAGCTGCGGGAAGTCACCGAGCCGAGCCGCCTGGCCGACGTGGCCGGGTACTCGCCCGACCTTTCGCTGTTGCAGAAGGTCGAAGTGCTCGAGACACTGGATGTCGAGGCCCGGCTTCGGCTGGTGCTCGGGTGGGCCCGTGACACGCTGGCCGACTTGACCCTGCGCGAGCGGATCAAGACCGACGTCGAAGAGGGCATGGAGAAGACACAGCGTGAGTTCTTGTTGCGTCGCCAGCTCGAATCGATCCGCAAGGAGTTGGGACAACTCAGCGACGGTGACGACGCCGACCCCGATGACTACCGGACGAAGGTGGAGAGTCGCGAATTGCCGGACGACGTCCGGACTGCCGTGCTGCGTGAAGTGGACAAATTGGAGCGCACCAACGAGCAGAGCCCCGAGACGGGTTGGATTCGCACGTGGCTCGACACGGTGTTGGAGCTCCCCTGGGGCACCGAATCGGAGGACCGCTTGGATGTGGTCGAAGCGGCCCGACTTCTGGACGCCGATCACGATGGTCTCGATGACGTCAAGGAGCGGATCCTCGAGCACCTGGCCGTGCGCAAACTTCAAGCCGAGCGGGGCCTGGCCCCGGTGGACGGACGCGGCTCGGGTGCCATTTTGGCCCTGGTGGGTCCTCCCGGTGTCGGCAAGACGTCGCTCGGGGAGTCGGTTGCCCGCGCCCTCGGGCGCAAGTTCGTCCGGGTTTCATTGGGCGGCGTGCGCGACGAAGCCGAGATCCGCGGCCACCGTCGAACCTATGTCGGGGCGCAGCCGGGACGGCTGGTGCGGGCGCTGCGGGAAGCCGGAACCATGAATCCCGTCATTGTCTTGGACGAGGTGGACAAGTTGGGTGCTGATTTTCGGGGGGATCCGTCGTCGGCCCTGCTCGAAGTCCTCGACCCAGCCCAGAATCACACCTTCCGGGACCACTATCTCGAAGTCGACCTCGATCTGTCGCGAGTGATGTTCATTGCCACGGCCAACGTCGTCGAGACCATTCCGGGGGCTCTGCTCGACCGTATGGAGGTCATACGCCTCGACGGTTACACCGAGTCCGAGAAGGTCTCCATCGCCCGCCACCACCTGGTCGGGCGCCAAGTAGCCCGTGCCGCCCTTCGTGACGACGAGGTGAACATCACCGACGACGCGTTGCGTTCCATCGTGGCTGACTACACCCGTGAAGCGGGAGTGCGCTCCCTCGAACGCGAGATCGGACGGCTCCTCCGCAAGGTGGCTACCAAGCTGGCGGCTGGGGAGCGGGAGGCTCCGGTGGCCGTCGACGTGGCCGATGTCCGCGGCTGGTTGGGCCGCCCTCGATTCTTCTTCGAGGCTGCCGACCGGACGAGCGTTCCCGGCGTGGTCACCGGACTGGCCGTCACCGGAGCTGGTGGCGACGTCCTCTTTGTCGAGGCCAGCGTGTCCGACGGCCCCGAAGGGCTGACCTTGACCGGGCAGTTGGGCGACGTCATGAAGGAGTCGGCGGAGATCGCCCTCTCCTACGTGCGCTCGCACGCCGGAGAGCTCGGTATCGACCCCGGGATCTTCTCGGGCAAGCGGTTCCACGTCCACGTGCCGGCCGGTGCCGTGCCGAAGGACGGACCCTCGGCCGGCGTCACCATGACGACGGCGCTGGTCAGTCTGCTCCGTGGCGTCCCGGTGCGCGCCGTTGTGGGCATGACCGGTGAGGTCACCCTGCAGGGTCGGGTGCTGCCCATCGGAGGGGTCAAGCAAAAGGTCTTGGCTGCCCATCGGGCGGGACTGACCGAAGTGATCCTTCCCGAGCGTAACGGCCCGGATCTGGAGGATGTCCCCGAGGAGGTCCGGGAGGTCATGACCTTCCATCTGGCCGCCACGATCGCCGACGTGCTGACCCCCGCCTTGGAGGCGGAGGGTCACGCCGCCGCCGGCGAAGAGCCCCTGCCGGCCGTAGCCTGAGGTCATCCCCAACGATTGGAGCCGCACGTGGACGACCGGGAGATCATCTCCAGAATCAGCGAATTGGCCGCGGAGGAACAACAGCTTGAAGAGGGCCATGTCGGAGAGGGTCTCTCCACCGAGGAGCGTGACCGCCTCAGGCACCTGGAGGTGACGCTCGATCAACTCTGGGACACGCTCCGCCAACGGAGGGCCAAGCGGGATGCCGGACGCAACCCCGACGAGGCCCAGACCAGGTCGGCCGACACGGTCGAGCGGTACCAGCAGTAACGAACGTGTTGAGGGAACGGGCCCTTCAATCGGGCCAGTTCCGGAGGCCTACTTCGCTTTGCGGGCCGCCAGAGCCGGGCGGGCCAGGGGCACGACCGCCACGATGGAGGCAATCAGACCGATGAAGGCCCCGAACGACCAGCCAACTCCGCTGCCCACACCCCCGGGCTTCAGGAGGAAGGCGATCAGGACCAGGACGAAGTTGATCCCGGTCGCGATGAGGAGGGCCTGCTCTTCGGTCACCGGTGCGGTGGAGGGGAAGGCCCAGGCTCCCAAGGCCCGGACGGCCAGCAGGGCCACAATGACGATCGACAGAATCAGAACGATGTACAGGTAGCCGTGGGCCGAGAGCCCGCTGGCGCTGACGCTACCGATGGGGCCCAAGCTGACGCTGAACCAGGAGAGGAACAGGGAGATCAAAAGGACGAAGGAGGCGATCCCCACGATCCGGTCGGTTTGGGTGAGTTTCGTCGCATCAAACTTCACCTGCGAGCCAGCGGGCGCTGCAGCCGGAGCCCCGGCTGGTGACGCTCCTGCAGTGGCTCCGGCCGGGGCAGCGGCTAAGGCGGCGCCGCAACCCGGGCAGAGTGCCGTACCCTCCGCCGATTCGGTTTGACAATTGGAACAGGTAATAGACGCCATCTGGTTACCTCAATCGTTCTTGGTGGGACAGAGTGATTTGAACAGTAGTGGGCGGTAACCCCTGATGCTCGGATACCTGGGTTTTCAGGAGATCCCAGGCTCAACTCCCATTTCGAGCGGTTCTGGTCAGGGCCCGTCCCCCAGCGCGATTTTGGCGGGGTACCCGGTGCTCAACTCGACAGATTGAGCACCTTCAGGAAGGTCAGGAGGTCGTCAGCGTGCTCCTCCTCCACGGCGAGGATGTCTTCGAGCATGCGCCGCGTGGTGACGTCGCTGTTTCCGAGCCACTGGACGACCTCGCCATAGGACGAGACGGCGACCCGTTCGGCCACCAGGTCCTCCTTGACCATGTCGAGCAGGTCCTTGCCGGGTACGTACTCGGCGTGGCTCCGGTTCGTCAGGGTTTCGGGATTGAAGTCGGGCTCGCCTTGGAGCTGGACGATGCGGGCGGCGATCATGTCGGCATGGCCCTGTTCTTCGGTGGCGTGCTGGGCAAATTCGGCGGCCACCGGTCCCGAGTCCAAACCCTCGGCCATGTAGAAGTGCCGCTTGTACCGCAACACGCAGACCAGTTCGGTGGCCAGGGCCTCGTTCAGCACGGCGATCACCCGCTCCCGGTCGGCGCCGTAGGAATCGGTGACCGGTCCCTGATCGATGTGTTCACGGGCTTTGCGACGAAGGTCGGACACATCAGACAGGAATTCATTCACGCAAAAAAGTTACCCAGGGTTGCAGCTTGTCAAACCACCTGAGTCGGAATTCGCATCCAGCGCGGCCGGCGCAGGATCTCCTCGAGCGATGGAAGCTGCCCGCCCGGGCCGGGATTTCTGGGCCACGTCAATGCAGCTGTGGCCGGATCGGGCACCGGCAGGAATCATACGACTCCGCCGTCCTCAGAGTGACGACCCATCATCCCCGTTGGACCGGTCAGAACCTGACACGCTTTCCGGAATCGCTCAAGGGAGGCTCGCACATGACCGCCAAGCTCCTCGAAGATTGGTTCTTCGCTGATGACCTTGAGGCATTGGGCTATCGCGGCCTGGCCAATTGCATCCGGCAGGCTGAGACTCATGAGGAAGTGGATCGTCACAGAGCGGAGATTGCTCGAATGGTCGAAATCCTCGATGCGCCAGGTCTGCCCGAGTATCGGGAGATCGCCGCATGGAAGGGTGGCAAGGTCCCAGACCAAGGAGAATGACGTTGGGGCTACCGTCGGGCCGCGGACGCGTGCCGGATCTGCGACCGCACCGCCCTGCGGAACAGGGGTGGTGTTCCGACGCCAACAACGACCACTGCACCATTCGGCGTGATACAACCGGCACATCGCTGGAGACGACGACCACGGTCGATCCCGTCTATGCGGCCAACGTCCACTATTGGCAGCACGCTTTAAGCGGGCGAAATATTCGTCGCGGTTTAATACACGTATTGATATTTCAGGGGCTGTAGCTCAGTGGTCAGAGCAGGGGACTCATAATCCGCAAAGGGCTATCCCACCTGGACTTTTAGGGGACCATCCAATCCCGACCTATACCTC
>Ga0208357_1001945_pt1 | contig 14350 bp, 16 predicted proteins | sample NGESurdeep092012_6_FD_184487 | JGI IMG/M metagenome (GOLD analysis project Ga0208357, IMG submission 184487) | Arctic peat soil microbial communities from Barrow, Alaska - NGEE Surface sample F52-2 deep-092012 (SPAdes) | ecosystem: Environmental > Terrestrial > Soil > Wetlands > Peat ... | reverse complement strand
TGAACCCCCACGTCCTCACGGACACACGGACCTGAACCGTGCGCGTCTGCCATTCCGCCACTCGCCCGAGTGGAGCGCTCAGCCTAGCAGCGGCCGACGCGACCCCACTGCGAACGTAGGCAGCCCCCGAAGCGTCCTAGATACGATCGATATCGGCACCATCTGGGCACCAGACAGGGCAGCAGACACGGACGACGGAAGGAGGGTCAGTGGGTGTACTCCAGCGCTTCGAGCGACGGATCGGCGGCGTCGTCGAAGGAATCTTCGCCCGCGCCTTCAAATCCGAGGTCCAGCCGGTCGAGGTAGCAGCCGCTCTCCAGCGCGAACTCGACGACCAGGCCGCCGTCGTCGGCCGCGACCGCACGCTGGTCCCCAACCAGTTCGTCGTCGAACTCGGCCACCACGACTACGACCGGCTGGCGCCCTACGAGAAGCCGCTGAGCGACGAGCTCGCGGCGATGGTTCGCGAGCACGCCGTCGACCAGCGCTACAGCTTCGTCGGCCCTGTGCAGGTGCAGCTGCTGCTCGTACCCGCACTCGAGACTGGTCTGTTCCGGATCCGCAGCGAGGTCGCGCCCGGGCGCGAAGGCATGCCGGATCTGGCGTCGATCCCACCGCAGCCGCCCCGGCCGGTGCCAGCACCATCGCCGGCTCGCGAGGAGGCGCCGTTCAACGCCGGCGACACCAACCTGACGACCGCGATCCCCCGCGCGCCGGCCGCACCCAACCTCGGCCAGATCCACGTTCGCGAGGGCAAGGGAGCGTCGTACGACTTCGAGATTCGGCACAAGATCACCGTGATCGGACGCGGCACCGACGCCGACATCCGGCTCACCGATCAGGCAGTATCGCGCCGCCACGCTGAGATCCGGATCGTCAACGGCGCGACCATGTTGAACGACCTGCAATCGACCAACGGCACCACCGTAAATGGCGTCACCGTCACGACAACAGCATTGTCGGACGGCGACGAGATCCGGATCGGCGAGACGGTACTCACCTACCGCGCACCCGCCGATGCACCTCAAGGTGCCGCACTGCCCGGGCTGCCCAGCCTCCCCAACCCGGGCCCTCGGGGCTGAGTACCGCGAATGTCAGAGCTCTCGCTCTTCTTATTGCGGGCGGGATTCGTTGCCTTGCTGTGGGTTTTCGTCATCGTCGCCTTCGGCATCGTGCGATCCGACCTGTCCGGTGGGGCGCAACCACGCGTCGTCCGGCCGCAACCCAAGAAGCAGGTGAAGAAGCCCAGCTCGCGCAAGGCCCCTCGCAAGCTGGTTGTCGTTGCGGGCACGTTGGCCGGCACGTCGATCAACCTCGGCGACGCGCCGGTCACGATTGGGCGGGCGAACGACTCGACCCTCGTACTCACCGACGACTACGCATCGACACGGCACGCCCGCGTATTCCAGCGCGACGGCCAGTGGTTGGTCGAGGACCTCGGATCAACCAACGGCACCTTCCTCGACCGAGCCAAAGTCGTCCAACCCACGCCAGTCGCCGCCGGCACGCCGATCAGAATCGGCAAGACCGTTCTCGAGCTGCGCAGATGAGTTCGCGATGAGCCTCATGCTGCGATTCGCTGCGAGGTCGGACGTCGGGCTGATCCGCACGAACAACGAGGACGCCGTTTATGCCGGCCCGCGATTGGTCGCGGTCGCCGACGGCATGGGCGGTCATGCCGCGGGGGACGTAGCAAGCGCGGTGACGATTGCGACGCTGGCCCCCCTCGACGACGACGACCCGCCGTCCGATTTGCTCGGCGTCCTCGAACAATCCATCCGGCAGGCGAACGACCAGCTTCGCCAGATGATGGATTCCGACGCCGAACTCGACGGCATGGGCACCACGCTGACGGCGCTGCTGTGGGGCGGCACCCGCCTCGCGCTCGCGCACATAGGCGACTCGCGCGCGTACCTGTTTCGTGATGGCGAACTGACCCAGATCACCCGCGACCACACTCTCGTGCAACACATGGTCGACCTCGGTCAACTCGACGAAGCCGATGTGCCGACCCACCCGCAGCGATCGGTGATCCTGCGGGTGCTCAATGGCAGGCCGGACGCCGAGGCGGATCTGTCTATCCGCGAAGCGCGCGCTGGCGATCGCTACTTGTTGTGCAGCGATGGCTTATCCGGCGTTGTCAGCAAGGAGACCTTGCGCGAAGCACTCGCGCTCGGCGAGCCCGAGCAAGTGGTCGACTCCCTCGTCGACCTGGCGTTACGCGGCGGCGCACCCGACAACGTGACGTGCGTGGTGTGCGACGTCGTCGAGGCCGGCAACTCCGCGGCCGGCTCCCCGGTGATCGGCGGCTCCATCGCCGATGGCGAAGACGTGCGGATGCGCCAGCCCGATACCGCCGCGGGTCGCGCAGCAGCCTTGCGAATTCATCGTCGGCCGGCGGCCCACCGCGCCACCGACGTTGAACCAACTCGACGGCGTTGGCGCGGACCCGCGCTTGTCGTCGTGTTGCTACTGGTTGTCGCCGGCGGATTGTTCGGCGGTACCTGGTGGTACTCGCAGCACCAGTTCTACGTCGGTAGCGACGGTCAGCAAGTCGTGGTCTACAAGGGCATCGATGGATCGGTGCTCGGCCTCAACTTCTCGAAACCCATCGAGCACACCGGCATCGCGCTGACGTCGTTGCCAGCGTTCGAACGCGAGCGCGTCTCTGACGGCATCGGTGCGCGCAACAGGGCGGACGCCGATCGAATCGTCGGTCAGCTACATTCCGTCCCGACAGTCGCACCAACGCCACAACCGTCGCCGTCGACCGAGCCGTCCGATGTACCCTCCTCGGGCCCACCGTCGTCCGTGCCGTCGTCGTTCGCGCCAGGTGTCAGTGGCCCGCCGAGCGCGGTGAGTTCACCGTGACAAGTGCAGCCGCCGGTGCGACCGGCCTGGTGAAGGCGATCAAGCCTCGTCGCCCACGCACGAGGCGTTCGGTCGAGCTCGCGATGTTGGTGTTCGCCGTCATCATCGCGCTCGCTGCCTACGCCGACGTCGGTCTGACGCGTTCTCAACATGTGCCGCCCGACATCTTGACCTACGGCCTCGGACTCGGCGCTCTGGTGCTGCTCGCGCACATCGCCATTCGCAGGTTTGCTGCATACGCAGATCCGTTGTTGTTGCCGTGCGCCGCCCTGCTCAACGGTCTCGGTCTCGTGCTGATTCACCGGCTCGACCTAGTCGCGCCGAAGGCGGCACGTTCCGATGCCACCCTGCAGTTGGCGTGGAGCGCCATCGGAGTCGTCGGCTTCATCGCGGTGCTGGTGATTGTGCGCGACCATCGCCGGTTGCAGCGGTTCACCTACACATCGATGTTGCTCGGCCTCATCCTGCTGGCTATTCCTTCCGTACTGCCTGCCCGATTCAGCGAGGTCAACGGCGCGCGCAACTGGATCCGGTTCGCCGGATTTTCCATTCAGCCTGGGGAATTCGCCAAAGTTCTGCTCGTCATCTTCGTGGCTGGCTTCCTGGTGGCGAAGCGCGATGCGCTGGCACTGGCGGGTCGCCGGTTCGCCGGCATCGACCTACCCCGCGGCCGTGATCTCGGCCCGGTCGTACTCGCCTGGCTGGTGAGTGTTGCGCTGCTCGTGCGCGGGCGCGACCTCGGCATGTCGATGCTGTTCTTCGGTTTCTTCATCCTGATGCTCTACATCGCCACGGAACGATTGTCGTGGCTCTTGATCGGCACCTTGCTGTTCGCCGGTGGCACCTACGTCGCGTATCACTTGTTCGGACACGTACGAGAGCGGTTCGAGATCTGGCTGCATCCGTTCGCCCATGCGCAAGGGTCCGGCTACCAGCTCGTGCAAGCTCTCTACGGTTTCGCGACCGGTGGCCTCATGGGTACCGGACTTGGCAACGGCCGTCCCGATCTGGTGCCGTTCGCGAATAGCGACTTCATCATGGCAACAGTCGGCGAGGAGCTCGGCCTCACGGGATTGATGGCGATCCTGCTGGTGTATGTCGTGATCGTGTCGCGCGGCCTTCGTGCGTCGCTGTCGGTGCGCGACTCGTTCGGCAAACTACTCGCGGCCGGGCTGTCGGTCTGCCTCGCCGTCCAGGTGTTCGTCGTCGTCGGCGGTGTCATGCGGCTCATCCCGCTGACCGGCATCACGACCCCGTTCCTGTCCTACGGCGGCTCGTCGCTGGTGTCGAACTGGATACTGCTTGCGCTGCTCGTGCGCATCAGTGATGCCGGCCGCCGTCCGGCACCCGCGCCACCGCCTCGACCTGACGACGCAATGACGCAGGTGATCCCGCTATGAACAAGCCCATTCGCCGCGTAGCGATCGCCTGCCTGCTGCTGTTCGCGATCCTCCTGGTCAACGACAACGTGGTGCAATACGCGAACGCCAAGACGCTTCGCGACAAGCCGGGCAATACGCGGTTGCTGTTCCAGCAGTACGACCGCAAGCGGGGCGACATCGTGACCGCTACCGGCGTCACTATTGCCAGCTCTGTTCCGACGAACGACACGCTGAAGTACCTACGCACGTATGCGAACGGACCGTTGTTCGCACCCGTCACCGGGTTCTACTCGATCATCTATGGCGGGTCGCAGGTCGAGAGTGCCGACAACTCGATCCTCGCCGGCACCGACGATCGGCTCTTCGGTGTGCAGCAACTGTCGAACCTCATCACCGGACGGACACCCGAGGGTGGCAACGTCGTCCTCACCATCGATCCGGTCCTGCAGCAGGTTGCCTACACGGCGTTGGCCGGACGCAAGGGAGCGGTGGTTGCGGTCGATCCGAGTACCGGCGCGATCCTGGCGATGGTCACGTCGCCGTCCTACGACCCGAACGTGCTGTCGTCGCACAACCAGGCATCGATCACGCAGGATTGGGAGAAGCTGATTGCAGATCCGACGAACCCGATGCTCGACCGTGCGCTCAGCCAGACCTATCCGCCTGGGTCGACCTTCAAGCTCATCACCGCTGCCGCGGCGCTGTCGACGGGCCAGTACACGCCCACCACGGTGATTCCCGCCCCCACGACGCTACCGCTGCCCCAATCGACCAGCGTCTTGCACAACTTCGCAGGCGAGAGCTGCGGCGGGCAGGCGACGCTCATCCAAGCGCTGACAATCTCGTGCAACACCGCCTTCGGCCAACTGGGCCTGACGATTGGTCAGACTGCTCTGCAAGCTCAGGCCGATGCCTTCGGCTTTGACTCGACGTACTCCGTGCCGATGAAGTCGGCGCAGAGCGTGTTCCCGACCGACCTGTCTGACGCGAACACGATCCAATCCGCGATCGGCCAGTACGACGTGCGGGCGACCCCGCTCCAGATGGCAATGGTCGCCGCCGCCATTGCCAACGGCGGCGTGGAAATGAAGCCCTACCTGGTCGACGAGCTGGTCGGGCCCGATCTGCGGATCATCGATCAGACGAAGCCCACCGAGTTGCGGCGAGCCGTATCAACCCAGGTGGCGGCCGACCTCACCCAGATGATGGAGAGCGTGGTGCAGCACGGCACCGGGACGAGTGCTCAGATCAAGGGTGTCACAGTGGCCGGCAAGACGGGCACCGCGCAGAATGCGGTAGGAGCAGCGCCGCACGCCTGGTTCGTTGCGTTCGCACCAGCAGTCCAACCGACGATCGCGATCGCCGTTCTCGTCGAAAACGGCGGCGGCAACAATGACGCAACGGGCGGCGCCGTCGCAGCGCCGATCGCGAAGGCCGTTATTCAGGCCGAACTGAAGAAGCAACCATGAGGCATCCGAGTAGTAACAGGCCAACGAAGGGGTTCCACCATGACTGAGCCACGGCGGCTCGGCGACCGCTACGAGCTGGGCGAAGTGCTCGGCTACGGAGGCATGGCCGAGGTGCTCCGCGGGCGCGACATCCGGCTCGGCCGCGACGTCGCAGTCAAGACCCTTCGTGTCGATCTCGCTCGAGAGCCATCGTTCCAGGCCCGATTCCGTCGCGAAGCACAGTCCGCGGCATCGCTCAATCACCCGTCGATCGTCGCTGTCTACGACACCGGCGAAAGCACGCTCGATGGCGTTCAGGTGCCCTACATCGTCATGGAGTACGTCGACGGCAGAACGCTGCGCGATCTGCTCAAGAGCGAGCGGCACATCATGCCAACCCGCGCACTCGAGATCACCGCGGAGATCCTCAAGGCGCTCGATTACAGCCACCGCAACGGCATCATCCATCGCGACATCAAACCCGCCAACGTCATGCTGACGCGGTCGGGCGAGGTGAAGGTCATGGACTTCGGCATCGCGCGATCCGTGGCCCAGGCGAGCGCCGCGGTGACGCAGACGGCCGCCGTGATCGGCACCGCGCAGTACCTCTCGCCCGAACAAGCGCGCGGCGAGCAGGTTGACCCGCGCAGTGACGTGTACTCCACCGGCTGCCTGCTCTACGAACTGCTGACCGGAACCCCGCCGTTCACCGGTGATTCCGCCGTCGCGGTCGCCTACCAGCACGTGCGTGAAGACCCGATCCCACCGTCGCGGGTCAATCCCGACGTGAGTCCGGCAATCGACGCCATCGTGCTCAAGGCGATGGCCAAGAATCCGGCGAACCGTTACCAGAGTGCCGCCGAGATGCGCGAAGACATCGAGCGGGCGCTGAGCGGAGTGCCGGTCCGCGCCACTCCGCTGCTGCACGATCAGACCGTCAGCCTCGCGCCGGTTGCCGGCGAGGAGATCGGTCGCCGGCAGCCGCGCGGTCGTCGTCCGCTCGTGTACATCATGCTTGCGCTCATCGCGTGCGCTGTGTTCATCGCACTCGGTCTGCTTCTTCGGCAGGCACTGACGACCAAGCACCCAGCGGTTACCGTGCAGGTCCCGAGTGTGACCGGGTTCTCCCAAGCTGATGCGATCTCGACACTAAAGACCGCGGGCCTAAATCCCGTCGTGCAGGTGGCCGGCAGCCCGACGGTAGCCAAGGGGCTCGTCATCAGCGAGAACCCACCGACGGGCACGCCGCTGCCGTTGAAGACCAACGTCACCATCTACGTGTCGAGCGGCCCAGCAGCAGTGCCGGTTCCAGACCTCACCAATCAGTCACTTACTGATGCCAAAGCCGAACTGCAGCGCGACAAACTGACCCTTGGGACGATCACGCCGCAGGATTCAGCGCTGGCCGGCAACACAGTGCTCAGCCAGAGCCCCAAGGCGGGGACGACGATTGGGTCGGGCACTGCAGTCAATGTGGTCGTCGCAAGCGGCAACAGCACCGTGCCAGACGTGCGAAACCTGCCGCTCGATGAGGCCGAGCAGGCGCTGAGCACCAACGGCTTCAACTTCCAGCAGATCAACCAGGCGAGCAGCACAGTGCAAGCCGGCTCGGTCATCAATCAATCGCCTGGGCACGACACAACGGCGAAGACCGGCACCGTGGTCAAGCTCTTCGTGGCCGTCGCACCGCCGCCGCCGTCGTCCTCGCCACCGGCCTCACCACCACCGGGGAGTGCCACGCCATCGGCAAGCACCTCGGCGACACCGTCTGTGAGCCCGACGGCAACGCCATAGCGAATCGCGCCGAGTTCGCCAGTTGGTCGCTTACAGCGGCGAACTGATGAGTTCGGCGCGGGCTGGCGCGCCGGCGTCACCACAACGCACCAACCAGTTTGCCAGCATGTGGTGGCCACCCTGCGTCAGGACCGACTCGGGGTGGAACTGCACGCCCTCGACATCGACATCGCGATGCCGCATGGCCATGACGACGCCCGAGTCTGTTCGACCCGTCACCTCGATGCTGCCCGGCAGGGTCGACTCGACGACCGCGAGTGAGTGGTAGCGGGTCGCGGTGAAGGGGTCGGGCAACCCGGCCAGCACACCGGCGCCGGCGTGGTGCACTTCGCTGGTTTTCCCATGCAGCAGCTCGGGGGCGCGATTGACGACCGCGCCGTACGCGACACCGATCGCCTGATGCCCCAAGCACACTCCGAAAATCGGCAACCGGCCGGCCATCTCCTTGATCAGGGGCACGCAGACCCCTGCGTCTTCCGGAATCCCCGGCCCTGGGCTCAGCAGTACGCCGTCGAACGCAGCGGCGTCCCCTGGTTTGACCTCGTCGTTGCGCAGCACCACACAGGTCGCCCCAAGCTGACCCAGGTACTGGACGAGGTTGAAGACGAAGCTGTCGTAGTTGTCGACGACAAGAATGCGCACCTAGCGATCCTCCCAGATGCCGGCGTCCGGCGTCGCCGACTATCTGCGCTACGTCTACCCGGCGGGCAGCGTCGATGGCGACACCACAGGTGAGCTGGTCGGCGCAGGGGACGAGGTCGGAATCGTCTGCTCAATCGACGGCGAATTCACGTTCACGTCGTTCCATGGCAGGCGTGGCTCGACCCAAGGAAAAATCACGAAGAACAGCAAGGCGAGGACGCCGACGAGCAACGCGAGGCAACCGGTCAGCTTGCCCGCGAAGCCACCGGGCATCTTGCGCCACAACCACTCGTACATGGCTAGCCCCCCACAAGTGCTGGCGGCGAGCCAGCCGACTTAGGAAGCGCCGACTGCAACAACCCGGTCACGATGAGACGGTGCGACGCGGAGTACTTCGGCGTGCAGGTGGTCAACGTGATCAGCGCCTGGGTGGGCCTCGCGCGTGGCTGGCCCGGCACCGGCAAGACGACCGCGGTGTCGGTCGGCAGCACGGCCTGGGTCTTCGTGACCAAGTAGGTGTACCAGGTGTCGCGAGTCTCGATGACGATCGCGTCGCCGACCACCAGTTCACCGAGGCCGTTGAACGGCGCGAGATAAGTGGTCCGGTGGCCGGACACCACGAAATTGCCGATGCCACCGGGGTTCGCAGTGCCGGGGTAGTGCCCAGGCCCCTTCTTCAGGTCGTCGGTCGACACCCCCTCGACGATGGCGTAGCCGTACTTCGTGCCGAGCCGAGGAATCCGGATGATGCCGATCGCATCACCTGGCAGGGCGATCGGCGCCACCGTCGGCGCCGACGCCACCGGCACGGACGTCGGGCTGGGGCTGCCCGATGCCGGCGAACTGGGCGAGGCGGACGACGCAGGCCCTGCTGATGTCGTGGGCGGCGCCGGTGACGCCCACTCGGCGGCCAGCTGCTTCTTGAAGTTCGATTGGGCGTGCTCGGTATACAGCCCGGTGAACCACAGCTCGTACCCGATGAACAGGAAAACGATCGCACCCAGGGTGATGAGCAGCTCGCCCAACAGCCTGATCGTTTGGTTCGCCCGTGAGGCCCTCGCGAACACGAAATCGGACGACGTCGTCACGAATCCGCCGCATGCGCGTAGGCGAGCGTGAGAGCCCCGGTGTAGGCCGGCATCGTGACGTCTCCCTCGACATCGAGCTTGTAACCGAGCTGATAGGCAGCGACGTACTGCTTGTAGATGATCACATCGGGTGCATCGTTCAGGGCCTGTTGCAATTTCTGCGGATTTCCAATTGCCTGCACCATGTACGGCGGCGAATAGACGATCCCGTGCAGGAGCAGGGTGTTGCCGACGCACCGCACGGCGCTGGTCGAGATCACCCGTTGTCCCTGCAGCGTCATCGCTTCGGCGCCGCCAGACCACAAGGCGTTCACCACCGCCTGCACGTCTTGCTGGTGGACCACGAGGTAGTCAGGTGGCACCGCGCTCGGCTCCTTACCCGGCAGGGAAGGTGCGTCATTCAAGGTGACCGTTACCGCGGGTCCGGTCACCGGCTGCAGCCCCGCGTCGTCGGCTAACGCGGCTGCCTGGTTCGCGGCCTGGGCTACCCGGCTGTCGCTCTTCGCCGCCTCGGATGTCGCCGCCTGCACCTTGCGCTCGAGCGCAGTGAGCGCGGCGCCCTGCGCGATCACTGTTCGCTGCTCGCGGGCCGCCAAGGTGTTCACGTCGTCGCGTCCCGTTACCCGCAGGTCGAAGCCGTGCGACGTGGTGGCCGAGGTGGCGAACAGCAACCCGGCAACCAACGCAGTAGCCGGGACGCCGTAACGCCATGCCTGTGACGACCGGATCTTCACCGCGCCGCCACCGCCGTCCTCATCTGCAGATCCTGATCCCCGACGGCTACGCTAACCGAGGGCGAAGCCTTGGGGCTCCCCCGATCCGTCGAACGCTCCCGAAGGGCTTGTCGTGCCGAAGTCGCGTGTCCGTAAGACCGAGGTCTTCACTCCGCCGCCGAAACGCTCGGCCAGCAAGCGGGTCAGCCCGCCGTGGGTCGCCCCGACAATGGTCGGTTTCATGGTGGTCGGGGTGCTGTGGCTGGTCCTTGGGTACGTCTCCAACTACGGGTTCCCCGGCATGGGAAGCTTGGGCGGCCAGGGCGGCAACCTGATCGAGGGCTTCGCGCTGCTGGTGATCGGGCTCGGCCTCGCCACGCAATGGCGCTAAACGGCTGACGGCCGACCGGCGCTAACCGGCCTGGAGGCCGCAATTCACCTGCGATTTGGTCGCTAGTTGCAAATCACACGCCTGTAATTCATCCACAACTGTTATCCACACTGGGGATAACGGTGCGACACGCCGGTCAGCCGGTGAGGTTGTGTGTCCGCAGGATGACCATGATCACGAGAATTGCGGCGAGCGCGACGGAGCTGCCGATCTGAATCGCCGTCCGGTTGGCTCGCGGCGCATAGGCCCAAGCCGCGCCGAGCGCGGCACCGGCGACGAGACCTCCGATATGTGCCTGCCAGCTGATCGACGCCACCGAAAAGGTGAAGACCAGGTTCAAGCCGATCGTGAGCGCGATGGGTTGAATGTTCAGCCGCAGCCGCCGCCCGACCACGAACAGCGCCCCGAAGAGGCCGAAGATCGCTCCGGACGCGCCCAACTCGCCGATGTAGGGCGGCATCAGCGCATACGCGAGCACCGAGCCAGCGAGGCCGGTGAGTAGGTAGAGCGCGACAAATCTGACGCGGCCCAGGAGAGCCTCGAGCGGTGGTCCGACGACGTACAGGCACCACATGTTGAGCAGGATGTGCAGAAAGAAAGTTCCGCCCGACGACGGCGGCTCGTGCAGGAACATGCTCGTAAGCAAGCGGTAGTACTGGCCAGTCGCGACGCCGATGCTCGGCAGACCGTGTCCCGGAAACAGGCCGACCTGGTCGAAACGGTTCACGAACGCCGTCGACGAGATCTCGAAGAGGAAGACGAGGCAGTTGAGCCCGATGAGCGCGTAGGTCGCCGCGTGCGGGGTGGCGGTGACACGGCCACCGAAGACCGTGCGGGTCTGTCGAGTCCGGCCCTGCTGCACACACTCCGGGCATTGAAAACCGACTGCTGCCGGAATCATGCAGTCAGGGCAGATCGGCCGCCCGCACCGCTGGCAACTGATGTAGGTTTCCCGGCCGGGATGCCGGTAACAGGTGGGTGCGTTACTGGCTTCGGCAGGCCCACGCGGGTCTGCGGTCACCTGCGTTAGGCCGGACGGCGTTCGATGGTGACGGAGTTGATCACGATGTCCGTACGCGGCCGGTCGCCCGACGCGGTAGGCGCCGTCGCGATCGCATCGACGACGTCGCTGCCCTTCGTTACCTCACCGAAGATCGTGTGCTTTCGGTTCAAGTGCGGCGTCGGGCCAACGGTGATGAAGAACTGCGATCCGTTGGTGTTCGGTCCGGCGTTGGCCATCGCGAGCAGGTAGGGCCGGTTGAAGGCGAGCTCGGGGTGGAACTCGTCGGCGAACTGATAGCCCGGGCCGCCGCGACCGCTGCCGAGCGGGTCGCCACCTTGGATCATGAACCCGTCGATGACTCGGTGGAAGACCGTGCCGTCGTACAGCTTGGTCGTGGTCTTCGAGCCGCTCCTGGGGTCCTTCCATTCCTTGGTGCCCTCAGCAAGCTCGACGAAGTTCGCCACCGTCTTCGGAGCGTGATCGGCAAAGAGCCGAATCTCGATGTCGCCCTTCGTCGTGTGCAAAGTCGCGAAAGTCTCGTCGGCCACTGGGTGATTCCTCCCGGTCGGTGCGCGGATACGTCATCTTCCCACGCGACAGGGGACACCGTCGCGCCGTACCGTGGACACGAACCCCAGACGGGCTTGGTTACCGGCCGTCTGGGGCGGGAATGGCAAACTGAGCACCAACTGCACGACTCGCGCTCCCAGCTTGTTCGGTGCCGCTCCTACGGAGGTTCGCATGCCCGTCACCACCGCGAAGATGACCGATATTGCCGCCGCACGCATTGGCGCGGCACGCCAGCTCGTCGGCACCCGAATTGTTCCCGTTGCCGTGCCTGCCGGTCGCAAGGCAGCTAAACAAACCCGCCAACTCGTCGGCGAACGCATCATGCCGGCCATGGGACCGGCATGTTCGAAGGCAGCCAAGCGGACCCGCCAGCTCCTCGACCAAAGGATTACGCCGGTGTTCGGCCCATTTGGTCGCAAGGCAGCCAACCAAACCCGCCACCTCGTCGGCGAGCGGATCATGCCGGCCGTCGGCACCGCCCTTGTTGTCACCGCACCGATGCGGGGCGAAGCACTCCGGCGCGCAGGCCTTGCGGCCGCCGCACTTCGCACGGGTGAAGGCGTCGTCGTCACGAAGCGCCGGCGTTGGCCGGTCGCGCTCATGTGCCTCGGCCTCGGTGGCGTGCTCGGTGCGACAGCTGCCTGGCTAGCCCAAGCGGGCAAGCCGGTTCAACTCACGCCGTACCCGCTCGAGACCGACGCAATGGACGATGCAGAGCTCCACTCGATGAACGGCTCACACCCGCTCGATCTGACCGACGATTCACCAGCGCCCCACCACGCCTGATCCGCGTTGCGGTAGTTCGCAGCCAGCTTGGCCCGGTACCAGCCTGACCTCGTGTCAGTCTGCTGCCGGGCCAGCCGCGCTCGCCTCACCGGCTCGATCGGCGGTTGCCTGCAGACTCGCTTGCCACGCCCGCCAAATCTCCGCAAACCCGCGACTGCGCGCGTCGTCGCCACGGATTTCGTCATCGCCGGACGACGCCAAAATCCGCCGCGCCGCCGCGACAAGCGTTGGATCGGTCGTCTCCATCACCAGAGTCGAGCCGCTCACGCTCATCACCAGCTGTCGGCGTCCGGCTTCTTCCGGAAGCTCGTCGGTGGTACCGGCAACATCGACGTCCCGCAGTGCCGACCGGGCCTGGTCGAGGTCGATGCCAAGACTGCCCAGGGCCTTCGCGGCCGCGCTGGTCGAATCACTCAGGGTCGCTAGCAGCAAATGATGCGAGCCCACGGCGCCGTCGCCGGCCAACCGCCGTGCTTCGTCAAGGCTCGTATCCGTCGCGGTGGTCGTCCGCAGGACATCACTAGCTTCGGCACGCGCGGGGAGGTCGTGTCGGGATCGAGCCCAAAACGGCCGGCGGCGGGTCTCGGGCGCGGCTGCGGGTGGCACGAGGTCGAGCACCCTCATCCGCAGACTGAGCAGGTCGACTCCTGACTCGGTAAGCAGCCGGGCACCGAGCCCTTCGCGTTCGCGAATGAGCCCGAGGAGCAGGTGCTCGGTGCCGATGTAGTCGTGGTGCAGGCTCAACGCCTCGCGCAGGGCGAGCTCGAGAACCTTCTTCGCGCTCGGCGTGAAGGGGATGTGCCCGCTCGGCGGACGCTTGCCGCGACCCACAGCGGCCTGCACGCGCGTGCGAGCATCGTCGAGAGTCACCCCGGCGGCGAGCAGCGCCCGCCGCGCGACGCCCTCGGGCTCCGCCAACAGTCCGAGGAGCAGGTGCTCGGTTCCGATGTAGTTGTGGTTGAACCGCCGCGCCTCGTCCTGCGCGAGCACGATGACTTGCCGGCCTGATGGTGAGAATCGCTCAAACATGGTTTCAGCGTGCGCGGTGGGGTCTATCCCCGTCAAGACTCTGCTAATAGTACGGTTTAGCCTGCGGTGAAGTGGTCATGGAGGTGCGCGATGGACTGGGACGACAGGCTTGACGACTGGAACGCGGCGCTCGAACTGACTGCCCAGCTCGAAGGGTCGGACTGGGTGACGCTAGACGTCGCGGCCAAGCACACAGGTGCATCACGGGCGGCGCTGCGCACTTGGTATCGCAGCGGCGAGATCCCCTCGCGACTCACGGAAGGCCCACATGGGCCTACTCGACTCGTACCCTTGGCCGTCGTCGCAGCGCGTGCCGAGGCATCGCCACGAATGCGGTACACAGCGCAGCGACGACTCGATGCTGAGGCTCAACTCGCCCTCCTAAGTCATCGAGTCGACGAACTCGAGGCGAGATTGGCAGCACTCGAGCTACATCGGTAGGAGCTCGAAGATCTCCACAACGCACTCCCCGTCGACCGCTGAGCTGGCTGGGCTCACCGTGTTGCCTGTGACAAAGACTTCGACCTGATCGCCTCCGTCACCGGACAACCGGTCGAGAGCATCGCGATTCCGTAGCCCCGCGGCATCGTCGCTCGCCTGCGTAGGCCGAAAGCGAGATCTCGCCCGCCGTCG
>Ga0208357_1001944_pt1 | contig 14353 bp, 14 predicted proteins | sample NGESurdeep092012_6_FD_184487 | JGI IMG/M metagenome (GOLD analysis project Ga0208357, IMG submission 184487) | Arctic peat soil microbial communities from Barrow, Alaska - NGEE Surface sample F52-2 deep-092012 (SPAdes) | ecosystem: Environmental > Terrestrial > Soil > Wetlands > Peat ... | reverse complement strand
CCAGTGATCGTGCTGGGCGTGGCGCTGGAAGTGTTCGACGTGGTGAGGCGCCGGCGCGTGACGTACCTCGAGATCGTGAGCGTGGCGAACCCTCAAGTGGTCGCCCCACTCTTCGTGGTCGCGGTATTGGTCGGGTGGTTGGGCAGATCGTGGCACCAAGTCGGAGACTTGGCCGCCCACACGAATGCGCTGGCAACGGCAGCAATGGCGAGCGGTCTTTCGCTCGTTATTAACAATCTCCCGGCAGCGTCGCTCTTCGCCGGTCAGCCCATCGCGCACCCCTACGCTCTACTTCTCGGACTGAATTTGGGTCCCAACGCGTTCGTCACTGGAGCCATGTCCACCCTGCTCTGGTTCCGTCTTGTGCGCCGCGAGGGGTTCACGCCCTCGGTGAGCCAGTTTGTGCGGATCGGCTTACCCGTAGCGTTGGTGACAGTGTGCATCACGTCATTAATGGTGTAAGTCAAGAGATCACGGTGCACGACAATTTACAATTACACGGATGTGGTCGTGGTCAAAAACCGTCACGCAAATTGTCACGGCGAATAGCGATCGGTCGCCACGTAGACAACGCGACGCTCGGGTGCCCGCGAAAGTAATCAGAAGATCAGATCTCGAGTACATGACGACCAACTGGGCCTTCTCGCCCTAGATGAGCGCATCACCATTGACTAGACACGGTACGTGCACAATTCGTTTCTCTTGGTATTGGTCGTCTTTATTGCAATTGGTTTTGACTTTACCAATGGATTTCACGACACGGCCAACGCGGTCGCACCCACCATCGCCACTGGCGCGATGAAGCCGCACAGGGCAGTGCTCATGAGCAGCGCCCTCAATATCGTGAGTGCGTTCTTGTCGCTCCAAGTTGCGGCCACCATAGCGAGCGGCATCGTGAGGCAAGGCAGCATCATCTTGCCCGTCGTTTTCGCTGGTTTGACCGGTGCCATTGTGTGGAATGTGGCCACATGGTATCTCGGCATCCCGTCGAGTTCGAGCCACGCGCTCATCGGCGGTGTAGTTGGAGCCATGCTAGCCCACGCGGGAACCCACGCGGTGCAGTGGAGCGGTCTAACGTCGAAGGTCATCGCGCCATCGATCGCCGCGCCCGTTTTTGCGCTGGCCGTCGCCGCAGTCGCCACCGCATTGTCGCGGCGTCTGACTCAGAAGTCGGACAACGACACGAAGTCGTGGGGTATGCGCACTGGCCAGATCGGTTCATCGGCTCTCCTCTCGCTCGCGCACGGCACCAATGACGCGCAAAAGACAATGGGTGTCGTCACCCTGGCACTGATCGCCAACGGGACATTGGCCGACGGCGCGTCGACCCCGTCGTGGGTCGTTGTCATGTGTGGCGTCTCGATTGGCTTGGGGACCTACTTCGGGGGTTGGCGCATCATCCGTACGATGAGCCAAGGGTTCACCAAATTGAGTCCGACGCAGGGATTTGCTTCACAGATTACGTCGTCGGTGGTCATCTTGAGTTCGAGTCACTACGGCATGCCGCTGTCGACCACGCACGTCGCCACCGGTTCGATCCTCGGCTCAGGCGTTGGGACGAAAAAGCGTGCGGTGCGCTGGGCGGTCGCGGGACGCGTGGCGCTTGCGTGGCTCTTGACGCTACCGGAGGCGGCGGCTTGTGGGGCGCTCAGCTTTCTGGTTGAACGAGTGGTCGGATTTTCGCTCGGCGAGCTCTTGACTGGGCTTGCGACCGCGGTATTTTGTGCCGTGATCTTCAAAATTTCGCGACGCGATCATATCAACGCTGAGAACGTCAACGACGAGTGGGGTGGTCACTCCGAGGCGCTCGAGCACGTCACGCCTGAGCCGCTACCGCAGGTGATGGTATGACTCTCGTGTTCGCAACATCGTCCGGCTTGATTAAGTGGGGACTGCTTGGCAAGATCCTGTGGCTCAGTGCTGGGTTGAGCATCGCCGTTGTGGTGCTCTTTACGGTCGCGGTCAATTCGTTGTCGGCCTGTCGCCGCGACGGCCAAGCCGCAATGTCGCGCACGATCAACCTCATGGTCGTGGTGGTAGCGACCGCCGCAATCGTCGCCGCGTTGGTCTGGGGACTGTATTACGTCATTCACAAGTAGCGAGCTCGCGGATTTTGTAGCGTGGAGTCATGAGAATTCGTCGCGCCGTCGAAAATGACGTGGAGGTTCTGGCCACTTTCATTCGAGAACTCGCCCAGTACGAACGCGCCGTCGAGTTTGCTCAGGCCACGACTCAGCAGTTGCGCGAGAGCTTCTTCGCAGAGACGCCCCGGGTCTACTGCGACCTCGTTGAGACCGACGAGGGGGACGTCGCGGGTTTCGCGGTGTGGTTCGTCAATTACTCGACGTGGACGGGTACCCACGGCATCTATCTTGAGGACCTCTTCGTGCGACCCACATTCCGAGGTCGCGGCTATGGCAAGGCGCTCCTCACCCACTTAGCTCGGGAGTGCGTGACGCGGCATTACTCCCGACTGCAGTGGTCGGTGCTGGACTGGAATACACCGTCAATTGATTTTTACAAGTCCCTCGGTGCCGAGGCGCAAGATGAGTGGACCGTGTACCGCCTCTCGGGTAGCGCACTCGAGGATGCCGCGTCGTGAGTATCGCTTTTCTTGGGCACTCGTTACGCTCCTCTCACTCGAAGATCTTCGGTTTTTAGTCAACGATTAGTGCGACACTGACTGTGTTTTACGTTGCCCGTGCAGGCTGATGCTGTTGCGAGAACGACTCGTGACAACCGACAATAGGAGTCAGCATGGACAAGAAAATCCTCGGATTACGATACGTCATCACGGGAGGGACCATCGTGCTCATCACTGGTCTGGGCGCCGCCGGAATGGCCTCGGCGGCAACTACCAGTACCAGTACCAGTACCAGCACCAGCACCAGCACCAGTACCAGTGCCAGTGGCAATGCCAGTGCCACGACCACGCACGTCAGCGCCCGAACGCCCACGTTCACCGTCACGCCGAGCAATCCCGCGACGCTCAGCGATGGACCGGGCGAGACACTTCTCACGGGCACCGACTTGACGAGCGCGGTCGCAGCGGCTGAAGCCGCGGTGCCCGACGCCATGGTCGTACGCGCCGAGACCGACTCGGCGGGCTCGCCCTACGAGGTACACATGTTGAAGGTGGACGGTACGTACGTCACAGTCAAGCTGAGCGACAGCTTCGTCGTGACCGCCATTGAGAAGCGCTTCGGCGCCGGACCTGCCGGTTCAGCGTCGATGGGTTCGCCACCGAACGGTAGTACCGGATCAACCGCGTAGTGGTGCCTCGCGCGACGGGTCGATAGGTTCTTTATTGAAAGAAGTCGATCCGTCGCGGGAGTACTTCGTTGCGCCCGAGGTGGCACTCGCGGCACGATACGGTCGCCGAGGCGGCACCCTCAGAGTTACTCGCGTGGGTCGGAAACCGGTGTGTGCGTGATCATCCAACGAATGTCGTAACGGTCGAGGCACACTCCCCAGTACGCGCCCCACGGCATGTCGGACATGTCCTGGTTCTCCGATCCGCCGGCCGATAGGGCGTCGTAGAGTTCATCGGCTTGCTCGCGCGAGTCGGTTTCGAGGACGATCGTCGTGTTGTTGCCCACGCGGAGCTTGTGTCTCATGGAGGCCAACATGTCGGTGCCCATGATGATGTGGCCATTCAAAATTGGCAGTTGAATGTTCATTATCTGCGAATTCTCCTCGTCGCTTAAGGGCTGACCACCAGGCATGTCAGAAAAGCGCACTATTGGCGCCGCGTACGTCGTGTGGAACACCGACGCGTAGAACTCGAACGCTTCTTCGGTGTTGCCCATGAAGTTCAGGTAGGTACAGACACGGCTCATGATGCCTCTATTCCTTGCTGGTTCGCTCACTTTACGTCAGGAGCACGGCCCCGCGTGTTTGTCCGCAAAGATGGGGGGGTGCGTTCACGACCCAGTCACATACTTTTCGACCTCGACGGTACTCTGGCGGACTCCTCGCAGGGTATTCTCAGTTCCTTTCGCGCGACGCTCGAGCAAATCCACCTCGAGGCGACCGACGAACTGTTACGACGACTCATCGGGCCGCCGCTGGGCGAATCGTTTCGACACTTGGGCGTCGCCGACGAGGACGTCGACCACGTGGTCGACGTCTACCGGGAGTTTTACGCCGAGCGTGGCGTCCACGAAGCGCGGCTCTACGACGACGTCGCGACGACGCTAGAAGCGCTCTCTAGCGAAGGAGTTCACTTGGGGGTCGCGACAGCCAAGCGCATCGACTTTGCGCGTCAGATGCTGGGATCTTTGGGCGTCAAACATTTCTTCGACGACATCGCAGGCGCCAGCGTGGACCTGCGCATTACGTCGAAGTTCGACATCATGTCCCAGGTGCTGAGCGGGTGGGGGGTGGGCGAGTCACCCGACGTGTGGATGGTGGGGGACCGACACTTCGATATGGTCGCCGCCGGCGCACACGGCGTATCCGCGGTGGGTGCCCTCTGGGGATTTGGCAGTGCGGACGAACTTCGTGGCGCTGGCGCGCACTGGCTCATCGCGCGGCCACCCGAACTACTGGGTGACGAGACCGAAGGCGGCTCGCCGGCGTGTCTACTGGATGAAGTCTGTGAAGTGTGCGGAAAGATCGACGACTCGTCACACTTTCGCCATAGTTCTGACACGTCGGGCGAAGTCGCTGCGTCGTGACGTGTTTCGCGTGTCGCGGGACCAACCCTTTGTGAACTTCGCCACGGTACGATGGGTCGACCGAGAGTAGCGAGAGGGCTATGCAACGCAAGAGTGGCGGCGATAGCGAACGCCAACGGGTGCCTCAACCACTGATCAAGAAGCGAATCGCGTCGGGTCGCGGCGCGATGGAACAGCCCAACATCACTCACGACGGTGATGCAGCGTTGACCCCGGTTTTTTGGGTAGCCATCGTCGTGACCGGCGTGGCGACGGGTCTCTTCGGAGCGGGTCTCATGGCGCTCCTGCAGTTCGTCGAGAAGTTGGCGTTCTCCTACCACGGGGGGAGCTATCAAAATGCCGTGGCCGCGACGTCGAATCTGCATCGTGTCACCACGTTGGTGTTGGCTGGTGTGGTCGGGGCAGCGGGTTGGTACCTGGTGCGTCGGTACCTGAGCCACGAAAAGTCCGAGATCGACGACGCCTTGTGGAACGGCGACGGTGAATTGGGTCTTCGTCGGAGTCTGGCGACGTCGCTGATCTCCGAAGTGGTCATCGGCATGGGTGCCTCGGTCGGGCGCGAAGCCGCCCCCAAATTGATGGGCGGCGCGTCGGCCAGTGTCCTCTCGCACTGGCTTCATCTTTCGCTCGCGCAAAAGCGTCTCTTAGTCGCGTGCGGCGGGGGAGCCGGACTCGCCGCGGTGTACAACGTGCCCCTCGGAGGAGCCATCTTCACGGCCGAAGTCATGCTCGGCAGCTTCGCACTGCCCACGGTCTTGACGGCGCTGGCGTGTTCGCTCATCGCGACCTTCACCGGTTGGATCTTCCTACCCAGTCGCGCGACGTATCCCAACATCCCGACTTATCACTTCAGCGGATCCATCATGGTCTGGTCGGTCGTCGCCGGGATCGTCATTGGATTTCTCGCCGTGGCGTACGTTCGATTAATCGGCTTCGTGTCGGCGCGCCGCGCGAAGGGCACCACAATCTTATGGCTCCTGCCACTCACGTGTGCGGTGGTCGGCGTCCTCGGATTTTGGTATCCCGAACTCTTTGGTAACGGCAAGGACATGGCGGCCAACGCCTTTCTCGGCGTGGGCAGCCTGGGCGTGCTCTTCGCACTGTTCGCACTGAAACCCCTCGTCACTGCCGCAATGTTGGGGAGTGGGGCGGCGGGCGGCGTCTTCACGCCGTTCCTCGCCACGGGTGCGGCCCTGGGCGGTTTTCTCGGCCTAGCGTGGATTCACTTCTGGCCGGGAACCCCGGTGGGCGCCTTCGCCTTGATTGGTGCCGCCGCCATGATTGGCGCGTCCATGCAAGCGCCCCTGGCTGGGTTGGTCCTCGTACTAGAGCTCACCCACGGGGGCTTCGACCTTGTGATCCCCATGATGACTGCGACCGCTCTGGCGACGTTGATCGTGCGTCAAATCGACGGGTACTCGATCTATTCGGCGCGTCTGCCGCAGCGAAGCGAATGACGACCACCCTCTCGATCCGCGTGCGGCCCGGCCGCGAGAGCGACGCGATGTTGTTACGGGCCATCCGCCTCGAGGCGCTGGCCGATTCCCCCGATGCTTTCGGCGAGACCTACGACGAGTGCGCCGCATGGAATGACGACGTGTGGGCGAGCAAGGCGAGGAAGTGGAATTTCTACCTCGCCGAGATGGACGGGGAAGTCGTGGGAATGGCGCGGGGTGAAGCGCACCAAGATGAGCCCGACGTTCGTTACCTCTTTGCGATGTACGTGTCGCCCGCAGCCCGCGGCACGGGGGTCGCCACTTTGCTCGTAGACACCGTGAGTGCCTGGGCCGCGGCCGAAGGGGTCGACGTGCTGTATCTCTACGTGTCGGTGCGAGCGCTACGAGCTCGAGCCTTTTATTCCAAGTTGGGCTTCGTCGAGAGTGGTGAATCGGTGACCATGGACCGCGACGTCTCGTTGGTGTGCGACGAGATGCGACGTGACGTGAACGACTTTGCTTTTCACGCACGTCGCGTTGAGGCGAGTGAGCTCTACGATCTACGTCTGCGAATTCTGCGTGAAGGGCAAACCGGCGTCGACGTGGCGAACGTTGGTGACGCGCTCGCAACGTCGTTGCACTACGGCGGATTTCTCGGCGAACGTGTCGTGGTCAGCGCGTCGCTCTTCGTCGCAGCGTCACCGTGGTCGCCGCACGAATCGTCATATCAGCTTCGCTATATGGCCACCGACTTCGACGTCCAGGGCAGAGGACTCGCTCGACGACTCATGAATCAGGTCATCGACGACCTGGCACGTCGCGGTGTTCACGAAATATGGGCTAACGCGCGCACTTCGGCACTAAATTTTTATTCCGCGTTCGGGTGCGAAATCATCAAAGATTCACTGTTTATCAGCGCCGAGACAGGAATCGAGCACGTGGTCATTCGCCTCGCCGTGGTCTGACGCGGCCCCCGCCTTGAGTAAGTTGGATGTATGCGCAACCCAATTCGTTATATCGTGGCGGCCGTTATCGTCATTGCCGGCATCGCCATCATCATCGTGGCCCAGGGATCACCGAAGAAAACTCCCTCGACCACCTCTAGTTCGAGCACGTCGACGACGGCCAAGGGGGGACCCATCGCCCCGCTGACCGGGCTCCCCGACCCCGGTGGTGCGGCCCTTAAGCGACCGGCCCTCGTCGTCAAGATCGAGAACGACACGAACTCGCTACCCCAATTTGGCGTGGACCAGGCGGACGTCGTCTACGAGGAGATCATCAACGGTGGCATCACTCGACTCGCCGCGATCTTCAACCAGAACGACCCCGCCAAGGTCGGACCCGTTCGCTCGGTGCGTCCGACGGACACGCAGATTGTCTGGCCCATCGGTGGCATTTTCGCTTACTCGGGTGGTGCGCAGTACGCGATTGATTCGATCTCGACCGCTCCGGTCAAGCAGGTCGATGAATCGGCGGCGGGTGCGGCGATGTTCCGCGACCCCAACCGTGCCGCACCCTACAATCTCTACGGCATCACGTCCAAGCTCTTCGCCTTTGGTGGCAAGCCCACCCCACCCCAGCCCCTCTTTCAGTATCGGAAACTCGGCACGCCGGCCGTTGGCCCGACCGTGACGCAACTCACCGTACCCTTCCCGAGCATCTACCCGATCACGTGGAAGTGGGACGCCACCACCCACTCGTGGGACCGCTACACCCAGTTCGCGGGACTCGACAAGACGGGCACCGGACAGATTGAGTCGCCGAAGAACGTCATCGTGCAGTACGTGACCTACGTCAACGGTATTGGCACCATGGCGTCGTACGCCAACCTCCAAAGCGGCGGGGTCGTTGACGTCTTCACCGACGGAAAAGAAATCACCGGCACCTGGGCCCGACACTCCAAGAGCACGCTGATCCAGTATCTCGACTCCAAGGGCAAGGCGATTCGACTGACGCCCGGCCAGACGTGGGTCGACCTACTGGACAACGGTGCCCCGGCGCTCTCAGTCACGCACTAGGTCGGAGCATGCGACAAGGGAACATGTACGGTCCCGACCATACGTTCCTCGGTATTCCCTCGGCCGACCCCGACGACCTCTCGCAGTGGAGTGACGCCAGCGCCGTGATCGTAGGTGCGCCCTTCGACGGGGGCACCTCGCACCGCGCCGGGTGTCGCTTCGGCCCCCAGGCGATTCGTGCAGCCGACTATCTTCCCCACGACGGTAGTCGACCGAGTTTGGCCCTCGGCGTGGACGCCTTGGTGGATACGCGCGTCATGGACCTCGGCGACGTCGTGATGCCCTCGGGGAACACCGAGAGGTCACTGGCCGCGCTTGAGTCGCGCGTGACCCACATCGCCGCCGCCGGGATCGTTCCGATCATTCTCGGGGGCGATCACACCATTGCTCTCCCCGACGTCACGGGAGTGGCGCGTCACGTCGGGTGGGGACGCGTGTCGGTCATCCACTTCGATGCCCACGCCGATACCGGTGACACGCAATGGGGATCGTTGCACGGTCACGGTACGCCGATGCGACGACTCATCGAGTCGGGGGCGTGCCGCGGCGACCGGTTCTTACAGATCGGACTGCGTGGCTACTGGCCCGAACCCGCGACGCTCGATTGGATGGCGGCGCAGGGAATGCGCTCCTTCGAGATGGGAGAGGTCGTCGATCGCGGTGTGGACGCCGTGCTCGATGAGGCCTTCGCTATCGCTCTCGACGACTGCGACGCGGTCTTCTTATCTGTCGACATTGACGTGGTCGATCCCGGTTCGGCGCCGGGAACCGGTACTCCCGAACCCGGGGGCTTCACGAGTCGCCAGTTGCTTGACGCCGTGCGGCGTGTCGCCACGGAACTCCCCGTGGTGGGAATGGACGTCGTCGAGGTGTCACCTCCCTACGATCACGCCGATATCACGGCGTACCTGGGGAATCGAGTCGTCCTCGAAGCACTCGGTGGACTGGCGTGGCGAGCCAAGTCGGCGCGTGGTGAGGTGGTACGTCAGCCACGCGACCCGCTGCTGGGCGGGCGTTAGTCGAACATCGACGCGAGGATCTCGTCCACCAGTTGGTCGGTGGTGTCGGGGTGTAAGAACGCGAAGCGCGCGACCATCTCGCCTTCCCAGCGCGTGGGAGTGACGAACGCAACTTGGTCGCGCAGCAACTTCTCACTCCACGCGAGATACTGGGTCTCGTTCCACCCGACGCGACGAAAGAGCACGATGGAGAGGCTCGCGGGGCGCACGAGTTCGAGACCGTCGGCCAGCTCGATGCGCGCCGCTGCGCGCTGCGCGAGATCGATGGCGCGCTGGGTTGCGCTCTCGTACGCGCGCACACCGTAGGTGACGAGCGAGAACCAGAAGGGAAGTCCGCGTGCGCGACGCGACAAGTGAATAGCGAAGTCCGAGGGATTCCAGTCGTAGTGGTCCTCGTCGCCCCCGTGCAGTACGTCGAGGTACCCGGCTTGTTGAGCGAGGAAGTGGCGCGCCAGTGAGGGATCGCGGTACAGGAGTGCGCAACAGTCCAGGGGCCCGAACAGCCACTTGTGCGGATCCACGATGAAACTGTCGGCGTGGCGAATTCCCGACAGTAGGTCGCGTTGACTCGAGAAGAGGGCCGCACCACCGTAGGCGCCGTCGACGTGAAACCACAGATCGTGTTCTCGAGCGAAGCTGCCGAGGCCCTCGAGGTCGTCGACGATGCCGGCGTTCGTCGTCCCCGACGTCGCCACGATGCCGATGACGGTCTCGGGGTGGGGATCAGCGGCAAGCGCCTTCTCGAGGTTGGCCCGGGTGAAGCGGTGGTCGTCGGGCTCGACCAGGAGGGGGTCAATACCCAGAACGTGCAGCGCCTTACCAATGCTCGAGTGAGCGTCGGCCGAGATGGCGAATCGCAGTTCGTGCGCGGCGACGTCGGGGCGTCGCGTGCGTCCGACGTCGCGACCGACGGTGAGCGCCGACAGATTGCCACTCGATCCGCCCGAGACGAAAGCTCCGCCCGAACCGGCGGGCATGCCCGCGCGCGCCGCGAGGAACTCGAGCGCCTGGTTCTCGGCGACCACCACACCCGCCGACTCGAGCCAGCTCGTGCCGTTCAGTCCCGAGCACGCGACGACCATGTCAAAGAGGAGCGAATTCTTCGTGGGCGCGTTGGGGATGAAGGCCAAGAAGCGCGGTGAGTCGATGGACACCACGTGCTCGGCCAACTGGTCGCGAAAGAACTCGAGAGTCTCGAGCGGACTACGACCCAGTTCGCTGATCATGCCTTCGAGAGACGGGAGTGGAACGGGGGAATGCATTCCGAAATCCAGGGGAGCATCGTGTTCGAGACGGTCGCGACAGTATTCGAATATTGCGTTCGTGAAAGCCTCGTCGTAGGAAAACATGGGGTGCCTCATTGCACGTCCTTTCGTTGGGCCACTGACCATCGTAGAAGGCGGGACCAGGACGCCCGAGCGCAGCGAACTAACATTGCTTCATGGCGATCACGCGTGTCGGATACTTGGGGCCGGAGGGATCGTTCTCGCATGAGGCCGTCGTCACACTGACCGACGCGGCACCCGTGGCCTGCGTCTCGATTGCCGACGTACTGGCCGGAGTGGCTGATGGCAGCCTAGATTCGGGGTTGGTGCCGCTCGAGAACGCGATCGAAGGCACCGTCTCGGCCACCATTGACGGCCTGGTCTTCGACTACGACCTGGTGATCGTGCGCGAAGTCGTCTTGCCGATCCATATGCACTTACTCGCCAAGCCCGGGGTGCGTCGCGAGGACGTCACGCACGTCGCGAGTTACGTGCACGCCCTCGCGCAAGTGCGCGGTTTCCTCACGTCGCTGCCCCACGTGCACATTGATCAGACCACGTCGACGTCCCAGGCCGCGCGAGAGGTCGCGGCGTCGAACGAACCGCGCGCAGCGGTGGGCTCGGCGTTAGCGGGTTCGCTCTTTGGTCTCGAGATTCTGGTAGCTGACATTGCCGATCATCCGGAGAACGCGACACGCTTCGTCGAGGTGGAGCGCGAGTCGATTCCCACGCCCACGGGTCACGACCGCACGTCCATCGTGTGTTTTCAAGACGCCGACCGACCGGGTTCCCTCTACGGAATCTTGGGACGATTCGCCGCACGTGACATCAACTTGACCAAGCTGGAGAGTCGGCCGACCAAATTGGGTTTGGGTGACTACTGCTTCGTCATGGAGTTCGACGGACACGTCGGCGACGACATCATTGGTGACTGCCTGGCTGACCTGCAGGCGCACCTCGTGCGAGTGAAATTTCTCGGTTCGTACCCGGTGACGGGCGTCGCAGCGACGGATCGTCGCGCGGTGGTCGGTGCGGCCCGCCGATCGGCGGCTGAGTGGATCGCTGCACTGCGTGGTCGAATCCGTGACTGAGGCGTCCGGGCGTTCAGTCGCGTGGTAAAATAAAGAGTCCCAGGTCATCGGCTATATATTTCGAGTCTCCTCGCCGCGGCGCGCGGGACCGACACGAAAATGTTGAAGAAAGTTCACAAAGACACTTGACAACTCCGACAGTCGTCGTTACTTTGTAAGCGGTTACAAAACGTCATTGACGATTTGTACGCAAATTCCTTGGGGGGAAACGAGTGACCGATTCAACGCCGACGATCTACGACGTCGCGGAGCGTGCCGGCGTCTCGATCGCGACGGTGAGTCGGGCTCTCAATTCGTTGGACTCGGTGCGTCCCGCCACCCGTGACAAGGTCTTGTTGGCGATGGAGGAGCTCGCCTTCGTCCCCAACGCGGTTGCCCGAGGACTCTCGATCGGCAAGCACGGCATCTTGGGTCTGGTCTTTACCCGAGTGGTCGGAGAGAACAACGGACTTGCCGTCGAAGAGGCCAGCCTCCTCTACACCGACATCGTCATTCGAGGTGCCGAGACGCGCGCGGCCGAAAAGGGCTACTCGCTGTTGTTGAGCAGTTTCGACGAGACGCACCCGTCGGGCATGAGCGCGCTGCTGAGCCTCACCGGCACGGTGGACGGACTGATCGTGATGGACCGCGTGCTGCACGACGACGACGTTGCCTATCTCGCCCGACGAATTCCCGTCGTCCTGCTCGCGGGTCGTGGTGACTCACCCGCGGCGATCACGATTCGCGTCGATAACGAGAGTGCCATGTCGTCGTTGGCGCGCCACCTCGTCGACGTTCACGCGGTGTCGCGGGTGGGCTTCGTGACCGGAGCCCTCGAGAGTCCCGACGCGACGGCGCGCGCGACGGGCTTTCGTAGTTCGATTGAGGAACTGGGCGCCACGATGGCCGACGTCGATTTCCTCGAGGCCGATTGGACGTCCGCGGGCGGCGAGGCGGTCATGCGCGCACGCCTCGATCGCGACGAGGACTTGCCCGAGGTGTTCGCGTGCGCCAATGACCAGATGGCGGTCGGCGTGATCTTCGCTCTCCAAGAGCGTGGTCGGCGCGTGCCCGACGATATTCTCGTCACCGGGTTCGACGACATCACGCTGACGCGGTATTTCAACCCGCCACTCACCACGATTCGCCAGTCGGGAGGAGTGCTCGGGTCCGTCGCCGTGGACGCACTGGTGGCCACGCTCGATGGCAACGAGGAGATTGAGCGGACCATCGTGCTGCCCGTCGAACTCGTGGTTCGCGCGAGTTGTGGATGCGCCAGCGACCCCGAAGAGCCACTACGTCAGCTGCATACGTCGAGCCGAGTTCACCATCGAGTCGACGCATGAGGATGCTCGCGCGCCGCCTCTCGTTATACCTCGTGACGGCGTGGGTCGCCATCACCGTCAACTTCCTCTTGCCGCGACTGATGCCAGGTAACCCGGTGCAGACACTGATTGGAAAGATGACCGGGCAGATCACCACGCAGCAGATTCAGGCCATCAAACTTTCCTTCGGCATCGGACTCAATCAGGGATTGTGGAGTCAGTACGTTGGATACTGGCACCAACTGTTCTTGGGCAATCTCGGCACTTCGATCACGCTGTCCTCCCCGGTGTCGACCGTGCTCAAGTCGGCGGTCCCCTGGACGGTCGGATTGATCGGGGTCTCGACGGTACTGAGTTTTCTCGTCGGTACTTTCTCGGGCGCGTTGCTCGGATGGTTCCGCGGGTCGCGTCTCGACTCGGTCATTCCCATCGCCACGTTCTTTCAGGCCGCCCCCTACTTCTTCCTCGGGACGGTCGTGTTGTTGGTGTTCGGTTCGGACCTGCACTGGTTCCCCGTGCTCGGGGCCTACAGTCAAACCGTCACGCCCGGTTGGCACTGGAACTTCATCCTCAGCCTGGTTCGCTACGGCGAACTTCCCGTCCTGACCATTGTGTTGAGTTCGGTCGCCGGATGGATGTTGGGAATGCGCAACATGATGATCACGATGGTCGCCGAGGATTTCGTTTTGATGGCGGTCGCGAAGGGTCTACCTCGACGAAAGGTCATCATGCACGCCGCGCGCAACGCAGTGCTACCGAGTGTCGCGAACCTTTCGCTCGCCATTGGACTCGTGGTGTCGGGGGCCCTCCTCGTCGAACTGGTCTTTAATTACCCCGGCGTTGGCAACCTGCTCTTGCAGGCGGTGCTCGATGAGGATTATCCCCTTATCCAGGGAATATTCCTCGTGATCACGATGACGGTGTTGGCCGCAAACCTGCTTGCCGACATCTTCTACTTCATCCTTGATCCTCGAACGAGAACGGAGGCTGCCGTATGAGCGCCGTGCGTCTGCCCCGATCGCCCAAGGTACTTGTCGGCGTCGGCATCGTGGCGTTCTTCACGCTCTTGACGGTGATCGGTCCGTGGTTAGCGCCGGATAACCCCAGTGTCACCGACTTCATTCCGAACCTCGCGCCGTCCGCGCATCATTGGTTGGGCACGACGGCCCTGGGACAGGACATCTTTTCCCAACTGCTCGTCGGTGCGCGCGCCACGATGATCGTGGCCATCGTGGCGGGTGTCGTGGCGACGATTCTCTCGGTCACCGTGGGTGTCGCGGCGGGCTACCTGGGCGGAAAGACGGATGACGGTCTCACGTTGATGTCTAACGTCTTCCTCGCTATCCCCGGTCTGCCGCTGCTGATCGTGATTGACAGTTACCTGCCGCCAAGCGGTCGCTCCAATTCATTCGCTATCGGCCTCATCATCAGTCTCACCGGCTGGGCGTGGGGCGCGCGCGTGTTGCGGGCACAGACCATGTCGCTGCGTAATCGTGATTTCGTGGAGGCGGCGCGCATTATCGGTGAGAGTCGTCGACGCG
>Ga0208357_1001941_pt1 | contig 14367 bp, 12 predicted proteins | sample NGESurdeep092012_6_FD_184487 | JGI IMG/M metagenome (GOLD analysis project Ga0208357, IMG submission 184487) | Arctic peat soil microbial communities from Barrow, Alaska - NGEE Surface sample F52-2 deep-092012 (SPAdes) | ecosystem: Environmental > Terrestrial > Soil > Wetlands > Peat ... | reverse complement strand
GCTTACGATACTTGCTATTTATCATCCTATAAAATTAAGGCATAGCCATCACAACATTACCACCGCCCAAGGCGGTGGCTTTTTAAGTTGCAGTAAAAGAAGAAATATCCCGGATTTTTATTTGTCATTTTTTGATGACTCTTCTAATTCCGGTAAACCAACTTTTTTAGAGGATTTTTGTTTTCATCATGAAAATATTTCCAGGGATGATCTCGTCCATTCAGACAAAATAAAGTCCATTTTAAAAAAAACCCTAAAAAAATACAATAGATAAAAATGTACTGCGTTTTATAGATTAGATATCCAAAATCTATAAAATCCAACATTTGAAAAACCTAATTTCATTGGTAATAATGGTACTATGTGCCCACTTTACCGCTATCTGTTCCCCTCATATATCAACTGATAGTTCTGATTTTGCTCAAATAAGATCTAATTTATATATTGTGTCTCCGGATGGATCTACTGTTTTAATGGACGGAAATCTTACTCAGTATAGTTCAGCATACAGTAATGCTTTGGACGGTATGGATGCCAGAAAATTAAGCAATCCTTCAGAGAATTGGGGTTTGCTGAGAAATAATACAGTTTATGTGATTGAAAGAAGGCATACCATTGAAGGCAATGATTCTATATTTTTTAAAATGTGGAACATGCGTATCATAACTTACCGGGTTGAATTTGTAACTACGAATCTGAACGCTCCCCACAGGCAGGGAATATTGGAGGATAAATACCTAAATACTACCACACATATTGACCTGAATGGAACTACGGATGTTGACTTTTCAGTAACTTCTGATCCTGATTCAAAGGCTACAGACAGGTTCAGGATCATTTTTTCCGATAGTGTTCCTGAAGCAACACCACTTCCGCATTTAACAGCTCTCGGTGCATTTGAAAGCAATAATCAAATACAACTAATCTGGCAAACAGAAAATGAAAATAATTTGTTGCAGTTTGAAATTGAAAAATCATTAGATAAGATCAATTTTATAAAACTAAATACTTTAAAGGCCTTCAATACCATTAATTCCTATCATTGGGTAGATGCAAATCCCGGAACAGGAAATAATTATTACCGTATCGCCAGCGTAGATATCAACGGAAACGTATCCTACAGTAATATTATGACAGTAAATCATGAAAACGGAAATCCGGGTATTAGAGTTTATCCCAATCCGGCTTCAACATATAATTTCAACCTGCAAATGGTAAACCAGCAGCCAGGTAATTACGAGATTAAACTTTTCAATTCAACAGGACAGCTATTTATGACAAAAAGCATTCAGTATTCCGGTGGAAGTACTGTAGAGAAATTACAACCGCAACAAAATATTCCTCCCGGTATATATCGGCTTGAGATAAAAATGCCTGGGAATTTGACTAAAGTTATCAATGTAGTCTTTTAGGAATATGGGAAAATTGGTTAAAGACAGAAAAGAGGAAATTCTCAATGATGAGTAATTCCATGAGCAAAGGATGGATCTCCTTGGTAGTCTAATAAATTAAATACAAAATTCTTTTTTGGAAAAATGATTGCTAAGGAAAGTTTACTTTTGTTATATAAATAAGTTTTAAATTATACATGATGTAAAAATTGTGGTAATCATTTATAAGCAATGATTACGAATTACTTATGAAAAATAAATTATCCTTTATAAATTGTACTTAAGAGAATAGAAATCTCATAAAAATCCCTTCTTTAAAAATTCTTTTGCTATTCTCACTCCAGAAAAAAACTTTCAAAACATTTGGATTCATCAAAATCTTATATATTTTTGTATTTCCAAAGCAAGCAAACTGCTAAGGATTACCCCCCAAAGATCCTCCGAAATACCCCAAACTAATATTCTAAAATTACCTTTTCCGCATTCCTTTGTTTAAAGCCGTTGTCTTACAATCTATTCTTTTGTTGGCCGCTTTAACTTAACTCAAAACCTAAAGGAATGAAACAATTTACCACTCTTCTGTTAGCTGCAATATGCCTGTTCAGCTTTCAAATTTCATCGGCTCAAACCGGAACATCAAATAGCGGTCCCAACTTATTAGGTGCCCGGGGTACTTTCAGTGTTCCATATATCACGGTAAATACATCTGCTGATGCCTGCCTGCAATCAGGCACCAATACCTACAACCCAGTAGGTAATGTAGGAAATAAACTGAATGGTTGTTCAAGCACAAGTGGAAATATATTTCCTTGTTCCGATTATACTTATACTGCGGTTACCAAAGGGATGGAACCTGAGTTTACTTATTCAATATTAAAAGTGATGGGCGATAATAGCGGTTCCAACTGCATCCACGCCCCTATCTGGCAAGCTGCCGACCATACAGGTGACGGTGGTTATTTTCTTGCTGTAAATGGTGCACCGGATATTACTAAATCGCCAATTTTTTACCAGATAAAATCGATCCCTGTATGTACAGGTTCTACCTATGAATTTTCTGCCTGGGTTATCAACATGATGCCTCCGGGTGGTGATTCTGCTGCTGCTCCTGACATTTCCTTCGTAGTTAATGGAAATGATACTATTGCAACTTCAGGTCACATTCCTTACGATCACCAATGGCACAAAGTGGGTGGTAAATTTATTTCTACTACTTCTACAGTTGATTTAAAGGTGGTGAATTCAACATTTGTTGCTAATGGCAATGATCTTGGTCTTGACGATATCTCTATTAATGTTGTTCAGTCGCAGGTTAGTGTTACTGGCGCTGCCTATACAACAGAAGGGAATACAGTTACTCCGGTATTTACTGTAACTGACCCATCCAGCACAAATACTTTTTACAAATTACAGGTGAGTACAGATGGTTCAGTATCTTTTTCAGATTTGCAAACAGGAACGCTTACTTATACAAATGGTGTAGCCACATTTAGTTATGATATCACAAACGCTTCTACCGATCTTACACAGCCAAATGCAAACGGTAATATTTACAGACTGGTTGTTGCTACTACAAGTGATAACCTGGCTAACCCTTCTTGTAATTACTTTAATGACTATAAACTTGTTGTGGTTGCCGCTGGACCGGCTCCCGTACAATTAGTTTCATTTAATGGTACCTATTCTAATGGAGTTGCTAACCTTAACTGGCAAACAAGCCAGGAAATAAATAACAATCGTTTTGAATTGTATAGAAGTTTTGATGGCAATGATTTTGAACTGACCGCAACTATAGCCGGAGCAGGTAACAGTTCTACACCCAAAAACTATAGCTACCAGGATCATATCAGCCCTGAAGGAAATAATGTTTATTATAAATTAAAACAGATAGATATAGACGGTCAATTCACCTTCTCTAATGTGGTAAGGCTTTCTACCAACAGCAATAATGAATCCTTCCGCATTTATCCTAACCCGGTTGTGAATAATTTTACCGCTTCTTTCAGCGCTGCTCAATCAGGCACGGCTATAATGTTAATAAGAAATACGAATGGACAAACGATGTATAAAAGAACGATTGATGTGATAAATGGAAATAATGCAGTATCAGTGAATGTGCCTCAGTTGCTGGCAGGAATGTATTTTGTAACTATTGTAAATGATGAATTGAATTATAATGCAAAATTGCAAAAACAATAATAGGGTTAAAAAGTAAATAGTGAAACCGATGCAACTATTATGGTTGCAACGGTTTTGCTGTTTTAATTGTTGAGATTTTTGAAATAATGTACAATTTTTATGGTGAAAATATGTTACAGATGATTCTCGCCGGCTATAAGAGTTTCAGGTAAAGAAAAAGTAAGTCGAACCGGGAAGAAATAAAAGAAAGGATCTCACCAAAAAAAAACTTGTTATTCAGTCTATCCTGTCCGTCTATAACCGATCAGGGCAGATTTTTGCAAAAAAAAGTATTTAAAAAAATAAAATAAAATGAGAAAAATTATTCTTTAATTTGTATGGACTTTTGTAGAGGATTCAAAAGAAAATCAAAATAACTCGTCTTTAATGAAAATTAAAATTCCCTTTTTTCTAATATTGTGTATCGTTGCTTTTCAGGCAAAAGCACAATACTATTTTTATAACGATGAGTATTATGATAATGACCTTACTTTTGAGGCAGGGATTTCTTCTGGTCCAATGAATTGCCTGACTGATATTGGAGGTCGAAAAGGGAAAGGTGCAGCGGGTTTCAAAGATCTGAATCTCAATACTACCAAATTTGCCGGAGGCATTTATTTTGGGGCACTTTATAAACATTTTTTAGGATTTAGACTCGAAGGTACCAGGGGAATGGTGCAGGCTTATGATAGCTTATTAAAAGGTGTGAAGTCAACTGCAGCAATTGGAAGATATAACAGAAACCTGAGTTTCAGAAGCCCAATCACCGAAGTTTCACTTTTAACCGAATTTTATCCGATAGCATTTTACAAAAATTTTGACCCCGAACTCCCTCCTTCATCATTATCACCTTATATTTTAGGGGGTGTCGGATATTTTCATTTCAATCCACAGGCAAATTTGAATGGCCAATGGATTGATCTTCGCCCATTACACACAGAAGGGGAAGGTTTCGCAGAATACCCAAACAGTAAGGAGTACAATCTCAACCAAATAAACCTCTCTTATGGATTCGGACTGGCATACGAAATATCAGCTAAGTTTGATATAAAAATTGAATACGTAAGCCGAATATTATTTACTGACTATTTAGATGATGTACATGGGAGGTATATTGATCCTTCCGTATTTTCAAAATATTTAAGCGGCACTCAATTAGCAGATGCTCTAATTTTAAGTGACAGGGGAAGACCAGATGCATTACCTAATGAAAACACCAACCACCCGGGAGGTATCAGGGGCGATCCCAATGATAATGATTCATACTTTTCCGTTAATATTAAAGTAGGATATATCATTGGAAGGCAAAAAATTTCAGGAGGAAACAAAAGATTCAGAAGGCAATACTCAAGTCCGGTGAGGTATTAGTTATATACTAAATCTAAATAAAAAATAAAAAAGTACTGGATCAGTAAACACCCGTCCGAACAAAGTATCGGGAGGAAACAATTTCGGTTGATTCCCATTCAACAATTTAACCATAGAACCATTTATTCACTCAAGAGAATTTTTTCCCTGGATTTTTTCTGAACATTATTTGTAATACATCCGTTTTATTGTTAATTATTAAACCAATTCAAGTGGAAAGATATTCCTATCCTCAATACTCACACACCATAAAAAACAATATTTATATTTCAGATTAGGATGTGAGAAATCGTATCCTTATTTTTTTATAGCCATATTGGCCTTCACAAAATCACTTATCAAATAACTAATTAATTTTCCGGTAGTAGAACTGTCTTCTCCTGTATCCAATCTGGTGGCTCCCTCACAGATATGCACGTATGCAACTTTGGAATCAGTAGCCACAAAGTTCATATATTGCCTGGCATGCAAAGAAGAAATCCCATTGGGGGTCATAGCGCTGCTTAACGTATTTTCTATGGAGTCCAGGTCAAGTTCAATTCCTGTATAATTATCCTCAGTGAACCCTGTGGCATGAGCTACAGCCTGGATAAAATTCTTTTTTTCATGGATAAAAATATCTTCATAAGTAATGCAATCCATAAATGGATTGTTCACAATATCTATCCAAACATTTTGCTGCAAATAATTTTCATGGATCCCTATAATGCAATATTTATTTAAATAGCCATCTTCGTCTGCATATCGAAATGCATTACCCGAATGCCTCCCTTCTGAAGGCCGATAATCTGTATGTGCGTCGAGGTTGATACAATTAATTTGCGCAAGCTGTACCAGCTCTGCCTTGTACAATCCTTTAGCCGCCCCTTTTATAGCAGGGTAAGCATTGTTATGGCCACCTCCTATAATAAGAGGGATCTTATGATATTGAGTAATAATTTTTATAATTTCTTCGACAGCATCATCTATCTTATTTACAAAAGAACGGTAAGCAGTAACCTTTTCTTCATCGGTAGCAGCATTTACGTTAATCAGTTTTTGAGCATCAGTAAAATCGAAATGACCGGCAACAAAAATATTTTCACCACTTAAAAAATCATTACTTTGAATATTTAAAAATGATTCGAGAAATGGGAACCAGCATGTATTCGCACCACCTTTACCCAGGTTCGCTTTTACACCAATATCTTCAGGTATTCCAAAAAGGATATACTTTGCTTTCGTTTCAGAGATGGCTTTTTCAAAATCAAGGGATCCGTTACAAAGAACTATTTCTCCCAGTTTTGTTTCATATTTACGTAGATGCGTAAGCGAAAGAATGTCAAACTTCCCATATCGTCTGAATTGTCCCTTCATAAAATTTCAGTTAAAAGTATTTTAAAAAAATATTTTTGTTTTAAATAAAAGTACCGTGAATCATTACTTTATCAATTAAATTATTTCCAAAAGAATAAGGATAATAAGCAATAGACGGAACCGGCCTGGTAAAAATAAGATTGGCTTTTTTGCCCACACATATACTTCCATAATCATTTTCTATTTCCATGGCACAAGCACCGTTAAAAGTTACAGCATTAATAGCTTCTTCCGGTAATAGTTTCATTTGAATACAACTTAGCGAAATAACAAAATTCATATTACCGGAAGGCGATGAACCTGGATTATAATCAGATGCAAGTGTGATAGCAGCCCCTGCATTTATCAAATCGCGCGCCGGAGGTAAAGGCATTCTTAAAAAAAATGCCGCGGATGGTAAAAGGGTTGAAGCGCCTTCATATTTTCCAAGCAAATTAATTTCATTCTCTTTTAACGTTTCTAAATGATCAAGCGAAAGAGCCCCGAGAGATATTCCTGTTTCTATTCCGCCAATACTGTTTAGCTGATTTACATGCAACTTTGGTTTTAAACCATAAATTCTGCCGGCTTCGCAAATTGTTTTCATTTCTTCCGGTGAAAAAAATCCTCTCTCACAAAAAACATCTATATAATCGGCTAGCTTTTCTTTCCCAATTACCGGAAGCATTTCATTGATAATACAATCTATGTAACCAGCGTGGTTCTCCTTGAATTCAGTAGGAAAAGCATGTGCACCCAGGAAAGTAGCTTTTATTTTCAGCGCACTTTTTTCTTTCAGCTTTTTTATCACCCTGAGTATCTTTAATTCGCCATGTGACGATAAACCATAGCCGCTTTTTATTTCGATTGCGCCGGTGCCGAGTTTACTTACTTCTTCTAATCTTTTCCACGCCTGGATAAAAAGATCATCCTCAGAAGCATCATGTAATTTTTTTGCAGAATTCAGGATACCGCCCCCTATTGCTGCAATTTCCGCATAGCTCAATCCTTTTATTTTATCAATAAACTCGCCTTCACGGCTTCCGGCAAAAACCAAATGTGTATGACTGTCGCACCAACACGGTAAAACAATGGTATGAGTGGCAACAGCAGTTTGTTGTTTTGAAAAACGAAAACTTTCCATTTTACCAATCTCAACAATAATATCATTTTCAATAATGATATACCCATTTTCTATAGTTGGCAAAACACCCAAATCCATTCCCCTAATAAATCCGGAATGATTGCGGGTATTTACAATCCTGCTGATATTTGTAAATATCTGTGTAGCCATTAAAAGCTAAATTATGGAAAAAGGTGGAATGTTCTTTTTATGATATTTTACTATTCGTATAAAATATAAAATGATCATGAAAACAGGATAATAAAAAACATTTTCCACAATAACATCTTATTGAATAATTATTAAAAAAAATACCCGTTACTGCAACGGGTATCTGAAATAATTTCCTAATCTTCTATAATAAAATTATGAGCAGCAAGATAATAATAACCAGGGCTCCTACAGATATATAAATTCCTCTGCGGCGGGCTTCTCTACGCAAGCTTTTTACCTCTTTTCTTAAATCCTTTTTTTCTGTGGAAGTTAAATTGGTCTTGTTCATATCGCGGATCTCAATTAGCCGGGTTTCAATCTGCTGTGCGCGAACTTCTTTGGGCACCTCAGTTTTAGCCTCCGGCGTTTCTCCTGCAAAAACGGGTGTCACCAGTGCTATACAAATTGCCATTAATAATACGGGAATAATTTTTTTAGGATTCATAAAAATTGTTTATTCAAATGTAATCCTTTGCAAGAATAAACGATATTATTTTATTAAATTTAATAAAAAAAATAATGTACTGAAAAACATTAAGCCAATAAAGACTCCCTAAAAGGCTTTAATGAAAGAATATGGCTCAACAAAAGTTTCCTGAAAGAAAGTGATGTAATTCTGCGATTGAATGCTATTCAAAATAGATCTTCACCGTTTGATACAAAAGCCTGTTTTGCATATACTGTGTTTGCATATTTACTTTTTCGGTATAGCCTTCAAGGCCAAATAGGCCGGCGGCATTTCCTTTATTGATAGCTATTTCAAGATAATTGGCCGAATTAAATAAAGCAAGTTTTTCACTTTCGGATACATCAGCATACGTTTCACTTATTTTTTCAATAATCTCATCTCTTTTAAAAACAATTTTAAAACTTCTGCCACGTCTTTGTTCTTCAAATTCTTCTTTGGTAATATTTATGATTACATTCTCAAAATTATCAATGAAAATGATCTGGCCTTCGATAAATTTATCTCCAAGTAATGGCCTTAGCGGATTCTTCACTTCAATTGAAATATCGGTATCGCCTATTTCTTTAAATGTTTTTCCATTAAGAATTTCCTGGTAGGCTTTTGCAAAAACCCTTGCGCAGTATAATGTATTTTTTTGTTCAGACAAACTTAATGGAAGCGCTACCACTCTTTGCGGGGTTTCTTCCAGTATCATTGTGATCAGTCCATTATCCGCGCAGCCAATGTATTGATCGTTGTGTTCTATAAACAACAGGTGATCCGGCCGTTTATCAAACAGGTTGACCATCACAATATGAAACGTTTTAGGAGAAAAATTTTTGATAGCATTGCGGCATACATACGCGGCCTGCGGATAATTGAAAGGTGAAAGTTCATGTGAAATATCAATTATTGTAAACTGATTATTAATTTGCAATAATTGTCCTTTTACTGCGCCGGTTAAAAAATCCTGTCGCCCTATATCTGATGTAAGTGTTATTAATGCCATTCAAAAAGTGTATAATTGATTTTGTATTTTCCAGTGATTAATTGAATTGTTAACTCTCAAAAAAAAATAAAAACAATAACTGTTTATTAAGTCTGTAATCTAAATAAAACAAATTGAACTACTCATTTTATTTGTTTAAAGCGATCTAAAAAATAGTGTTGCATCTTCAGTGCTTACAACGGCAACCATAGTAGGCAAAGCTTTACCTGTGAATTCGTTTTTTAACCAGGATAATTTTCCAGGCGTATGCGGGCAGGTAGAAACAACAACGCCGCGCTCCAAAAATTCTTCTACCATCGCCTTCCAGATCCCAGCAGTACCTCCTGTGATTACTTTGATCTTATTTTCAAAAATCATTTTATTTTAAACAAAAATAACAGAGATGGAAGAAAAGAAAAAAATAAATAAATGTAAAACTCTAAACATGGAAAATTTTAGACCAGAGATCCCAGCATTCAGCTTTGAGCTGTCAGTCGTCAGCAAACAAACTTTTAACCTAAATATCTAATTTACCAATAAACTATTAAACGAATTACCTAATTTACCAATTAACTATACGCCCAATTATTCTAATTTCGCAAAATGTCATTTACTTCATTTATAAGATCGGCAACAACAAACAGTTTGGTTCAATTATACCAACAAAAATTTTCGGAAAAAGATTTTCAGATCAACGAAACCAAACCGGAATTCACTGGTGATTATACCGTAGTGCTTTTTGCATTGGTAAAATCTTTAAAAAAATCACCGGAAGTTTTAGGAAAAGAATTGGGCGAACATTTACTAAAAAATCATCCTGCTTTTTTTTCGGGATACAATGTGATTAAGGGATTTTTGAACCTGGAAATTGCAGAAACACAATTAACCGCTTTTCTTCAAAAAAACTATAACGATGTTTCTTTTGGTAAAATGCCATCCAACCATCAAAAAATAATGGTGGAATATTCTTCGCCTAATACCAACAAACCACTACATCTCGGGCATTTGAGAAATATTTTCCTGGGTTGGAGTGTAGCGGAAATTTTGAAAGCAAATGGCAATAAGGTCATTAAAACTTCTATTGTAAATGACAGGGGCATTCATATTTGCAAAAGCATGATTGCATGGCAAATGTTTGCAAATGGCGCTACTCCCGGATCTGTACAGGAAAAAGGAGATCATTTTGTCGGCGATTATTATGTAAAATTTAATGAAGAATATAAAAAGGAAGTGACTCAATTAATGAATGACGGCAAGCCGAAAGAAGAATCGGAAAAAGAAGCACCAATAATGAAGAAAACGCAAAAAATGTTGCTTGACTGGGAAAAGGGAAAACCCGATGTAAGAGAATTGTGGAAAACAATGAATGGTTGGGTTTACAGGGGTTTTGATGAAACTTATAAAAGAATCGGGGCTGATTTCGACCAAACATTTTATGAAAGCAATACGTATCTTCTGGGAAAAGATTTTGTGCAGGAAGGTCTTCAAAAAAATATTTTATTTAAGAAAGAAGATGGCAGCGTATGGATTGATCTTACAGATGAGGGGCTTGATGAAAAACTGGTATTGAGGGGCGATGGCACTTCTGTTTACATCACGCAGGATATCGGGTTGGCTAAACAAAAATTTGAAGAATATAATTTAGATAAAAGTATTTATGTGATAGGCGATGAGCAATTGTATCACATTAAAGTATTAAAAGAAATTTTACTCAAACTCGGGATGCTTTTTGCCGATGATATATTTCATTTAAGTTATGGAATGGTGGAATTAACGAGTGGGAAAATGAAAAGCCGAGAAGGCACTGTGGTAGATGCAGATGATATTGTTGACGAAATGGTAGCCACTGCAGAAAAACATACTCAGGAGTTGGGAAAAGTAAAAGATTTTACAAAAGAAGAATTAAAGGAATTGTATGAAACCCTTGGCCTTGGCGCCATGAAGTTTTATTTATTAAGAGTGGACCCTAAAAAAAGAATGATCTTCAATCCGGAAGAAAGCATAGACTTTCATGGATTCACAGGCCCTTTTGTGCAATATACTTATGCAAGGATCCAATCAATTTTGCGTAAAGTGGGTGATGAGGAATCAGGTATCAGTTTTGAGGCCACAGGCCTCAGTAATTTGCTGGCGCTTGAAAGAGAAATGATTATTTTTTTGGAGAAATATCCAAATATTATTTTAGATGCGGGAAATGAAGTGGATCCTTCTATAATCGCCAATTACGTTTTTAACCTTGCCAAATTATATAATTCATTTTATGCCGAACATTCTGTTGCCAATGCAGAAAATGAAGAAAAAAAACATTTACGTTTACAGTTGAGCGTTATGTCTGCAATGGTTATAAAAAACGGCCTCCTGCTTTTAGGAATAAAAGTTCCGGAAAGGATGTAAGGTGTATTTATTGATTATAAAAAGACAATGAAACATGCAGTCCTGCTCGATATTCAAAATTCAAACCAACTATTTTCAAAACTGAATTTACCAGAGTTTGTAAAAAAACCTTATTACCTTCAAACACAATGGCAGAAAATAAGGGCTGGACATGAACAGTGTCCACCACTAATAATCGGCCAGTCCAAAAACTATAATAAATAAGAAATTATGGAAAACGAAAAAATAAATGAAGAAAGTTCAATAGAATCCTCTTATTGGAATGAGCGTTATTTGCATAATGAAACCGGATGGGATATGAAGCAGGTATCGCCGCCATTGAAAGGGTACATTGACAGCCTTACAAATAAAGATCTTACTATTTTGATTCCCGGATGCGGCAATGCGTATGAAGCAGAATACCTTTTAGACAAAGGTTTTAAAAACGCAACACTCATTGATTTTTCAGTTGTAGTAACGGAAAGGTTAAGAGAAAAATACAAAGACAAACCCATTCAAATTGTAAACGAAAATTTTTTTGATCATTCCGGGAAATATGATTTGATCCTGGAGCAAACATTCTTCTGTGCTTTGATTCCTTCGCTACGCGGAAATTATGTAGAAAAATGTTACCACCTTTTAAATAATGGAGGAAAAATTGCAGGCGTTTTTTTTAATAAAAAATTTACTCTTTCAGAACCACCATTTATTGCAGCCTACAAAGAATACCAAAAACTCTTTCAGGAAAAATTCACTTTTTTAAAATTTGAAAATTGCCGCAATTCAATTGAACCGAGAATGGGATATGAATTATTTTTTGAGTTTGGAAAAAAAATGGAGAAAGAATTGCAGTAAAGTCCGCTTTTACGCAGCCCGAAAGATTCGTACCCGTCCGGGTCCGAAGGAGCGGCGGACTAACGTACATTCAGTCAGTCAACAAATAACTGCTTTAATAGTGAAATGGATCTATTAATCAGAAGAAGATCTTTTCTTTCCAAAAGCCCTGTTTCTCAGGTTACCCAACACTGGCAATACATCCGGCGATAAATCAAAATAAATGATAGAACCTCCATACAAGGCTGTAAACAGAACAGTTCTGAATACAATTGCAAAAAAACCATGAATGGAAATAAAAGTATAGTAGCAAATAAAATAAGAAACTACAGCAAACAGGATGGCGTAAAAAGTTTTTATACTAAAAGGGTGCATATTAAATTTCTTTTTCAAAAATCCAATACGGATCGTATTATAAACGGTCAGTGAGATCAATGTAGAATATCCCGCCCCCACAATGCCATAATGTTTAACCAGGTAATAATTAAGCGGGACAGCAAACGATAGCAAAATCATTCCACTTATAAATTCAAAACGCCAGAAAGTAGATGTCCCGATAATTTGCGAATTGACTCCGGTACCCAAATCAACAACTCGCGCTAATCCCAAAAAGAAAAAGACCCATATCGAATCAAGGTAAGCAGGTTTCAGTTTGAAGGTATGAACTGCATCCGTATAATTGAGCCATACAATTAAAAAAATTCCGAGAGAAGCTATGAGCAGATTGATTCCTGAACGTTGATAAATTAAATTGATCTTTTCAAAATCCTTATCCTTCCATGCCTTTGATAAAACCGGTATAGATGCAGCCACAGCACCCCTTTGCGGCGCCTGCACCAATCCGGAAACTACAAACCCCAGGCTAAAAATACCTGCTGCAGCAGTTCCGAGTAGAGACATAATAATGACAATATCAATGAAGGCGGCAATTGTATAAATAGTGCTTCCCACATAGATCAAAGAAGCCATTGAAACCATCTTTTTATAAAATTTTTTAGTAACGCGGCTAAGGGTAAACGTTATATAAAATTCTTTTTTCCAGATAAGGTAAACTACCAGTACGAGCGACACAAGGCCATAGGTAAAAGCGTACATTTTTATAAATGTATCAAAACTGCTGATCAGTTTAAAACTTAAGAAAAAGATAAGTATAAACGTTAGAACCCGGAACAGAAGTTCGCGCAAAAAAGTAGTGAAAATGGATTTACGGATATTCCAGGCGAAGACCTCGAACATAGAAAAAATAAGCAATGAAAAACCAAATGGGAAAACCCAGAAATAATATTTAATGAATTCCGGGGAATTACCACCAAATTTCCGGATCACCAAATCTTTAAACACAATACCGGCAAGTATTACGCAGCAAAATCCTATGACGCTCACGAGTAAAGCCCACGTAAGAAGATCATTTTTCTTTTTGGGCAGATTGTCATTATAATAAGGATAAAATTTATACACTACCGATACCATACCGAGATTGGCAAAAGCAAACATCAGGTTACCCACGGCGATAAAAATATTGGTAAGTCCATATTGGGATGGAGTAAAAAGGGAGCCTTGTCTCGTGAAAAGATACGTATTAATAAAGCCGATAAAAAAACCCCCATACACAAAAATGGTTGAAATAATACTCTGCTTTCGTACCTGCGACATAGACAAATTTAAGGCTCTAAATTAGTTGTAAAAAATTTGATAGCAATTTTTTGTGGATAGCGGTAAGTAATGAAGGTTGACACTGCGTGGATGTTGCGGCCTGCACCGAAGGTCAGACAGTGGGCACTGGTTCAACGGTCAACTCGGCAGGTTGGCAATGCGTGTCTGTCAAACCAGATTTTTTGTTTTTGCAATGATTGCAATTATCACCGCAGTATGACGCCAGACGTACCAACCCCTACCAAATCCGTGACGTGGCTTCAAAATACTGATTGTTAACTTGCATTACCTGTTTATAAAAATCTTATCTCCCTGCTTATCTCCGTTTGAATTGGTTACCATTACAACATACATCCCGTTACTCATACTCGGAGGTATATTTATTGTTATGATATTTGCACCACTTGATGTAGCGATTTGTTTATAAATAACTTTGCCAGAGAAATCTAATATTTCTATTATT
>Ga0208357_1001940_pt1 | contig 14370 bp, 12 predicted proteins | sample NGESurdeep092012_6_FD_184487 | JGI IMG/M metagenome (GOLD analysis project Ga0208357, IMG submission 184487) | Arctic peat soil microbial communities from Barrow, Alaska - NGEE Surface sample F52-2 deep-092012 (SPAdes) | ecosystem: Environmental > Terrestrial > Soil > Wetlands > Peat ... | reverse complement strand
GGTTCTACCATTGAAATGTCATCTCGTCGCTGGCGCTTTTCAGTTTGGAATGGCAGATCGATGGAACTCCGCCCGTCTAACGGAGGTGGCGCACATTCTGCAGCGCAGGATCCGACGCCTGGCCAATGGAATGCGAAGCACTCGGAGTCTGGTAAATGCGGTATTCCGTCTCGATGAACGTCAACGCTTGCGCGCGCCAGCCGCCGCCCACACCGCGGCCTACCTGCGCGCCCCGATCTTCAGGAGCGTCCGCAAGGCACCGCCAACTCTCGACCGGACCGCGCGGCCTCGGCACTCTCACCGCTACCGTCTTCTCAACCGGTGACGCGGCAGGGCGTGCCAAATGCTTTGCTGCCAGCCGGAATATCGCTGAGCACTAAGCTGTTCGCGCCAATCACGCACCCGCTCCCGATCGTGACACCCTTTGCGATCACCGTGTTCGGTCCGATGTAGCAGTTGCTCTCGATGACCGTGCTCGCGTAGTCATAAGGCGATCGCCCACCGCTAATCGCCCACGCAACAGTGTCATGACTGTAGATTTGAACGCCCGCTGATATAGAGCAGTACGATCCGATGACTAGCCCTCCGGATCCATCGAGAATAACGAATGGCCCGATCCACGTGTTGGCGCCTACTTGCACGTTTCCGTAAACGTGTGCGGTATCGTAGATTGACGTACCTTCGCCAAAGCCAAGTGCTTTCGCCTTCTTCCAGCGATCAACGACGTAGTCACCAAGTGGCAATGTGCGATTCCAGTCCGCGGCAATTTCGCGTTGCCGTTCGACCCACAGCATTTCAAGCGCGTTGAGCAAGCGCAGGTCCTGCTCCCGTTGGCCCGCGGGCATGGTCTGTGGGGGATTCTCGCTGCCATGCGCGCTTGTCATAGGCCCTGTACCGCCTCCTCAACATTCAACAGCGACCAGACGAGCAGCCGACGGTTCTGTTCTCCGCGAAGATGTTCATTCACGAGTCCCTGTACCGTTGTACGGTCTAGCCAGTTGTAGATCTTAGCGTGCTCGCTGATGAGCTTGCGTCGGACGAAGTCGATACTCTCGCCTTTGAACCAACTCGCATCCGGCGCAGAGAAGCCTTGCTTCTCAGCTGCGGCAATTTCGTCAGGGATATACCGCCGGACAGCATCGCGTAAGATTTGCTTCCCGTCATTTGTCTTCTGGAAGAACTGTCCTCGCTTGTTGCCGGCTACATTCTCATTGATCCGTAGTACCGTAGCGAGGTTGTTGAGCTTCAACTCGACCGGGCAGCGCATTGCGAAGTCCACCAAGTCGTTGTCCATGAAGGGCACTCGAGTTTCGAGCCCATGCGCCATGCTCAACTTGTCCTCTACCACGAACAGGCCGTGCAGGAACGTCTTAGCCTCGAAGTAGAGCGAGTGGTTGATGTAGTCCTGCGGCCGATTCAATTCATTGTCGTGCGTAAGAAAGACATCGCGAAAGATATCTCTGGTCCAGACATCTTTCACATCGTCCCATATAGGAGCGAAGACTTTCGCGATCGTGGCATTTGGCATCAGCCGCTGCCAGAATTCATAATACTGGTCGATATAGTCCTCAAAGTTCTCGCAGTCGGTAGCGCGGTAATAGCGCCATGGATATCCACCGAACAACTCATCGCCGCCTGCTCCGGACAATACCACTTTTACGAATTTGCTGGCGAGTTGGGCGGCGTAGTAGTTCGGGTAGCTTTGCCCCACGCGCGGCTCCTCAATATGGAACGCTAGCTTTGGGAGGCAGCGCTCCATATCACCGGCCTTGAGCACCATTTCATAATGTTCGGTCTTGAAGCGAGCAGACATCGCCTCGGCTTTCACCCGCTCGTCAAACGCAAGCTCGATTCCAGAGGCGGAACTCATGTCAAATCCGCATGTAAATGTCTTGATGTATGGCAGTTCGCGCGCAGCCAGCGCGGTAAGAGTTCCCGAATCCATGCCGCCGGACAGGTACGCTCCAAGTTCCACATCGGTGACGAGTTGTCGGCTGACTGCCTGTCGCAAGAGGCGATCGAGCTCCTCGACGTACTCGCCGGAATTCACAGGTCCTTCCGGCTCACGGAAGCGGTAATCCCAGTAGCGAATGACGGTAGGTATCCCGCTACTTCCAAGCGAAATCCGCGCGATCGACGCAGGCGGGAGAAGTTTCACGCCTTCAAGTAAGGTGCGATCCGTGAAGATGTTCTGGAACGTGAGGTACTCCAACAGAGCCTTCTTGTCGAGTGCCCGCCTCGAAGCAGGGTGTTCGAGGATGGCCTTCTGCTCCGAGCCGAACAGGAACGTCTGGCCCCAGCACGCATAATAGATCGGCTTGATGCCGTAGCGATCACGAACCAGGAAGAGCGCCTGTTCGCGCTGGTCCCAGATGGCGAAGGCGAACATGCCGTTGAAACGACTTACGCAATCCACGCCCCATTGATGCCACGCAGTTAATACGACTTCTGAATCCGTTCTTGAGCGAAACTGGTGGCCGAGGGATTCTAGTTCGGCGCGCAGTTCCTGAAAGTTATACACCTCACCGTTGTAGCTGAGTACAACCCTTTGGTCGCGCGTCATCATCGGTTGGTGACCCGCCGGTGACAGGTCGATGATGGAGAGTCGTCGATGCCCGAGCCCGATAAATCGATCCGTATAGAACCCCTCGCCGTCCGGCCCCCGGTGGGCGATGGCATCGGTCATCCTGCGCAAGATCGCAGGTGAAACCGGCATTCCGTTCAGGTGAAAGATGCCAGCAATTCCGCACACCGGTCAGGTCTTCCGCGCAATCACGGTAATGCCTGCGGCCTCGGTGACCAGCCGTTCCACTTCCATATCAGCAGCAACACACCACGAACGTACTTCGTCTGGAGATTGGCGATGCGCGTTGGCTGGTGCATACCAATCAAAATTGATGTGGTTCATCTCGGCAAACGTAAGGTCCGGCCGATAGAACGCCTTGGCCACATGCCAGTAGAAGAGGCGTTGAACACTGATGCGTCCCGCAGGGATCTCAAGGAGCTCGATGGGTTCTTTGATGTCAATTTCTGCATCGAGGTTACCGAGCGAGATGCCTAATTGCGTCAATGGCTCCATCGCTTTCCACGCGTCTTCTGGTGGCATGGCCTGGATCTTGGCGCGCAGGAAATCGTCGGTAAACTCGCGAATCGGCCCCTTGCGCCTATATACATAGAATAGGAAGCGACCGCCCGGTTTCAGGAGTCGCGCCAACGACTTGAGCGCTTCCTCTGTCGAGTTTGTGTGGTGCAGAACGCCCTCGGAGAAGATGAGATCGACGGTACCTTCGCGAAGAGGGAGATCGCCGATATCCGCTTGGAGAAACGCGGCTGCCAACCCACGATCGGCAAAGCGATCGCGCGCCACATCGACTGCGTCTGATACGTCAATACCGAGGTACCTGACTTGCGGTACGATGCGCCCAAACAGTTCAAGCCCGGACATACCGGCTCCGCACCCTGCATCAATCAAGAGCGGGCGCTCGCCATGATCCGTGAGCCATTCGGCAGTCGCCATGTCTCCGTATCGCTCGACGAGCCACTGGCGCATACGGTTGAGCGACGCCGAGGATTCAAACGTGTCTCGCTTCTTCCATTTGAAACCGAACGCTTCGCCGGTTTGGGTTTGCGCGTTCGACATCACTTTCGTGCTGCGTAATATTCCGTTTCGCACAACGAACGGTTGTCCATGAAGGTCGAAGGCTTGGCCTTCTTCCGCTGAGTCTATGCCGAGGGCCTCGAGCAACCATCGAGGCACTCCGTGGCCGAACTCAAGACCCGATTTCGTGGAGGCTTCGAACAACATACGCGTAGTCTTCCTCAGTCATGCGGTTGTGTAGCGGAATTGCCATCGTGTGGTCATTGCAATTACGTGCACCGGGGTAGTCCGTCGGCAACAGGCCGAATCGCTCTCGATAGTAACCCAGCATGTGGACCGCATGAGTCCCGGGGCGAGTAGCAATGCCTCTGGCCTGCAGCCGCTCCATGATGTCGTTGCGCTCCAGTGGTGCATCTTCGGGGTCAACGTAGGTAACGAATGCTTGCCAAGCATGCGTACCATTCGCCGGGAACACCGGCATACGTAACCAATCCAAGTCTGCCAAGTGCTCGCGGTAGTACTCGCCCCATCGTTGTCGCTCCGCGATGAATTGGTCCAGTTTACCAAGCTGCACTAGTCCTATCGCGCCCTGCAGGTCGGTCATACGGTAGTTAAAGCCGAGTAGGTTGAACTCCGGCAGCAGGTAGGGGCGAGGCCCTCGGTGCCGTTGCTCCTCGGAAATACTAGCCCCATGGTTGCGCAACCTGTCGGCTACGCCGGCCAACTCGGCGTTGTTCGTGGTGAGCATTCCACCTTCACCGGTGGTAATTGACTTGCGTGGATGAAATGAAAACACGCCGGCGTCACCTAGGCCACCCGCCGGTACACCGTCAATGCTAGCCCCGGCAGCACAGGCACAATCCTCAAACAATAGCACACCCGCTGGTAACACTTTGCGGATCGCCGCGATGTCGGCGCAAAGTCCGAACAAGTGAACTGCGATGACCGCTTTGGTTCTCGGTGACAGTCGGCGCGCGATTTCAACCGGCTCAACGTTGTTTGTCACCGGGCTTACGTCTGCGAAAACCGGAGTCGCTCCCGTATAGAGAATAACGTTGGCTGTTGATACCCAGGTGAAGGCAGGGACGATGACTTCATCGCCGGGCCCTATTCCCGCTGCGGCGAGCATCAAATGCAAGCCCGTTGTGCAGCTCGTCACGGCCAGCGCATGTGCGACTTCGTGCCGTGCAGCGAACGCCTTCTCAAATGCGGCAACTCGTGGGCCTTGCGTTAACCAGCCTGACATAAGCGGCTCGCGCATCGCATGCCATTCCTCTTCACCGGTACTCGGCAAAGAGATCTGAATGCGTCGCGACTCTGTTTCACTCATAAGGGATCCCCCTCACGCCATTTCTCGGGCCGCACGCCGGCGGTCATCGACTTCGGACTTATGGGCGGCCCGCCATTCGATCAGCTGCTTCAGGCCCTTTCGAAGGTCTATTCCAGCCACAAACCCAATTTCTGCACTCGCCCGCTTAGGAGATCCGATGCGATTACGGACCAGCGTAGCCTGGCTGCGGGGCGCGTAGTTGATCGGCGCATCGCTGCCCGTAAGATCCAAGACGAGTTCGGCAAGTTCCTTGAGCGAAGTGCGCTTTCCGGTTCCTACGTTATAGAACCGATCATTTGCCTCGGATTTCATCGCGCTCACATTGGCGCGGCCACAGTCCTCGACAGCAACAAAGTCGAACGCTTCCGAACCATCGCCCAAAATCGTTGGGCCGCTTCCTCGATCAATTGCGTCTAGCATTTTCATGATTACAGCGATGTACGCGCCGTGATAGTCCTGGCGCGGCCCGTAGACATTCATGTAGCGCAATCCTACATAGTTGAGCCCGTACCGATGATGAAAGGCCCGCAACATCGCCTCACCAGCTATCTTAGTCGCCCCATAGAAGTTCTTGTTGTTAAACGGATGATCCTCCGTCATGGGTTCCTCCACGGCGTCGCCATAGACAGAAGCCGACGAAGAATAGACAAGGCGTTGGACCTGCTTCTTGACGCACGCTTCCATGACATTGAACGTGCCGTGCACATTGACATCGAAAGCGCTTCGAGGAAAGTCATGACATTGCAACAACCAGAGCGCAGCGAAGTGAAAGACACCATCGGCCCCGTCGAGTGCCGAGTCCAGAATGTCGGTCTGTAGTATGTCACCCCCGACGTCAAAAATCCTCACCCGCGGATCTTTGAGCGCTGGCCCGAGATTTTCGACCCGACCACGGACGAAATTGTCATAAATTATGATCTCCCGCACGTCTTCCTTGAGCAATTGATCCGCGGTGTGCGAGCCGATTAGGCCAGCGCCTCCGATCAACACTAGTTTCGTCCCCTTTAGCTCCATGGCCGATCTCGCTTACTGAGGTAGACTATCAACTACATGAGTCGCGAAGGCAAACGCGCTCGTGAACGCTGGCGATATCGCATTCAACACGTGGGTCGAATGCTGGCCGTGCTCTATCACGAAGTCCATTTCCAATTGGCTTGTGCGAGTATTCACCAACTGGGGCCTGATGCCAACTTTCGGAGTGGCGATGATCCACTCCGGTTCCAGTCGGTCGACCAGCGTCCGGGCCGCAGCTACGAAACTGGCCTTTCCGTAATGGGGGAGCTCATTATGTACCAACTTTCTGAAGTTCTGATGGTTAGCGGCGTAGAGCCTTGCTAACTGTACCCCAATACCGAGAGCCTCTAGTGGCTTGGCGCCGCGGAGCAGCCCGTAATTCTCGCGGCCAAGTGCCGGTATAGCCGTGGGGCCGATATAGACCTCATTGCTGATCACCCGCGTGAAGTGGACCCCAAGAAACGGCAACGCAGGATTCGGCACTGGATAGATGCTGCCCCTCACCAGTTCGGTGGCTCCTGGTGCGAGCTTGTAGTAGATCCCCTTGAATGGAACAAGACGGTACTGCCGGCCGACGCCAGCATACCGAGCGACGCGATCGGCATATGCACCTGCAGCGTTGATAAGTCGACCGTAGCTTCGCCGGCATTTGGTGGATGTTGCGACTTGCTGGGCATCGTGAACGGCAACGAGCCTGTCGTCGGTGACTATCCGCACGCCCAGTCGTTGCAGCTCGTTGTACAGCGTTGCAATCACCATACGGCTGTCAATTACGGCCGTGTCTTGACAATGAATACCGCCGAACTCCCCACGGGCGTGTGGTTCGATTCTACGGATATCGTCGCTTCCGATTAGGTCGGCGCGAATGCCACTGGCGAGCGCGTTGGCGTGGAGGCTGGTCAACCCCTTGGCATTCTCCTCGGAGCTCGCGACGATGAGCTTACCGTCCCGGCGCACGGGAATGCCGAACTCCAATGCGTATCTGTACATCACATCCGCTCCGGCCTTGCACAGTTGCGCCTTCAGCGTGGCAGGCGGATAGTAGATACCGGTGTGTAGAACGCCGCTGTTACGGCCGCTTGCATGGATTCCGACTCGCCCTTCCTTTTCCAGGACCGTCACGCGCGCGTTCATATAGCGGTGCTTGATCTCTCGCGCGATCGCGAGGCCAATGATTCCTGCGCCAACAATTAGGTAATCGGAGCTATCGCGCGCTACCGTCGGCGAACGCGAGCGCCCCGGCCGCGACAAGGTGTCAGACTCAGACGTCACGAGTTGTAATAGCTCCTGTACCATTCCACAAACCTCGCTACACCGTCTCCAACTGATGTCGTGGGTTTATAACCCACCTCTTCCACAAGTTTGCTCACGTCGGCAAACGTATCGGGGACGTCGCCTGGTTGAAGCGGAAGGAATTCCTTCTTCGCCTTCTGGCCAAGTGCATGTTCTATGGCTTCGACGTATGCCAGCAGCGGCACGGGGTGGTTGTTGCCGATGTTGAATATGCGATAAGGTGCGTTACTCGAGGATGGGTCCGGCCGGCTGCTGTCCCATTGCGGATTCGGCGCCGCGATGGCATCGCTCGCTCGAATGATCCCCTCGACGATGTCGTCCACATATGTGAAGTCGCGGGTGTGATTCCCGTTATTGAACACTTGAATCGGCGCGCCTTCGAGGATGTTCTTCGTGAACACGAATAGCGCCATATCCGGCCGCCCCCACGGGCCATAAACCGTAAAGAAGCGTAGGCCGGTTGTAGGCAGCCGGAACAAGTGCCCGTAACTGTGCGCCATGAGTTCATTCGCGCGCTTCGTGGCAGCGTAAAACTGTAGAGGGTGATCCACGCCCTGGTGTTCGCTAAATGGCATCGCCGTGTTCCCCCCGTACACGCTACTGGTGCTCGCATATGTTAAGTGCGGGACTCGGGCATGCCGACAAGCCTCTAGGATATTAGTGAATGCGACTATGTTGCTTTCCACGTATGCATGTGGGTTCACCAGGGAATATCGGACGCCAGCTTGTGCTGCCAGATGGATGACCCGGTCGAACGTGTGCTGCTGGAAGCAGCCGGTCACCGTCCTCATGTCAGCGAGGTTCGCGCGAACAAAGCGATACTCGCTTCGTGTTCGTGCTGCAACCTCCTCGAGAATCTTGAGCCGTGCTTCCTTTATTCCTGGATCGTAATAGTCATTGACCACATCGAATCCCACCACGGAGTCACCGCGTTCTAGGAGTCGTTTGGCTGTGTGAAATCCGATAAAACCAGCGTTGCCGGTGACTAGTATTTTCACTGACCGCCTCGCACGCCCAGCACCAGTCGTATTGACACCTTTATCATTAGAGCTCCGTTCGTTCGTTCCTTCTTAATCCGCGACGCTGCGTTGATTGAGTGCGCGCACGTGCGACCGGCACGTCAGAAGTCCAACGGCAGTGCCACGCGCCGGCCGTCTCGCGCGGAGATATAAGCAGCGATAAGCACCTCAAGACATTTGAGCCCTTCTCGGCCATCCGTTTCAGGTTGGGCGTCGCCGCGCAAGACATTGATCACATTGTCGTAATAGAGGCTGTGCCCAAACCCGTAGACCGATCCAGTTTGGTAGCTTGCAGTACCGACTTTCTCGTCGTCGTCATGCGGCGTCGCAAAATCCCAATGCTGGATGTCGTTCACCGCAACGCCTCCAACCCGGACCGTTCCCTTCTCGCCTAGAATCGTGATACTGCCCTCTAGATTCTTCGAGTGAGTCAACATCGTCACGTTCATGGACCCTAGTGCGCCCGTTCGCCAGCGAATATTCAGCACACTCGTGTCTTCTACTTCAATGTTTCGTGCAAGGGTGGCGGTATATGCCTGCACACTTTCAATCGGGCCGATAAGCCAATCCAGCAGATCGACATAATGACTCGCCTGATTCATCAAGGCCCCCCCATCAAACTCCCACGTACCTCGCCAGGCAGCACTGTCGTAGTATTCCTGAGGGCGTGCCCAAAGGACATTGATATTCACCAAATAGATTCTCCCGAATCGTCCCTGATTGACGGCACGCTTGAGCAATTGCAGAGTCGCATTGCACCGATTCTGCTTTACTTCAAAGAGACGAACATTTGCGGCGTCACATGCCTTGACCATTCGCAACCCATCACTCCAGCGGGTAGCCATTGGTTTTTCCGTCATGACATGCCGCCCCGAGCCGGCGACCCGTATGGCCTGCTCGGAATGCAGACCACTCGGCGTCGCCAGGATTACAACATCAGCGGTTGTGCTTGCAAGTAATCCGTTCAAGCTAAGGTGGCCTGGAACTTGCGCTTCTCGTTCCGTGGCTTCTAACGCGTGCTTGTTGACGTCGCACACATCGACAAGTTCTAGTCTGTCGGAGTGCTCTGTGATCGCGCGAAGGTGATTTTGGGAGATCCGTCCGCAACCTACGAGGGCAACTTTGATCTTGCGATCAGTGATCGTTGGATAATTGTGCATGGTGTATGATCGCAGGACGGGAACGATGTTGGCGCGCAGAGTCGGCTGTCCCGCTTGCTCCGCGGCGAGTTAAGTGTCTAAGGCAAAGGAATATAGGGTCGTCTTTGCATTCCTCAGCGAACAGGCCGCCCCGCGGGCATTTATCGACTGCCACCTAATTTCCACCGTCGCCGCGTGCAACGCTCACTATGCCAGCATCGCATCCTAGCGTTGGGTTCGACCGTTGCCCTTCTTTGTTGAATTCATCCGCTCCTCTTAGCTACCTCGGCTTCGCCCCCACGTGGCCTCTAGTTGGGACGTGGGGGTCCAAACCAATTTACGGGCTCCCGTGACTTGATAACAGTCGCGCTGGGCCGCGCCATCTGAGCCGGTCGTGTTAATTCCGGGTCCGCCTTACAGTGCCTCATAACCTGCCACGCAGATTGCCCTCAAATCCACGCCAGCCTGTGGACGAACACGGGTGCTATGACGAGTAGAATTGCATATTTTCTGGATTGGATTGAGCCCTGCGGCATGGGCTGAACCGCCTCTTGACTTGGTATAATTTGTCATCGTAGGTGACGGACCAGCAGGATGTCATTCAAAGATGGCGTAGCTTCTGCCGTGACTGCTTTTCGTCAGACATGGTTGAACGTTTCCACCTCAAGCGAGACCGGCTGCTACCGTTGCCCAGACCACATTCCTCGATGTCGCCGACTCCCCGGGTCTACCTCTCCCCCCCTCACCTCACGGGCCACGAGCGAGCTCATATTGACGAGGTGTTGGCATCCAATTGGATCGCCCCACTCGGCCCGCAGGTGGACGCGTTTGAACGGGAGTTCGCGGAGACGGTCGGCAGTCCGCACGCAGTCGCACTCTCGTCAGGCACGGCAGCGATTCACCTCGCGCTCCTCGCATTAGGGGTCGGGCCTGGTGACGAGGTGGTCACCTCCACCCTCACCTTCGCCGCGACCGCCTTTGCCATCCGCTACGTGGGAGCGACTCCGGTCTTCATAGATAGCGAGCCCGGCTCCTGGAACATGGACCCGGATCTACTGGCCAAATGGCTCAAGCGCCGTGCCGGCGAGAACCGGCTACCCAAAGCCATGCTGCCCGTTCACCTGTACGGTCAGAGTTGTGACCTCGATCCTATTCTCGGCGCATGCGCCCAATGGGACATCCCCGTCATCGAGGACGCCGCCGAAGCGTTGGGATCTTCGTACAAGGGGAAGGCTCCAGGTTCCATGGGTCGAGCCGGCGTCTTTTCGTTCAACGGAAACAAGATCATCACCACGTCGGGAGGAGGGATGCTCGTCAGTGCCGACGAGGCTCTCCTCCGCCATGTCCGCAAACTCGCTACACAAGCACGAGAACCAGCACCACACTACGAGCATCAGGAAATCGGCTATAACTACCGCTTGTCGAACATCTGTGCTGCCGTAGGACGGGCACAGCTCGCCACGCTCGACCAGCGCGTCGCGGCGCGCCGCGCGAACTTCGATCACTACGTCCAACTCCTTGGCGACCTTCCAGGACTCACCTTTCAGCCCGAAGCACCATGGGGCATCCACACGCGCTGGCTGACCTGCCTGCTCGTGGATCCTGTACGTTTCGGCGTAGACCGTGAAACGCTCCGTCTTGCGCTCGAGGCGGAGAATATCGAAGCGCGACCTGTCTGGAAGCCAATGCACCAGCAACCCGTATTCGCGGGCTTCGAGATCGTTGGGGGTGCGGTGGCCGATCGTTGCTTCGAACTCGGCCTCTGCCTCCCTTCGGGCTCGCAGCTCACCGCAGCCGACCGCGAGCGCGTAGCCGCCGTTATTCGTCGCCTGCACTCCTGCTGACGCGTTGCCTTGGCTTCGACCTCCCGTCAGTTTTCTCACATGGTCGCCTATCGCGGAAAGCGCTTATGGGATATCGGGCTTGTGGCGATCACCGCACCGGTGTGGATGCCGCTGCTCCTGGTGGTCGCACTCATTGTCCGTTTCGCCCTTGGCCGCCCGATCTTTTTCGTGCAACAACGCCCTGGGTTGCACGGCCGACCGTTCCGGCTGATCAAATTCCGCACGATGACAGCGGAGCATAATGCGCACGGGTCGTTGCTTCCCGACGATCAACGCCTCGGAAGCTTCGGGCGACTTCTGCGTTCCACATCGCTTGATGAGTTACCCGAGCTGCTGAATGTGCTCCGAGGCGAGATGAGCCTCATCGGTCCGCGCCCATTGTTGATGGAGTATCTGCCCCTCTATTCACCTAGGCAGGCACTCCGCCACGACGTCCGCCCGGGGATCACCGGCTGGGCGCAGGTCAGCGGCCGGAATCTCACGTCGTGGGATACGCGCTTGGAGCAGGATGCATGGTATGTTGAACACGCTTCCTTTGGACTTGACCTACGCATCCTCATGCGCACGCCGGGAAGGGTGCTCCGTCGTCACGGCATTTCGGCGCCTGGTCAGCACACTATGACTCCGTTCACCGGGCCTCTACGCCGGGAGTGACCCGTTCTTGGGTCGCGGCTTCGCGCGCTCTTGCCCCCACCTCTTCGCTGGAGCCCTCGTGTGCGAGTTCTGATTCTCGGCGCTTCCGGGCACGGTCGAGTCATCGCAGATGCCATCCTGTCCCGCAACGATCACGTCGTTGTGGGATTCGTTGATGCCAAGTATCCGGAATCCGGGATGCCACTGTCCCGTCCGCTTCTCGGCTCCGACGTTGACCTGAGCCGAATTGTCAGCGAGCACACCATAGAGGGAATCGTCGTTGCGATCGGCGATAATTGGACCCGCGCACGGATAGTGGAACGGTTGACGTCAGAATTTCCCCGCCTCCAGTTTCCGCCTGTTGTTCACGCTTCGGCAGTGATCGCGCCAGGAGTGTCTATCGCTGCAGGATCCGTGGTGATGGCCGGCGCGATATTGAACCCGGGAGTTGTCATTGCACCCCACGTCATTGTCAACACGGGTGCGTGCGTGGATCACGACAGCACATTGGGTGCGTACTCCAGCGTGGCGCCGAGAGTCGCTTGTGGTGGCGCGGTTGTGATTGGAAACTTTGCGGCGATCGGGATTGGCGCGACAATCATTCATGGCCTGAACATTGGTGAGCACGTGGTGCTCGGTGCAGGCGCGGTCGCTGTGAGTTCCATTTCAGCGTACAGCGTTGCAATGGGAGTTCCCGCAAAAGTCATGCGGCACCGCAGTGCCGGCGAGCCCTACCTCTAGCGAAGCGGGTCACTGGGAACTCCACGTTGGCAACGTCACGTGAAATGCCGTTCACGAACCTCCGCAGCCGGCCGCTCAACGCCCACTTGTCCCGATGTCGGCCCCGCAGCAGCAATCGATCAGCACGGGCGCACTAAAGACGGAGATCCACTGCCTCCGCGGGCAGCACGTACTTCAGATCGTAGAGTACATGGGGCGTCTTGCCCAATCCATGAATGCGATCGGCGCCCATCTCTCCAAACTGATGATGCGCCACGGCAAGGATGATCGCGTCGTATTCATTGATGCTTGGCTCGCCCACCAGTTTGAGCCCGTACTCCCTCCACGCGTGGTCCGGATCGACCCAAGGGTCGCAGACGTCGATCTCGCAGCTGTAATCCTTCAGCTCCGCGACAATATCCACGACACGAGTGTTTCGCAGGTCCGGGCAATTCTCCTTGAATGCAAGCCCGAGAATGAGTACACGCGCACTATTCACGTGAATCCGCTTGCGTGTCATTGCTTTCACTAGCTGCGACACAACGTATGCACCCATGTTGTCGTTCAGGCGACGACCGGCAAGAATGATTTCCGGATTATACCCGATCTCTTGTGCTTTATGAGTTAGATAATACGGGTCCACGCCGATGCAGTGCCCACCCACGAGTCCCGGACGAAAAGGAAGAAAATTCCATTTGGTGCCGGCTGCGCGCAGTACCGCTTCGGTGTCAATGCCCATGCGATTGAAGATGATCGCCAGTTCATTGATTAGCGCAATATTGAGGTCGCGTTGCGTATTCTCGATCACCTTCGCCGCTTCCGCAACACGAATCGACGGCGCCATGTGGGTCCCTGCGACGATGATTTCCCGATAGAGGGCATCAACCAGTCGAGCTACCTCCGGAGTCGAGCCGGAAGTGACTTTCTTGATCGTGGCTACCCGGTGCTCTTTGTCGCCGGGGTTGATGCGCTCCGGGCTGTATCCGACGAAGAACTCCTCGTTGAATTTCAACCCGGAAAACCTCTCCAGCACGGGCACGCAGTCTTCCTCCGTAGCACCAGGATAGACCGTCGATTCGTAAATGACGACATCGCCCCCCTTGAGCACCCTGCCAACAGTTTCGCTCGCCTTGAGCAATGGGGTGAGATCCGGTCGCTTGTGTTCGTCAATCGGCGTCGGCACCGTCACGATGAATGTGTTGCACTCTGCCAGGATCTTGGGATCGGTGGTGAACCGGAGATCGGCCGCGCGACTGATATCGTCTGACGTAACCTCAAGTGTATGGTCCTTTCCCAATTGAAGTTCGGCGATGCGCTCGGCGTTGATGTCAAAGCCGACCACCGACCGCTTCTTGGCGAACTCGATAGCGAGTGGGAGGCCGACATAGCCCAGCCCCACGACACCCAGCTTTGTCTCAGACAGCTCTCTCATTTGTAGGATTTTAATTGTTGGCGCATGCCGAATTCCACGCGCAGGCGCTCCGTGTAGCTACTCAGCGCTCGTGCTGAGCACTGGCGGGCCACAGTTCGAGCCTACAGGGGGGTCCGCCCAAATATAAGATCGCAAGGTATGAGATAGCGGATTATCTCCGTATTTCCGCCCACACGGTGGGCAGCGCCCATCGCTCGGTGACCTCTGACACATACGGATCGCCTTGACCGCGTCATACGGTAGCGGCGCTCGCGTTCGCGGCCAGCGACCACCTCCGCTCCCTCATTCCAAAAATGGAATGAGGGAGCCTACAAGCGCCCTGCCCGCGGACCGCGCACCCGCTTCGAT
>Ga0208357_1001939_pt1 | contig 14370 bp, 19 predicted proteins | sample NGESurdeep092012_6_FD_184487 | JGI IMG/M metagenome (GOLD analysis project Ga0208357, IMG submission 184487) | Arctic peat soil microbial communities from Barrow, Alaska - NGEE Surface sample F52-2 deep-092012 (SPAdes) | ecosystem: Environmental > Terrestrial > Soil > Wetlands > Peat ... | reverse complement strand
TACCAGCGGTTGGAGAATCCAAGGATCGACGCATCGAGCGGCATCACGTCCAGCACCAGTTCGCCATGCTGCCACCGGCAGAGCGGAGCACCCTCCCGGCTGTCCTCTGTGAAGCCAAGCGTCCGGAGCCGCTCGGAGAACACGGCATAATCCGCGTAAGAGACGATCTCCGAGATGACATCGACATCATATGTCCGGCGCACTGGGGCTGCGCCAGGATCGCTGATGAGCAGTCCAGTCGCACACCCTCCCACGAAGACAATCTCAGGCAGTAGCGGGCGCAGCTTCTGTGCCGCGCTCTCCAGAAGGTCAAGGTTTGGAAAGTCCATCAGAGGCCCCCTGTAATCGCTTGCTCAGTTCCTTTACCGCAATCTCGCGCTCCCGCGCCTTGCCGTCGCGCAGAGCGTCTACCAGCACCAGCAACTCATACAGATGCGGGTCGGCGAGCGCTGCCTTCGGCACATTCTTGTGCAGCGGTGCATAGCTGTATCCGCGCACCGAGCCTTCCGCATACGGCCACACCGGCGGCGGCTCCTTCCCCTGTTCCAGGTGCTGTTTCAGCGGCGAAGCCGCGTACCGTGTGGGAACTCCCCGCGTCATGGCTCCGCGTTCGGCTGGGAAGGCATATCGAATGCCGTGCAGCAGGAATTCCAGCAACGCCGACCGGTTGAGCCGGTCCTTGAGTTCCGGCCCCTGCACCAAGTGCGAAGCCCGCGCCCGTTTGATGGCCGCATAGACCTCCGATGGGTACAGATGCAGCTCGTTCGCCAGTTGGAGATACGGAGGCCGATCCCCCTCGATCAGAGAGAGTTTGAGCAGCACGACGATGTCTAGGGGCCTCAGCACAACTCAAGAATAGCGCATTTCGTATAATATTCAAATAAAATGAATTCTATACGCCGGAGCGCTCGAAGTAGCTGTGAACTAGCCGAGACGGATCAAATCAAGTTCCCGAAATGATGGCTATGATGAGCGATTTAGCGCGATACTACCGTATGCTCGCCCCTCCGAGAATCATGCTGTTTGCGCTATTGTGCCTTGCTCGCCCAATGTACCTTATTGCGCAGCAATCCGATGACAAAAGCTTTCTCGAAAAGCAGTTCCCTATCATTCTCGAAATCACGAGTTCAACTATCGTTAACCCGGAAGCCAGCAACCCCAGGCGCCTTTCTCAAGCCAGTTAAATGGGCGCGGCTCCGCCCATTTTCGGGTTCTTTCGTGGAACGCTAAGTCAATTCAATGTGAACCCAGAACGAGAGAGCCATTGGCAGTTTGGGTGTTGGTCAGAGAATACTCGTTTTGGGCAGAATCCTTGTCTGGATATGCCTATAGGCCTTCACCGGGCTAGATGGCTACACAACCGCGAAATACTCGAGGTTCTCGCATATGATTCGGACGGCAACTCCCATTTGAGATATCTCGATGTGACGATTGACCCGAAGAACCCGCCACCAGTGGGCGATCCGATAGAGTCTTTGCCCACATTCGCAGGGATATTTGCGATAGATGCAGCTCAGCGAGACTACCCTCTCCTTGTGCATATTTATGGAGCGGTCGCACTTCGCTTTCCCGCCGGAGAATTGCCTGCACGAACCCATTGCGACATTCGGACGTTATACAACGAGCGAACGAGCGTGGATTGTACGCAGTATCCGCCGATTCCCCTGAATCAGGGACAGGTGCAAATCGAAGCGTCCATTGACAAGCCAATGCCGCACTCAAATTTGACGTGCGAGGCCAAATGGCGATGGAGCAAGTGCTCACTCCTCCAGCCTGGTTTCTATCAAGCGCGATGGAAGAGTGACGACCATACGCAAATCGTCTTGCTGACGAATACGAATGGCAAAAGGGAAGAGGTTGGATTCGAAATTCATTGAGGCTCCTAGACCCAGCACCATCGTTTTCTGATCAGTCAATCATTCCAATCTCAGAACGCCGATGCACGCACGATAAAGCAGCCAGCAGGCACTACTCCGGCAACGATTCAAATTCCAAGTCTGCTAAGTCGTCCGCGCCATACATTCCCAAGTCAACCTCCCGACCGAGCTTTAGCGCCTGAATTGCTCGTATGGCATGCTCCGGATTCGATCCTGCCATTAGTGCAACGATGACTCCGTCAAAGTCATCCTTACCAACAGGAATCTCCGTTACATGTTGTTCGTCTTTGGGTCGTGAAGCGGTAAACCGAAAATGCTGTGATGTTGCGCCGTTATGGCTTCGGGTCCCCGCTAGGAGACGGGCACGTAAAAGGTATTGATTTCCCATGGAAAATCGTATCAGGCGAGCCGAAGAAACCGGTGCAATCGGTTGCGCCGTGATTTACGGTGCTTCGCACCGGAAGAATATTGACACTCCATCCCTTGCAGGGTGGTGCTAGGGAACCTTGCAAGCCACTCGCGGTAACGCGCTCCGCATCTATCGTTTGCAGGAATCAGGGTTTCCGCCGGGAACCGCGAGGAACCCTGCGGGATTGGAGGTCAACAACGATGGCAATCCTCGGAAAAGAGAACCTGGAGGCGGAAGCCGCTAGGCGTGCAAAGTTCCGTCTGAACCATGTCGGCACGAAGCTCAATGAAGCGGAGCTGCGAACGTTCGAGGCGCTGGTCGAAAAGCGGAGGCAGACGCAGGGTGAATTCATCCGCGACCTGATCGCAGCCGAGGTGCGCCGCGACCAGGAGGGCGAGACTCCCAGCCCCGAATTGGTGGAGATCGTCGCGGTTCGGCTGCTGCTCATGAATATGTTCAAGTCGCTGCTCGTGACGGGTGATCTGCTGCCAGCGGAGAAGTGGGAGTGGTACCTCACTGAGATCACCAAGAGGAAACGCGGCTTCGCCGCAGATATGCTGGCAAGCCACAGAAAAGAGGAGCGCAAGAAGCCCTAAGCATTGGTGGCCGCGTACCCTTCGCTCCGGCGTCCGTCAAGGCTCTCCGCTGCGCTCCGACCGCTGGCGCGGCTCCCTCCGGTCGGCCCTGACTGACGCCTCCGCTGCGGGTGTTCCCAGTCATGAGGAGCATGTCTGCTCCTCCGTTCTCAAGAGAACCGGAGTACTACGCCTGCGCCTTCCTGCAGCAGCAGTAGTGGCAGACAAAGAGCAGTGAAGGGTAGACACCATCCCTAAGCCTGTCGGTTTACGTGCTGTCTCCGAAAGATAGATATCGAACAAAACTGAGTTGAACGTCGAACACTGGTCGGCGGCGTTCGTGTCCCGTTCGAGGAATTTATCCCTGTCCACTCGCACACTGGACGAGCGTCATTCCCGCTCCCAGGACTCAATGAGTTTTGTAAAATCCCTATGAACCTTCCGCAATGGGTGCTCATCGTTACCCACCATCGCCAATGCAAAGTGGTGCGGTTCCGGGGCTGCATTGAGTCCCAGATGGTAGTCCAAATCCCGAATGAGCTGATATTGATCTGCTGGCAGTCTGAGTTGAATTGCTTGAAGCCGATTGTAAGGAGCGGGCATGCTCCCCTTCTCCATGCGACCGAAACATACCGGTATCAGAACTTTATCCATCCACGCCGCGCCCGCCTCAAAATGCACCCACGGTCGCTTGACTGATTCGTCACTAAGGATCGACAAAACGACTCGCGCTTCCTTAAGTTCGGTTCTGATTGTGGTCAGCCAGTCGTCTCCCGCGCGGAGCGTCCTGCTATCCGCCATAAAGATGCTTACCGACTCCAGTTGTGCGTGAATAAAATCTTGAACGGCGCTTGCCACGCCGTATTCGCCGTTCCAGTAGCTGATGAAGATATCCGCCATGAAATCAAAAACTCCCGTCGCGGCTGGCGATTGCTGCAACCGCCGCCTCGAATGCACTTCTTTCCCAAGAACTCATGAGCCCAACTTTTCGACCTTGTAATTTGATCCAATCAGTCAAGCATTTCTTGTCATTCGCGATGCAAAAGACTTCTCTACGACCGTCTGCCGTCAGGTATTCCAAATCGGCGAATACCTTGTCAAAAGCTGGACCTGTACTGATTTTCCCCAGGGTGCGGATCAGCAGAACCTGCAAGTATGGGCTGCCTTTCACAATCGAGCGTCCATAGAAATCGACCAATTTGGCGAGCTGCGCTTTCGTGACCTGCGATGGGGCGTAGGCAACCGTCTCCATGTACTCCATCGCCTCGGTGATAACGGGAAGTAGTTTTTCAAGGTTGTCCGAAATGAATCCAAGGCCACGAGGGACACCGCGCCGTCGCATCAGGCGAAGAGCGAATGCCAGGCCCGAATACGTCTCATTGTCCGTCGCCAAGTAGGGTAAGAGCGCGGCGGAAACATTTAGGCGTTTGTATTTGTTCCGGCCTTCAATCAAGGCCTCGGGACTGAGGACGAGGCCGTATTCCGGCGGAGGGAACGGCGTCTGGAGCGAACTGATTTCCTTTGTCTGACGCCTTCGGACGAAATGATTCCCGTATCTCTCGCTCTCGAAGATGAAGAATTTGGAACGGTTTATTTCAAGCCCAATGCTTTTCAGGTGAGCTTCCACCGACCCCATGAAGCTGGCAATTTGTTCGGGACTGTTAGCGAACGCATGGATATCGTCCGCGAAGCGGCAAAATGGTATCCGCTGACTTGTCAGTAGATTATCCAATTCACAAAGCGTCAGTTCAGCCAGGATGTGACTGAAGTGCGGCCCTATGGGAATTCCCTTAGATCCCTGACTGGAGGCCGAAGAGAGGGCACTCATTAAGAAGGCAACGTGGTCCTCTGGAAGTCCAGCCGCAGTAAGGCGTCCAGCGATATAGGCATGAGGGATGCTGTCGTAAAACGAGCGTAGGTCAAAGATAACGGCATACTCACTTTCGGATGCCAATCTAAAACCCTGGAGCGCAAACTGCTGCCAGCCACCGGCTTGATACATTGCGCCGCGTGTACTGTCAGCCAGCCGATAGCTAAAGACGCTCCGTTCACTAATCGGTCTACGAGCAGCCTCAAGGAGTCGCAAATTTCTATACACCAAGGCTTCCAATAGTAAGGAGTCGATGGGGTAAAACTGAGTCGTTCGCCTTGACTTGAGCGGAAAGCGAACGACATCAAAAGAGCGTGGCTCGCTCACGTGCCGCTGTGAAAGTGGAGTCTTGAGAATGCCTGAAACTGCGGCTTCTAAGATCGGCGTTTGAAGCTCGAACGGCGGGGGCAAGATGTCACCATCGCCTTCGTTTCGGAGGTGCGCCAGCGCCAAAGCGAGAGAACTCTCTCCGATGTCAGGGAGGACTAAATCGCGCTTGCCGAACCACTGCATCCCCGTATCTCCAGAAACCAGATGAAAGTCTTCACAACAGTCTAAATAAGCAAAGATCAATTAGTTGAAGTATCGGTGAGCAGCATCTCCACAACCTTCCGATTGGCGTCTCGTTTTTCCGGTGAGAGTGCTCTTCCGTAAACGTTGAAAGTCGTCGAGATCGCCGAATGCCGCATCAGGTCTTTGGTGACGCCGGGAGCGATTCCCGCAGAGTCCAGCCAGGATCGGTACGAATGGCGCAGCGAGTGGAAGCCGAGCCCTTCAATGCCGATGGCTTCGCCGGCGGGGCGTATCCAGCGCTGTTGCATGGACGGCGATTGGTAAGGCATTCCTGTTGCCGGATTGGCGAAGATCCACTCCGTCTCACACTTCATCTTCCAGACTGTGAGCAAGTCCCCAAGCGCCGGATGCAGGGGAAGCTTGGCCTTCGATGACGCCGTCTTTGTCTCGTCAATCGAGCCGCGATACGCGCTGCGGCGGATCGTTACAGTCTGCCGCTCCCAATCGATGTCCTCCCACTTAAGGCCGAGAGCTTCGCTTACGCGGAGACCCAGGCATCCCATTGTGACGGCAATCATGTTGACGTTTTCCGGCAGCCGCTTCACCACGTCGCGGAATTGCTCCGGCGACAGCACAACCGACTCTTTGCTCCGCATCGTGACGTTCTTGATCTTGACGAGGTCGATTGGATTGCGGCGCTCCATCGGCAGGTACTCCCAGAGGGCCGCCAAATCGAAGAGCTTGTGCATTAAGCTCCGCAGATGAGCCTTGGTGAGCGGTGCCAGGTCGAGGCTCTGAAACCATGCGTGCAGCTCAGCCGGTCGAATTTCTGAAACGATCTTCTCGCCCCACTGTGGCCGTAGCCGCCGTTTGATGATCGACGTATACGACCCTTGCGTGGAGGCTCGCGATGGCAGCTCCTCGGCCATGTATCGATCGAGCAGGGCATTGAAGGTGACATCCTTCGCCCTCGCGTACTCGGTGGCTTCATTCAGCTTGAGGAGTTGGGATTCGACCTTTTGCCGGACGGCCTTCTCTGTCCGGTACAGAGCGCCGTCGAAGTATTGGCTACGGAGGACTCGCTTGCCGTCCTGCTCAACGTAGTACCGGAACTCCCAAGCGAAGCCGTTGGCCCGCTTTACACGACGAATAGAACCCTGCTGATACTTGTCCCGACGAATCTTCATGAACCCATCTCCAACCCATACACCGAGGGCCGTTCTGGGAGCATTCTAGCTTATCGTGGGTTATTATGGGTTGGCTGAAATCTCAAAATCATCGTAAGCTATTGAATTTATGGAGCACCGAATGGGATTTGAACCCATGAATACTGGTTTTGCAGACCAGCGCGTTAGCCACTTCGCCATCGGTGCTCATGGTGCTTCTGCCGTCACCAGACAGAAGCACGGTTGTATTGAAGAGGCTACTCCGGCTGCGCAGCCGTACGAATATACGCATTCACCTTCTTGAAGCCGCCTGGGTAAAGCTTTGCCGCTTCTTCGTCCGACACTGCACCTGAGATGACGATGTCATCCCCTGGCTGCCAGTCCGCACGAGTGGAGACTTTGTGCCTGCTGGTGAGTTGGATTGAATCCAGCGCGCGAAGAATCTCCTTGAAGTTGCGCCCAGTACTCATTGGATAAATGAGCTGCAACTTGATCCGCTTGTCCGGTCCTACAAGAAAGACCGTGCGAACTGTTGCGTTGGTGGCTGGCGTACGGCCTTCCGACGTCTCACCGGCATCAGAGGGCAACATGTCATAAAGCTTGGCGATTTCGAGCTTGGTATCGCCGACGATCGGATAATTGACCTTGTGGCCTTCGACCTCCTCGATGTCCTTTACCCACTTCTCGTGGCTGCTGACGGGATCGACACTGACAGCGAGGATTTTGGTTCCGCGCTTCTCGAACTCGCCCTGAAGACCGGCCATGGTGCCGAGTTCGGTGGTGCAAATGGGGGTAAAGTCCTTCGGATGCGAGAACAGAATCGCCCAGTTGTCGCCGATCCAGTCATGAAAGTGAATGGTTCCCTGGGTGGTTTCTGCGGTGAAATCGGGGGCAATATCGTTGATGCGGAGAGACATCTTATTTTCCGTCCTTTTCGGGAAGTTGGATTGTTTGGGTGAAAGCAGAAAACCCACCCAGTGAAGCTTTGAGTGGGTTCGATGATTGCTTCGCGACGATCAATTAGCGTCTTGAATGACTCACCTGTCCACCCGTGCAGAGCCGCAGCAACAGCAGCGGCAACCACAACAGCGGAGCATCGAATTGGAGGCGGTGAGGGTCATTGGGTGATGGGTACGTAGATCAAAACTTTAGAACCGCCGCTGGCGCTGAACGCCGGCTGGAAGCAGTTCCGCTTCATTGCGGTAATTCGAAGGTACGGCTGCGCGCGGATGCTGTCAAGATCCGGACCTCTGCGTGCGGACCGTGCACGTAGCATGGATGCATGTCACATACCTTGAATTATTCCGTTGTTGATGTGTTTGCTGAGCGTGCACTTGAGGGTAACGCGCTGGCGATCTTTCATGATGCACGCGGCCTGTCCGATGACGAGATGCAGGCGTTGGCGCGCGAGACGAACCTCGCTGAGACGACGTTTATTTTTCCTGGCGACACGGAGATCGAGGCGCGTGAGGGCGTGCGGGTACGCATCTTTACGACCGAGGAGGAGTTGCCATTTGCAGGGCATCCGACGCTGGGGACGGCGACGTGGCTCTACTTCAACCATCCGGTGTTGCGGGGTGCGGACGTAATCACTCTGCGGCTGAATGTGGGGCCGATCACGGTGCGTTTCGATGCGCCGGACGAAGGTGTTCCGGGGGTGCGATCGACGATGCTGCAGAACGATCCTGTATTTGGAGCGACGCATGATCGCGCTGCTGTTGCACATGCGATTGGATTGAGTGAGGACGATCTGTCAGCGGAATATCTGCCGCAGACGGTGTCGACGGGTGTGCCGTTTTGCATTGTGCTGCTGCGGTCGCTTGAGGTGTCGCAACGGTTGCAGATTGCGCAACGTGATGCGCAGGCGTGGCTGGATTCGAGCGGAGCGCATTTCTTTTACTGCATCGCTCCGACTGCTGCGAAGGGTGAGGGTGAACCTCGCTGGCATGCGCGGATGCAGTTCTATTCGGGAGAAGATCCAGCCACTGGATCTGCGGCTGGATGTTGCATTGCATGGCTGGTGAAGGTGGGCTTGGTTGGGTCGGAGATGGAGGTGGTGATTGAGCAGGGAATTGAGATTCGCCGGCCGAGCCGGATCAGGGTGCAGGCGAGGTTGGAAGAGGGAGGGGTGACGGGCGTGCTGGTTTCGGGACGCACCATTCCTGTGGCAGAAGGACGGGTTTTCCTGCCGTGAAAGCGGAAGTTTTCCACAGGCGCTGAACCACAAACGCCAACAGGGACAAGCAATGTGCGAGGGCAGTGGAAGCGCCACACCGAAGTAGGTGAATTTTCGCTAAAAATTCACTGTTGCCATGAGGGGTGGGCCTCCGTATGCTCAGCAAATCGTCGACAAGCAAATGCTTTGAAGACGCAAGTTTTTTCGCCTGATTTACAGACAATTTGAGCAATAGCCAAGGCGCCGAACGGTGCTCTCTGCGCTGCGATTGAACCCTAGCAAGGTCGCGCGCTGTAGAGAGAAACCGGGTTGCCGGGGCTGTTGCGAACCGCGATTCGGTTACCCCGGAGTGTTTTCCGGGGAAGCTGCAGGGGGTGCTGCTTCGACGATATTGTGCGAAGCGGTGGAAGAGGTTTTGCGCCTTTTCCACTGCTTTCCGCAATATCCACAGCAGACGCACGGTTAGCGCCTATGGCGCGGCCAAGCGATTCCTTACGCGAAAACCGGCTGGACCACGGTAACTGGAACGCCGCTGTTCGAGCGGGAGACCGGCTGCGCCTTTGAGGCGTGGAGGTTTTCTGCTCGGGCTACAGAAGTACGAACCACTGTGTTGCAAGTCACTGAAAACGTGGATGAGCGACACCCATACTGGCCAGTAACCAAAAAGCCGGAGACCACCGGCACGGAGTGAAAGATGCGCCCTCGCAAGACGATTTTGTGTGTAGAAGACAACGAACAGATCCTTTCGGTACGTAAGTTTTTGCTGGAAACGCGGGGGTATCGCGTGCTGGGGATGACGACGGCGTCAGAGGCGTTGGAGTATCTGGAGGGGGCAGTGCAGGGGTCGGTGGATCTGTTGATGGCGGATTTGATTTTGCCGCAGATGGACGGTAACGAGCTGATTCGACGGGCTAAACAGGTGCATCCGGGGCTGCCGACGCTGCTGGTTTCGGGGACGGTTACGAATTTTGACCGGGCGGCTGCTGCGGACGCGTTTCTACCCAAGGGGGCGTGCACGCCGGCGGAGGTGCTGGATAGGATTCGGATACTGGTGGCGCGGAAGCGGGGGCCGAAGAAGCAGGTGCAGTCGGTGGACTCTGTGCAGGGCTCACCCCAGGTGGCGATGGCGGGTTAGGCCGGAAACTGATGAATTTCAGGTTGATTCAGCCACGTTTGGGGCTGCAAACCGCGTGACTTAAGCTGGTTTCGGGACGTCATGTGGAAGGAAATCCACATGGCCAGTTCTGGAGGCCGCGTGTGCGCGAAAGCTGGAGGGGTCGGTGGCCGAGGAGAGACGACACGAAGGACAGTGCAGCGCGGCCGGCGATGGTCGAGCGAACCGAGGAGCGCCTTTGCCGGCGAAAAATTCGGGCACGTGCGTGTCGCCACCTTCCTCTGATTGTGTCCATGCTGTGGGCCAGGTTTCCTGGCGCGGGGACGGCGTGCAGATCGAAGGGAGGGATCTTGAAGCGAGGGTTGCGGGTTCGGTTCGGGATGGGCAGCAAACCTCGCTTCTGGCTTCAGTGTTCCTGTGACGAAGATGCTCCGCCAGGCGGGGTGGGGCGAAATGTTCGTTTGGATGTTGAACAAATCACAGCCTAACGTTTATATTTCAGGTTCGTTCCAAGCGGCGGGCGGCGGGAACGCGGTTCCTCTTATGCAGACCTTTCACAAGCGTTTTAGCATCATTACAGGTTTCGTGCTGCTGATGATCGTGTTGGTAGCGAATGCCATCATCACGAGGCGCCAGCTTGATGTGCAACTCTACAATCAGGCTTTGCTGGCACGCACGCGGCAGGTCCTGTTCGAGTTGTCGCAAACAGAATCGCTCCTGAAGGACGCCGAAACAGGCCAGCGTGGCTACCTGTATACGGGCGATCCAAAATACCTGGCCCCTTATAATCTCGCTGTCGTCCAGATTGAGCCACAGCTCGAAGACGTTGCGAAGGTGACAGGAGGCAATCCGCGTCAGCAGGCGCGCATCTCGGTGCTGCGCAGCCTGACGCACGAGAAGTTGAACGAACTCGATCAAACGATCTCTTTGTATCGATCAGGCAGGCCCGAGGAAGCGAAGGCATTGGTATTGTCGGATTCCGGGCTGTTGACGATGGACGCCATCCGGAAGCAGATTGGCGACATGGCGCAGGATGAAGAATCTCTTGATGCCGTCCGGTCAGCCGCCTACCAGAAAAGCATACGGGAGACGATAGCCTCTATGTATTTCGCTAGCTGTTTCGCGGCTTTGGGTCTGATTCTGCTCGCGTATTACATCCTTCGAGAGATGGAGCTTCGCGCAAGGCACGCCCGGCAGCTAACGGAACGTGAGGAGTGGTTCAGGGTGACGCTGACCAGCCTGGGAGATGCTGTGATCTCGACGGATGAGCAGGGACTTGTAACCTTCCTCAACCCCGTGGCAGAAGAGCTTATCGGGAGGGACATGGCGTATGCCAAGGGGAAGACCATCCAGGAAGTTTTCCCTATTTTCAACGAGTCCACGCATCGGGTGGTGGAGAATCCGGTAAAGAAGGTGTTGGAGCTGGGGTGCGTGGTCGGCCTCGCCAACCATACCGTTTTGCAAAGGAGCGATGGAACCCTGATTCCTATTGAGGACAGCGCCGCTCCCATCCGGGATACCCACGACAAACTCATCGGTGTTGTGCTGGTGTTCCGGGACGCGACCTACGAACGCAAGTCTCAGGAAATTCTGCGCAAGAGCGAGAAGCTGGCTGCTGCTGCCCGCCTGGCGGCGACCGTTGCGCACGAGATTAATAATCCGCTGGAAGCCATCGGGAACCTGATCTACATAGCAAGAGAGACACCAGGACTGCCCGCGTTTGCTGCCGAACAACTGGCCCTTGCAGAACAGGAGTTAGCGCGAGTGTCGCACGTCGCTCGTCAGACACTCGGTTTTTACCGCGAATCCAACGCCCCCGGCCTAGTTGACGTGTCAGCTCTTGTCGAGTCTGTGTTGAAACTCTATTCCAACAAGTTCAAGACCAAGAACATCGCAATCGAACGCGAGTTTGGGGAATGCCCGCCGATTCAAGGTCTAGCCGGGGAATTGATACAGGCGATATCAAATCTCATCTCCAACGCAGCGGATGCGGTCAGCGAGGGCGGAACGGTACGGGTGAAATTGGTATACGTCGAAAGCCCCGAGGACAATGTCGTGCAGTTGCTCATTGAAGACGATGGCCCCGGCATCGCTGCCGAACATCGTGACCGTATTTTCGAGCCATTCTTCACGACGAAGAAAGATGTTGGCACCGGACTTGGGTTATGGGTTACCAAGGAGATCGTTGAGCGGCATGGAGGAAGCATCCAGGTCCAGTCCCGCAACGGACAAGGCTCTCGTGGCGCTGTGTTCAATATCCTTCTGCCTTGTGCTTCTGATGTTCTGAATCATTCGACGTAGAGATCAAGAAGTGAGGGATAGTGCGACGAGCATGAAGCTCGTCGCACTATCGCCCGGTAGTACTGGTTACGGGTTCGGATTATTCCGGCGCTACCTAGAAGTGTGGTATCCCCTTCAGGAAGGATCGTTAGCCCCGGTGATTCCCTTGTTGATAACGATGGTGACAACCACGCGGCGGTTCTCGGCCTGCTTGCTGCGTTTGCTGTCACTGTCGGGTGCGATCTGGTTGGAGATTCCCATTGCGGCAGGCGCGAGAATTCTGGTCAGTGGAACGACGCCTGTCTGTTGAATGATGGATAGCACGGCTTCAGCCCGTTCGGCGCTCAGCCTTTGATTGAGCGCTGCAGAGCCGGAGGTGGAAGCGTAGCCCTGTACCTCGATCATGTAGCCCGGGGTATTTGCAGCCGATGTCACGAAGTCGACGAGAGCTTCCTTGTCCTTCTTGGTGACTGTGGACCTACCATTGGCGAAGTTGACGGTGATGTTGCCCTTCGTTTCGTACTGGTCCAGGGTAGTGAAGCGCTGATTAGCGTGAGTGACGCCTTGCGTATTGGTGGAGGTGGCTTCGGTAGTTGCTGCAAGGGCCTGCTTGGTGGTGTCGAGATCCTGCGAGGTTTTCGAAAGGTCCTGCTGGGTTTGATCGATGTCCCTGCGATCGCTCTTGATTTGATCCTGCGCGGCCGCAACCTGCTCGTTTGTGGGATTCAGACCCGCATCAATCTGCTTGGCAACGAGCAGAGAATTGTGGGAGAACTCGACCTTCTTCGCAAGCAACTGGTGATCGGCGTCATAGGTGCCTTCAACCCTTACAGAGAGGCCGGGGACCAAGGCAGTGATGCCGAGATCTTTTCTGCTCCAGCCGAGGAAGCCTCCCTTTTCTGTTGCCTTCGTGCTGTCCGACAGAAGCACGGTGACCTTTGGACTGTCGGTCGTTTTCACTGACATTGAAGGGCCGTTTCTTCCAGTGACCAGACCCTCAACGGTCGCTTGCTGGGCGGCTGCGGTAAGACCAAGCGAAGTGACCATCGCCAAGGACATTGCCAAGCCACAGGTAGTTTTGAGATGACGTTGAATGCGCATGCGTTTTTCCCTCTTCTTTCAGATTTGGTCACCGTTGGTTGCACTGCGACCGTACTCGAGCCACGAAGCTCTCGTGCAAGCTGTGGCAGGATCTGCGTTTTTGGATGCACAAACGCCGAAGAGAGGGTGCACCGAGGTAGTCTGCTCTATATGCATGGTAAGAAAGGGTTTGGGCGGATCTGCCAACGTTTTGGTGCATAAAATATCTCGAATGAGCGGAATTTCTTGAATTTTTTCGTTCAATCCTTACTCTGTCGCTGAGGTCGGTTCAAATGGCTCATTCTGTTGGAGATGGCCTCAACAAAGACAGGATTCACCGTCTAAATACTGTTCGCAGGAGCTGGATCCTGGGTGGCCGGCTGCACTTTCCTGGCCTTATGGATTTCTTGTCGAGCTTGATGCGGCAGGCAGGTTATCGCGGGGAAGAGGGTCGTGAACTGTTGCAGAGGCCATTATTTGGCTAGGACTGAAGGCGTGCGTTTAGAATCATCTGCGGTTGCAGTGAGGTGGCGGGGATATGGATAAGCGGGAATTTCTTAAGGGATCGGCGGCGATGGCGGCGGCGATGATGACGAACGGTTTTAGTGAGGCGGGTGGTTTGGCGGACGATAAGGTGCCGAGAACGAACTGGTCGGGGAACTATCGGTACTCGACCGATAAGGTGTTCCAGCCGACGACGGTGGCTGAGGTGCAGGATGCGGTGCGGAGTGTGGAGGGAGTTCGCGCGCTGGGGACTCGGCATTCTTTTAATGGGATTGCGGACTCGAAGATTGCGCAGATATCGACGCTGAAGATGAAGGATGTGGCGCTGGCTGCGGATAAGCGCACGGTGAGGGTGGGGGCGGGGATTCGGTATGGAGACCTGGCGGTGATGCTGGATGTGATGGGTGTGGCGCTGCATAATATGGCGTCGCTGCCGCATATTTCGGTGGGCGGGGCATGTGCAACGGCGACGCATGGGTCGGGAATGAAGAACGGGAATCTGGCGACGGCGGTGAGGGCGATTTCGGCGATGGTGGTCCAGCGGCCGCGGCGTTCCAGGCGCTCCATGGCACGGCCGATGCCGTGGCAGAAGTTCTTGCCCAGCAAGGTGTAGGTGGCGATCCAGACGGCGCTGGACGAGCTGAAGGCCGTGGTCGACAGCGGCGAGGCCGAGGATATCTCGGCCAAGACCCAGACGCTGATCCAGGCGTCGATGAAGCTGGGTGAGGCGATGTACGCCGCCCAGCAGAACACCGGCGAAGGCCCGGCCTCGGACGAGGACGCCGCCCACGGCGCCCACGCGGCCG
>Ga0208357_1001938_pt1 | contig 14374 bp, 11 predicted proteins | sample NGESurdeep092012_6_FD_184487 | JGI IMG/M metagenome (GOLD analysis project Ga0208357, IMG submission 184487) | Arctic peat soil microbial communities from Barrow, Alaska - NGEE Surface sample F52-2 deep-092012 (SPAdes) | ecosystem: Environmental > Terrestrial > Soil > Wetlands > Peat ... | reverse complement strand
CGTGGCTCGCCGCCTGCGACGACCTGACAAAGACAATGACCCACGCGCACAGCAGCGCAGCGTAGCCAACCGCGCTGGCCCAGCGAAATGCCGGCAGACCAGTCTGGACCGAGAGTCGAATCGTTCCCGTCACCATGACACCGACGGGAAACGTGAAACTCCACCACGTCAGTGCAAAGGGCATTCTCGATCGCATTGTTCGAACTGTGAGCGCCAACGCGATCACCGCCCACAACATGGCGAAACCCCACACCGGCACGCCGAAGAGAATTGCAAAAATGCCCATCGCTCCGGCGAGTGGCGCCGCGACGGCGAGGTGCGCTTCCGCCCCGAGTAAGCCCGCGGCCGTAATTGACTGGCCCAAGGGTCCAAGAACTATCCAAAGGGTTGGCACCCGAGCACTGTTGGAAGAACCAAAGTGCGCGAGGCGCGACCAAATTAACGTGATGACAATGATCGCGGCGAGAAAACTCATTCCAAACATCGCGTAACAGCCGTAGAGCATCGTTGCGCGTCCGTCCGCGGACGAGATGTAGGGAATGAGGAGCGCACCAGTCGTCGCCGAGACCATTGGCGGCACTATGGGCATGAGCCAGCCACCAAACGCCGCGTCGGGACGAACGTTAATTTCGGTGAAGAGTCGATAAGGAATGAGCACCGCCGACACTAGGCCCGTGACCGTGCCTAGTGTCCACAAAACCCAATCGAGGTCCACGGCCACGCGAAGTCCCAGCAACGAATGCGCCGCGAGCAACGCCCCAGCACCGACGGTCAGCAAGGCCATTGGTGGAGCACCATAAAAGTGCGACATCTGAACGTCGCGACCGTAACTACGCGCGAGCTTCGGAGAGCGCAGCCAATGCTGGGCCGTTGCTACGAGAAGACTTACGAGCATTCCAGCCGCGAGCAGCCAAACAGCTACGCAGAAAATCTTGAGCCCAGGAATGTCGAACGGGAGCGTCGCGCCCGCGTTCGCCACAATGCCCGTACCCATGACTGACGCGAACAAGTTTGGTCCGAGGTACTTCTCAACGGGAAGCCCCGGCTCTTGGGACGCCAGTACATTCACGGCAGATTCTTCTAGGTTCACGGCACTCCTTGACGACGAACGCTTCGCGGGACTGTTCGTCTACGCGACCCATCTTCGGCGCTGGGGCGCGCTTCGAGAAGACCGAAAATAAGTATGTAGGTATAACCTTTCCTTATGCCTCTCACGGAGCCAGTTCCCGACATTCGCTCGCTCGATCTTCTTCACAGCGTCGCCGAAACAGGCTCAATTCGTCAAGCGGCGCTGCGCCACAGCATCAGCCAGCCCGCGGCGAGCATGCGACTTCGCACGCTTGAACAGACACTTAACCTTCAGCTTCTTGACCGGTCTCATGGTCGAGCCACCCTGACGTCCGCCGGCATCGCGGTGGTTCAGTGGAGTGAGGAAGTTCTTGCACCCATGAGCGATCTCCTACTGGGCGCCCGTGCACTTCGTTCAGAGGGAGCAACTCATTTGCGTGTCGTCGCGAGCTTGACCGTCGCTGAATATCTCGTTCCCGGTTGGCTCGCACGACTTCGAGATTCCGATCCGACACTCATGGTCTCTCTAGAGATGGGCAACTCAGTCCACGTAGCTGACGTGCTACGCCGTGGTGAAGCCGACATCGGGTTCGTTGAGGGTCAGAGTGCTCCCCCATTGCTGGCCTCACGAGTGGTGTTGTCTGACGACTTAGTGGTGGTGGTCGCCCCCTCGAGTCCGCTGGCCAAGCGAAGGAAGCCACTCACGGCCGCGGAAGTATCGACCGTTCCCCTCGTGATGCGCGAGGCGGGATCGGGAACCCGCGAAGTCTTCGAAGTCGCGATGCGGGCGCTGAACCTCTCGATAACACCGCTCCTTGAATTGGGTTCGACGACCGCGATCAAAGCCGCCGTGGCTTCGGGCGTAGGAGCAGGAATTCTTAGTCGTCTCGCCGTGGAGACTGACGTTCAAGAGGGGCGACTCGTCGTCGTGAACGTCGACGGCCTCTCTCTCAAGCGATCGATTCGCTTCGTATGGTCGAAAAGTACGTCACTTTCATCGGCATCGAAACACCTCATTCGTCTCGTCGAGGAGTCCGCGAGGAGTCGTCGCTAAGTTCGATCTGCGCCGGAGCGATGTTCTCTAACGTGCGCCTATGCGCGACCTCAACTCGGACTGAACCATGGGCCATTCTGTGTCAAGAATTGAAAAGTATGCGGAGTCTCGAAAGAGCAGTTCTTCGCCCGAGACCAACGACGACTGCGACTTTCGAAGCACTCCTTCATAGACCGCGCCGAGGCGTTGTATCGCAACTCGAGAGCGATCGTTTCGTGCGTCAGTCTTGAAGTCAACTCGCACCGCCTGCCACGTCGAGAAGGCGTAGTCAAGAAGAAGCAGTTTTGCTTCGGTGTTGATGCGCGTCCTTTGCGATGACGCAGCGAGCCACGTGCCGCCAATCTCTACGGCAAAGGGAAAGGTTCGACCGGCTTCGCAACGAATGGTGAGGTAGCGCGTCGCGCCAACAACGGTGTCGCTCGATGCTTCAATCTGAACGAACGGCATCATCAGGTCGTTTTGATGTTGCTCAAGAAGACCGAGCACGTACGCAGTCATTTGCTCACGCGACGTGGGAACCTCGGTGTAGCCGTACGTTGATCGATCTTCATTCGCGGCCTCGACGAGAGCGTCAACGTGGTCTAGTGACATTGGCGCAAGACTTACGAACTGGCCATTCAGCGTGGGAATCGGAAATGACGCGGTCACCTCGCTATCTTTTCACTACGACGTGGCGCTGCACGTCGGACGTACGAAGAGCTACGTCGTTGATTTCGAACTGAGACTGCTGGTAGCAGTTGGACAGGAAAGATTCTGCGCAGCCCACGCACTCAACTCGTCCAGCGCGGGGATCAACGCGGTGCCCGCCGAGGTGAGTCGGTACATTACCGACACCGGAGGCCCACTTTGGACCTCTCGAACTATCAAACCCGTTCTTTGAAGATCACTCAACCGTTCAGCTAATACGGAGTCGCCGATACCTTCGACGCGACGCCCGAGTTCGGCGAATCCCAAGGGGCCACCGGTGAGGTTCCCAAGTATCACGCCAAGCCAGCGTTTTCCAAGAATCTCAAAGGCTCGAACGAGCGCTTCATCACACGACGAGATACTGGCGCCGGTGCAGGTTTCGCTGACTATCCCTGGCTTTGAGGCCGCTTCGGTCACGCCGCGCTTCACGTACTCGAGACTACCGGTACTACTAGAAAGAAAGTCGCTTCGTTTTTAGAAGTACCCCGTAGAGTGAGTTTCCCCGTATATAGGAGTTCCAATGTCCCTGTTTCGACTTGACGCCAGCATCCAAAAAGAAGGTTCCCGTAGTCGCGCAATCGCCGACATAGTGGAGAAGGCCTGGCGCGAGGCTGAGCCAAACGGCGAGGTGACCCGACGTTCTGTTGGCATTGACCCACTTCCTTCCACTCTCTGGGCGCAGGCCGTTTTCGGCAGCCGGACTCCCGAAGCTGACCGCAGCGACGAGCAGCGCCACGCTGTGGCCGTCGCGGCAACGCTCGCCGACGAACTTCTCAACGCCGAAGCGCTGCTCTTCGCCGTGCCGCTCTACAACTTCGGCGTCTCCGAGCACTTCAAGACGTGGGTGGACGTAGTCATCACCGATCCTCGCCTCGGCGCCGGTGCCCGGCCTCTCGAAGGCAAGCCAGCGGTGCTCGTGGTTGTACGAGGTGGCGCCTACGGAGCCGGAACGCCCCGTGAAGGTTGGGACCACTCGACCGGATGGATTCGTCGAATCCTTGAAGACGTCTGGGGCCTTGATCTACGAATTGTGGAAAATGAATTCACCCTCGTTGGGGTAAACCCCGCACTTGACGAATTCAAGGACCTTGGTGAGCAGATGCGTAGTGACGCCGAGAAACTCGCTGCCGTGCATGGTCTCCACCTTGTAAGAGTTGGCGTTCACTCGTCTAACTAGATTTAACTAGGTCCTGCAAGACTTCAAAGGTGCTCCATGCGTCCGAGTACCTTTGGGGCATGACATGGCAACGTTGGATTACGGGGCGAACCTTAATTGTCAGTGGCTACGTCGTCACGTTCGCAGCGGCGACCGTTTTCGCTCTTTGGGTACTGTCCAACTCCGTAATAGGAAATCTCCCGACGAGTTACTGGGTTCAAGAGATTCTCTTTCCAGTGGCGTCTCTAGGAACACTCATTGCGTGGTGGTTCTTAACCGAGATTTCTGTCTCGTCGACGGGTCAAGGCGATTTATTTCGCAAGGGATTTCTTGCACTTTCGACAGCGTCACTGCTGGCCTGCGCCGCCTACGTAGTACCTCTCATCAATTATTTCCACCTCGACTGGAACCACTTCGATCAATTGCTCTACGCCGTTGGTTCCTTCACGACGGCCTGTGGTTTCTTCATGGTCGCGAGTCACTACTCATCAAACGCAGAGACCAATGAGGATGCACTCTTATTTGATAGATCGGTGAGCGAAGAAGGCGACAACATAAGTTTCGAGCAAGTGAAACGGGAACTTGGCTAGTGGCGAGCGACTTTCTCATTGAACTGAGACCTCTAGCCCTTCGCCAACTTCGAGCACTCGACCGAACCGATCAATCTCTACTTGGTGCCGCCATTTCAAACCTGGCCACCGATCTCCGTCCGAACGGTTCAAGACGACTACGAACGCGCAGAGGTTACCTACTTAACGTCAACAACTGTCGAGTCATCTACACGATTGACGTTCACGCGCTTCTCGTTGTTATCGTTGCGGTTCGTCGTCACGGTGACGTTCCCAGCAATTAGCACGCTGCTCGTGGAAGTGATTGCCGCGAGCGCGCGTACACGCCGCTTTGTCGTTAGAAACGCACTACACCTCGAACGTTCTTCCCCGATTCGAGGTCGTCGTAACCCTGTTGCACGTTGTCCAGCGTGTACTCCTCGGTGACGAGGTCGTCCACGTGGAGTTTGCCCTCGTGATGCAAACGAAGAAGCCGAGGAACCTGGACCCGAGGGCTCTCTGAGCCAAAGACCGTGCCGCGAATCTCTTGGTTGAACATCGAGAGCGCGAAGACGTTGAGCTCGACGGTCTGCTGGCTGAACGGCGCAATCGAGGTCGCCACGATGACGCCACCCTTGGCCGTGATCGCGCGAGCCTGCTCGAGCAACTCACTTGTCAGTACACCAACCGTGATGATCGTGACGTCACAGTTCTTGCCACTGGTCAGTTCAGGCAGGATCGTAAATGCCGCGTCCAACGTGGTGTTGCACCCATGCGTGGCGCCAATCTTCAGGGCTCGATCGACCTTGGACTGATTCGTGTCAATCGCGATGACCGCACGAGCACCCGCGTGCACCGCACCTTGCACCGCACCAGAACCAACGCCGCCCACGCCTATAACGGCGACCGTGTCGCCAGGTTTCGTGCCCCCGCGGTTCACGGCCGAGCCGAAACCCGTCGAGATGCCACAAGATATAAGAGCCGCCGCGCGAAGGTCGTACCAAGGATCAATACGAATGAGCGACGCCTCGTGCACGACGATGTACTCAGAGAACGTGCCCAGTTGACACATACGGTTGAGATCAGTGTCACCGAGGTGATGGCGCCACGTACCGTCAGAGATCATCGGGCCCACGAGCGTGTGCGCGCCAAGGTCACAGAGGTACTGACGACCAGAGGCACAGAACTCGCACTTGCCACACGATGGAATAAAGGACACGGCGACGTGGTCGCCGGGCTTGAGCGACGTTACGTTCTCGCCCACTGACTCAACGACGCCCGATCCTTCGTGACCACCAATAACAGGGAACATTGAACTGCGTCCGGAGAGCAACTCGATCAACGACGCGTCGGGCACCATGTCACCGGTGCGAAGGTGCTCGTCAGAGTGGCACATGCCGGCAAAGGCCATCTTGACTTTGACCTCACCCGCGTGCGGCTCATCGATTTCAATTGTCTCGGTGTGCCAGGGTCCGTGGAGCTCACTGACAATAGAAGCCTTCACCTGCATACAATTCCCCCAGAATCTGAGACGGCGCTTCGCCGTCGTTCGTACTCTACCGACAACGCCAAGCCAGAGAAAACTACATCTGGTCGGGCGTGTCAATACCTAAGATCGAGAGTCCTAGGCGTAGGGATCGTGCCGTGAGATCGCAAAGCGCCAACCGCTCGTCACGCAGCGCGCCTTCGGCTGAGAGTACCGGACAGGCGTCGTAGAACGAGGTGAAACGTTGCGCCAGATCGAACAGATGCGTGCAGAGCCGATGGGGCTGAAGACTCAAGAGTGACGACGCGAACGCCTCGGGTAGAGCTAAGAGGCCGAGCGCCAGTTCTCGCTCCGCCTTAGCGTTGAGCGCAAAGTCGCTCTTTCCCGTTTCAAAAGGTACGCCGAGCCGGCGAAAGATCGAGCTCACTCTGGCGTGTGCGTACTGAAGATAGGGGCCGGTGTCGCCTTCAAAGGCAATCATTCGTTCTAGATCAAAAACGTAGTCGTGTTGGCGCTCGGTCGAAAGGTCCGCGTACTTAATCGCCGCACGACCTATCTGTGTAGCCAATGTCAAGCGAGCGCGGCGGTCAAGATCAGGCGCGCGCTCTTCCAGTGCGACGTACGCTTTTTCGATTGCTTCGTCGAGCAGACTGACGAGCTTGACGGTCTCGCCATCGCGCGACTTGAACATCTTGTGGTCCGGCCCCAGCACGTTGCCAAATGCCACTTGTTCACAACGCACGCTCTCGGGCAACCAACTCGCCATTCGCGCCACGGCGAAGACCATCTCGAGGTGCTGAGCTTGGGGAGCACCTACGACGTACAGCATCTCATCGGCTTTTAGAGTCGTCACGCGGTCGCGCAGTGCCGCGAGGTCCGACGCGGCGTAGCCGAATCCTTCATCGCTCTTTTGAACAATAAGTGGAAGTGGCTCTCCTTCTCGGTTTTGAAAACCCGGAGGAAAGACGCACAACGCACCGTCACTCTCTACGAGCAGCCCTGCCGCGTCAAGGTCGCGAACCACCGCTTCGAGCATGTCGTTGTAGTACGACTCGCCAACAACGTCACCGGGCGTGAGCGTGATGTCAAGTTTTTGATACACCTCACTGAAGTACGACACTGACTCGTCAACCAACACTCGCCAGAGTCGCAACGTCTCGGGGTCGCCACCTTGTAGCAACACCACGCGAGCGCGGCTTCGATCCTTAAAGCCCTCGTCCGCTTCAAAGGCCTGACGTGCTTCACGGTAAAAGGTGTTCAAATCACCTATGGACAATGAGGCAACAGCTTGGTCCTCGCCGAGGTCCAATAGGTGCTCAATCAACATCCCAAAGGGTGTACCCCAGTCGCCGACGTGATTGCGAGCAATGACGTTGTGCCCAGCGAAGCGATACATCCGAGCGAGTGCGTCGCCAATAACGGTTGATCGCAAGTGACCAACGTGCATCTCCTTGGCCACGTTGGGCGCCGAGTAGTCGATAACAACGCGATGGGGGCTATCGGTCTCGACGAGCCCAAGTCGAGGGTCGAGCGCTAGTTCGCGGAGCTTCTCGTTAAGGAATGTTGGAAGAAGGGTGATGTTCAAAAACCCCGGTCCCGCTACCTCCACCTGCGCCACGTCCTCAAGGCGCGCCGCGCCCACGATCTCTTCGGCCACGTCACGAGGGGGCCTTCCGACACGCTTAGCGAGCGCCATAACGCCGTTGGCCTGAAAGTCGCTGCGGTCTGAGCGTCGAAGTACGGGATCGGCGCCCACCGCCACCACGTCAAAGGCCTCTTGGAGGCGAGCCAGCAGGGAATTGTACGTCGAAGACATGTCGCTAAGTCTCCCACTTGGCTCCACGCGACCGCGTCAGAGGCGAAATCATCATCGCAGAAACACGGCAGAATGGAGTTATGACATCTTCGATGAACTCATTTAATACCGAGAGCACCTTCGAGGTAGACGGTCGCTCGCTCACCTATTTTTCTCTCCTTAGTGAAGGTCTCAAAGACTTCAACGTGCAGAGCCTTCCCTATTCAATCAAAGTGTTACTGGAGAACCTTTTACGCCACGAAGACGGTGTCAAAGTCAAGGCGAGCGACATCGAAGCCCTCGCCCGATGGTCCGACGCACCTTCCAAGCATGGCGAAGCGGCGGGCGAGGACGCTCAAGAGATTTCCTTCACACCCGCGCGCGTACTCATGCAGGACCTCACCGGCGTTCCTGCCGTTGTCGACCTCGCGGCGATGCGCGACGCCATCGTCGCTCTCGGAAGCGACGCGTCCAAAATAAATCCCCTGGTGCCCGTCGAGTTGGTGATTGACCACTCAGTCATCCTCGAGCGCAGTGGCACGGCGTCAAGTTACGACCAGAACGTCGAGATCGAGTATCAGCGAAACGCCGAGCGCTACACATTCTTGAAGTGGGCCCAAAGTTCGTTCAAGAAATTTCGCGTCGTTCCCCCGGGCATGGGCATCTGTCACCAAGTCAATCTCGAGCACCTCGCGAGAGTCGTGTTCGAGCTCGACGGCGTCGCCTACCTCGACACCATCGTCGGCACCGACTCACACACCACGATGGTCAATGGCCTAGGCGTCCTCGGGTGGGGCGTCGGCGGCATCGAAGCTGAAGCCAGCATGCTTGGCCAACCGGCGTCAATGTTGATCCCGCCGGTCGTTGGACTTCGCCTGGTGGGCGCAACGCGTGAAGGCGTGACCGCCACTGACGTCGTTCTCACCATCACGCAACTGCTTCGTCAACACGGTGTCGTAGGCAAGTTCGTCGAGGCCTACGGGCCCGGCGTTGGATCACTCTCACTCGAGACGCGCGCCACCATTGGCAACATGTCGCCCGAGTACGGCGCGACGTGCACCATCTTTCCAATCGACCAAGTCACGCTCAACTATCTGGCCTTCACGGGCCGTCCCGCCGATCAACTCGCCTTGGTCGAGGCGTACGCCAAGGCGCAAGGAATCTGGCACCACGAAAGCGCGCCCGAACCGATTTACTCCGAGTACGCCGAGCTCGACCTCTCAACGGTCGAGCCAAGTCTCGCGGGACCCAAGCGTCCTCAAGACCGCGTCTCACTCTCGGGCGCACGTGGCGCGTTTCGCGACGCTCTCGGGCGTGAGCCCAAAGAGGTCCAGGGCGTCGACGCCGCCGAGCACCTGCGCGATGGTGCGGTGACGGTCGCTGCTATTACGTCGTGCACGAACACGTCGAACCCTTCGGTGCTGGTCGCGGCTGGACTCGTTGCAAGAAGAGCCGTCGAATTAGGACTGACCGTTAAGCCCTGGGTGAAGACGTCGCTCGCGCCGGGAAGCCGCGTCGTGATGGACTACCTCGAACGGGCGAATCTTGTTGACCCACTTGACGCTCTTGGCTTCTATCTAGCGGGATACGGCTGTACGACCTGCATTGGCAACACTGGACCATTGCTCGAGGGCGTGTCGGAGGCCGTGAACGAACACGATCTCTCGGTCGTCTCGGTGTTGTCCGGTAATCGTAACTTCGAAGGTCGCATTCACCCCGACGTGAAGCAGAACTTCCTCGCGAGTCCTCCGCTCGTCGTGGCCTACGCGCTCGCGGGCACGATCGACATCGACCTCAGCAGCGAGCCACTCGGCACTGACACCAGCGGTACGCCCGTGTTTCTCGCCGATCTATGGCCGAGTGACGCCGACGTCGCGGCCGCGGTGAGTGCCTCGATTACTCCAGCGATGTTCGAGACTCGTTACGCCAGCGCCTTTGGCGGCGACGAGCGCTGGCAGGCGGTGCCCACGAGCAACGAGGTCACCTACGCCTGGGATCAAGCGTCCACCTACGTCAAACTGCCGCCGTACTTTGAGGGTCTGACAATGGAGCCCGGCGTCGTGAACGACGTCCTCAACGCACGAGTGCTCGCGAGACTCGGCGACTCAGTGACGACCGACCACATCTCGCCGGCCGGCAATATTCGCGCCAACGGACCCGCTGGTCGCTACCTCGTGGACAGCGGTGTCAAAGCCGAAGACTTCAACAGTTACGGCACGCGCCGCGGTAACGACCAGGTAATGGTGCGCGGCACGTTCGCGAACATTCGTCTGCGTAATTTGATGGCCCCGGGCACCGAGGGTGGCGTGACGATCAAACTCCCCGAAGGCACCCAGATGTCGATTTTTGACGCCGCGATGGCCTACGCCGAAGAAGGAACGCCTTTGGTCATTCTCGGCGGCAAGGAGTACGGCACCGGCTCAAGTCGTGACTGGGCCGCTAAGGGCACCAAACTCCTCGGTGTTCGCGCCGTGCTGGTTGAGTCCTTCGAGCGGATTCACCGTTCGAACCTCGTGGGCATGGGCGTGTTGCCCTTGCAGTACCTGGCAGGTGAGAGCGCGGCGACGCACGAACTTAACGGCAGTGAAATCTTCTCCATCACCGGACTCGACGCGCTCAACCGCGGTGAAACGGTGCCACAGGTGAACGTGCACGTGGTGCGTGAGAACGGCGACGAATCGGACTTTCTGGTTCGTCTGCGAATCGACACGCCCACCGAAGCTGAGTACTACCGTCACGGCGGCGTACTCAACTTCGTCTTGCGCCAACTAGCGGCGAGCTAAGCCGCTAGACAACGTCGCTCGCCGCGGCGACCACCGCGGCGTCGACGTTGTCGTAGATGGCAATCTCGCGAACCGCTTTATCAAACGACGAAGCAAGACTGGCGCGCACCTTGTCGTTGACCCGTGCGAGAGAAACCGTGATCTTGTCTCTCACTAAGTCGTCGACCACTTGGTTCAATATCGTCATGCCAGTGAAGTCGATGTCGGCGACCGCGACGGCGTCGATGACGAGGTGTCTGGTCGAAGGGTACGTCCCCATCAGCTGGTGCACCTCTTTGCGAAATATCCCGGCGTTGGCGAAGAAGAGATCGTTATCAAAGAGGACGGCCAAGACGTGGTCGACACTCTCGACGTCCTTCTCCGCGAGCGGCTCCCAACTTGTCGTGCCGACGTGTCGGCCCATCACGACCATGTGAGGACGCGCGGCGTGCCAGGTCTGATCGAGAATGGCGAGACCAACCGCAATCGCGAGTCCCTGTTCAACGCCAATCAAGACCACACCGAGCAATGAGATGATCGCCAGCACGAACTCCAGGCGACGCGTGCCCCAGATCCTGACGAGCTGGTGAACTTTTATGAGCCGCGCGCCGATGAAGAACAACACTCCCGCCAACGCCGCCAGCGGAATGGTGTGCGCGTAACGGCCGAGGGGTGAAAGCGCAATCGCGAGGACGGCTGCCGTGAGTCCGACCACTTTCGTCTTTCCTCCGGCCAGTCGCGACACCGTTGTTCGCGCCGGCGACGCGTTGACGGGAAAAGCCCCCACGAAACCGGCCGCGACGTTCGCGAGACCGACCCCAATAAAGTCGCGACTGATGTCGGACTCAACGCCGAGTTCGTCTGAGGACGTTCTTGTTGTCGCTGACGTTTGGCTAAGTATCACAATCACGAGTGTCACGGCCGTCGTCAACACAACTCCCCACTGACTCCCCGTCAACCAGTGCAGACGCCACGACGGGAGTCCAACGACGACCGCTCCTAGATCTTTTACGCCGTGATTATCGAGTGAAAAGACCACGCCGCCCACCGTCGCCAACAGGATCGCCAAGAGCGCCCAGGGAATACGAGCGTTTATTTTCTCGCCCACGACGAGCACGAGCAGTGTGCCGAGCGAAAGAACAATGGACCACACACTGACGTGTCCAAGGACGTGTGAAATTGACGCGAGTCTCTGAAGTACGGTGGTGCCACCTGCGCTCACGCCAAGCGCACTCGGCAGTTGGTGCACGATGATGATGACGCCGATTCCACTGAGAAATCCCGTCACGATGGGCAGCGAAAGGAAGTCCGCGATCCATCCCAGTCGAAGAAGTCCGACGGACAACACCACGAGTCCCGTAATCACGGCCGTCATCGCGGCAAGTTCTAGATACAGCGTCGAAGAAAAAGGCGCGAGCCGCACTAACGCGACCGCAAAGAGCGGCGCGATCGTCGAGTCTGCGCCGACGGACATAATGGGATTCGACCCAATGAACACGAATACCAATGTCGCGGCGATGAAAGCAATCATCGCGGTGTACGCGGCAACGCCCGCGAGTTGGGACGTCGCCAACTGTTCGGGAATGGCAATGGCCAGCAACGTGACACCCGCGAGTAGTTGGCTCGGGAAGTTCTCTCTGGTGAGCCCGACGAAGGTCTGACCTAGTCCTCGGGCTGGGCGACGCAGTCCTATTGGAGTCCGCGACTCAGCGCTGTCGCTCGCGACGTCTCCCATCTTCCCACCCTACGGCGAGAAAGAATCGCGCTTAGGAAGTAGTGATGACTCGAAAGCCTTCGGCGAGCTTGCCCTTTTTCATGCCGGCGTTTTTGGCCGTTAAGCGTGACCACGACTTAAGCATCTCTTCGAGACCTTCGCGTTCGCCCACTTGACTGACGTGCTGAGTGAGCGCGGCAAACTTCTGACTGAAGGTTTTCGTGATGTCGACCACCATCGTGGGCGACACACCGGCCAGCCACACTTCAGACACGGTGTGGGGCGCGAAGCCCTCGCCAACGAGTTCGGGAAAGGCGTGAGGGTTGCGCGCGTCTGGGTAGACCGCGCGCAACGTCGACTCACCGGTGGCGAGGTGGTCGGGGTGACTCGCGAAGATGCGCTCGTAGTTACGTTCAGGACTCTGCGTGATCACGAGGTCGGGCTGATGAACGCGAATAACGCGAGCAATCTCGCGGCGAAGCGCCAACGTCGTCTCGACCTGTCCGTCAGGCCAGTGCAGGAACGTCAGGTTCGTGACGCCAACTTCCTTAGCGGCGGCAGTCTGTTCCGCTTCGCGAATCGCGCTGCGCTCTTCGCGCGTGTGCGTCGATCCATCCCCGCCGGCGTCACCTGAAGTGACGAGACAGTAGGCAACGTCAACACCGTGATTGGTCAGGTACGCAATCGTGCCGGCCGTGCCAAAGTCCACGTCGTCAGGGTGCGCAACAACAACTAACGCCTTCTTCAACTTCTCGTTATAGCGATAAACCGGCAGCGCTTTTTTACTCACAACGAGGAAGCCTCCAGGGTGGGATCCCAGTTCGCCAGATCGGTGAGGTGGGGATTATTCGAAAAGACTTCGATAATTGGGCGCTTCAGATTGAGTCGACGCATTATGACCTCGGCCTCGATCGCCTGATTCCAGAGAAGCAGCGAGACGACAACGCCCGTGGAACCAGCGCGGGCAGTACGGCCCGAGCGATGCAAGTAGGCCTTTTGATCTTCTGGCGGGTCGAAGTGCATCACGCAATCAACACCGTCGATGTGAAGTCCGCGCGCCGCGACGTCGGTGGCGACCAACACGGGGAGCTTCTCTGCTTGAAAATCGGCGAGTGCCTTTTCGCGTTGGCTCTGGCGAAGGTCGCCGTGGATGGCGGCCGCCTCTACGCCTTCTTTTTGCAGTTGCTCAACGAGTCGGTCCGCACCACGCTTGGTGCGACAGAAGATGATCGTCTTATCAAATGATTTGCAGATCGTTGCGGCAACCTTGATGCGGTCCATCTGGTGAACCTGCAAGAAGTGATGCACCATTCGTGACACCGTCTGGGTGTCGCTCGCGACTTCGTGAAAGACGGGATCAGTGAGATAGCGCTTGACGAGTCGATCGATGGCACCGTCCAGCGTGGCTGAAAAGAGCAGCGTCTGGTGAGGGTGTGTGGCGATACGACGAAGTACCCACTCGACTTGGGGCATGAAGCCCATGTCGGCCATGCGGTCGGCCTCATCGAGTACGAGCACGTCCAGATTTTCGACGTTCACTTCACCGCGGTCACCGAGATCGATCAGTCGCCCGGGCGTGGCGATGATGATGTCGCTGCCCTTGCGCAGTGATTTGATCTGGCGTTCCATGTCCGCGCCGCCGTAGACAGCGCTGACGTGAAGCCCGAGCGCGACGCCGAGCGGCTTGAGGACTTCGAAGACCTGCACGGCGAGTTCTCGCGTTGGCAACAACACGAGTCCGCGTGGTCGAGCCGGCTGACCATCGACAATGGGAAAGGTCGGTGAGGCCGCGATGCGCTGAAGCATAGGTAAACCGAATCCGAGGGTCTTACCCGAGCCCGTTTTGGCTTTGCCACAGACGTCGCGTCCCGCGAGGGCGTCAGCGATAGTCATGGCTTGAATTGGAAAAGCGGTCGTGATGCCCTGGGCGCTTAAGACCGCACAGAGCTCTGGCGAGACGCCTAATTCAACAAAGGTTTTATTGGTGGCGTACGAGTCTTCGCCCTTCGAGGCGGACTCAAGAATTTCACTACTCACGGGAACACGGGTCGTTTCTCGGCTGGACCCGTAACCGGCGTACGTAAGAGTGGGCCCGAGCTCTTTC
>Ga0208357_1001937_pt1 | contig 14374 bp, 14 predicted proteins | sample NGESurdeep092012_6_FD_184487 | JGI IMG/M metagenome (GOLD analysis project Ga0208357, IMG submission 184487) | Arctic peat soil microbial communities from Barrow, Alaska - NGEE Surface sample F52-2 deep-092012 (SPAdes) | ecosystem: Environmental > Terrestrial > Soil > Wetlands > Peat ... | reverse complement strand
CAACAGGGCGGAAGCTACAAACGAACCCGAGGCGAACAGCACTCCGAGGATGAGGAGTCCAAGTATTGATAAGTACTGGTCCACGTCCATCATTTCTACTACGTCGAGCGAGGACCATTTGCCGGATGGCGCACTCGCGCAACGACGTAGGCTTATCGCGTGAAAAGCCTGCAAGAAGTCACCGAGAAATCGACCACGTACGACGTCGTGATCGTCGGCGGTGGCCCCAGTGGCTCAGCCTGCGCGTACTGGCTGGCCGAGGCGGGCTGGTCGGTCTGCTTGATCGAAAAGAAGCACTTTCCTCGCGAAAAAACCTGCGGTGACGGACTCACCCCGCGCTCGGTGTATCAACTGAACGAGATGGGTCTCGAGGACCTCGTCGCGGCGAACGGCCACAAGTACAACGGACTACGGGCCTTTGGCTTTGGCGCGTCGCTCGAGATGAACTGGCCCGAACATCCGATTTTTCCAAACTACGGCTTCACCATCACGCGCTTCAATCTCGACGGTCTTGTCGCTGAAGCTGCCGCGAAGTTCGGCGCGACGGTGCTGAACGGCGTTGAAGCGCTCGATCTCCTTGATCCCACGCCCGCCAAAGAGAACGGCCTCGTGGGCGCCGCGGGCGTACTCGTCAAAGACAAAGACACCGGCAAGACCGCCGAAATTCGCGGGCGCTACCTCGTCGTGGGTGACGGACAGAACTCCAGGTTGGGACGCGAACTCGGCGTCACGCGCAATCGCGACTGGCCCATGGGCATGGCGCTGCGTGGGTACTACACAAGTGATCGCCACGCCGAGCCGTGGATCGATTCGCACCTCGACATTCGTGACACCAACGGCGAAGTCGTGCCGGGATACGGCTGGATCTTTCCATTGGGCGACGGTCGCGTCAACGTGGGTGTCGGACTTCTTTCCACCGGTGGTGCCTGGAAGGGCGTGAACACCACCAAACTCCAGGAGTACTTCGTCGCACAGACCGCTGAAGCGTGGGGCTTAAACGACGAGACGTGTTGTGGACCAGCGACGGGCGGTCGACTGCCGATGGGACTCTCGATTGGACCGCGCGTTGGCGCTAATACCTTGACCATTGGCGACGCGACGGGCATGGTCAATCCCTTTAACGGTGAAGGCATTGCTTATGGCTACGAGTCAGGTCGCTTGGCGGCCGGTGTGCTCGGCGAAGCGCTGGTGGCCAATGACGCCTCGGCCCTTTCGCTCTACGACGAGCGCCTCGACGCGGCGTACGGCGATTACTACAAGGTAGCGCGCGCCTTCGTTCGCTTGATCTCTGAGCCGCGCATCCTTTCAGCCTGCGTAGGTACCGGACTGCGCGTACCGCCGGTCATGAAAGAGTTGCTGACGATCATGGCGAACCTCATGAGTAACGACTCCAAAGGTCCGGCCGAACGTGGGTATCGGGCAATGACGCGAATCGCCAACGCGATTCCCGAGCAGGCCTACGAGATGTTGTTTAAAGAAAAGTCTAACGCCTAAGGCGTAACTAGACAGCCTTAGACGTCGAGGTCACGGTGCGCGAGAGCAGCGTGTTCACCACACTCGAAAGAAAACTCTTCGCCTTCGTGAAGGATCCAACGAGCGCCACCATGGTGACCTCGTAGTGCCCGTGCGTGACCACGGCTTCAACAAGCTGCAATTTCGTCGGCAGGCCCGACAACGAGAACGGCACCATGCCACCACTGGACCAGCCCTTGATGAACGTGGTCGGTTGCCAGTTCGTGGCCTTCGCTCTCTCAGTCCCCGTAACACCCGTGCCCGCGAGAATGAGATTCGCGCTCGACGCGGTGAGACACGCGCCGAAGTTCTTCATCGACATCTCTTTCGTGTCCTTCTTCACCATGGTCGTAGTTCGGTAGTACTGCGAGGTGGAGACGAGTTCGATGCCCCCGAGCGCGTTCGTGTCAAAGACCGGCGACGACACTTGGTAGTCGGCCTGTTGACCGGCCGCGCCGTACACCCGGTCGGTCTTGTTCGTGACGCCGAGACAACTCTGGAATATCGTCGCGGCCTTTACGAATGCCGAGTTCTTCGCCGGCGGCGTCGTGGTCACGGTCGTTGACGTGAAGACCTTGTTCGTCGGTCCAACGAGTTGTTGCAGCACCGAACTACTCGAGATGTACCAACTGCTCGGCAGATCTTTCAACGTGAGGTTCACCGCCTGGGCGTCAGCGAGTTCTTCATCGCCAAGGTTTCCGTGATTCGCCCACGACGCAATGCCGCCGGCGAGCGTGGCCAACAACACGACGGCGACAACGACAACGACGCCGGCGCGACGCCGGCGGTGAATGACTGATCCGCCGTGTTCGAGCACGAGAGCACGCACCGCTTCGAAGTCGGCCAGCGAGCGCTGACGCCAGCAGTAACGAACGCCACCAACGGTGCCAAAGAGCGCCATTTGGTGCGAGAAGCGAACGAGTTCGAGATTGCTCAGTTCGCTCCAGGGCGTCTGCCACGCGACGCTCGGAATACCCGCCAATTGCGTAAGACCGGTCTCGTCGGCGAGCAGTGTCACCGGCGACGTTGGGCCGTGTGGCACAAAGCTCGGTCGAACCGACCAGTCGTCGCTGCGCAACGTCACCATTACTTCACGGCCTTCGCGGCGTCAACGGCACTAGCGACAGTCCTATCGAGGTCGGCCTTGGTGTGCGCGAGTGAGACGAAGAGAATCTCGTACGCGCCAGGCGCGAGCGCGACGCCACGGCGCAGCATTTCGTGAAAGAAAGGACCGTAGAGCCCGTTCTCACAGAGGACTTTGGCTTCGTCGAAGTTGGTCGGCGCCGCGACTTCGTCGCGCGATAGATACAACCCCATGAGGGGCCCAACGGTAGGCGTGAGTGCAAAGAGACCGGCTGAACGAATTGCGCGTTGGAGTTCACTCGCGAAGTCCGACACCCGCTCGGCCAACAAGGCGAGGTCGCCGGAAGTGACCTTGTTGAGGACCGCGACACCCGCGGCCGTCGCTAAGGGATTGCCCGACAAGGTTCCCGCTTGATAGACGGGGCCCGACGGCGCGAGCGAAGAAAGAATGGTCTTAGAACCACCAAAGGCGCCGACGGGTAGTCCCCCGCCGATCACCTTGCCAAAGCACCAGAGATCGGGCGTCACCTGGAAGTATTCCTCGGCGCCCCCTTGGGAAAGACGAAAGCCGGTGATGACTTCGTCGAAGATCAACAACGCGTCCACGCGATTGCATTCGTCGCGCAGTCCTTCTAGGAATCCCGGCAAGGGCGCGACGAGGTTCATATTCGCCGCCACTGGTTCAACAATCACGGCCGCGACGGAGTCGTCGAGCGTTGGCACCACGTTGTACGGAGCAACAATGGTGTCGTTTACCGCGCCACTGGTGACACCAGCCGAACCCGGCAGCCCCATTTGGGCCACGCCGCTACCCCCGGCGACCAAGAGACCGTCAGAGTGTCCGTGGTAGCAACCATCGAACTTGACGATTTTGTCGCGACCAGTGAAGCCTCTCGCAAGTCGGACCGCGCTCATCACTGCTTCAGTGCCCGAAGAAACGAGTCGAACTTGCTCGAGTCCCTTCACGCGCGCGGTCATTGCTTCGACGAGCAAGACCTCGCCGGGGGTCGGTGCACCGAAGGTGGTGCCCAGCGTTGCTTGTTTCTGCAGTACCGCGACGACGTCGGGATTGGCGTGGCCGAGCAGCGACGCGCCGTAGGACTGGACGAAGTCGAGGTACTTCGTACCTTCGACGTCGGTGACGAAGGCTCCTTCGCCACTCGCGACGGTGTAGGGCGTGCCACCGACGGAGCGAAACGACCGCGCAGGCGAGTCAACGCCACCAGGAATCACTGCTTGGGCTCGATCAAACCAGGCCTGATTAGAGGTCAACGACCCAGCTCCTCGGCAATTTCGCGCGCAAAGTACGTCAAGACGAAGTCGGCGCCCGCCCGACGAATTGACGTCAGTTGTTCTATCGCCACGACCGTCGGGTCGATCCAGCCATTCGCTCCGGCGGCCTTCACCATTGCGTACTCGCCGCTCACGTGATAGGCGCATACCGGCACGTCGAGTTCGTGTCGAAGATCACTCACGACGTCGAGATTGGTCATGGCGGGTTTCACCATCACGATGTCGGCACCTTGTTCGACGTCGGCGCGCGCTTCAAGTAGCGCTTCGCGACGATTGCCGCCATCTTGCTGGTAGCTCTTGCGATCGCCACCTCCGGCGATCTCCACGCCCACCGCTTCGCGAAATGGTCCATAGAGTCCGCTCGCGTACTTCGCGGCGTACGCGAGGATGATCGTCTCATCAAAGCCCGCGTCGTCGAGCGCACTACGTATGGCGCCGACTTGACCGTCCATCATGCCGCTCGGGGCGACGACGGCCGCGCCGGCTTGCGCCTGGGCGACGGCCACTTGGCCATAGAGCTCGATAGTGGCGTCGTTGTCGACGGTACCGTCTGCGCGAAGTACGCCGCAGTGTCCGTGCGTCGTGTACTCATCGAGACAGAGGTCGGCCATCAGAACGAGGTGATCGCCGAACTCGTCACGAAGCGAGCAAAGCGCTACCTGGGCGATTCCCTTCGGGTCCCAAGCGCCGCTCCCGACGTCGTCCTTGAACGCGGGAACGCCAAAGAGGATGACGCCACTCACGCCCGCGCCCTGGAGCGCCTTTACTTCTTCGCGCAGAGATGCCAGCGTGTGTTGAAAATGTCCAGGCAGGGAAAGAATTGGCTTGGGATCTGTTAAACCTTCGGCCACAAAAAGAGGTGCCACGAAGTCGCTCGGGGCCAGGGTCGTCTCGGCCACGAGGCGGCGAATAGCGGGCGTGCGACGAAGACGCCGTGGGCGCTGGGCGGGAAACACGTGTCTAGCCTAGAGCGCCCATTATTAGACCCCTCCAGGTCTGGTTTAAAGAGCGCGTAAATGTTCGAGGAGGTCCGGACCCCAACCAACGAAGACGTGCTCGTGAAAGCGCCGCACTTCGTCACCGGTCGTCGCCCCGGGCACTATCACCCAAGTACGGGGATCAATGAAGCCCTCGGCCACGTGCCACGCCGAAGGTGCACCAATGAGCACGACGTCGGCGCGACGAAGCAGTACTTCGTCCGCTGCGCTGAGTGTCGTTGGCAGCGTTTCATAACAGGCGAGTTTCGTCACCTCTAGACCCCTGGCTCGAAGAATTGTCGGAAGTTCTCGTCGCATCGTCGACGCGCCGAGCAACAACACCGGTCCATCAAAAATCTCTGCGGCAAGTTCTAACGCGCCGCCCTCCCCTTCAACGTCCACGTCAGTCGTCTCGCCGTCAAGCGCTCGCGTGGTCGCAGCTCCTACACTCAACACCAAGGCGCCTTCAGCGAGAGCGTCCTTAGCTGCCGCCACGTAGCGTGCACTACGAGCGCTGGTGACGACGAGCGCTTTGAACCGGCCCGCAAAGTCACTCGCCATAATCGTGGCGCGCACTTCGTTGACGTCGAAGTAGTGCGTATGGGTAAGGGGCACTTCGTTAACAACAGCGTCGTCGGGCAACCACGCCTTCAGTTTCTCGTTGTGCCCGTGCTCTCGTGTGAGGACGACGTGCATCGCTCTTAGGCGTCCCATCCCAACAGAGCGCCGCCACCCATCTCGTCGCGCAACGTACGAGCTACTTGACGACCAAGTTGCAGCGGATCGTTGCCACTGAGTTCTGTCCGCACGCTCTTCGTGCCGTCGGGCGCGAGCATTACGCCGCGCAATGTCAGCGTGTCGCCGTCTACTTCAGCGTGCGCACCGGCAGGGATAGAACAACCCGCGCCGAGTTCGCCTAAAAAGGCCCGCTCGGCTTGAACCGCGCGAAAGGCCGATTCATTGTTGATCAAGAGCAGCGCGTCGCGCGTGGTGTCATCGTCGACGCGCGCTTCGAGAGCGAGGGCGCCTTGACCCACCTGAGGAACGAACCACGTAAGATCAAGTCGTTCGCTCGTGAGAGCGCCTTCGTCGAGTCGCTCGAGCGCCGCCATCGCCGCGACCACGGCGTCAACGCCGTTCTTGCCCGCGGCACTTAGTCGCGTCGCCATGTTGCCGCGCAGTGGCACCACGTGAAGATCGGGCCGACGCTCAAGAAGTAGCGCGCGCCGGCGCGGCGATCCAGTAGCGACGGTGGCACCAGGTCCAAGTCCGGCGAGTGAACGCCCGACGAGCACGTCCGCGGGGTCACGACGTTCTGGCACGCTCACGAGCGCGAGTCCTTCTGGGGTAATGCTCGGCAGGTCCTTCGCGCTGTGCACCGCGACGTCGGCGTCGCCGTTGAACAGTGCTCGCTGTATTTCAACGGCGAAGACGCCTTGGCCCCCGAGCGTCGCTAAGTCCGTCGCGACGTCGCGGTCGCCCTTGGTGTCGAGGAGCACCAATTCGCTCTCAAGACCTAGTGCTTCAAGTCGGCTCTGGACGTAGCGCGCTTGGATCAGCGCGAGGGGCGACCGACGGGTCGCCAAGCGAAGCGTCATAGATCAAAGAGGTTGCGCGTCGCCTCGTTGAGTCGAGTCCCTTGATCGGTGCCGGCCGCTTCTTTGAGGGCCACGGTTGGACGGTGCGCAATCTTGGCGACAACGGAGCGAACCAATGAAGTCACGCTCTCGCGCTGCTCGGGCGTCAAACCTTCGAGGTCGTGTCCTCGCCGCTCGAGTTCGCTGCTGACGAGTTCGTCAAAGTGGTCCCTGAGTTCACGAACAATGGCCGCCGCACCGCGAGCGCGCTGGTCAGAAAGAAATTTTTCGACGTCGTCGGCGACGATGCGCTCAGCGGCGTCAATCGCTTCGCGCCGATCACCGAGTGCGCGTTCGATTCGCTCGCGAAGATCACTGACGTCGATGCGACGTACGTTCGCGAGCTCCGCCACGTCGATGGCGACCGCGCGCGGCACGCCGAGGTCGACAATGAAGACGTCGTTCTCACACGCCACAAAGTGTTCTCTCGAAAGTACAGGCGTCGACACTTCCAGGGCACTGATCACGAGGCGCACGTCGCTGAGATATTTGGGGGCGCTCTCTAGTGCATCAACAACGACGCGCTCGTCGTTGACGTCGTCGCGCAGCGTCTCGGCGCGTGCAAGAGTGCGATTAAGAATGGTGAGCTTCGTGAGGCGCGGACGTGCCCCGAGAAGACTCTTGACGACACCGCTCGCCATCTGACCCGCGCCGAGGACGACGACGTGCGCGCCGCCTAAGTCGTCGCCGAGCTCGTCGATCGCGGCCGACGCGGCGGCCTGGGCAAAGCTCGTCGTGCCCTTCGAGATTGCGGTCTCAGAACGCACTCGACGACCTGAGGCAATAGCGCGCTGGAAGATCTCGGTAACTTCGGTGCCCGCCGTCTGTTCTTCAACCGCGAGTTCGAGGGCACGGCGTAGTTGGCCAAGAATCTCGAACTCACCGGGCACGACGGACTTAAGACCCGCGGCGACACTAAAGAGATGGCTCGCGACGTCGTGTTCGAAGTTGACCGTCAAACGGTCTTCGAACTCGCTGGCCTTTAAACCAGTCGCGTCAGCCAGGGTCTCAGTGATCTCATCGATGGCGCCGTGAAAGCGGTCAATCACGGCAACGACTTCGGTGCGAAGACACGTGGAGACAAAGACTGCCTCGTGGATGTTGCGGTGGCTCACGAGCGTGCGCAGCATTTTCGCCCATTCGTGCTCGGGCAACGTGGCGCGCTCTAAGAGATCGAGCGAGGCGTGCTCGTGATCAATCCCAACTGAAATTAGTGCCACGTCGCCTCCGAGGTCCTAACCATGTTAGGAGCCACGAAGTGGGTTGGTGCTGGCGATACCTAGAGAGTGGAGTAGTCCCCCACCAAGAGGCCCCGTGCCGTTATTCAGGTGATACATCAAGATCTGGAGTTCAATGGAGAAGTCCACATAGTGCACCGCCGTGCCGAGCGGCACCGTGACGACTTGTTGCGCGAAGTTAAGGATTGCGTGAATGTCCGACTCGACCAGGCGGTCCGCAACATCCTGAGCCGCGCTCGCGGGCGTGCAAATGACGCCCACGGTCGCCGGAGGAATGTCGTCTTTCAGAGATCGCACCACGTGACCAGCAACTTCGGTGCCAATCATCGCCGGGTCATTGTCGTAGAGGGCGACCAATCGCGCGCCTCGAATCAGGAAGCTTGATGAGTTGACGAGCGCGTGGCCGAGATTGCCGATACCGACAACGACCACGTCGTAGTGGCGATCGTGACCAAGTGCTTCGGCGATGCGTTCAATGAGAACACTGACGTCGTAGCCGGCACCTCTGGTGCCAAAAGAGCCAAGTCCGGCTAAGTCGCGTCGAACGGTGGTGGCGGTGACGCCCGCGAGTTCGCCAATCTGTTGCGAGTCGATCTTGGCTTCGCCGCGTTGGGACCAACCTTCGGCGATTCGCTGGTAGACGGGCAGGCGCGCGATGGTGGGTTCGGAGAGCTTCTTCGATCGAAGACGCGGCGTCGCCATGGCTCTACGTTACCGGCCCCTTCGTTATCGCCCTAATTGGCGGCTGCGCTCGGCCGCGGAGGCGACGGCGTCGAGAAATGCCGCACGAACAGCGCGATTTTCCAGCACGCGAATGCCCGCGGCCGTCGTGCCGCCGGGTGAGGTCACCTGAGCGCGAAGCTCTTCGGGCGACTCGCCCGTTTCCTTCAGCAGTGCCGCGGAGCCTTCAAACGTGTCGACGACGAGTTGGCGTGAGACGTCGCGAGAAAGTCCTTGGTGCACCCCGGCCTCGATTAACGCCTCGATGACCAGATAGAGGTACGCCGGCATCGGACCAGACAAGCCCGTCACGGCGTCGATATTGCGCTCGGTGACGCGCACGACTGTTCCGACCGCTCCAAGAATTGACTCCGCCCAGTCGAGGTCGCCAGCGGTCACGTGTGCTCCGCCCGCAATGGCGCTCACGCCTTTTCGAACCAACACCGGTGTGTTGGGCATCGAACGAATGACGGCAACGGGTCCAGGGAAGACGGCTTCGATGCGCGCGGTCGAGAGACCAGCAACGACCGAAAGGAGCCTCGTGACACCGGTCGCGCCGGCAACGCGGGCCGCGCTCTCGGCGTGATCGGGCTTTACGCAGAGCAGGACGCCCGTCGACGCGTCCACGTCGGCGAGTTCGGTGGACGCGAGAATCGTCACACCCGCGAAGCGCCGTTCTAGTTCTTGGCGCGCATCGAGGGAACTCTCGACTATGGCGAGTTCGTTCGCGGGACACCACTCGGCGCTCAGCAGTCCTGCCGCGAGGGCCGAACCCATTTTGCCGCCGCCGATGATGATGAGTTTGAACGCCACGACCCAACGCTACAGGGTGCTTAGTTTCTCTTTCTTCGTTGATAGACCGATCGATAGCCCATGGACATTGCGGTTGGAAAAATCTCGTCGACATAAGTAACCGTCGCGCCCACGAGTTCGTCGAGTCGCTCGATCGTGAGCTCTTGTATTGGCACCTGAGTAACGAGGTAGATGCCTTCTTCTGGACCAATGGCCAGGTGGAGCTCGCGAAGTTCGTGGTTCTTCACCAGCAGGTACCTATAGAGCTCTTCGTGCTGTTCCTCGGGTGCGGGCATCAGCTCGGTCTCAACGTGGACGGTGCGTTGGCGTAGTGAGAGCCAGAGCGTGATGACATCTTTCTCTTCACCCTTAAGGCGCAGTAACCAGTGAAAGTGGCCCTTGTCGTCGGGTAGTTCTTGGTGTTCGATCGCACCAACAAAGGAACTCTCGTGCCAAAGCTCTGCCCAATGTTGCAGTGTCTCGTTGAGTTTCGTCGCCGCGTCAGCGTCGCCGAGAGGTGCGCGCGTCACTTAGCAGCGAACGAGACTCTCGGAGGCGAGATGATCAATAAGCGCAGCCAGCGACTTCGCCGCGGCGCGCCAGGTGTAGCGACGAGCGCGTAACACCGCGGCGTTGGACATGGCCGTCACGCTCTCGGAATTCAATGCGCGTTCGACAACGTCCGCCCAGTGTGAGGCGTTGCGTTCGCTCACCAAGTAGCCCGTCACGCCCGATTCGATCAACGTCGTCAAGCCACCTACGTCGCTCGCGACGACCGGCGTGCCACAGGCCATTGACTCAAGGGCAACTAAGCCGAAACTCTCTGTCCGTGAGGGAACGAGCGTGACGTCAGCGGCGCGCATCCACGACGAAAGAAGTTGATGTGACTGGGGAGCGACAAACGTCACTTGATCGATGACACCCGCTTCGGCGACGCGTCGGTGCAGTTGCTCAAGCGTGCCCTTCCCGTCGGGGCCCGAAGGGCCACCCACGATGGCGAGTGAGGCGTGACGACCACGACGGCGCAGTTCGATCAGTGTTTCGAGCGCTAAGTCCGCGCCCTTGAGCTCTTGAAGACGTCCAGCGAACAACAGCATTGTCGCGCCCTCATCCAGTCCAAGTGCTCTTCGGGCCTGCGGGCGATAGCCAGGAGAGAAAAACGCGTGCTCAACGCCGAGGGGCACGACGTGCACGCGTGAAGGGTCGGCGTTGTAGTGATGGATGAACTGCGCCGCCTCCACGTCACAACTCGCGAGTACTGCATCGGCGCAGGCCACGATCGCGGCCTCTTGAAAGGCGCGATCGTCGGACTCGGCTTCGAAGGTGTCGGCCTTGACTCGCTCCAGGGTGTGAAAGGTCATAATGAGCGGGATCTTCAGTTCGTGCTTTAAACGGTGACCGGCAAGACCACTCAGCCAGTAGTTGGCGTGAATCGCGTCAGGGGTACCGGAACATCGAAAAAGTGCCTTCACGGCGTCGGTGAACTCACCGACGTACTCGGGCTGAGCATCGCGATCTAGTGGACTCGCCGGTCCGGCCGTGACGTAATGGACACGAAAACCGGGTTCGACGAACTCCATGTCGCGCACTTGGGTGTTATCACGACGGGTGTAGACGTCGACGTCGTGGCCAAGTCGTGCGAGGGCACTGGAGAGTTCGCGCACGTAGACGTTCATTCCCCCGCCGTCACCGGTGCCGGGCTGGGCCAGGGGCGAGGTGTGATACGAGAGAACAGCGAGTCGAGCCATGGCAGAAATTCTACCGGTGAGCGTTTTTTTGGGTACTCGACGTGCCCTATTAATAGGGCACGTCGCCCTTAGCGAGACGAGGCGGCAACGATATAGACCACGTCACGACTGGGAACTAGGCCAAAATCCCGCGAGTCCGTGGATGCCTGGGTGTTGTCGCCGCGTAGATCTAACAATGACCCAACCCTTTCGACGCAACGCTTTAAGAGCCAGCGCGAGGGGTTTCTCGGATCGCGTACCACGACGACGTCGCCTTCGTGGACGGGTCGCCAACGACGAAAGGCCGTGAGTCGTTCACCTGGAAGATACGTAGGGGCCATGGAAGACCCCTCAACGGTCACGCGTCGCACGAAAAACTCGAGGATCCAGCCCACGGCGAAACGATATACCCGCGCCGTGACTATCTTGGAGGTTGATCCCGCGGTCAACTCAAGCTGAGCGCGACTATCGAAAGGCACCGTTATGACCCTGCTTAACCGTCTCAATGCCCTGCTCGACGCCACGACCACGCCGCTGGTGGTTTCAGCTCACTGCGACCTGCCCTGTGGTGTGTACGACCCAGCCCAAGCTCGCATCGAAGCCCAGTCGGTAAAGGGCATCATGGAGAAGTTCAACGCGTCCAGCGACGCGGACTTCAAAACGCGCGCGATCATTCTCAAGGAAGAGCGTTGCGAACTCGTAAAGCATCACCTCTGGGTTCTATGGACTGACTACTTCAAGGTCGAGCACCTAAAGACCTACCCAAATCTCCACGACCTCTTCTGGATGGCCACCAAGACCGCCGGTGACGCGAAGAAGAGCAGCGACACCACGATTGCTGACCGCCTCTTGGCCGAGATCGACGACATCGCCGAGATCTTCTGGGCAACCAAGAAGTAACGCTGTCGTAAAGCAGAAACCCGGTGGCTTTGGCCACCGGGTTTTTTCTTTTCTAGGAGTACTTAAGCCAGCTCTGGATGAGCGTGACAGTTGGCCAACAAGGGATTGGCTACAAGGTCAGCTTCGTCAATCGGCGTCTCGCAGACTTGGCAGGTTCGATAAGTCCCGAGACGTAGACGCTCGAGGGAACGATCGACGTCATTGAGGGTCGCTTCAATGGCGGCGACGCTTTCGTTACTGAACTCTGGCACGTCGACCAACTTAGTTGAACCCGCGAGATTGCCGTTGCGAACGGCCACCAGGGAGGTCCGTTATCCCGATTGGTTTTACGGACAGCGACGGGACGAAGATGGGGATATGGACGTGGAACAGCCCGGTCGCGATGACCTCATTCGTTGGCGAGCGTCCAAGACTGTTAACTTCTACAGGTCCGTTCCTCAACTCAGGTCATCGATGGAACTGCGCATGCGCGCTCCTCTTTCACCGCGCCTCGAAAAGGAACTCGACACGTTTGGACGCGACGTCGCCCTCGTCATCGAGCCGGCGGTCGAGGTTCAGGAACGAAACCGCGAGTTCCCCAAACTTCACTCGTTCGACGAAGTGGGGCGCCACGTGGAACGCGTCGAGTTCCATCCAGATCACGACGTGGCCTCGAACGCGTCGTGGGGATCGGGAATGCTCGCCACTCCCCTCAGTTTTGAGGGATCTTTCGAACTCGCCGCGCTGTTTTTCTTGCTCTCACACGTCGGCGAAGGCGGCCAGGCCTGTCCCATTGTGTGCACTATTGGACTCAGGCGAGCCATCGAACATCGGGCATCGCCAGAGATCAAGAATCGCTACCTCAAGGGTCTCACCGACACTGACGCCACTAACGCTCTGCGAGGTTCTCAGTTTTTGACTGAGGTGCAAGGCGGGTCGGATGTTGGAGCGAACGTGACACGAGCAACGCCAGATACAGAGATTCCTGGTGCGTGGAGAATCAGTGGCGAGAAGTGGTTCTGCTCAGTTGCTGACGCGGACCTCTTTGCCGTGACAGCTCGCCCCGACACGGCCGGTCCAGGTACCAGGGGACTCGCCTGCTTCGTGATTCCTCGCTCGCTCGACGGCACGACGCCCAACGGCTTTCGACTGCGTCGCCTCAAGGACAAACTCGGCACGAGAGCCCTCGCGTCGGGAGAAATCGATTTCGAGAACGCACTTGCGTGGCCTATTGGTCCGTTGGATGAGGGATTTCACGTCGCGGTGGATGAACTCCTCAATACGTCACGGTGGTTGAACGCCGTTGGTTCGACGGGCATCATGAGTCGCGCGTACTTAGAAGCGTTCACGTTTGCCCAGCATCGAAAGGCATTTGGTGTTGCAATCATTGAGTATGAAGCGGTGCAAAACCAGTTGGCACGGATGAAGCTGGAGACCTCGGCCGCGCTCGCCTCAACCTTTGCACTTACCGAGTTCGTGGGAAAGATAGACGAAGGTACGGCAACGAAAAGCGAGCTCAACGTCCACCGTTTTCTCGTGAACGCTAATAAATACGTCACGTCCATCGCCGCGACTGATGTCGTTCATCAAGCGATTGAAGTGCTCGGTGGTAATGGAACGATCGAAGATTTCTCGCCACTTCCCCGCCTCTACCGCGACGCCATTGTCTTTGAGAGTTGGGAAGGGACGCACAATGTTCTCTGTGCTCAGGTCCATCGCGACTGCATCCGCCTAGGACTTCTTGGTGACCTCAACGAATGGATCAAACAAGAACTGTCGTACGTGTCGGCAACGTTTGAAATCGAGACCCGTCGAGTTCTCGATGCTCTGGCCGCGCTCCAACCGGGACTTACCGAAAGTCTCTCAAAACCAGCAGGTACTGACTCAAACTTCAGAGATTTATTAACGGATCTCATGCGTGTCATTCAAGCCGCATGCTTGCTGCGCGAAGCGGCCTCTTCTCAGAATGAGACCGGCAAGGCAGCAATAGCTACAGCGTTTGTTTTTCTTCACCTCGTGCGCCAGGGTTTTGGAACTTCGCCTGAATGGACGAAGCACTCGGCCGGCATTCTTATCCCACCATCTATCCCACGCTGAACACAATTTCATTCACAAAAACGTAAAGATCGGACTCACCGAGGACTCCTTCACCGTGAAGTAAAGTGGCAATTCGGTGGCTGACAAAGGGAATCAGAAAATAGCCATCCACCGGGCCGCTAGCTCATCGGGTAGAGCAGGGGACTTTTAATCCCAAGGTGCCGGGATCGAGACCCGGGCGGCCCACTAGTAAAACAAAGGGTTGTGGAGCGATTCAGGACTCCAAGCCCGATGGCATCCCTAAAAAATCCCTAACTTTCCCGAAAGTTGAATAGCATGTGATCCGTGAGCGGAACCCTGCGAGAAAAGGAGCCTGGCGTCTGGGAGGTCAGGTTCATGGCCGGCCGCGATCCAGTCACCGGCAGGAATCGCCAGTTGAGTAAGACGGTTCGCGGCAGTAAGACCCAAGCTCGCCAGAG
>Ga0208357_1001936_pt1 | contig 14380 bp, 17 predicted proteins | sample NGESurdeep092012_6_FD_184487 | JGI IMG/M metagenome (GOLD analysis project Ga0208357, IMG submission 184487) | Arctic peat soil microbial communities from Barrow, Alaska - NGEE Surface sample F52-2 deep-092012 (SPAdes) | ecosystem: Environmental > Terrestrial > Soil > Wetlands > Peat ... | reverse complement strand
ACTTCCTGGGCGGCTCGACGTATCAGGATCGGCCTTGATGGTCAGTGATTCCCGCGTCCCTCAGGACTGCCCGAGTCAAGGTGCTCATCTGGTCACGAGGCAGGTCTTCGGGATCCCACCACGCCGCGGCTGAGGTCTCGTCACCGTCGGCCTTCGGTTCGCCGCTGATCACCGTGGCACCGAACACGGTGGTGACGTATGAAGTCTGATCCCCGTTGGGATAGGTCAAGCGATACTCGGGACCACCCAGGACGGCCACAATCGGACCCAGCTGAAGTTTGACCCCGGCCTCTTCCTCTGCTTCTCGAAGAGCCGCCTGCTCCGGTGTCTCGTCGGGTTCAATCGCGCCGCCGATGGTCGCCCACAACCCCGAGTCGATGAGTCGGACGATGAGTACCCTGCCTTGGTCATCCCTGGGAAGTACGGTCACCGCGGGAAGCACCAAGAGCTCACTACCAACCAATTCACGGAGCCTTCTGATATAAGGAGACATCGCCACCGAATCAAGCTACTGGCACGGCGACACGACGAACGGTGTCTGGTTGCCGCAAGTGCTGTGCAGCGTCAATCTCCGTGCATCGGCGTGTCCTACCGGCGCGCCTACGGCCCGACCTCTCCACCTGCTCGTGGCTTCCGCGGATCACTGCCCCCTGCGCCGTGCGCGCTCACGGTCCGCAGAATTTCATCCAGGCGATCGATGACTAGCAGGTGGCCCTCCCCTGGGCACTCGTGCAGGCGAGCCCCCGGAATCCGCTCGGCCTGGAGCCGTCCGTGGGAGATCGGCACGTTGCGATCGTCATCACCGTGCCAGATGTCGACAGGCACGGTGATGTCGTCCAGGCGGAAGCCCCAGTCACTGGCGAACAGGGCAAAATCTTGTGCTGCAGCGAGGGCACTGGTTGAGGGCGATCGTCGATAGGTGTCGATATAGGCCGACCTCACAGATGGACGGCTCAGTATCTCGATGTCCGAGTTCGGCATCTGACCAGACGCGGCCCGCAGGGCCAGCTCGGGCCACCGGCGGAAGATCGCTGCGCTCAGTACAAAGGGTGGATAGACGAAGTATTGAGACCGGCGAGCCAGGCGGGTGACCGCCCGGTTGAAGCCCATCATCTCGTTCTCGGCTCCCGGCTCGGCCAATGGGCCCACTCCGCTCACGATGCCGGCGCCCAGCACGCGCTCGGAAATGAACCGGGCGCACGCGGCGGCATGGGGTCCGCCGCCCGAAACGCCGATGACGGAGAACCCGTCGATCTTGAGGTGATCGGCGAGGTGGGTGACGTCGGACGCCCAATCAGCCAGCCGACGGCCCCGCTGAAACGTGCTGTGGCCGTAGCCCGGGCGATCCACAGCGATGAACCTGACCCCTGACGAGATAATTGGCACCTGGTCACATGACACCTCGAGGCGTGACCCAGGTGTCCCGTGGAAGACGAACACGGGCGGACCGTTCGGATCACCCGACTCGAGCCACGCGAGCTCACGACCGTCGGGCAGGTCCATCACCACCGTGTCGCCCATGTTCAGGACAGTATCCCCAGAGGTAGGCATCACGCCCGATGATCTCAAAGAGGGCAAGGGCCGAACCGACCGAAGCTCCCAGTTGTGGTGGTGGTGGCACGCGAGCTACGAGTCTGGGGCCTCTGGGCCCCGGTCCCTCAGGCTCGACTTGAATCGATCGAGAGCCGCGATCTGACGTGGCAGTTGGTCGGTTGGGCCTACGATCTGCTCGTCCTGGCCATTGCCGTGCCGGGCACCGTGATCCTTGTACGCAGGCGATCGACGATCGCCCCGCTGGTTGCCGTGGTGGTCGCGGTGATCGTCACTGCAGCACTCTCCTATGGCTCCCAGCGATTCCGACTGGCGGCAGAACCTGCGGTGGCCGTGGCGGCCGCGGCCGCGGCCGCAGTGGTGCTCATCTGGCAGACCCTGGCCGGGCGACGCGTGTCAGGTACGCCGCTCGCCGGCACCAGTCGTGGGGTTGGCCCGCATGGGAGCACCCCTGACCTCGTGCACTGAAAGCGGATACGACCACTTCACCATGTGTGCACCGCTCCAGGCCACACAATTTACGAGCCTGCCGCCCCGTTCAGACCAGTGGCCACGGGTAGGGCGGCCACCCGCCGTCGTCGACCAACTCGGGCAGCGCACCGTGACGCAGCAACCACGACACCCGCCGGCCCAACGCCGCCAGCTCCGAAGGGGTCAGCAGCTCACAGAGGGCGGTGGCAGGTCCCCCCCTGACAAAGCGCTCCAGGGCGTCGAGGTCGTCGGGCGCCAGCGCCTCCCCGCCGAAATCCCAGATCACGGTGCGCAGCTTGTCGTCCTCGTTGAAGCACAGGCCGTTGTCGATGGCCCAGAGGCGCCCTTCGGCCAGCAGCACGTGCCCGCTCTTTCGGTCGGCATTGTTGGCGGCGACATCGAAAGCGCACAGGCGGACGAGGGTGGGGTGCCACTGTGGATCGTCGCGCAAGGTGAAGTAGTGCGAAGTGCCGTCCTCGGGCACGAAGCGCTGCACCGAGCCGCGCCCGAATGGTCCTTCGGGTCGCTCGACCGTCTCGGGCACGAGTCCCCACCCGAGCGATTCTGAGAGCACGAAGGCCGCCACCTCGCGACGGTAGAGGCCGCCGGGGAAGTCCCAGAGCGGGCGTTCGCCCTTGTGGGGCTTGTAGACCGCCATCAGTTCCTCGTCGCCCAGCCGACACGTCACCAGCAGCGTGGCGTTGGAGCTCCCGGCGATCCTCCCGTGCACTTCCATGGCGCCTTCGGTGAGGATGCGCGCGATTGTTTCTCCGGCCATGCCCGATCAGGTCACCGGGGGACGGTGACCGTTGGTCCTCGGGCAGTCGTGCCCGGAAGGATCCAAAGGGAGGCCGCAGAGAGGACAGGGGGGTCGTCCGGCTTCCACCAATCGGGTGGCGTGGATGGCGAAGGCCGCCGCCTGCTCGCGAGACAGGGCGATGCGGAGCACGTGGCCGCTCTCGTCATCGTCGACGTCGAGATCCTCCTCGTCGTCGACCTCCCCGCCGGCTTCTTCGAACACGATGACGATGCGGTCGATCTCCTCGTCGTAGGAGACGCCAATGGTCCCGACCACCCACTCTGGATCCTCGCCTCCGTAAAAGGTGAGGTCCTCGGGAAGGTGACCGGGCCGGCCCAGCTCTTTGACGATCCGTCCCAGGTAGCTGGCCAGTACCGACACCTGTTGCTTTTCAACTTTGACCGTGGTCTCGGTGATGCCCTGGCGCACGTAGAACAGAAAGAGGCGGCTCCCCACCTCGCCAATGACCCCGACGGTGCAGTGGTCGGGGGCGTCGTAGTCGACTTCGTCACTCATGACGGCGCCAACTCGCTGAGGGATCCCGTGGAGTTGACACAGAGCACCACGGGTCCCCCACTCGTGAAGAGCAGGGCCGACACTGAGCAGGGTGAGATCACCAGCCGCTGCATGAGGTCCAGGGGGACACCAGCCGCGGCCGCCACGATGGCCTTGATCGGGTCCGCATGTGACACAGCCACAATTGTCTCTCCCGGATGGCTGGCCACGAGGGTGAGTACCGCATCCATCGATCGTACCGACATGTCGGCGAATGACTCGCCGCCCGGGAATCGAAACCCACTGGGCCAGCGCTGGACGATGGGCCATTCCTTGGTCTTGTACAGCTTGCGCAGCGACTTTTCGGTCCAGTCACCCACATCCGCCTCGATCAGACCGGCAGCTGTGCGCACCCGTAACCCGAGGGCCGAGGCAATCGGGGCCGCCGTCTCCCGCGTCCGCTCCAGCGGCGACGCGTAAATGGCCGTTGGCGTCTTTTCCAAGGCGCCGATCCGCTCGGCCACCACGCCCGCCTGGACGCGCCCCTTCTCGGCCAGATGCAGGCCGGGCGCTCTCCCCGGCAGCATCTTGCCGGTGGTCGGGGTCGTGCCATGTCGGACCAGCAGGACCACCGTCGGCGCCGGGCCCTGGGCGGGGGAGCGCTTTGACCGAGGTCGAGCGGAGCCAGGCCGAGCAGAGCCAGAACGAGAAGAGCCAGAACGAGCAGAGGCAGAGGGAGGAGAGGCAGGCACGGGCAGCCATCGTAGGCTCTGCGCCGTGCCGTCGAACCGGGCCCCGGCAGACTCGCTCGCCCGGGTCCAAAGCGACGTGACGGACTGCCACCGCTGTCCTCGGCTGGTGCGCTGGCGCGAGGGAGTGGCCGCCAACCCGCGTGCCTCCTTCGCCGGCGAGACCTACTGGGGCCGGGCCGTGCCGGGCTTCGGCGACCCCGGGGCTCGCCTCGTCATTGTCGGCCTGGCCCCGGCGGCCCACGGCGCCAATCGAACCGGTCGCATGTTCACGGGAGACCGCTCGGGGGATTGGCTCTTTGGCGCGCTGTACCGGGCCGGATACGCGTCCCAGCCCACCAGCCGGTCGCTCGATGACGGTCTGGAACTCATCGACGTCTACATCACCGCCGCGGTGCACTGCGCGCCCCCGGACAACAAGCCGGACCCAACGGAGCGCGCCGCCTGTGCCCCCTATCTGGCCCGGGAACTGGGGCTGCTCCAGGAGCGGCGCGTCATCGTGGTGTTGGGACAGTTCGCCTGCCAGAGCGTGGCGGGGCTGCTGGGCCTGCGCCCGCGCCCAGTCTTCGGGCACCTGGCCGAGCACCCCCTCCCCGATGGCTCCACTTTGCTGTGCTCCTACCACCCGAGCCAACAGAACACCTTCACCGGTCGATTGACCGAGCCCATGTTCGATGCCGTGTTCGAACGCGCCCGCCAGCTCGGTGGTTACGAGACGCACTCCCACAAAAGACGGTAGAACGCGATGCGATCGGGATCGGGTTCGATGCCGTAGCTCTCATAGAAGAGCGGCTCGTACTCGGTCCCGAAGTTCCATCCCGTGCTCCAGGCCCCGATGGTGATGTCCCACCAGCGGTCGGCCACGCCCATCTCGCCCAGGTCGACGTACCCCGTCACGTGCCCATCGGCCAGCAGCACGTTGGGCGGGCAGTAGTCGCCGTGGCAGACCACGAGATCCTCCACGTCGGGGGCGGTCGCTTCCAGCAACGCCACGGCGGACGCCACGGTCAGGTGTCGGTACTCAGGGTGGAATTGGTGCGCCGGGTCCAGCAGCCCCGCGGCGGCGCGGCGGCGGACATGTTCCAGCGCCACGCCGACCTCGAACCGGAAGGGGCACCATTCCTCGCCGACGGCCCGGTGGAATGCGGCCAGGCCCTCCCCGAAGATCCGCACCAACCCGGGCCGGTCGCCGCTCCACCGCGGGTCGGTGGCGTCGTGCCCACCGAGTCCTTCGGTGATGAGCACGGTGCTGCCTTCGACGTCTTCGATGGCGACGACCGTGGGGACGGGCAAGTAGGCGGCGGCCCACACCATCCGTTCGGCTTCGCCCGCCAGCGTGGGGTAGCCCCGGCAGGCGCTGATCTTGGCGAAGCGCACCCGGCCGTCGGGGTGCGTGAGTCGCCACGTCGTCACTTCGGGCACCAGCTGGTAGGCCAACGTCGGCTCCCATCCGGGCACCAAACGCGACAACCAGGGAGGCGGGTCGAGCCGGAGCACAGAACTGCACCGTAGGGGTAATCGACGGGGTCTTGCCGTCCGACCGGCTACCCTCCGCCGGAAGCCGTAGCGGAGGAGTGGGAGTGACCGAGTGAGCGAGCCGGACGACGTGACGCCGTGCGACGTCGCGGACGTCACGTCGTGGGACGACGAGGCCGACGTCGTGGTGGTCGGCTTCGGCGCCGCCGGGTCGACCGCGGCGTTCACGGCGGCAGAAGCCGGTGCCCGGGTTCTGGTCACTGAACGGACGGGGGGCGCCGGTGGCGCCGCCGCGCTGGCGGAGGGCATCGTCTATTTGGGCGGGGGCACGCCCATCCAGCAGGCGTGTGGCTTCGCCGACACCACCGAGAACATGTTCGCCTACATGATGGCGGCGTGCGGGCCCGATCCCGACGAGCAGAAGATCGCCCGCTACTGCGCCGAGAGCCTGGGTCACTTCGACTGGCTGGTGGCCCGTGGGGTCCCCTTCGACCCGAGCTTCTGCCCGGATACCTCCATGGCACCCAACGGCACCGAGGGGTTGGTGTACTCCGGCGGCGAGGACGCCTACCCCTTCAGCAAGCTGGCCACGCCGGCGCCGCGAGGGCATCTGGCCAAGACCAAGCGATCGACCGGGTGGCTGCTCATGCAGCACTTGGCCGCCGCCGCGACCGACGCCGGGGCCCGGGTCTCGCTCGATACGAGGGTGGACCGCCTGGTCGTCGACGCTGGCCGTGTGGTCGGCGTGCAAGGGCAACGCTTCGGGCAGACCGTCTCACTGCGGGCTCGCCGGGGCGCGGTCCTCACTGCGGGGGGTTTCATCTACAACGACGACATGCTGCGACAGCACTGCCCGCCCCTGGTGCGGGGCACCTGGAAGGTGGGGACCGAGGGCGACGACGGTCGGGGCATCCGCATGGCCCAGGCCATCGGGGCCTCGGTGCGCAACATGTACGCCGGGGAGGTGTCCCTGCCCATCACGCCACCGCGCTCCTTGATCCACGGGATCCTGGTCAACGGCCAAGGTCAACGGTTCATCAACGAGGACACGTACATGGGCCGGGTCGGCCAGTCCGCGCTCTACGAGCAGAACGGCGAGGTGTACCTCATCGTCGACGAGGCTTCCTACGAAGTGAACTGGATGGGCCTGGCCGCCAGTTGGGTGTGCGAGACCCCGGCCCAGCTCGAGGTCGAGATGGGCCTCCCGACCGGTTCACTCGAAGCATCGGTCTCGCTCTACAACCGGCACGCTGAATCTCACGCCGACCCCGTCTTCCACAAGGCGCCCGAGTGGGTCCGCCCGCTCGTCCCGCCTCTCGGGGCTATTGACGTACGGATAGGTCCCGCTCCCTATGCGCCCTTCACCCTGGGCGGCCTCGAGACCGGGGTCGACGGAGAGGTCCTCAATCTGAGCGGGGATCCCATCCCGGGCCTGTTCGCCGCCGGTCGTACCACCGCCGGGGTGTGCGCCTTCGGCTATGCCAGTGGGCTCTCAATCGGGGATAGCACCATGTTCGGGAGATTCGCCGGAGCTCGGGCGGCGGCGGCGTCAGGTTGAAGCGGATCTGCCCTAGGTTCGGGGTCCGCACGACGACGAAGCGGGGGAAGATGCAGCGAAGGAGCGCGTGGGTAGAGCGGTGCGCCGGCATGGTCGGGATCATGGCGGTGTCGGTCACCGTGGCCCTGTCGATGACGGTAACCCCGGCCGCAGCAAGCGGCCTGCCCGATCACCAGCCCCCGGTCCCGCACGTCAACCAGTACACCGCCTTCTCGCAGAACGGACCGTACAAGCCCGGGGTCGTGTACGTGACGACCGCGGTCGGCGACCCCGTCGTCATCACCTATCCGGTTGATGCCGCGTCGACGGTCGGGCAGCCGACCTACGTCATCAACCTCCTCCGGTGGTTCACCGGCTCGCCCACCGCCCCCATCCCGGCCGGATTGCCGAAGACGCTGCCGACCACGCTGGCCACCGACGCCTTCATGGGAGTACCCATCAGCGCCAAGGGACCGTTCCCGGTGGTCCTGTTCAGCCACGGATACGGCGGGTACCCCGAGCAGTCGAGCTTCCTGACCGATCACCTGGCCACCTGGGGATTCGTGGTGGTAGCCCCTGATCACCGGTCACGGGACCTCAAGGCCGTCGTCGGCAACACCGCCGGCCAGGGCCAGGGCGACGTCACGGACCTCCGCCAGGCGCTGGCCTACGTCACCACGATGAACAGCACTCCGGGCACGCTGCTCACCGGCAAGCTCGATCTCAGCCGGGTGGCCTCACTGGGCCACTCGGCCGGTGGTGGCGCGGCCATCAGCGTGGCCCACGACAAGGACATCAAGACCTATATCGGCTTGGCGCCCACCCCTGCCACCCCGCCACCGAGCAAACCGGGCCTGATCATGCAGGGGACGGCGGACAAGGTCGTGAACCCGGCCGGCACCAAGACGCTCTACGCCAAGCTCGCCCCGCCAAAACGCCTCATCCTGGTGGACAAGGTCGGGCACAACGCCTTCGACGACGGGTGCACCATCGGGGCGGCCCAAGGTGGATTGGTGGCCTTCGTCAAGCAATTGAAACTTCCAGCCCAGTTCCTGGCCATTGCCACCGACGGCTGCACCGCGCCCGACGTCTACCCGACCAAGGCCTGGCCGCTGATCGACCAGGCCGTCACCGAACAGTTGCGCTGGGGTCTGGGCATCGACCGGCAGCCGGTCGGACTCGGTTCCGGGCTCGACCATGCGTACCCCGGCATCACGGCCAGCGTGCAGTCCCAGGGCTGAGAGCTCGTCGGCCGCGGTCACGACCGACCGTTGTCACGTCCGGCCGTCGTCACTTCCGACCATCGCGGTTGTCCGGCCCATTGACCGGCGTTGCCGTTCGATCCCCGACTCGTCAGATCCGCTTCGGAGTTGCGTCAGCGCGAGCGGGTGCGGCGCGTCCCCCGGGCGCGCACCCAGGCCAGCAAATCACCGTGAGGTCCCCGCCGGACGGTCCCGGTGAAGATGTCCTCTCGATCCGTTGACGCGTCCCGGGACACCTCGGCGTAGAGCACGTCGCCGAGCGCAGCCGGCTGGAGGTACTCGACCAGCACCGAGGAGATGATCCCCGAGTGCTCCTCATCATTCGCCGCGGCCGCCACCGCCGCGCCGGCAACGGCATAGAACACGGCTCCGTGCACCGTGCCGTGCGGATTGGCGTGATGACCGTCCGTGGTCAGGGTGGCCACGGTGTGCCCGGGCCCGTTGCGCTGCACGTCGATGCCGAGGAGGGCGGCGAATTCGTCTCGGCCGGGCCCCGCTGGGCTCATGCAGTCGGTGCAGGCAGACGCCCCGGCATCGGCACCGCCGTCGCCGGCCAACGCTTGCGGCTCACCTTGCTCAGCCGGTTCATGAGGGTCACCGCCCCGGGATCATCTTCGATCGGTCGCGTCTCGATGACACCCCCGGCCTCCATCTCGTCGAAGAGGGCCTCTCCGGCTTCCGTGCGCAGGAGGGTGAGCGTCCAATCGCCAAAAGCGCCGATGCCACCGGTGGAAATGTCCGCGTGCTCGGCGGCGAAGTCCGGGCAGGTGGTGCATCCCTCGCGCGTCCAGGCGTGTGCTTCTTTCAACGGGATCTCGTGGTACGCCCCATCTCGCATCCAGACCTGGAAGACGCCCTTGATATTCATCTTGAGGATGTCGGCCCGGGCCAATCCGTACTTCGCTTCGAAGAGCTCAGGGAAGATGGCGTCGTCAAAGGTCTTGGAGCACAAGAGTCCAACGGACAGCACGAACCGCCGAGCGATCTTGCCCGCTTTGCGGGCGGCCATGACCGGGGGAGCCGAAGCCTGACACCCCATGCCGACCAGGGCGATGCGCTCGGCGCCTCCGGCGATGGCCTCGGGATAGGCCAGCGGGTTGGCGGAGTAGGTGTACCGGGACCCCGCCGTGGCCAGCACGTCCTCCTTGTTCCACGCCACCTTGGGGACGGCCTTCCAGGTCGACCCATCGCCCTCGAGCCCCGAGACCAGCGCAGCATCGATCACGTCGTGCTCGAACGCCCAGATCAGGAGGGCCGAGACCAGGCCACCGTCCTGGCCGGTTCCCTGCACTTCGGGGTCGACGGCCCGGGCCAGGACGGTCCGGCGCGAGATGCCCGCGACCTCCTCGTCGGTCCGCGTCCGGCCGAACAGCTTCTCCTCGATCTCGGGTTCCCAGGTCCGAAAGCGGGGGCAGGCCCGGGTGCACAGCGTGCATCCCTTCAGGCCGTGGGTGCAGTTGTCGGGCCCACCCTCGGCCAACACGTGGAACGGTTTGTAGTGGCCGTCGGTGTCGTCATACTCGAGGACGTCGTACGGACAGGCGATGACGCACGCGGAACAGCCGGTACACAGGCCCGACGTCACGACCTCGGAGAAAAGTTCGGCCCATTGTGGCTTTTCGGGTGGCACGGGGTCCACCATATAAGGCCCACGCGGTGAGGTCCGGTACGGTCTCGGCCGTGCCTGAAATCCTCGAGGTCGAGCTGTACCGGCAATTAGCGGAAAAGGGCCTCAATCGCGACGTATCCGGGTGCTGGATGGTTGACGGGCGCTACGGGCGGGGCGGCACCACGCCCCGGCGCCTCACCTCCGCCCTGTTGGGACATTCGTTCACCCAGGCTCGACGCCGGGGCAAGCTCTTGCTGCTCGACACCGACGACGGCCCGACCCTCGGCATCCGGTTCGGCATGACCGGCGGCCTGGTGGTCGACGGCGCACAGGCGCTCGACCGGCTGCGCTACGGCCCCGGGCTCTTCGACGAGAAGTGGGTACGGGCGCGCGTCAGCTTCGCCGACGGGGGGCATCTCTGGCTGCACGATCCCCGCCGCTTCGGCTCGCTGGAGCTGGCGCCGAACGAGGACCGACTCGGGCCCGATGCGCTCACCGTCACCCTGCCCGAGCTCCGGCAGGCTCTCGTCGGGTCGACGGGGCGGGCCGGCGGCGCGGCCCCGCTCAAGGCCCGGCTGTTGGATCAAGCACGATTGGCCGGCGTCGGCAATCTCCTGGCCGACGAGATGTTGTGGGCGGCCGGCCTGGATCCCGAGCGTCGCACCCCACTCAGCGACACCGAACTACGGATGCTGCACAAGGCCATTCGCTCGACTCTGCGCCGGCTCGGTCGCCGGGGTGGGTCGCACATGGGCGAGCTCATGGAGGAGCGCCGGGCCGGTGGACGATGCCCCCGCGACGGGAGTGAGCTTCGACGTTCCGTCGTGGGTGGGCGAACGACCTACTGGTGCCCGACCCACCAGGTGTGAGGCCGACCGAGCAGCCGGCCAACCAGCGATGAGCTCAGCTGTCGCCGAGAGTCTCGAGCACCTTGGCCGCGTGCCCGTCCGCCCTCACGTTGTACCAGGACCGCTGGATCTTGCCGTTGGGCCCCACCAGGAAGGTCGAGCGTATGGTGCCGACCGTCTTCTTGCCGTACATGGTCTTCTCGCCCCAGGCGCCGTACTTCTGCATGACCGCCTTGTCGGCGTCGGTGAGGAGGGGGAACTTGAGCTTGTACTTGGTGCGGAACTTGACGTGCTTTTCGGCCTTGTCGGGTGAGATGCCCAGCACGGCCACGCCGGCCTTCTCGAACGCCTTGAGGTTGTCGTTGAACTGGCAGGCCTCCTTGGTGCACCCGGGAGTGTCGTCGGCCGGGTAGAAGTACACGATGACCTGCTGTCCCTTGAAGGTCGTGAGCTTGACCGGCTTGCCGTCCTGGTCGGGCAAGGTGAACGCGGGGGCGTTGTCGCCAGCTTCCAATTTGGCCATGTTCGATCCTCTTTCAGGTAGCGGGTCGCCCACTTCGGCACAGGTATGAGGCCGGAATGGTTCCCGTCACTGGTACAATAGTTGTGCGACCACTGGCATGGGGCTGGTGAGTCGGGGCCGTTTCCTCTTCCTCTGGTTGGCGCAGGGTCCCGCCGGACAACAGAGAGAGCGGGACATGACAATCGAAGCATTGACCGGCGCGCACGCCGGAACATCGGACGGGGATATCTCGGCCGGTGACCTGTACGAGACGGCTCGGACCTTTGAGTCCCTCGGAGTCTCGGAAGAACTGACCAAAGCGCTGGCTGATCAAGGGATCGTCAGCGCTTTTCCAATTCAGGCGCTCACCATCGCCGACGCTTTGGCCGGACGCGACGTGTGTGGCAAGGCCAAGACGGGCTCGGGCAAGACCCTGGCCTTTGGTGTCCCGCTGCTGCAACGGGCCAAAGCGACCCGGGACGCCCAAGGTGCCCGGTCGGCGCCGGCTCGCCCCGCCCGGCCTCTGGCCCTGGTCCTTCTCCCCACCAGAGAGCTGGCCGTGCAGGTGCACGAGGTGCTGGCGCCATTGGCCAAGACGCTCGGTCTCCACGCCGTCGCCGTCTACGGCGGTGCGGACATCGATCGTCAGGTGTCGAAGCTCCACAAAGGCGTCGACGTCATCATCGCCACCCCGGGACGACTGATCGACCTGGGCGACCGCGGCGAGCTGGCGGTTGATCAGCTCGAGACGCTGGTGCTCGACGAGGCGGACCGCATGGCCGACATGGGGTTCATGCCCCAGGTCGAATGGGTGCTGCGCCGTCTTGAAGCGCCCCACCAGACCCTGCTCTTCTCCGCCACCTTGGACGGAGCGGTCGATCGCCTGGTGCAGCGCTACCTGACCGAGCCGGTCTTCCACGAGGTGGCCTCCTCCACCCAGACCGTGACCGCCATGGAGCACCGGTTCATCCAGGTGCACCAGATGGACAAGGTGAAGGTGGCGGCGGCAATCTGTCGGTCCCAGGAGAAGTCGCTCTTCTTCGTGCGCACCAAGCGGGGCGCCGATCGCCTGGTCGAGAACCTGGGCAAGGAAGGGATCCGCGCCGCGGCCATCCACGGCGACCTTCGGCAAGCCAACCGGGAACGGGCGCTGGCCGATTTCTCCTCGGGCAAGCTGCCGGTCCTGGTCGCCACCGATGTGGCGGCCCGCGGCCTGCACATCGAGGCCGTCGATGGCGTGATCCACTTCGATCCGCCCGAAGACCACAAGGCCTACCTGCACCGATCGGGCCGTACCGCCCGCGCTGGGAAGGCCGGCGTCGTCGTGAGCCTGAACTTGTGGAACCAACTGGTCGAAGTGGAGGTCATCCAGCGGCGCCTCGGTCTGCGCGTTCCCATTGTGGAGATGTTCTCCAATGATCCGCGGCTGGCCGACCTCGCCGCGTGGACGCCGTCGCCCGAGGAGAGCGTTCTCTGAGCGACATCGACCCTGTCATCGCCGTCTGGTCACCGGACGACGGTGTCCGTCGTGTCCTGGTTGTGGCGGCCCATCCCGACGACGTCGATTTCGGGACGGCGGGCACGGTGGCGGCCTTTACGAAAGCCGGGATCAGTGTCACGTACTGCATCGTCACCAACGGCGATGCCGGCGGTTCCGATCGCGCCATGACGCGATCGGACATGGCCGAATTGCGACAACGCGAGCAGCGGGCCGCGGCGGCGGAGGTCGGCGTGACCGATGTGCGTTTTCTGGGCTACCCCGACGGGCGGCTCCTCCCCACCATCGAGCTGCGGCGTGACATCAGCCGGGTCATCCGCCAGGTCCAGCCCGAACGGGTGCTCTCCCCGTCGCCGGAGCGGCGCTGGGACTTCATCTATGCCAGCCACCCGGATCATCTGGCGGCGGGTGAGGCCGCGGTCTGCGCCGTCTACCCCGACGCGCGCAATCCCTTCGCCCACCCTGAATTACTGGCCGACGAGGGTCTTGAACCCTGGACGGTCAATGAGCTGTGGATCATGGGTGGCGAGGGTCCGAATATCGCGGTCGAGACGACATCCACCATCGAGCGGAAGGTGGCGGCCCTGCTTTCGCACACGAGCCAGATCGGTGATCCGGCCGGAATCACCGATCGCATCACGACCAATGGGCAGGCCCAAGGCGAGGTCGCCGGTTTCCCGGCAGGGGCGAGCGCCGAGCTCTTCCGGGTCACCCGTATCCCCTGACGAGCTCGGTGGCGTCCGGCAAGGCTTGGGTCGTGCTGCAGCACGTCGCCCACGAGGAGTCGGGTGCCATTGGCGAGGCATTGGTCTCCACCGGGCAGGTCGTGTCCGTGGTGCGGGTCGACCGTGGCGACCCAGTTCCCCGTCCAGGTGAGGTCGCCGACATGGCGGGCGTCGTCGTCATGGGTGGTCCGATGGGAGTCCACGACGACGAGGCACACCCATGGCTGGCGCACGAGCGGGACCTCATGGCGGCGGCGGTGGCCGCGAAGCTCCCCGTGTTGGGCGTCTGTCTCGGCGCCCAGCAGCTGGCGGTCGCACTCGGGGGAGAGGTCACGACCGGACCGGAGCCGGAGATCGGGATCGGCGAAGTCCATCTGACCCGCCAGGCGGAAGATGACGCGGTGTTCGGCCCGGTCGGCTCCACACTGCCCTGTATGCACTGGCACCGCGACACCTTCTCCCTCCCCGACGGGAGTGCTTTGTTAGCTCGGAGCGAGCTCTGTCCCCATCAAGCCTTTCGATACGGCGAACGCGCCTACGGCCTGCAGTTCCACGTCGAGATCACGCCCCCTTTGGCGGCCCGGTGGAGGCCGCACCTTCCGCCCGGGGTCTCCATGCCGGCGGTCGCCGTGGCGCCCATCGACGCCGCCGGCCGGGGGTTGGTCCAGCGCTTCGTGGCGCTGGCCCAACCAAAAGGCATCCGAGAGGATCCCTGACCTCCAGGCGCCATCGCCTACACTCGCCAGAAACCCAATCGGGATTGCAGATCGCCCAGGCGCCAACGGAAGCGAGAATCGTGACATCCAGACTGACTCAGCCCTTGGAACGCCTCGCGGCCGCGGCCATGCTGACACTCGG
>Ga0208357_1001935_pt1 | contig 14394 bp, 19 predicted proteins | sample NGESurdeep092012_6_FD_184487 | JGI IMG/M metagenome (GOLD analysis project Ga0208357, IMG submission 184487) | Arctic peat soil microbial communities from Barrow, Alaska - NGEE Surface sample F52-2 deep-092012 (SPAdes) | ecosystem: Environmental > Terrestrial > Soil > Wetlands > Peat ... | reverse complement strand
GGGGCTGGGATACGGGCTGATCGGGCGGTCCGCGATCGCGGCGACGTTCGCCGCGAGCCTGGAGCTGGCGCGCACCGGCAAGCTCGAGATACGCCAGGACCGTGCGTTCGGACCGATCCTCTTGCGCAGCCTTCCGGGGATGGCATGAGCGACGAGACGGCCGACGATCCGGGTGACGTGGAATTCGCGCCGGCGCGCGACGCCGCCGGCGAACGCGCCCAGCAATTGCGGCTGATCGAGGCGTTGCTGTTCGCTTCGGCGGCACCGCTGGATGAGCGGGCGATTGCCGAACGCCTGCCCCAGGGGGCGGATGTCGCCGCGCTCCTCGCCCAATTGACCGGGGAGTATCGTGGCCGCGGCGTCAATTTGATCTTCGTGGCGGGCGGTTGGACCTTTCGCACCGCGCCCGACCTTGCCGGCAAGCTGAAGCTGGAAAAGGTGATGGCGCGCAAATTGTCGCGGGCCGGCATCGAGACCCTGGCCATCGTCGCCTATCACCAGCCGGTGACGCGCGCCGAAATAGAGGATATTCGCGGCGTCGCCATCAACAAGGGCACGCTCGACGTGCTGATGGAGACCGGCTGGATCGCGCCGATGGGGCGCCGGGAGACGCCCGGCCGGCCGGTCACCTGGGGCATTACCGATGCGTTCTTGCTGCATTTCGGCCTGGCCGACCGTCGCGATCTGCCCGGCATTGAGGAACTGAAGGCGGCCGGCCTGGTCGGGCCGCGCGTCACCGTGCTGCGTGAGGGCGCCAACACGCTGACCTTCACGCCGCCCGACGAACTGCCCCAGCGCGAAGAGGCCCCCGAGGAGGCCGATGAGTCGGAGGCGCCCGGCGAAGACGATCCCGCGCCCGATGCGGATCGGAATTAGGTAAGGACTGGCGTCGCACGGTCGATTGCGGGCCTGGGGTGGTTCTGCCATTATTCGTCGCGTGCTGGACGCCGCCCTACGGGCGCCGTTGGAATAGGATTCGATGTTCGATTTTTCGTGGTCTGAGATTCTGCTGATCGGGGTGGTGGCGCTGGTGGTCATCGGCCCCAAGGATTTGCCGCGTGTCCTGCGGACCGTGGGGCAGTGGACCAACCGCGCCCGCTCGGTCGCCCGTGAATTTCAATTCCAGATCGACCAGATGGTCCGCGACAGCGAGCTCGATGACGTGCGCAAGAGCATGAGCGCGGTGGTCGGTGGCGGCCCGAGCAAGATCATCCGCAATTTCATCGATCCGAGTGGCGATCTGGAAAAGAGCCTGTCGGCGCCGGAATTTCGCGGCGAGACGCCGCCCGCGCCGGCGGAGCCGGCCGTTGAGCCGGCACCCGTCGAACCGACGCAACTCGCGCTGCCCACCATCGGCGCGCCGGTTCCCGCCTTCCTCCAGCCGGTCCTCGGCTTCGAGGCGCCCGAGGCGGCGCCCGTGCCGATGAGCGAGCCGCCGGCGGCTCCGCCGCGCGACCATGCCGAAGCCGCGCCCGCCGAACCTAAATCCGGGACGCACGGCTGAGCCGTCCAGAAACGCCCCAGAAACGCCCGTGTCGGAAACCAAGGACAGCGAACTCGAAAGCGGCAAGATGCCGCTGCTCGATCACTTGATCGAGCTGCGCAAGCGGCTGATGTGGTCGGTCCTGTCGTTCCTGATCCTGTTCATTCCCTCATGGTATTTCAGCAAGACTATCTACAGTTTCCTGGCGGCGCCGCTGGCGCAAATTCTGTCGACGCATTCCAACGGCCATTTCATCTATACCGATCTGACCGAGGCGTTCTTCACCGATCTTCGGGTCGCGTTCTGGACCTCGATCTGCCTGTCATTTCCTGTGATCGCGAGCCAGCTTTGGATGTTCGTGGCGCCCGGGCTCTACAAGAAGGAACGCATGGCGTTCCTGCCCTATCTGTTAGCGACCCCGGTTTTGTTCATCCTGGGCGGCAGCCTCGCCTATTTCGTCATTTTTCCGGTGGCGTTTCGGTTCTTCGCCAGTTTTCAGGACCCCGGAAGCGCCGGGTCGCTGGCGGTGACGCTGGAGCCCAAGGTCAGCGAATATTTGACCTTGGTGATGCGGCTGATCTTCGCCTTCGGCTTCGCCTTCCAGATGCCGGTGGCATTGACGCTGATGGCGCGGGTCGGGCTGCTGACGTCGGCCATGCTGAAGAAGAATCGCCGCTACGCCATTGTCGGAATCTTCATCGCTTCGGCGATCCTGACCCCGCCGGACATTTTCAGCCAATGCTCGCTGGCGGTTCCGCTGCTGGTGCTCTACGAGATTTCCATCATCTCATGCCGGCTGGTGGAAAAGCGCCGCGCCGAACGGGAGACGGAAGCCGAGGCGGAGCTGAACGGCGAGGATTAGGGATTTTTACGAGAACGCCTTGTAGGCGGTCAGCGTGAAGGTGTCCTTGATGCCGCCGAGGCGCTGCAGCCGCTCCACCACGAAATGCCCGACATCCATATCGTCGGGCAAAAAGCATTTCATCAAAAGATCGTACTGGCCCGAGACCGAATGGACCTCGGAGACCTGTTCGATGGTCTCAACCGCTTCCTCGGCCACCTTATAGGCTTGGCCGAGTTCACATTTGACCATGACGAACAGGGTTCGCATCAGGCAAGCTTGGCCCGGGGCCGCGCCAGGAAAGCGGGCGGATGATCGCCGAAGCCGACCACCTGACGATCGTCATCGGCATAATGCGGCTCCGGCCGGCGCTGCGGCAGCGGCGTGACCTTGCCGTCGCCAGCCAACGGAAACCGGTCCATGCTCACCGGCACCGGCCGGTGCGCCGCAGGCTGCTCGATCCGTGTTGGCGGCGGGCCGTGGCGCTCGCTGGCACGCGGCGGCGGCGCCTCGCGCGGTTTCGCCGGCCGCGGCGGAGCGGCGGCGCGCTGCCCGTCGCGGCCTCGGCCGCGACTACCGCCACGCGAGCGGCGTTTATCGGGTGCGCCTTCCTCGATCGTGGGCGTATCCATTCCCTCCATCGTGAAGGGCGGAATGGCCCTGCCGATCAGCGCGACGATATTGGCGACGAAATGCCCATCGTCCGGCGTGGCAAAGGTGAAGGATTTGCCCGCCCGGCCCGCGCGGCCGGTGCGGCCGATGCGGTGGACATAATCCTCCGCATGAATGGGCACGTCGAAATTGAAGACGTGCGACAGGCCCTGGATATCGAGACCGCGGGCCGCGACATCGCTGGCGACCAGAAGCTGCACCCGGCCGTCCTTGAATTTTTCCAAGGTTTCCGTGCGGATCGATTGTGTCATATCGCCATGCAGCGCCGCGGCATTGAAGCCGTGCTTGGCCAGCGAGCGATAGAGAATATCGACGTCGCGCTTGCGGTTGCAGAAGATCAGCGCGTTTTTGACATCCTCGCCGCGTAGCAGCCGGCGCAACGCCTCGCGCTTGTCGAGCTGGTTCACCATCACCAGGCTCTGCACCACCGTGGCGGCGGGCGAGGCGGGGGGCGCTACGGTTACTTCCTTGGGATTGAGCAGGAAGGCATCGGCGAGCCGGCGAATTTCCGGCGGCATGGTCGCCGAGAAAAACAGCGTCTGACGGATGCGCGGCAGCAGCGAGACGATGCGCTCGACATCGGGGATGAAGCCCATGTCCAGCATGCGGTCGGCCTCGTCGATCACCAGAATCTTGGTATCGGAAAGGATGATCTTGCCACGCTCATAAAGGTCGATGAGGCGGCCGGGCGTCGCGATCAAGACGTCGACGCCGCGATCCAGTTTGCGTTCCTGATCGGAGAAGCTCTCGCCGCCGATGAGGAGCGCCTGGCTGAGCTTATGATGCTTGCCATAGGTATCGAAGGCGGCGGCGACCTGGGCCGCCAGCTCGCGGGTCGGCTCGATGATCAGGGAGCGCGGCATGCGCGCCCGTGCCCGCCCGGATGCCAGCATATCGATCATGGGAAGGGTGAAACCGGCCGTCTTGCCGGTTCCCGTCTGTGCACAGCCAAGCACGTCGCGCCCGGTCAACACATAGGGAATGGCCTGTTCCTGGATGGGGGTCGGGGTGATGTAGCCCGCGTCCGTGACTGCTTGAAGGACCTCCGCAGAGAGGCCAAGGTCGGAAAAATTCATTGAGAAGGGTACTTCGCTTCTTCCAGATTCGTTGAAATGAGGATGGATTTCGCGCGCCGATATCACTTGACGCACGACACGTTAATTGGGGTTATAGCCTCCAAAGTCAATTGTTTTCGCGACGCGGGTTATAAATCGCCCCCGCGTGTCATCCTAATGGACGTTCGATGACGGAAAAAACCTCGTTGATTTTGCTGCCCGGCCTGCTGTGTGACCGGCGACTCTGGGCGCCGCAACTAGCTGCGCTGGCCGATATCGTCGACATGACCATCCCGGATCTCGGTCGCGACGATTCGTTCGCCGGCATGGCCGGGCGCATTCTGGCCGAGGCGCCGCCGCGCTTTGCCCTGGCCGGCCTGTCGATGGGCGGGTATGTCGCGCAGGAGGTGATCCGCCAAGCGCCGGAACGCGTGACGCGGCTGGCGCTGCTCGATACCTCGGCGCGCGCCGACCTGCCGGAACAGGCACAGCGCCGCCGCGATCTCATCGAACTGTCGCGGCGTGGGCAGTTCCATGGCGTGACCGAGCGGCTGCTGCCATTTCTCATCCATGCCGACCGGCTGGGCGATGCGGCGTTGGTCAAGGTCATCGTCGATATGGCCGCGTCGGTCGGCGCCGAGGGTTTTCGCCGCCAGGAAACCGCGATCCTCAACCGCATCGACGGCCGCCCGGATCTCGCGCGCATCGCGGTGCCGACGCTGATCCTGTGCGGGCGCGAGGACCAGCTCACGCCGGTCAAGGTCGCCGAGGAAATGGCGGGCCTGATCCCACGCTCGCGGCTTACCATCATCGAGCATTGCGGTCACCTGACGACGCTGGAAGAGCCGGGCCAGGTCAATGACGCGCTGCGCAACTGGTTGCGGGGATAGAGCGCGTTAGGCCGAACCGCCGCCCGCCAACCCCCGCATTTCGCGTGGCCAGATGCCCTGCTTGCCCGGCGACAGGATGCCGTTAGGGTCGAGCGCGTCCTTGATGCGATCGTTGAAACGCCGAAGCGCGTGATTGTTGAAGTCATATTGCTCGGCGACCAGGTCCATGACCTCGAGATGGGCGCGGTACTCGCCATAGCCGGCCTTGGCGGCTTCCTGGACCAGCGCCTTGCAGGCGGCGAAGGCGCGGTCGACCTGGGCCGGGTCCTTCTTGTCGAAGTTCAAGAGGCAGATCTGCAGCGCGCTGCGTGGCATGACGATGATGCCGGCGCAGTAATCGAGACCGAACCGCTCGACCACGCCGCGCACTAGCCTGGTCTGCGCCACCACCTCGTCGCCGGTGAGGGGCGCGACCGGCGAGAAATCGAGGTGCCCGCCTTCCTCGCCGCCATACCAGGCGACCATGTTGAGAATATCGAGGCCGGGCACACCCGCCTGTATCCGATCCTGCGGCGGCACCGTTTCGGCCATGGTGGCGCCGGCATATTTGCGGCCGCCCAGGATCGCGCCGGGCAGCTTGGCGAACGCGGCCTCGACGATCTTGTATTGGGCATCGACGATGGCTTCATGCCCATAAAGGGCGAAGCGCATGTTCCAGCGCCCAGCGCCCAGCTTCTCGGTCATCTCGGTGAGCACCGCATCGGGCAGGGGCCCGTCGCCCCGGTACCAATCCTTACGTTGCGACACCTGCGACGCCGCGCCGAGGATATTGCCGACGATCGGATAGTTCGGAATCGTGCGGTCGAGCACCAAGGGACGGATGGTTTCGATCAGCGGCCCGAGGTCGGCGTCCTTGTCGCAGCGCACGAAGCACGACATGTAGCATTCCGGCGTCGGCAACAGCCATATCCCCATCTTGGTGACGATGCCGAAATTGGATTGCATGAATAGTCCGTCCGCCGATGGACCGAAGCCTTTCTTATAGGTCTGCCAGGTGCGGTTGCCGGTCATCGCGCCCATGCCGGTGCGGATCACGTCGCCATTCGCCAGCACGATCTCCATGCCGCATTGCGATGCGGTATGCTCGCCATAGGGCGTATAGCCGAAACCATGATCGAGCGTGTTGCCGATGACGCTGCCCCACCCCAGATCGGGCACCGAGATCATCAGCTTGTGGCCGCCGGCGCGGATCGCGTCATAGAGGTCGAAAAAGCGCACGCCGGGCTCGACCACGGCATAGGCGCAGGTCTCGTCGATTTCGAGCACTTTGTTCATGCGCCGCAAATTCACCAGCACGGCGCCGGGCAGGCGCGGCGCCGCGCCGCCATAGGCATTGTTCTTGCCCTGCGACACCGTCCAGAGCGGAATCCGGTCGCGATTGGCGATGCGCAGAATGGCCTGGATCTCCTCGACGCTCGTCGGAAACAACGCCGCAGACGGCTTGAAATCGGTGCGGCCGGGGAGGTTGTAGGGGTCGAAGAATTCGACGAGCGCCGATGGGTCGCTGATCACCCATTCCTCGCCCAGCGCGGCCGCGAAATTGCGCAACGCGGTATGGAATTGGCCCTCCGACAGGCCGGGCGGCAGTGGCGATTGCGACGCTGTGGCCATGACAAACCCTCCCTCTTCGCCGTTCTGTTATTCTTTCCCCGATTCGTTATCGGCGTGACCGATCTGTCAACGTAAACCTGGGAGGAGGGCGGGCGACGATGGAAAGGGCCGCGATCGAGACGGATCGGCTGTCCCTGCGCCCGCTGATCCCAGCGGACGCCGCCGCGCTGCACGCCCTGACCGACGATCCCGCGATCATCGCCGCAATCTCCTTTCTCCGGGCGCCCTTCACCCTGGCGGATGCGGCGGCGCTGATCGCAACCAACGAGACAGGGCGCGACGTGTTTCGCGGCATCCGGCGGCGCGGTGACGAGGCGCTGGTCGGCGTCATCGGCGTTCATGAACAGGGAACCGGCGCGCTCGAAATTGGTTATTGGATAGGCACGCAATTCCAGCGTCAGGGGTATGCGTTCGAGGCAGCGTCCGGTGTCATCGGCGGGGTCAAAACAGCGTACCCCGCGACGCGGATCGTGGCTGAGTGTCGGCCGGAGAATCGGGCCTCGTGGCGGATTCTGGAACGGCTGGGCTTTCGCGCGACCGGGGCGGCGGGGGCGCGGCCCGGAAGGGTGGTGCTGGCATTGGATTAGGCGATTGGAGGAACCATGCTGCATTGGATCGTCATTTTCCTGGGCATCGCGCTGGTGGCGGGACTGCTCGGCTTTCGTGGGATCGCCTCGACCGCCTTCGGCATCGCGGAAATCCTCATTTTCATCGTGGTGGCGCTGATCGTCATCGGCGTCGTCGTGCTGCTGGCCACGGGCGTCGTCTAGCGCCGCCGGGAGTCGGCGTCGCGGGCTGGACGAGGCCAGGAGCCGATGCCATAGTCCGCGCCCATGACCATCGGAACATTGCTGTTTACCTGGCTTCGCGGCGAGCGCGTCGGCACCGACCCGTTCGGCAATCGCTATTTTCGCGAACGCGGCAAGCGGGTGCTTAAGCCCGGCGGCGGACGGCGCAGCCGCGAGAAACGCTGGGTGCTGTATAACGGCGCGCCCGAGGCCAGCAAGGTGCCCGCGATGTGGCACGCTTGGCTGCATCACACCATCGACGAGGTGCCCGCTGACACCGGCAGGCGCTATGCGTGGGAAAAGGACCATATACCGAACCTGAGTGGTACGATCGGTGCCTATCGGCCGCGCGGCTCGGTGCTGCGCGGCGGCGACCGGGCGCCGGCGGCGGGCGATTACCAGCCGTGGCGGCCCGAATAGATGATGAAGCGTAATGCCGTCGAGACCGTGATGGGCGCCGTCGTCCTGGTGGTCGCGGCGTTCTTCCTGTTCTTCGCCTATACCACCAGCGAGGTGCGCGCCATCTCGGGCTATGAGCTGACCGCGCGCTTCGATCGGATCGGCAGCCTGCGCACCGGCGCGGATGTGCGCATCAGCGGGATCAAGGTCGGCACCGTGCTGCGGCAGACACTGGACCCCAAGAGCTTCACCGCGCTAGTGCTCCTGACCGTGCAGCCGGACGTCAAGCTGCCGGTCGACACCGTTGCGGCGATCACTTCCTCCGGGCTGCTCGGCGCCGATTATCTGGCGATCGAGCCGGGCAATGAGGACGAGATGATTAAGCCCGGCGGCACCATCAGCCATACTCAGCCGCCGATGGATATCCAGTCGCTGATCGGCCAATACATCTTCAGCCAGGGCGGCGCCGGCGCAAAAAAATCGCCCCCCGCCGGCGGCGCGCCCAAGCCATAGACGGGCGGAGGTCGGCCATGGCGCATCGTAAATTGACCCCGCCGGTGTGGCGCACGCCCGAGGGTGAGCCGGTCTCGTGTCTCGATAAAATCAAGGTGTTGAACGAAAATCTTGAGGAAATACGCGAGCTGGCGCAGGACGCGCTGGAGGACGCGATGCTGATGGGGTGCGACGAAACACAGTTCAGGAACGTTATCAAAGAACTGTCAGAACTTATTGATAATCCGTATAAAAAGGAATTATCTTGAAGTGGTTTGCGAGCGTAATGGCGGCCGGGATACTGGCGCTGGCGCTGCCGGCTCGGGCCGAGGTCACCGCCGTACTTCAGGGTCTCGATAAGACCACCGCGCGCGTCGCTACCATCGACGCGCCGATCAATCGCCAGATTCGCTATGGCAATCTGCTGATCACGGCGCGGGCCTGCGTCAAGCATCCGCCGACCGAAACGCCGGAGAGCGCGGCCTTTCTCGAGATCGAGGAATTGCCCCCCGATGCCGGACCGAGAACCCGGGCGGAGCAGATTTTCAGCGGCTGGATGTTCTCCTCGTCGCCGGCGCTGTCGGCGCTGGAAAATCCCGTCTACGATGTCAGCGTGCTGGACTGCAAGGGCGACAATCCCGCCGCCGACAATGTCGCGCCGGCGCCGCCGGACCCGCCGGCGCTTCGCAAGCCCGATAACGGCACGCTGACCGATCCGGGGTCGAAGATTATCAGGCGCGACGGCTGAGCGCGGCGCGCTCCGGCGCGAGTGCCGCCAGCACCTCGTACCCGCCGAGCGGCTGGGTCAGCCACACCCCGCGCGACGACATGCCGGAAGCCAGCAACCGGCGATAGCGCGCGCGTGGAATGGCGACGGCGCCGAAGCGTTCGAGGTGCACCGTCACGAACTGGATATCGAGCAGCGCGAAGCCGCCGAGCCGCAGCCGCGCTACCAGATGGGCGAGTGCCACTTTGCTGGCGTCGGTGACGCGGCTGAACATGCTCTCGCCGAAGAACACGCCGCCCAGCGTCACCCCGTAAAGGCCGCCGACCAACTCGCCCGCGAGCCAGCTTTCAACGGTGTGGGCGTGGCCGCGTCGGGACAATTCCGCATAGAGTTGGATCAGCTCATCATTGATCCAGGTGCGCGGTCGATCCTCGGTGGCTTCGGCGCAGCCCCGCATCACCGCGACGAAATCGCCGTCGCAACGGATCTCGAACGGATCGGATCGTACCGTGCGCCGCAGCCGCCGCGACAAATGGAAGCCATCGAGTGGCAGGATGCCACGCTCCTCGGGGTCGACCCAGAAAATCTCCCGGCTGTCGGCATTGTCGGCCATGGGAAAGATGCCGCCGGCATAGGCGCGCAGCAGCAGATCGGCGTCGAGCCGGATCACGGCGCCGTCTGCCCGGCGACGAATCGCTCCAGCCAATGCACATCGTAATTGCCGGCGACGAAATCGGGCTCGACCGCCAGCCGCGTATGGAGCGGGATCGTGGTGTCGATGCCGGCGATGACATATTCCTCCAGCGCGCGGCGCATGCGCATCACGCATTCCTCGCGGCTGGCGCCGTAGAGGATTAGCTTCGCCACCAGCGAATCGTAGTAGGGCGGCACGACATAGCCCTGATAGAGCGCGCTATCGACGCGCACGCCTAGGCCGCCCGGCGCCAGATAGGTCGTGATCGCGCCCGGCGAGGGCCGGAAGCTGGTCGAATTCTCGGCGTTGATGCGGCATTCGATGGCGTGGCCGGAGAGGTCGATGTCCGCTTGCCGGAACGACAGGGGGATGTCGGCGGCGATGCGCATCTGCTCGCGCACGATGTCGACGCCGCTGACCATTTCCGAAATCGGATGCTCGACCTGAAGGCGGGTGTTCATCTCGATGAAAAAGAATTCGCCATTCTCATAGAGGAACTCGAAGGTGCCGGCGCTGCGATAGCCGAGCCGCGCCACCGCGCCGGTAGCAAGCCCGGTGACATGCGCCCGCTCGGCGGCGTTGAGCGCCGGCGACGGTGTCTCCTCCAGCAGCTTCTGGTGCTTGCGCTGCAGCGAGCAATCGCGCTCGCCCAGATGGACCACACCGCCTTGGCCGTCGGCGAGGATCTGCACCTCGATATGACGGGGCTTGGCGAGGTAGCGTTCGAGATAAACCTCGGGATTGCCGAACGCGGCACGCGCCTCGGTGGTGGCCGCCGCCAGCGCCCCTTCGAGCGCGGCGGCATGCTCGGCGACGCGCATGCCGCGCCCGCCGCCGCCGCCCGCCGCCTTGACCAGGATCGGATAGCCGATACCATCGGCGATCCGGCGCGCCTCGTCGGGATCGGACACCGCGCCATCCGATCCGGGCACTGTCGGAATGCCGAATTCCCGCGCTGTCCGCTTGGCGGCGACCTTGTCGCCCATCAGGCGGATATGGTCCGCACTCGGCCCGATGAAGACGAAGCCATGCTCCACCACCATGTCGGCGAAGCGCGCGTTTTCCGCGAGGAAGCCGACGCCGGGATGGATCGCGTCGGCACCGGTGATCGCCGCCGCCGACAGGATCGCCGGAATGTTGAGATAGGAATCGCGCGCCGAGGGCGGGCCGATGCACACGCTTTCATCGGCCAGCCGGACATGCATGGCGTTGGCGTCGACGGTGGAGTGGACCGCGACCGTGCGAATCCCCATCTCGCGGCAGGCGCGATGAATGCGCAGCGCGATCTCACCGCGATTGGCGATCAGGACTTTCTCGAACATCTATTCGATGACGAGCAGCGGCTGGTCGTACTCGACCGGCATGCCGTCCGCGACCAGAATCGCGGCCACCCGGCCGGCGCGCGGCGCGGCGATGTGGTTCATCACCTTCATCGCCTCGATGATCAGCAGCGTCTGGTTCTCGCGCACCATGTCGCCAATCTTGAGGAATGGCGCGGCATCGGGCGACGGCGCCAGATAGACGGTGCCGACCATCGGCGCCTTGACGGTGCCCGCCGGCTCCGGCGCCGATCCCGCCGCCGGAGCCGAAATTGGCACGATGGTGGTGGTGCTGGTCGCCGGCGCGGTCAGCGTGCGGGCGACGCGGATGCGGCGCGGGCCCTCGGCATAATCGATCTCGCTGAGGTTCGCCTCGTCGAGCAGCGCGGCCAGCGCGCGGACCATTTCGGCGACCGCGGGGTCTAATCTTTCGCCGCTCACGGGATCATCATCAGGGTATCTTTCGGGTATCAAAACCGGCTCATGGGGTATCGTCATCATCACCATGCAGTAAGCGCCAGAGGGCATCGAGCGCAAGCAGATAGCCCTGGCCGCCCAGCCCGCAGATCACGCCCTCGGCGGCCATGCTGACATAAGAGGTATGGCGAAACGGCTCCCGCTTGAAGATGTTGGAGAGGTGCACCTCGATTACCGGCAGCTCGGCGAAGCGCAGCGCGTCGAGAATCGCGATCGAGGTGTGCGAATAGGCGGCGGCGTTGATGATGATGCCGCTGGCGCTGCCACGCGCGTCCTGAATCCAGGTGACCAGCTCGCCCTCGTGGTTGCTGTGGCGGAAGTCGAGCTTCAAATCCAGCTCGGCACAGCGCTCGAGACAGGATTCCTCGATCTCCGCCAGCGTCTCGCGGCCATAGACGTCCGGCTCGCGCACGCCCAGCAGATTGAGATTGGGTCCGTTGAGAACCAGGATGGTTTCTCCGGCCATGCCGTGTCTCCCCGCGCAATGTCCGCATCCTCTATAACATGGACGGGAAGCGGCTCAAACTTGACACCGTGCCCGCGCCGGCGAGACTGGGCGGCGTCCAACCCGGTCGGAGGCGCTGGCTCGTGAAGCTCTATGGTTTCTTCCGCTCGTCGGCGGCGTTTCGCACCCGCATCGCGCTCAATCTCAAGGGCATCGATTATGACCAGGTGCCGGTCAACATCCGCGCCAATGTTCAGCGCGAGGCGGACTATCTCGCGGTCAACCCGATGGGCATCGTGCCGACGCTGATCGACGGCGACATCGTGGTCGATCAATCGCTGGCGATCATCGAATATCTCGACGAGACGCATCCCACGCCGGCCTTGCTGCCGGCGGCGCCGGCCGATCGGGCGCGGGTGCGCGCGCTGGCGATGGATGTCGCGTGCGAAATTCATCCGGTGAACAATCTGCGCGTCCGGCGTTATCTGCTGCACGATCTCCATCAGGACGAGGCGGCGCTGGAGCAATGGATGAATCATTGGACCAAGCTGGGCTTCGACGGCATCGAGCCGCGGCTTGCCGGCGACCGGCGCACCGGCGATTTCTGTCATGGCGACACGCCCGGCATCGCCGATATCTGTCTCGTCCCCGGCGTCTTCAACGCGCGGATTTATCCGAGCTTCGACCTCGCGCCCTATCCGACCATCATGCGCATCTTCGAGAATTGCATGCGGCTCGCGCCGTTTCAGCGCGCGCTGCCGGAACGCCAGCCGGACGCCGTGTAGGGATGCGCTTGCGGGTCCGGCTCCTCCTCGTCCTGCTGCTGGGCATCGCCGCGCCGGCGGCCTGGGCGCAAGGCGACGACGCGATCGCCGGGGCGGTGCCGCTGGCCAATCCGGCGCTGCTGCCGAAATCGATCCTGGCGCTGCGAGGGCCGCAGGGCGACACGGCGCAGCTGGAAATCATCTACGACCGCACCCGCGACGGCTCGGCCACCGCGCCGCTGACCGCGTGGGTCGGCACCGATTATTTCGCCGTGGGCCAGGGGTCGCGCCTCGCCATCACCGACCTGCGATTGCGCCGGCGCTTCATCGTCGATCGCCAGCAACAGAGCCTGGCTAATTTGTCGCTCTACAGCGCGGTGATGCTGCGCCGGGTGGAGCTGATACGCCGCATGGGGATCGCGGCGGCGCTGGCGAAGGAGGGGAAACAAGCGAAGACCAACGCGAAGCCGGCGATTCCTCTCAGCCTCGACCGCTTCTGGATCGAAAGCGAGCTGGGCATCGAGGCCCCCGGCGGGAATCCGGCGCCGCTCGATCAGCGTCAGGATGGCGCGACCGTCAGGTTCTTCCATGGCGGCCTCAATGTCGCGTCGATCGGCCCCGGCGACGCCGCGATTCCGCCGGCGCTGCGCCACGCCTATGCCGCGTTCATCCACCTCACGCTGCCGGTTCATCCACGCATCGCCCAATGGCTGGGGCGGGGCGGCGCGGTGCCGGTTTCCCTCGACTATATCAGCGAGGCGCGCGGCACCACCGAACGGATCGCGTTGAGCCTGCGCGAGGCGCACATCCTCGCGGCCGATTTCCCGTTGCCGCGAACCCTGTCGCTGGTGCTGGTGCCGTCGGGGACCAACGATCCCGATGTCGCGCTGATCCGCAAAATCCTGCCGCGCATGATCGAGGCGGTCGGCAATCGGGCGATCGACCGGGCCGGCGGAATCGCCGCCGCGCGCCGTGCCATCGACCGGGATTTCTCGGGCGGACGGAAATTCGATGCCGCGCTGCGCCTGACCGAACTGGCGCTGCGCTGGGGCCGGTCCGCGACCGCGTGCGACGCGGCCACGGCGACGCCGTGCCTCGGCAAACAGCGGATCGACGCCTTGCTGCGCGACGATCCGCGCTCCGCCGCGATGTTCGAGGCGACCGCGCTGCAGGACCACGAGCCCGACCGCGCGATCGAGATCTGGCAGGATCTGGATCGCCGCGATGTGGCGAAGGCCTATGTCGTCGATATCTTCCTCGGCCGGCTGCTCAGCGAGCGCGGCGAGCGCGTGGCGGCCGGACAATCGTTCATCGCGGCGTTCTCGGGCGACCCCGAGATACCGACCCTCTATCGCGAGTTGGGCGATCATTTCGGCCGCGTCTCGCGTCTCGACCTGGCCTGGCTATGCTACGATCTCGGCCGGGCGCTGCCCGACCGCAACACACCCGACGCGCTGTCGGGCATCGACACGGTCGAACAGGAATTGGCGACGACCTATCCCGCGCTGTTCTGATGGTTCGGTCCTGATTGAACACCCTTCTTCGTCATTCCCGCGAAAGCGGGGAATCCAAATCCTGCCCCGGCGAAGGCGAAGCCCGGGACGCCACGTCACCAAGAAAAAATCACCGTCCCGGCGCAGGTGTTTGGTCCCGGAAGGTTGGCTGGAGCGAATTGGTGTATTGTCTGGCATTGCTTGGCTGGAGGGACGCCGATGCTGGTGAAGTTGCATGCCAACG
>Ga0208357_1001934_pt1 | contig 14395 bp, 14 predicted proteins | sample NGESurdeep092012_6_FD_184487 | JGI IMG/M metagenome (GOLD analysis project Ga0208357, IMG submission 184487) | Arctic peat soil microbial communities from Barrow, Alaska - NGEE Surface sample F52-2 deep-092012 (SPAdes) | ecosystem: Environmental > Terrestrial > Soil > Wetlands > Peat ... | reverse complement strand
CCCCAGCCAATTTTGAAACTCACCATGTTTGATGAAAAAACTATTCAGCAGCTAAAGTTCTATGTTTACCTGCTTGTTGATCCTGTTAGTAAAATACCTTTCTACATAGGTAAAGGAAAAAGAAATCGCGTTTTTGAACATCTAAAGGGCGCTCTTAAAGAAGATAAGGAAAGCCTTAAGTATGACACTATCCGCAAATTGCATAATCAAGGTTTAAAGCCTGAGCATCTCATAGTGCGTCATGGCCTGAGCGAAAGTGTTGCATATGAGTTGGAAGCTTCATTAATCGACGTCCTTGGCTTCATGAGGTATAAAGAGACAAACATCGCAGGAGGGCACAATTCGGTTGAGAAAGGCCTTATGACATCAGATGAAATCATTAGGCTATACAATGCCAAGGAATTAAATAGCATACGCGCGGAATGCATCATCATTAATATCAACCGAACATACACACGCGGCGCTGGTAATGATGATATCTATGAAGCTACTAAAGAACGTTGGGCAATTGCGAGAAGTAAACTAGACAAAATTAAATATGTTTTAAGTGAGTATAAGGGTTTGATAGTTGAAGTCTTTGAAGTCAAGGAGTGGTATCCCATTGAGGTAAACTACACAAAGGGTGGTAAAAGGGCTAACGAGACACGTACTCGCTATGGGTTTATTGGCGTGCAAGCGCCTAAAAATATACGACAGGAATATGTTAATAGATCAATCGTTCATCACAAAAAACGTGGCCAAGCATCCCCCGTTAGATTTCATTTATGACAAATCGTAGAAGTTTTATAAATGTTTCTGAATCCAAGCCTTTGACCAATTTTGAAAATTGGCTTGCCTAAAGCAACCAATCAGTTAACTTTGTTTAAAATTATAAAATAGGTTATAGTAAGCGCCATGATTAGGATTGAGGCGGTCACGGCGTACGAACAGCTTGATTCGCGCGGCAACCCGACGCTAGGGGCGGCCGTGACGCTGAGCGACGGTTCGGTTGGTGAAGCTTTCGTGCCCAGCGGCGCTTCGACGGGCGAGCATGAAGCCATCGAGCTGCGCGACGGCGACCCGAACCGGTATCTTGGCAAAGGCGTGTTGACGGCGGTAAATAACGTGCAGACCGAAATTGCCGAAGCCGTGATTGGCCTTGATGCCGCCGATCAGGGTGGTCTTGACGAGCTCATGATCGAGCTTGACGGCACACCCAACAAGTCGCGGCTGGGTGCTAACGCCATTCTCGGAGTTTCGCTGGCGGCCTTGCGGGCCGTTGCAGTATCGGCTAAACAGCCTCTTTACAGGTATTTGGGCGGCGAGGACGCGGCCATTCTGCCGATACCGATGATTAACGTTTTGAACGGCGGCGCGCATGCCGACACCAGCGTTGATTTTCAGGAATTTATGATTATGCCGGTCGGCGCGACCAGCTTCCCGGAGGGTTTGCGTATGGGCAGCGAGGTTTTCCATTCGCTGGGCGACGTCCTCAAGGACAGGGGCCATTCCAAAGGCGTTGGCGACGAGGGCGGCTACGCTCCATCCTTAGGCTCTAATCGGGAGGCCATGGAACGCGTCTTGCAAGGCATAGAATCGGCCGGCTACACGCCGGGCGAGGACATTGCCATTGCGCTCGACCCGGCTAGCAGTGAATTCTATGACAAGGAATCGGGCCTCTATGTTTTCGGTAAATCCGACGGGTCAATTCACTCGTCCGGCCAGATGATTAGGCTTTGGCAGGAATGGGACACCGATTATCCGATTGTTTCAATTGAAGACGGCCTGGCCGAAGATGACTGGTCCGGCTGGAAGAAGCTAACCCACGCTATGGGCGACCGGATGCAGCTGGTTGGCGACGATTTATTCGTAACTGACCCCGAACGGCTGCAGCAAGGCATCACGCAAGGCGCAGGCAATGCCATTTTGATTAAAATTAACCAGATCGGGACTATTACCGAGACTTTGGCCGCCATCAAGCTGGCCCACGAGAACGGCTATCGGGCGGTCATGTCGCACCGCTCCGGCGAAACCGAAGACACCTCGATTGCCGACTTGGCGGTAGCTACTGGTACGGGCCAGATCAAAACCGGATCGGTTTCGCGCTCCGAGCGCGTGGCTAAGTATAACCGCCTGCTTAGAATAGCGATCGAATTAGGCGATAAGGCTCGCTACGGCACCGGCGAGCTGCAGAAGTAATTAGACCTGACCGGGGTCTTCTTTGGTCTCTAATTCGTCGACGTCTTCCTGCTGGCCGGCCGGCTTAAGGATGGCGTCGACGAGCTGGTCGAGCTGGTCGTTGGATAAGTTCGCCTTGACGGCGTAGCCTTCGATACCCAGGTCGCGCAAACCGACCGGAGCATCAGCTTCATTGAGGTTCGAGATAATGAAAACCGGGATGTGCTTGCCCCAGTCGCTGGCGCGCATAATTTCCAGAATCTGGTCGCCGGCGACCTTGGGTACCATTAGGTCGAGCAAGACCAGGGCCGGCAGCTCTTTTTCGATAAGCTCGAGCGCCGTCCGGCCGTCGTAGGCCGTGAAACACTTGTAGCCGAGCAGTTCCAGACGGGTCTTGTAGATCTCGGCCAGGCTGGTGTTGTCCTCGACGATTACTATCTTTGCCGGTTGTCCGTTGGGATCCATATAGTTATGATTCTAGACCATAAACCGGTCTTTGGCTATTGATAGTATGGGCGCCCCAAATTCAAGGATTATTATGCCAAGCTAGCGTTGATCTTAATCATAAGCGTGCTACTGTATTCATGCTATGTTTGCTGAATGGTGGCGGGTGAAACGATGATAGGGCAGCGCGAAATGCTGGACCCGGATGCTCTGGTGATTCTACTTATCGGGTCGTCGGCCGTCGGCAAATCGTCACTGGCCGTTAAGCTGTACGAAGCCGGCGTCGTGGAACCCCAGCCCACATGGGCCACCCGAGAGCCCCGGCCCGGCGAAACCGATACTTGTTATGACCACCATTTCGTTACTGAAAGGGCGTTCGACATACAGAGCCTCAAGGGTGGGTTTTTGACTGAAGAACCCCTCTATGAAGCCCGCTACGGCGTGCCGTTCCTGCACAAGCCGCCTGACGTCCTGGACGTCCTAATGGTCCTGAAGCCGGTCTTCATACCTAAGTTTAAAGCTTACTATCCTAATACGAGGGTGTACCAAATCGAAGCCTCGCTGGACGTTTTGCCGGAACGGATGCGGGCGCGCGGCCAGTCTGAAACTGAAATCGCTACGCGGATGGGCCTGTACGAGCAGGAGGTGGCCGCGGCCCGCCATTTCGCGGACGTTATCTTTGATAATAACGGGCCGCTGGCAAAAACCTACGGGCAGGTCGAAGCTCAGATATACTTAGATAGGCAAACCCACCTGGTCGGGCAAGCCGCCTAAGCGAAAGGCCCTATGTCAGAATCCAGTGTAATTGATCTCAACCGTCCGGCCGCGGAACTGGCTCCGCGCTTGCTGGGCTGCCTTCTGGAAAGGACGATTGACGGGCGGCAGCTAAGAGTCAGGATAGTCGAAACCGAAGCTTACGACCAAACCGACATCGCCAGCCACAGTTATAACGGACAGACGCCGCGGACTAAGGTTATGTTCGGCGAGGCGGGCCATTTGTACGTCTATTTCACCTACGGCATGCATTACTGCTGCAACGTCGTCGTTGGGCCGGCCGGGCATGGCGCCGCCGTTTTAATCAGGGCTGTCGAACCGCTGGCCGGAGAAGACATCATGGCTGATAGGCGTGGCGGCAAGGGCGGCCTTGACTTGACGAATGGGCCGGCCAAGTTCTGCCAGGCGCTGGGGATCGACAAGGACCTTAACGGGCACGACCTTAGGCGGACGCCGCTTAAATTAATTGCCGGTGCCAGCCTGCCGGTTGATCAGATCATACAAACTACCCGCGTCGGCATCAGCCGCGGTCAAGACGTGCCCTGGCGGTTTTACATAGCCGGCAACCCCTACGTTTCAAAGCGCTAGCCGCCTGCCGAGCGGTTTAGCCGGCCATCCGGCCATTCCCCAAAACGAACGATTATTATACAATTAGGGCAGTGGACGAAACTTCTAAACACCAAGCAGACATTGCCGTCATGGGCTTGGCCGTTATGGGCCAGAACCTGATCTTGAACATGAATGACCATGGCTTCACGGTCGCGGCTTTTAACCGCACTGTCAGCAAAGTCGATGACTTCCTGGCCAACGAAGCCAAAGGCACCAACGTCATAGGCGTTCACTCCGTCGAAGAGATGGTCGCCAGTCTCAAACGTCCGCGGCGCGTCATGCTGATGGTTAAGGCCGGCGAGGCGGTTGACCAGACAATCGAGCATTTGCTGCCATACCTGGAAGCCGGCGACATTATTATTGACGGCGGTAACTCATTGTTCACCGACACGATTAGGCGCGTCGAATACGCCGAATCAAAAGGCTTGCTCTACATCGGCGCCGGCGTATCCGGCGGCGAGGACGGCGCCCGCCATGGCCCTTCGATCATGCCCGGCGGTTCGGCTGAGGCCTGGCCGCACGTCAAGGAAATCTTCCAGACGATTGCCGCCAAAGTCGAAGACGGCTCGCCCTGCTGCGAATGGGTCGGCGAAGGCGGGGCCGGACACTATGTCAAAATGGTCCACAACGGCATCGAGTACGGCGACATGCAGCTGATCGGCGAGTCGTATCAGTTAATGAAAGACTGGCTTGGCCTTAGTGTCGATGAGATGGCTGCTGTTTTCGCCGACTGGAACAAGGGCGAGCTTGACAGTTTCTTGATCCAGATCACGGCCGAAATACTGGCTTTCAAGGACACTGACGGCCAGCCACTGGTTGATAAGATCCTTGACTCGGCCGGCCAGAAGGGAACCGGCAAGTGGACGGTTATCAGTTCGGCTGAACTCGGCCAGCCGGTCAGTTTGATTAGCGAGGCCGTTTACGCCCGCTGCATTTCGGCCTTGAAGGGCGAACGGGTGGCCGCGGCTAAAGTTTTATCAGGCCCTAAGCCCGAGGCCCCAGCCGATACCAAGGCTGCCGCTGAACAAATCCGCCAGGCCCTTTACGCCTCTAAAATCATCAGCTACACGCAGGGCTACATGCTGATGCGGGCCGCGGCCGCCGAATACGGCTGGAACCTTAATTACGGCGGCATCGCCCTGATGTGGCGCGGCGGCTGTATTATTCGCAGCCGTTTCCTCGGTGACATTAAAAAGGCCTTTGACAAAGAACCGGCTTTGACCAACTTGCTGCTAGACCCGTTCTTCACTAACGCCGTAGAGGCTAACCAGGCTTCGTGGCGAACCGCTATAGCCAACGCCGTCCAGGCCGGTATCCCGGTGCCGGCTATGAGTACGGCCCTGGCTTTTTATGACGCTTACCGTACGGAGCGGTTGCCGGCTAATTTATTACAGGCCCAACGCGATTACTTCGGTGCCCACACTTATGAACGGCTGGACAAGCCGAGGGGTGAATTCTTCCACACGAACTGGACGGGCCGCGGCGGCAGTACCAGCTCCAGTAGTTACAACGCCTAATCTTAGCCGATGCTGCGGCGCAGGACGGCCGCTTTGGCAATGACTTCACTCAGCATGGCCGGGTCGTCCTTGAGCGCCAGGGCCGCGGCGGCTAGCTTACGGTGGGCCTTTTCGTCATCGGTTCGCGGGCCTAAATCAACTCCTAAGACAGTTTGAACGGCCGTGATATCTTCCTGGATTTGCTGCCAGGCCGGGTTGGCCTTGGCCAGGGCCACCAGGTTGTCGGCACTGAAGTAGCGGCCGGCCGCTTCCAGGTCACTGCTGAGGTTGGGGTAAACCGACTTGAGTAATTCCAGGTCAGCCGGGTTAAGCTTAGCTAGGCTGCGGCCAAAAGCGATAAACTCCGGCGGTACGCCAAGCGAGTAAAAAGCGGCCGTAAAGGTTATCGCCCGCGGTAGCGTCTGTTCGCCCATCGAACGCGCGTAAGCTACTAGGCCGATGTGCTGGCGGCGGTCGCGGCGCTTCGGTACGGCCTTGAAGTAGGGCTGCATGTCGTTGGCAATCTGTTTGATCGTACTGCGGTACAGTTTAGCCGATGCTTCGCCCAGCTTGACTAGACGGGCTTGTTTGGCAGCCGAAAGTGTCGGTATAGGTGTCTTCGGCAATTCAGCCTCAAGCTTAGCGATAGCCGCCTTAACGTCCTTAAGCGGGTTGTCGTAGCGGAAGGCCGACTGCACGGTCACCGTCCGGACACCACTATATTCCTGCAAAAACCGGTCGACCGTGTATGGTGATAAGCCGCCGCGGAAGCGCAGGCTGCCGGGCCCGGCGAACGGGAAAATCTTAATGCCGGTGCGTTTCTGGAACTCATATAAGCGGATAACCAGCAGTTTGTTGGCCAGGATGCCGGCTAATAGGCCTGACGTCAGCGACGAGTCGGAGCAGGCGAAGAACACCCGGATGTACTCCGGCTGGCGCTTGAAATGCTTCTTATGCAGAGAGACATACTTAGCCAGCAATTCGGCTACCGCCAGCTGGCTCTCGAAGCTCTCTACCAGCGGAATCATTTCGAGGTAGTCATTGTTGGGCGGCTGGTCGGCCGTGAATTGTTCCGACTTGAACCGCGCCAGCTTCTCGAACAGTTCTTGCATGTGCTCTATCTGTTCGGCTCTTTCGGTCATCGGCAGGATCATTTCGAACAGCGGCCGCTGCTTGAACTTCAGGTCGCGGGCGAAGTCTTCGCCGCTTAAGACGACCGACATGGCCTGTAATAAGTTATAGCCCTTTTCTTCCCAGATGTTAGGAATCCGGAAAGTCAGGAATTTGTCGCGGCCAAGCTGTAGCTTCGAGAAGTAGTCGTAATACTCGCTGAATAAGCGGTCTATGACGGCGGCATCGGCGTGTTTGCCCTCCCAGTCCCACATGTACTCGCTGACACCCAGCTCCTGGAAACAGCTGACCGCTTCTTCCATCTCGCTGGCCGCCCCGATAAAAGCCTGCTTGGCCTTGTCCCAGTACGGCGGCAGAGCGTTATCCGGATGTTGGCTGGCGATTGTCGGCGGTATGCGTCTCATGGTTTGGCGTCCTTCTTTATGAATTTGTTAATTTGTTCCAAGGCCTGTTTGAGGGTCTCTTCGCGGGCGGCGAACGTCAGGCGGGCAAAGCCGGGAGCGCTGAAAGCTTCGCCCGGGACTAGGGCGACGCCCGTTTCGATTAAGAGGTCTTCGCACCATTTAGCACTATTATCCGTAATATCCCGCAGGTCGAGGAAGAAGTAAAAGGCGCCGCCCGGCAGCCGGACTTTGATGCCTGGAGCGGCCTTGAGAGCATCGTAAACCATTTGGCGCTGCCGCTTGAGGGCTTCGATCGTCTCGGCCGGCGGCTGGTCATGACGGGTCATGGCTTCGAGGGCGGCTTGCTGACTCGGTACGGCGGCGTTGCCGGTAATATGGCTCAACAGGCTGGTCACGGCCCCGGCCACCGCCTTGTCGGCAATTACGTAGCCGACGCGCCAGCCGGTCAGCGCCTGGCTCTTGGAAAAGCCGTTAATGATGATGAGTTTCTCAAAACCGCAAGTCGGCACCAGCGTAAAACCCTCGTCATAAACCAGCTTGCTGTAAATATCATCGGCGATGACCGTCACGCCGCTGCCGCGCAGTGATTTAGCCAGTTCGTCGAGAGCGGCTTTGGAAAAAATAGCGCCGGTTGGGTTGTGTGGCGAGTTGACCAGGATAGCCTTCGTGCGGGGAGTGATTTTGGCCGCGATGGCTGCCGGGTCCAAGTCAAACCCGTCAGTCAGGGGAACGGGGACAACCGAGCCGCCAACCAGCTCGATCAGGTCAATATAGCTGACCCAGGCCGGTATCGGCACGATGACTTCGTCGCCAGGGTTAATGACGGCTAGGAGGCTGGCATACAGGGCTGGTTTGGCACCGGCCGTCACGACGACGTTGGCCGATTCGATCCAGTCCAGGCCATACCATTCGCGGGCGCCCGCGGCGATCGCCTCACGTAGTTCAGGCAGACCGGCGACAGCGGTGTATTTATTCTGCTTCAGGGTTTTGGCTACCGCGGACTGGATGTATTCCGGGGTGTCCGAGGCCAGCTCGCCGGCCGTCAGGTTATAGACGGTTTTGCCTTCGGCGGCCATTTTTTTGGCGCGCGCGTTCAGCGCCAGCGTAGCGCTTTCGCTCAAGCTACTCATTCGTTCGGCCAAGAGTTGATCCATTACTTTAACTAAGTATAACCCATTAATGGCCGCTCAGGTGACTTAAATCACGAAATTTGCAGATTCACCACTAAAGGCAGGTGGTCGGATATGTCAATGTCAGGACATTCGGCCGACAATACCTCGATTGACGGACTAACGTACATGATGTCAACGGCAGCCGTCGCGTAGCCCGGATTATCCTTGCGCCGCATGTTAAAAGTGGTCTTCGGCGCCGGGCTGAACGCACTCTTAAAGTCCTTACCCAGTTCGCGCATCAGCCGGTTGCCGGCCGTGGCGTTGCTGTCGCCTCCTAGGATGACGTTCGGCTTGCCGCCAGCCTCTTCGATGATAAGCTCGCCCATCCTCTGCCGCTCCGGACTGTAGCGGTCGCCGGCCAGATCCCAAACACCATGCATGTTAAAGACGTTAACTTCTCCGGCCGGCGTGTCCAGCGCGACATGCTGTAAGATCCGGGGTTCCACGGGCCATTCTTCAGGAAGGTCCTTGTAAGACGCTTTGGCTGGCTTGGTAATAAAGCGCGACGAGCGGGCTGAGATCGGAAACTTGGAAAGCACGGCGTTGCCCTGGGACAGCATGCCGGCCGGACTATCGTGAATGAACGATTGAACGAAATCCGAGCCGCGGTAGCTTAGGCGTTCGCGCAAGACCCGCATCGACCGGTACCTATCTTCAAGCTCCGGCCCTGTGCCGTTATACACCTCTTGGAGCATAACCACATCGGGGGCTTCGGTCTTCAGGAAATCCAAGATGGCCGGGAATAAATAACCGCCCCACCACAGGTTCAAGCTGACGACCTTGATTTGCATAGACCCCATTATAAACGGATCTGGCCATGGCGGCGAAGATTGGGCCTCAATCAACCAAGGCTAACGGTATACAAAATATAGCCCGGTCTGTATAATTAGAGCTAACATATGGCGAAATCGATTATAGGCGCTAAAGGCGTTACGAAACGTTTCGGCGACATTATTGCCGTCGATAATATAGACTTTGACATCCAGCAGGGTGAAATTTTCGCTTTTCTAGGCCCCAACGGCGCCGGCAAGAGCACCACCATCAAGATGCTGACGACCATGCTGCGCCCGACTAGCGGCAAGTTGACTCTTGACGGCCATGACGTGGCCAAAGAGCGCGACTCGGCCCGCAAAGCCTTCGGTATCGTCTTCCAGGATCCCAGCCTCGACGAGGAGCTGTCGGCTTATGAGAATATGGACTTGCACGCCGCGCTTTATGGCGTGCCTAAAGCCCACCGCCGGACACGCATTAAGGAACTGCTCGAACTGGTCGAACTGGACGGCCGCCAAGATTATATGGTCAAAACTTTTTCGGGCGGCATGCGCCGGCGGCTGGAAATCGCCCGCGGTCTACTCCACGAGCCACGGGTCCTCTTCCTGGACGAGCCGACGCTAGGGCTTGATACCCAAACCCGCAACTTGATGTGGGACTACGTTAAGAAGCTCAGCCACGAGAAAGGTATGACGATCTTCTTCACCACCCACTACCTGGACGAAGCCGAGGCTGTCGCCGAGCGCATAGCCATCATCGACCACGGCAAAATCGTCGCCCTCGGCACCACGCCCCAGCTCTGCAAGCAGACCGGCACCAAAACCCTAGAGGAGGCTTATCTTCAATTGACCGGCAAAACCTTGCGCGACGAGTCCAGCAGCGGCAACGACGGCCTGAATTTCAAAACCGCTTTGCGCAACCGGAGACTGAGGTAACCGAGACGATGGATATTCTTTACGTATTATGGCTGAGACAGGTCAGGCGCTACTGGCGGAGCGGCTCGCGCTTGCTGGGAACGCTGGGGCAACCGATTCTGCTGTTGCTGGCGCTCGGTTACGGCATTGGTGCTATCTACCGTCGGGCCGGCGAAGGCAACTACTTGCAATTCCTGGTACCGGGCATTATTACTCAGACCGTCCTGCTGTCAGGCATTTTCTGGGGAATGATCATCCTCCAGGACAAGCGCTTCGGTTTCTTGGCCGAAATGCTGGTCGCGCCAGTGTCACGGATAAAGATATTGCTGGGAAGCGCTCTCGGCGGGGCCACTATTTCTATTTTTCAGGGTATTTTGGTTTTCACGATCTCGTTGTTCCTCGGCTTCCGGCCGCATAATTGGGCGCTGGTTCCGGCGGCTTTCCTGGTGCTGGTGCTGATGTGCGTCGCTTTGACCAGTTTTGGTGCCGGTATCGCCTCGATGGTCGATGACTTCCAGGGTTTCCAGGGGATCAACAACCTGCTGGTGATGCCGATGTTCTTCCTGTCCAGCGCCCTGTATCCGCTGACTAACGTCCCCGTCGGCCTTAAGATTGTCAGCAGTATCAACCCGGTGACATACATGGTTGACGCCTTGCGCTACCTGCTGGCTAACCAAACCCACTTCGGCATCGTTAAGGACCTGGTAGTCATGGCCATCACTTTCGTGGTCTGCCTGCTTTTTGCCGTCAACCGCTTCAATCGCATACAGATGTAGATTTTCCATTTTCACGGGGTATGATTTACAATACCTTGAGATGATTACCTTTTTGCGTAATAAGAACCGGCAGCACGAACCGGTTTGGCACGTCCAGGTAACTATGGTGGTGGCTATCTTCTTGCAATTACTGCTGCCGGACCGTTATGTTTTAGGCTCGCGCTACATCCTCATAGGGATTGAAGCCCTACTGTTAGTGGCTATGTCATTCACGACCCCGAAGGAGCGGATTTTTAGGTCGTTGAGCCGGCGGATCAACGTTTTCATGCTGATATTCCTGATTAGCGCCGCTAACGGCTACGGGCTGGTTGAAGTAACCCGCCGGCTGCTGGAGACCAACCAGCAGGTCAACAACGGCCGCGAATTGATCCTGACGGCCGTTAACATCTACATCACCAATATTATTATTTTTGGCCTGTGGTACTGGGAAATGGACGGCGGCGGGCCGGGGCAACGCTTGCTGGCGGCCAAGAACGAGCAGGATTTCATGTTCCCGCAAAACCAGCACGAAGACTATAGGCATCCCCATTGGCAACCGACTTTTATCGACTACCTGTACGTGTCCTCGACTAACGGCATGGCTTTCAGCCCGACCGACACCATGCCGCTGAGCCGCCGCGCCAAAATACTGATGCTGGCCCAGGCGACCCTGTCGCTCATATCAGTCGCCCTAGTGGCCGCGCGGGCCGTCAACATTCTGCATTAACCTGAGCGCGGCCAAGCTAAAACCAGCGCCGTTGCCGGCAAACTGCCAAGGCCGGCGCGCCTAAGATTATTGGCAACCAGTAGCTGATTAGCCGGTAGAGCAGGGCAACCGCCAAAGCGGCTGACCCGTTTACGTTATAGGCGATAAAACCGGCAGCCAGGCCGGCTTCAAAACCGCCCAAACCACCAGGGGTCGGTGTAGCCGCGCCGGTGCCTACGCCGAACGTCAGTATCAGTAGTATGGCCACGAACGGCAAATGCACGCCTAGCGCCAGCGCGCAAGCCGCCAAGCAGAACACATTGCCTAATGTTAGTAACATCGAGCTCAGCAGTGCCGCCGGTAACCGCCACGGCTGTCGCCGGTAACCGGCTATCTGGACAAGAAGTTCGGCTACCTGGCGTTTAAACCTCTGCCGGCCCAAAGCCAGGGCCAGGCTGACGGCTAGCAACACGGCCGCTACGGCCGCCTTAAGCCACAGTCCATCAGCGTGGCCATAATGCGGCGCGATTGCCGTCTGGCCGGAAAAAATAGCTAGGCTGATAACTACCAGCAGACCGTTGCCGGCCGCGCCTAGCAAGTTGTTCAGGGCCACCACGCTAGCAGCCTGCGTACCGGCATGGCCCTGCCGTCGCAAATACGCGTAGTTAGCGCCCAGGGCGCCGATGCCACCGGGCAACAGCCGGTTGATAAACATGGCTGCCAGCTGCACCGCCACTGTCCGGCCATAATTCAGCCGCCTCAATGCCAGCAACCAGTAAGTTAAAGCCGCGCTCAGGTAGGTCGTCAGCGTCAAGCCGGTGGCCGCGGCCGTCCAGCCCGGCGACGGATGGCGCAGCAGGCGCCAGCTTGAGTGGAAATCGCCAATTTGCGGTACCAACACGTACAACGCCAGCGCCAGCAGCAACACGATTAAGAGATAGCGCCGGTTAAAGTTGAATCTCGCGGTTTCCGGCTTCATATCAAGCTATTATTACCGACCGCGGCGGCCAGCACAAGCGAACAACCGTCAGCGGCATGTTGAAAATCTTACCAACCGCCGTCGCGCCCTATGCTTTAATGATATGGAACGTGAGGCGAGGTATCGCCTGTTAATTATTGAATCGGCGGAATGACATGGCAATTAAACGACAGACTGCTCAGTTGACTGCTCAGGCCCTGCGGCGCGGCTGCGGGCTGGCCCTTGTCTATGCGGCACTGATTTTCCTGCTGCCAGCCAGCCAGGCTACTATACGGGCTTACGGCCTCTCCCCGCTGGAATATCGGGTCATCTTGTTTATCGTCGGCCTGCCGTCGATAGTCGCCTGGCTGGCGGCCTTTATCGGCTATGCCAAACTACGGGAATACGTCAGCCTGGTGCGCAAAACACCCGAAGGGCCATATCTCGACAAACTGGCTACCGGTTGCGCCTGGCTGGCCTGGAGCCTGCCGGTGACGATTATTATATCCCTGTTAATTAGTACACTCGGCGACCACCAGGCCAGTTTTTATTCGGCCTCGATTATCATCAACAATTATTTGGGCTTGCTGTGGCCGCTGGTGGCCTTCAGTATTATAGGTGCTGCTTCGCGTGGTCTGGTCGCCCAGGCCAAACTTAAATTCAGCCTGGCTAGTATCCGAGTTATCATGTTGCTTTTCTTGGCCGCTGGCATATCGTACTGCTACCTGACCTTCCAGCGTTTCGACCTGAGCAGCTTGTCGTCCACCCAAAACCCTTATTTCCTGCCGATCTGGCTGATGGTCTTGAGCGTTATTATCCCTTATCTGTACGCCTGGTTCATAGGTTTGCTGGCGGCTTACGAAATCACGCTTTTCAGCCAGCGGACCGACGGTATTCTGTACCGCCAGGCTCTCCGACTGCTTGTCCTAGGCCTAGTCGTCATTATAGCCAGCTCCATCGCTCTGCAGTACATGAACGGCATCCAGCCGCGTATCGGACGCTTGATGTTCGGCTACCATCTGGTGCTGGCTTCGATTTTCCGCCTGGTCGGCGGCGGCGGCTTTATCCTCTTGGCTATCGGCGCTACCCGGCTTAAAAAGATCGAGGAGATTTAAGCTATGCCCGCGCCAGCCAACTCCTCGATCTACGACCAGGTGGTGCGGGTGACGCATGTCTACCTGGGGCCGGCCGCCGACCGCTTCATCGCCCGCCAGGTGGAAAACCACCTGCACAAGTCACCCGACGAATTATCACAAGCCGACCTGCTAAGCCTGATTGACTGGATAAAAGTAGTCGTCTCGCTCCTAACGGAGGACAACGAACTGGTCGAGGAGTATACTAACGAATTACAGAAACTGGCCGGCGACCACGCCAAATCTAAACGCGCTTAGGATAATAAACTTATGTCTCAGTTCGACGACCCCTCACCCAAGTCCCAACTAACCGCCCATGAACAACGCGCCGAAGCCGAGGCCTTATTCACCAGTATCGGCGACGGCGCCATCTCGACTGACGAATTCGGCCGCATTACTCGTGTCAACCCGGCCGCCCAGGAGCTGCTTGGCTACAGCGAAGAGGAATTGATCGGTACCTGGTTCCCTAAAAAGATCGTTGCCGTCACCGCCGAAGACAAGCCCATCACCCTGATTGACCGGCCTATAACCAAAGCCTTCCTGACCGGCAAGCCAATCGCCGAAAAAACCTATTACCGCCGCAAGAACGGCCAAAAAATCGCCCTCTCCGTCAACGCCTCGCCAATCCTGCTGAACGGCAAGCCGCTAGGCGCCATCGAAGTTTTCCGCGACATCACCCTAGAGCAGGAAATCGACCGCATGAAGAGTGAGTTCATATCGCTGGCCTCCCACCAGCTGCGCACGCCCTTATCGGCCATCAAAACTTACACGCACATGCTGTACGACGGCTATTCCGGCAAGCTCAACCAGTCCCAGAAGAAGTCGTTGAACACCATCATCAGCGCCTCGGACCGCATGAACGAACTGATCAGCACGCTGCTCAACATTACCCGCATGGAGAGCGGCACCATAGGCGTGACGCCCAAGCTGCTGCGGATCGATAAAATCGCCGAAGAAGTAGTCAAAGAACT